>R25__coassemble_315_pt1 | contig 29976 bp, 23 predicted proteins | sample R25__metabat2_high_PE_017 | metagenome-assembled genome bin R25 | reverse complement strand
TAATTGGTACATCGTTGACTTTCCTTTCTGAGTCAACTTTTTTCAGGATAATACAGTCTATCTCGTTTTCTCTTTTGCGGTCCCAATAGTTGCCCACAAGCGTCACAATCATAGTATTTCATGTAATGGGTGTTAATTTAACCGCCATTAAATTAATGACGGTTGCAAAGATAGCAATTATTTCTGACATAACAACTATTTAGCCTTTTTTTAATGATAAAGGCTGTGCATCTGGGTGGCAATTTCGGCTATCTGCCGGCGGAGGTGCTGGGGTTGCAGCACTTCGATGTCGGCTCCGAAGGAGAGCAGCTCGGCCACCAGCTCGCGGTTCACACGCATGCGAAAAGTAATGGTGTGGCTTTGGTCATCATAGTCGACGATACGCTGATTCTCGCTGAAAGGTTTGGTCTCGACATAGGGGTAACGCTGGTTCGAAACCCGCAGGATTATCTGCTCGACGGCCATGTCGCTGTTGCGGCTCACACCAATCATGTCGTCGAAGAATGTGCTGAAATCCACCTCCGGCTGACGGTAGGCGTGCCGCCACTGGCGGATGCCAAGTATGCGGTCGAGGGCGAGGTTCTGGATGCCTTCGCGCCCTTCGACTGCGGCAAAAAGAAACCAACGGCTGTTGAACTGCTTGAGATGGTAAGGATGAACTTTCAAATCCTCGGGACTGGGTTGGAAATAAGGCTTGTATCGTACTATGACGGGATGGCGGTTTGTGATGCTCTCCAGCAGAGTGGCGAAATGCGCATTACCGGCAAAGGCACTGTTGTTCTCGAAACTGACGTAGGGGTCGTCCGCCTCTAAAGGACGCCCGTCGGCGATGGCATGCAGAGTGGTAAGCATCCACTGCCACTGGGGGTTCTGCTCGTCGGCATCGCTATAGCGTTGGAGCAACATGTCGATGGTACGGGTGAGGGCATCATGGTCAGGTGCTGCCAACTGAAGGACTTCTAGTCTAAAGGAAGTATCGGAATAACGATAATAGTAGCGTTCCTTCAACTCTGGGTCAAACTCGACGTTGTAAGGTTCACTTTGTAGATCCTGTAAATCGTTCTGTATGGTGCGTTTAGAAATTGGAGACAGGCCTTTCTTGTTTAATTCTCGGTTGCAACGCTCCAGCAGGTCGCTAGCTTTATAGCGTTGCGAGCCATCTCGAAAGCAGCTGTCGAGCACCGCGTAACGCAGCATCTTATTTCGGTCAAGGGGCATAAAGCAAGGGTTTTGGGGTTCAGGCTAATGTGTATGTTCGGTTTCGGTTGGCACCGTGGGCAACAATCTTTCCTTGGCTCAGCAATTGGTAGATGTAGGCTTTGGTCTGTGTGGGTTTCAACCCAAGGAGATCCGACAGCTCGGCGGTCTTGCAACTGCCTCTCTTTTCGAGAAAGGATATAATTATCGCCAGTTTATCGTCGGTAATGAGGTTTTTGTCGTCAGCAACGGCTGTTTTATCGTCGGTTTTGGCTCCGTTATCGTCGGTACGGAGGACTTTATCGTCGGTCTTAACCTTTTTATCGTCGGCATTAGCAGTTTTATCGTCGGGGACGGGCTCCCTTTTATTGATTAGTGTCGGATTAACGTCGGAAACCGAGGGAGTCTCGCCCTCCCACCCCTCTGGTGCAGCAACAAGCATGGATCGGTTCTTCAATTCATTATGTTCTAACAGCAGCAGGTTGCGGAAGAAGCGTTCTAGGAAACTGAAGTCGTAGTCGATGCCTAGGCGGGCATTCTTATAGTTGGCACGGACCAGCGCATTGCGGAAATACCATGAGTGCTCTTTGAAAAGGTTATTGGTAACCTCATAACCCAAAGAACGGAAATACTGGATGGCAAACACGGCAGTGGTGCGGGTATTGCCCTCGCGGAAGGGATGGATCTGCCAGAGGCCCGAGACGAAACGGCAGAGGTGGCGCACTTTCTCCAATTCGGAGAGCCCCTTGTAGCTGAATTGGCGCTCCTGTTGAATATCATAATCAAGGGCCCGCCGAAGGTCTTCCCAGTTGAGATAGCGGACGGTGTCGCCTCGAAGCACCCATTCTTTCTTGGTGATGTCGAAAGGTCGAAGTTCTCCGGCATGTTTGAAGACCCCTTCAAAGATGCGGCGATGGGTGGCCACAAAGCCGTTGGTGTTGAAGGCAAAAGTCGGGGAGGAAAGAATCTTCTTGATGTTGGCGGAAGCTTTGTCGCATTCGGCCTTGTCGTCGTCAATAGGGGTGCGGCCAGTCTTGGAGCTATAGTAGGAGTCGAGCATCTGCCTCACTTCATCAATGGTGATGTCGCCGTCGATGTTGCGACGGGCGGCATCGAGGAGGTATTGTGAGGGCTGAAGGCCGTCCACCTGTTGCAGTCCGATGGCGGTCTGCCATTCGAATGCGCTTTCCCGTGCCGAAGGCTCCACCTGCCTTATGTATTCGTCAAAATCCTGTTGTTTCATTTTCCCCTGTATTAGAATACAAAGATACGAAAAATAATTGGATTAGAGAAAAAAAAGTGATGGTTTTTGTAATAAAGTAAAAACTAAAAACTAAAAACTAAAAGGGTGGACGGGGTTGAGAATTGAAGGTTGAGAATTGGCTTCCGCACCCAGATAATTCTCCATTCCCAATTCTCAATTCTTAATTCTCCATTCCCAATTCTCAATTCTTAATTCTCCATTCCCAATTCTCAATTCTCAATTCTCAATTCTCAAATCCCAATTCTCAATTCTCAATTCACATTCCTACTCTTCAAAGGGGACCTCCTTCCCGTTGAGGCGGATGCCCACGAGGCGATAGGTTCCATCGGGACGGCGGGCGTATCGGTAGCGGTAGGTGTTGTGGGTGGGACGACCATCTTCATCATAGGTGGTCTGGATGCAGCGGGTGCGGTTGCCGTGACGGTCGTAGCTATTCTCTTCGGTGTATAGCAGGTATTCGTCGGCAGTATAGATCTCTTTGCGCAGAGGGCGGTCGTTGCGGTCGTAGCTCTGTAGCATACGGGTTTCCACGATGCCCAGGCTGTCGTAGGTGTAGGTGATGAGGACAGCCAGATGGTCGTCGGCATCCAACACCCTGTGCGAGGAACTGACTATGCGTCCTTCGTCATTGCGGTTGACGACTATCTCCTGCGCAGAAAGGGCTGAACCCCAAAGCGTACAGCAGAGTGCAAGAAGGACTAAGAAACGTTTTGAACACATGGCTGACAGTTATTTCATCAGCTTCTTGTAGCGCAAGCGGTGGGGGGTGTCGTCGCCAAGGCGTTTGCGGCGGTTTTCTTCATACTCGCTGTAGGAGCCTTCGAAGAAGTAGACCTGCGAGTCGCCCTCGAAGGCGAGGATGTGGGTGCAGATGCGGTCGAGGAACCAGCGGTCGTGGCTGATGACCACGGCGCAACCGGCAAAGTTCTCCAAGCCCTCCTCCAAGGCACGCATGGTGTTGATGTCGATGTCGTTGGTGGGCTCGTCGAGGAGTAGTACGTTGGCTTCGCTTTTCAACGTCAGGGCCAGGTGCAGACGGTTGCGCTCGCCGCCGCTGAGCACGCCGGCTTTCTTGCTTTGGTCGGTACCGGTGAAGTTGAAGCGTGACAGGTAGGCACGGGCGTTCACCAGACGGCCACCCATAGAGATGAGTTCGTTGCCCTCAGAGACCACCTCGTAGACGCTCTTTTCGGGGTCGATTTGCACATGCTGCTGGTCGACATAGCCAATCTTGACGGTCTCGCCCACGGTGAAAGTGCCGGTGTCGGGCTTTTCCAGCCCCATGATGAGGCGGAAGAGGGTGGTCTTACCGCAGCCGTTGGGACCGATGATGCCCACGATGCCGGCGGGGGGCAGGCTGAAGGTGAGGTTTTCGTATAGCAGTTTGTCGCCATAGGCCTTGCTCACGCCCTCCACTTCCAACACCTTGTTGCCCAGGCGCGGGCCGTTGGGGATGAAGATTTCGAGGTTCTGCTCCTTCTCCTTCACGTCCTCATTCATCATGCGGTCGTAGGCAGCCAGACGGGCTTTGCCCTTGGCGTGACGGGCCTTGGGGGCCATGCGCACCCATTCCAGCTCGCGCTGGAGGGTCTTGCGGCGTTTGCTCTCCTGCTTCTCTTCCATGGCCAGGCGCTGTGTTTTCTGGTCAAGCCAACTGCTGTAGTTGCCCTGCCAGGGGATGCCCTCGCCACGGTCGAGTTCGAGAATCCAGCCTGCCACATTGTCGAGGAAATAGCGGTCATGCGTGACGGCAATGACGGTGCCTTTATATTGGCGCAGGTGCTGCTCCAGCCAGTCGATACTTTCGGCATCCAGATGGTTGGTGGGCTCGTCAAGCAGCAGGATGTCGGGCTCTTGCAGCAGCAGACGGCACAGGGCCACACGGCGACGCTCGCCACCGCTGAGGTTCTTCACCAGCTGGTCCTCATCAGGACAGCGCAGGGCATCCATGGCGCGTTCCAGCCGGCTGTCGAGGTTCCAAGCATCGTATTGGTCAAGCAGTTCGGTCAGCTCGCCTTGCCGCTCGCACAGTTTGTCGAAGTCGGCGTCAGGCTCGGCAAAGGCGTTGTTCACCTCCTCATATTCTTTCAGTGCGTCCACGATGGGTTGCACGGCCTCCTGCACCACCTCTTTGACGGTCTTGCTGTCGTCCAGCTTGGGTTCCTGTTCCAGATAGCCCACACTGTAGCCGGGCGAGAAGACCACTTCGCCCTGGTAGTCCTTGTCCACACCGGCAATGATTTTCAACAGTGAGGACTTGCCAGAACCGTTGAGGCCGATGATGCCTATCTTGGCCCCATAGAAGAAGGAGAGGTAAATATCTTTCAAAATCTGGCGGCTGGGAGGGATGAGTTTGCCCACGCCTACCATAGAGAAAATAATCTTTTTGTCGTCTGCCATAACTATTTGTGTATTATGTATTACATATAAGCATAGGCCACTCCTCTAATCAAAAGAGTGGCTTCATTGTTTTATTTCTCAAACTCTTTAACGAACCTGATATTGGACTTCTCCAAGGGAGTCAGTACTTTATCAACATTCAAAAACAGCGGCATGTACCAAGGCTGTTGGAGGAAATAGTCCAGCATCTCTTGGTTGTCGTGGAAATCATAACCATGCCGAGCCAAAATCTCGTTGCGTACAATAGCCAAATCTTTGCGGTGCAGCCCCTTGAGGTCGTTTGTTTCCAACTTCCGCTCGGAGGCCTGGGGGAAACGTCCTGGGACACCCTCACACACGCAGGGGACAAAATCGGCTGCATCCTGCTTGGCAAAATCCTCCTTGTAGTAATTCGCCATTTCGACACAGTCCTCAACCGTCACCGCATCACTGTTGTGGTAATCTGCCTTGAACACGCGCCACACACCTTCCTGCCGCTCAAATTCTACCATCAGGTAAAGGTTGGCGGGAGTGAGTTGGCGGGTGAAGCAAACATGTTCTTCATCCCTCCAATCAAAACCACCAGTCATGACGGGCTCTATTCCAAAGCCGAAGTCAGCTGAGTCACGAGAAATCACAAAGTCCGCAAGTTTGAGCATACGCCAATATTCTACAGTATAGGGCACCGAGTCGTTCAGCGGATAGGTCAGCGTGCCTGCCGGAAACTTGACGTGTGCCAATTGATACTCCCTGTCTGTGCAAAAATTATGTAGGAACATCATGAATTCCATCACTGGCGTACAGCCATCTTCATTGGGAGAACCCGACTCCTCTATTGCCGAATCCACAACATCCAATCCCTCTCCCACCGAATGGTGGCACGAGACAATCAGTCCCATGGTCAGCAACAACATCAGTGAAAAAGGTTTGGAGCTTCTCATTGTATTAATCTTAATCTTCGTCGAAACGGAGGTCCTTGACATTGAGTTGGATGTCGGTCTTGCCGTTCCAATAGTTCTCCTCCAGCGAATAGCAGAGGGTGAACGACTGGCCAGCCTTCATCTTGGAGTAATACGGGGCCAACTGGAAACCGATGGCGGGATAGGAGCGCGACCGTGCGGTGAGGGATATAGCGCTGAACTTGAGGTGCTTGCCGCCCACAATACGGGCATAGCCGGTGTCCACCAAATCGTGCGATATAAAGACCGGTATGTTGTTCTCGGGTCCGAAAGGGCTGAACTGCTTGAGGATGCGGAGGAACTTATGGGTGATCTGAGTGCCAAAGTCCACTTCGGCATCCACCTCGATTTCCGGCACCATGCTGTCCACCTTTAGGTTTTGTTGCACCACCTCTTCAAACCGAACCTTGAAGGCCTCGAAATTCTCGGGCTTGACGCTGACACCCGCTGCACATTTATGGCCGCCAAAGTGTTCCAAAAGATCGCTGCACTGCTCCAAAGCGGTGTGCACGTCAAACTCCTTAATGCTGCGGGCCGAGCCAGTGATGAGGTCGTCGGTGGAACGGGTGAAAATGATGGTGGGTTTGTAGTAGGCCTCCACCAGGCGGGAAGCCACGATGCCTACCACCCCTTTGTGCCAGTTCTCGTCGAAGAGGACAATGCTCTTCTTGGCCTTCAGCACGGGGTTGCTCTCAATGCGGCGTTTGGCCTCTTCGGTGGCAGCGGTGTCCAAGTCTTTGCGCTGAGTGTTGTAGTTGTTGATTTCCTCGGCCAGCAGGCCTGCCTGCTCTGAGTTGTCGCTCAGCAGAAGACGGACGGAGTCGAAGGCACTGCGTATGCGCCCTGCGGCATTGATGCGGGGACCTACCAGAAAGACCAGATCGTTGATGTTAAGCTCTTTGCAGAAATAGGACTTATCCTCGGGATGGCTGGCCTTATACTCCTCGGTGCGGCGTTCGATATGGCCGTAGGTGAGGATGGCTTCGAGGCCGGGACGGGGATGGGTGTTGATGACCTTCAGCCCATAAAAGGCCAGCACGCGGTTTTCGCCCATGATGGGGACGATGTCGGAGGCAATGCTGACGGCCACGAGGTCGAGGTATTTGAGCAGCCGCAGCATGAGGGCTTCGCGCTTCTCTTTGCGCACCTCGTCCAGCTGTTCAGGGTTGTCGCACAGGCGCACCCCAACCCGCTGTTCCTGGTGGGCTTCGACTATCTTAAACCCAATGCCGCAGCCCGAAAGCTCCTTGTAGGGATAAGGGCAGTCGAGCCGCTTAGGGTCCAACACCGCCACGGCGGCAGGAATATTGTAGCCGTCGGGCAGATGGTGGTCGCCAATGATAAAATCGATTCCCAGACTGGCGGCATAGGCCACCTGTTCGTTGGCCTTGATGCCGCAGTCGAGCGCAATTATCAACTTCACGCCCGTCTCCTTGGCATAGTCGATGCCCTGATAAGAAACGCCGTAGCCCTCGCTGTCGCGGTCGGGGATGTAAAAGTCGATGTTGCAGTGGAACGACTGCAAATAAGAGTAGACAAGGGCGACAGCCGAAGTGCCGTCCACGTCATAGTCGCCATATATCATGATGCGCTCGCGGCGCCGGACCGCCTCGTTGATACGGGCTATGGCGCGGTCCATGTCCTTCATCAGGAAAGGATCATGCAGTTGGTCTAAACTAGGTCGGAAGAAACATCGGGCCTCTTCAAATGTAGTTACACCACGTTCTACCAACAACGTGGCGATAATTTTATCAACGCCTAACGACTCCGCAAGTTTATTAACTACCTCTATATCATAATCTTCCCTTAAAATCCAACGTTTTTCTTTCATTTTTTTCTGGCTGTAAAGATACGACTTTTTCCCGACATGGCAAAATCTTTTTAGATTTTAGTACATTAACACCGACATAACAATGCCTCCGCGACGCTTCCCAGCCGTTATCCAGCCGAATGCGAATAGCTTCCTCCCCACTCCTACAACGAGTCGGGAGCGAAGCAGGTGCGAAGGGATAGCGGTGGCTCTGCCAACCGGTCTTAGCGACCCATGCGGAGAAAACGTCCCACGTCTTTCCAGGTGGTTTTCTGTCCGTAGCGGAGAATGGCGGTGCGATAAATCTTAGCGGCCACCCATATGCAAAGGGGGAAGGTGACCAAGAGCAACACCATGGAGAGCACCACTTGCCAGATGGGAACCCCAAAGGGGATGCGGAACAACATGGCCACCGGAGAGGTGAAGGGAATGATGGAAAGCCAGGTGCTGAGGGCACCGGAGGGTTCGTTGACCATGGCCGGCATCAGCAGGATGCAAAGAACCATGGGAATGGTCATGGGCAGGGTGAACTGCTGCGAGTCGGTTTCGTTGTCGACCAGCGAACCAGCCGCCGCAAACAGTGAGGCAAAAAGCAGATAGCCAAAAACAAAATAGAAGACAAAGAGCACTATGAGCATTCCGAAATTGATGCTGCCGAGGCCTTCAATGAGGTCCTGAATGTCGTTGTCCACGCCTTTGCCAGCCTCATATTGGGCTGCCTGATACTGCGCGGCTTGATACTGATTGGTGGCCTCGGTTCCTTTGGTGGAAATCTCCGTCACGTGGCGGCTCTGAGCCTGTTGGAAAAGGCCGTCGTTGGTCAAGCGCAGGCCTCCCAACGCCACGCCCGAAAGCACCACCCACAGGGCAAACTGGGTGAGCCCCACCAAGCCTATGCCCACCACCTTGCCCATCATCAGTTGGAACGGTTTGACACTGCACATGATAACCTCCACTATGCGGCTGGTCTTCTCTTCCATCACGCCCCGCATCACTTGCGAGCCGAACATAAAGACGGCCATGAAAACCAATATGGCCAACATCACGCCCACAATGAGCTTGATTTGCAGGAATCCGTCACGACCGGTCTCAATATCCTGTGTGCGCAGATTGATGCTGGTGCTGGTGATGAGGGCGTAATCCTCGGGCGTAATGCCATGGACATCCTGCAAAATAACGTTGCGCAGTATTTTCTGCAACTGGTTGTTGACATCGCCTTGCACCGTCACCGAGGGGGCATCGGTCCGATAGTAGAGATAGGCCTCGGAGGGCAACGTGGTTTCGCGGGCGGGGATATAGACGATGGCATCCAACGAGTCGTTTTCAGCCAGTTGCCGCTTGGCATAGTCGAGGCTTCCGGCATCGAAATAGGTTATGTCGCGACCCGAGGCAAACTGTCCCTGAAACAGGCCGCTGTCGTCCACCACCAGCACATTGGCATGTTCCAGCGGACGCGAGGCCAGGACGATGGGGATGGCATAGATGGCTGCAATCAGGATGGGCACCAGCAAAGTGAGAATCCAGAAGGAGGGCTTCTTGACACGGGTGAGATATTCGCGCTGTATAACGAGGAGTATCTTATTCATATTGGATTAGTTATTAGAAGTTTTGCCAGTGACGGTCTCAATAAAAATGCGGTCGAGGTCCTGCCCCGGATGCTGTTCCTTGATGGCGGCCAGCGGGCCCAAAAGCACCACCTCTGAATGGTTGATAAGTGCTATCTCGTCGCACAGCTCCTCGGCCGAAGGCATGTTGTGGGTGGAGAAGATAATCGTGGAACCTTGCGATTTCAGCCGCAGGATTTCGCGTTTGAGAATGTCGGCATTGACGGGGTCAAAACCACTGAAAGGCTCGTCAAAGATAAGCAGCTGCGGCTCGTGCAGCACGGTGACCACAAATTGCACCTTCTGCTGCATTCCCTTGGAGAGCTCCTCCACCTTGCGGTTCCACCAACTGTCAATCTCCAAGCGGTCGAACCACTCGTGCAGGCGTTTCTCAGCCGTGCCTTTGTCAAGTCCTTTAAGCCGTGCAAGGTAAATCGCCTGCTCGCCCACCTTCATCTTCTTGTAGAGGCCGCGTTCTTCGGGCAGATAGCCAATCTGCAACACATCTTCGTCAGTCATGGGGTGACCATCGAAAAGCAGGTTTCCGCTGTCGGGGTGAATGATATGGTTGATGATGCGGATAAGGGTGGTCTTGCCGGCCCCGTTGGGGCCCAGCAGGCCGAAGACGGTGCCACGGCTGACGTGCAGGTTCACGTCGTTCAAGGCGCGAAAGTCACCGAAAGTCTTGCTGATATGATTAATTTGTAGCATTGTGCAATGGTTGTGTTATGAAAGGTTTTTCCTCTGTGGCAGTCTTATCAAAAGAATCTCCGCCAAGAGGGCCAATAGGGTCAAAAGGATGCAACACCGCCACAACGGTGTTCCCTGACTGCGCTGACGGATATAGTCGGTCATCGACTTGTCGGCGGTCGTCACCACACTGCAGTGGTCCAGATGGGCATCGGCAATCAGTTTCTTCACCTCATCGCGGTCGTAGAAGGCCAAGTCCGACTCCTGCCGGCTATAGTTGAACGAAAGACCCTCCTCGGCCTCGCCACTGTTGTACAAAAGGTAGTTGCCCGCGGCCGAAAGGTCGCCATGGGGCACCATGCACTGCACCGCCCCCATGCGCCGTATGTCGGGAATGACATCCACGCCTCCATCGACACTGAGCAGATGGGGCACCTCTTCGGCATCATAGCTGCCAGTCAAGGGTATGGGTTCTGTGGCCGTAAGCATATGGTAGGGCGACTGCACAGGAGAGCTGAAAAGGGCCATATTGTAGAGCGTGGGCACAAAGAGGGCCTGCTGCACTAAGTCGGTATGCTCCTTGCGCAAAGGGGCAGAAAGCAGATAGCAGTGGCCGCTGCCCACCTGTGTCTCGGTCAGCAGGTCGCTGCCGTCCAGCAGCCTTATGAGCGACTGCGACACGGTGGTGGCAGTAGTGGTCAGGCGGTAATGGCCGGTGACGGAAGGCATCTCCATCTCTTCTTTTTTGCCTCGGAACACCCCACGGTAGAGGTCGGCCTCCAACTCAACAGTTTCGGCCCGTGTCTGACCACCAATCCATGCACCCAACTGAGGCATCCGCATGGCCGCAAAGAACTGATTGTACGAGGATGTCTCCACCTCTTGGCCTGGGATAACCAGCAGAGAACCTCCGTCGGCAACAAATTCCTGCAAGGTGTGCGCCATCCCCGACGAAATGGTGTGCAACTCATCCAAGACGATGAATCTATTGTCGGTCAGATGTGCATAATCCACCTGCGAGACAGCGACTTGATGATATTCCACCAGCGAATCGTCCGCAAAAAGACGCTGCATATTGGGGTTCTCCCCTGCCCCGCTTATGGCCAACATGGGCACACGGTGGGTCACCGAGAGAGAGAAAAACATCCTGTCGTCGAATGTGATGGGATAGTCAGTAGTTTCCACATAGCCCTGCAACACCCCCTCATCCTCAATCGTAAAGGCCATCGTGGCCGTAGCACGGCCTTGAGGGGCAATGTCCACCGAAGTCAACGCCCGCTGCTTTCCACCTACAAAAAGGCGCAAGGGCAGACTTTCAACCCCTTTGCTGCCGTCGTTGCGCACCGTCACCTCCACCCGCACCGTGGCCCCGCGGAAATAGGCCGGACTGTTGAATGCAAGACTGTCAATATAGATATTGGCCACCTCTGTGCCACCCAGAGGAATGAAGGTGGCTAGTATCGCACTGTCAGCAGGATAATCGGCCACGTCGGCCGTTGAGCGCTGAAAATCGCTCACTATGTAGGCATGGCGGTTGGCCGCCGAAGCCGAGTGCAAAAACTCATTCTGCCGCTCCGCCACCGACGAAAGCTTTGCGGTGACGGCACTCACCTCCACTTCGTCCACTGCCGAAAGGAACTCCTCGCGACTCAACCATCGGAACTGGACCCCGTGGGCATCATTGGTCAGCAGTTGAAACTGCACATCGGGCCTATAGGCTTCGACAATCTCGCGGGCCTTCTTCTTGGCACTCTCAATCAGGCTGCCCTCCATGCCGCCGCTCTGCATGCTGTAAGAGTTGTCCAGATAGACACTCACCACGGTGCCGCCCGCCTGCAATTGGGCATTCTTATTGGGAATGACCGGCTGGCAGAAGGCCAGCACCAGGAAGACGATGGCCGCAATGCGTGCCAACAAAATCAGCAACCGCCGCAGATTGTTCTGCTTGCGGCTCTCGTTCTGTAGTGCTTCCAGCATCTCCACATTGCTGAAATAGACTTTGCGATAGCGGCGCAACTGCAATAGATGTATCGCTATCGGAATACCAACGGCCACTAGGCCTATCAGAAAAAGCGGTGCAGTGAGCATGACTATTGTTTTTTCTGTTTTTCCTTGAAATAATTGCAGATGTCCGCAATGCCGCACTCACCACAGTGGGGCTTGCGGGCCTGGCACACATAGCGCCCATGAAGTATCAGCCAATGGTGGGCCACAGGTATCTTCTCGGGCGGAATATGCTTGGTCAGTTCACGCTCGGTCTGCAGCGGGCTTTTGCTGTTCTTGGTCAGACCAATGCGGTTAGACACCCTGAACACGTGGGTGTCCACCGCCAAGGCGGGCAGACCCCACACCACCGAGGCAATCACGTTGGCCGTCTTGCGCCCCACGCCCGGCAGCGTCTGCAACTCGTCCACATCGTCCGGCACCTCGCCCCCAAAGTCCTCCACCAGTTTTTGCGCCATGCCCACCAAATGCTTGCTCTTGTTGTTGGGATAGGAGATGGAATGGATATATTCAAAAATCTCCTCGGGGGTGGCCTTGGCCATGGAGGCGGCATCGGGATAGGCAGCAAAGAGGGCCGGCGTGGTCATGTTTACGCGCTTGTCGGTGCACTGCGCCGAAAGGATGGTGGCCACCAGCAGCTGGAAGGGGTTCGAGAAGTGCAACTCCGTCTGTGCCGTCGGGCGCTCCTCCTCAAAATAGGCTATCATGCGGGCATATCGTTCCTTCTGTGTCATGGATTGGGGCTGTTATTCCTCCTTAGGCTCAGGGGCAAGATTGAACTGGACAACCACAGGATAGTGGTCCGAAATATTGGTTTTCAGCCTTCTGTACGAGAGGGCTTCGATGTCGTCGCTATGCAGGATATAATCGATACGAAAGGCAGGGAAAGGCCCATGATAGGTAGTGCCGAAACCCCGACCCTGCTCCACAAAGGGGTCTTTCAGCACCTTGGTCGCCCGCTGATATATATACGACGCCGGGGTGTCGTTGAAGTCGCCCGCAATGATGATAGGGATGCGACTGCTCTCCACCAGCGGCAGCAACTCCTCGCGCCACTCCTGCTCGTGACAGCGCACAGTCTCCTTTAACTTGCCCAAAAGCTTGTGAGTAGAAGTGTCGTCATACTGCGCGTGGCTCAGCTGCTCCAGACTCTTCAAGTCGGACTCATCCAACTGGTACGAATCCAGGTGCACACAGCAGATACGCACCTCGTGCCCGTTCTTGTTCAAGTCCACATGAAACTTCGACACCTGGTCCATCGTGCTCACGCGTACCAGCGGATAGAGCGAGTATAGCACCAATGGCGTGCGGCTATTGTCGCCATGCACTCCGAAATGATACTTGTAGCCTCGGGCTTCGAAACTGTCAAGCAGATGCACCTTGCCGCCCTCATAGCATTCCTGCAAACACATCACGTCCGGGCGCTCTTCATCCAGCATCCTCAGGAACAGCACGGCCCCAGAGTCGCGCGTCATCAGCGTGTCGTTGTCCAGCCCAGTAAAACTGTGCGTGTTGAAGGCCATCACCTTCAACGTATTTTCGGTGGGTTCCACCTCGGTGGTACCACCCACCTGGAAGAAAAGCGGCACAAAAGAAAACCGCAGCACGATGGCGGCCACCGAGATGAGAAACTCCCATCGCGACAGGCACAGCCATATAATGATGAACACAATATTGGCCAACAAAAGCAAAAAATAGCCATAACTGAAGATGGACACCCAGATGAAACTGCTAGGCGGAAGGGCACCTGATAGCGTGGAAAAAAGCATGGCCACGACAAATACCAGGTTAAGAGTCAGCAAGATGTATCGAAAAAACTTCTTCATAAGTGCTTATTAGTACAAAATGCAAAAGTACAAAAAAAATCCGAATTCTACACTCTATATTCTAATTCAAAAAAAAGTACTATCTTTGCGCCATGAAAAAATACGGCCTTATCGGGAAAAAACTTGGCCATTCGTGGTCAAAGAAATGGTTCGACACCATGTTCGCCAACACTGGCATCAACGATGCCCAATACTGTCTGTACGAAATGCCCAACCTGAAAGGGCTACCCCATTGGGTGGCAGAAGAGGGGTTACGTGGATTTAACGTCACCATTCCCTACAAGGAGGAAATTATCCCCCTGCTGGACGACATGGACGAGGTGGTGCAGGCCATCGGGGCCACCAACTGCGTTGAGGTGACAGAGGGCCGACTGGTGGGCCACAATACTGACGCGCCCGCCTTTGAGCAGACCTTGCGCCCACTGCTGAAGCCATGGCACACCCGCGCCCTTATCTTGGGCACCGGCGGTGCCTCCAAGGCCGTGGCTTTCACCCTTCGGCGGCTGGGTATAGACTACGCATTTGTTTCCCGCTCGCCACAGGGCAGGCCCAATATCATCGGCTATGCTGAGGCATGCAGGCGGGTCCCCGACACATTTCTGATAGTCAACTGCACCCCTGTGGGGATGTATCCAAACACCGAGGCTTCGCCCTGGCCGACCAACCAGCCGTTCACCTCACGACATCTATGTTACGACCTAATCTATAACCCCGACCAAACCCGCTTTCTCCAATCAGCAAAAGTCTGCGGAGCGGCCTGGGCTGGCGGTCTCGCAATGCTTGAACGACAAGCCCAGTTGAGTTGGAATATCTGGAAATAAAATTGGATGTGATAAAGCTTTAATGAGAGAATCGCGGCTGGCAAATTAATGAATTCAAAAAAAAGTATTATCTTTGCAAATTGTCATGGAAGACTTCAGCAGTTATTATCCCTATGAGGGTCAGGAATTTAAAGAAGCTATGCGCCAATTGGTGGAGAGCCAATACTACGCGCAGGTGGCTCCTTTGTTGTTTCCTGAGCTGACATTGGAGGAGCTGAAGCAGCGAATTTTGGGATTGACCGATGTGGACCAGTTCCAGGCCCACGTCATGATTCGAGCCTGCCAGTACATCATCCGGAGCACCATGACTGAGTTCACTTATAGCGGACTGGAACACGTTGGTTCGAAGCCCTGCCTCTTCATCTCCAACCATCGCGACATCACGGTGGACGCCATCATGACGGAGTACATACTCATCTCTAACCAGCTGAAATCGTCCCATGTGGTCATCGGCTCGAACCTATATGAAATGCCGCTGATGGAACAGATGGCCCGCCTGAACAAGATGTATGCCATAGGCCGCGGAGGCAACCAGAAGGAGTTCTACAGGGACCTGATGAACATGTCGCGCTACCTGCGGCATCAGGTGGTGGAACGGCAGGAGAAGGTATGGATTGCCCAACGCAACGGACGCACCAAGGATGGCATCGACCACACCGACCCCGCCCTGGTCAAGATGATTGCCTACAGCGGAGACCGCAGCCATCCGGCCCAGTCGCTGGCCGCAATGAACATAGTTCCCATCAGCATCTCCTATGAGTGGGAGCCCTGCGGAGCACTGAAAGCCCGCGAGGTGTGCCTGCGCAGGCAAGGCCCCTACCAGAAGGCCCCTGGCGAGGACACCCAAAGCATCCTCTCAGGCATCAACGATTTTAAAGGACGAGTACATCTCACTTTCTGCCAACCTATCGGATTAGAGGAGCTTGAGTCGGCAAAAGGTGATTATGATGCCATTGCCAAGATTATCGACCAGCGCATCGACCGCTGCTACCGTCTTTGGCCAAACAACTACATCGCCCACGAACTCATGAGTGGCTCTTCGCACAGCGGGAAGTACACCAACGAGGAGAAGCACCAGTTTATGCGCTACGTGGACGAGGCCTGCCAGAAGTACGACATTGACGGATTTCGCGATGTACTTGTGCAAATCTACGCCGCCGCCGTCCATTAGCTCGGAAGAGCTAGACCCTCTGTATCATTTATGTTATTACAATATATAATTGCGGTCAGGCCGCAATCTTTTATTTTTTCAAACAGAAAAAAACAAGAATATGTTAGATAAACTAGAAGCAATTTACACACGTTATCAGGAAATTGAGGCTCAAATGAACGACCCTCAGATTACCGCCGACATGAAACGCTATGTCAAACTCAGCAAGGACTACAAGGACCTCCAGCCCGTGGTTAAAGCCTACCATGACTACAAGGCCCTTTTGGACACCATTGCCGAGTGCAAGGAACTGCTCAGCACCGAGAAAGACGAAGAACTGCGCGAGATGGCCAAGCAGGAGCTGACCGAAAGCAATGAGCGAAAGGATAAGATGGAGGAGGAGATACGCATCATGCTCATCCCCGAAGACCCCACCGACAGCAAGAACGCCGTGGTGGAGATCCGCGGCGGTACGGGCGGCGACGAGGCCTGCATCTTTGCGGGCGACCTATTCCGCATGTACAGCCGCTATTGCGAGAAGAAACACTGGAAGATTGAGATTGTGGACTTCAACGAGGGCACCGCAGGCGGCTACAAGGACATCACCTTCAACGTGACCGGCGAGAAGGTGTACGGCATGCTCAAGTACGAAAGCGGCGTACACCGCGTGCAGCGCGTGCCCGCCACCGAGACCCAAGGACGCGTGCACACCTCTGCCGCTGGCGTGGTGGTGTTGCCCGAGGCCGAGGAACTGGACGTGGAGCTGAACATGTCCGACGTGAAGAAAGAGACCTTCTGCGCCTCCGGCCCTGGCGGCCAGTGTGTCAACACCACTTACTCCGCTGTGCGCCTCACCCACATCCCCACCGGCATCGTGGTCTCCATGCAGGACCAGAAGTCGCAGATTAAGAACATGGAGAAGGCCCTGGTCATCCTCCGCACCCGCCTCTATGAGCGCGAATATAACAAGTACATGGAGGAACTCTCCAGCAAGCGCAAGACTATGGTGGCCACCGGCGACCGCAGCGAGAAGGTGCGCACTTACAACTATCCCCAAAGCCGTGTTACCGACCACCGCATAGGCTACACCATGTACAATCTGCCTGCCTTCATGGACGGCGACATCGAGGACCTGATTGATGCCCTACAGCTGGCCGAAAACGCCGAGAAACTGAAGGAAAGCGTCGGCTGATTTGCCTGCATGATTATCAACACCGGCGGGCGCACCGACACGGTCCAGTACTACAGCGAATGGCTGCTCAACCGCTTCAGGGAGGGCTATGTGCTTTCGCGCAACCCAATGTTCCCTTCTACGGTGAACCGCTATGAATTGGACCCCGAGGTGGTGGATTGCGTGGTGTTCTGCTCGAAAAACTACCGCCCCATCCTGCCACGGCTGCATGAGATAACAGAGCGATTCAACACCTATTTTCACTACACCATCACCGCCTACGGCGCCGACATGGAACCGCGGGTACCGCCCGTGGACGAGAGCATGGACACCCTCATCGAACTCAGCCGGATGGTAGGCAGGCAGCGGATTGCCTGGCGGTATGACCCAGTGCTGCTTTCGGACAAATATTCGGTGGAGCTGCATTGCGAGACTTTTGCCCGCATGGCTCACAGGTTGGCGCCGTATGTGGACCGTTGCATATTCAGTTTTGTGCAGCTGTACAAGAAATTGGAGTACAACATGCCGGAACTGAAACCCGTAGGTGAAACCGAACGCATGAAACTAGCACAGAGTTTCGGACAAACTGCACAGGCCTATGGCTTGACACTGCAGACTTGTGCCACGGTGGAGGACTATTCGCAATTCGGCATTCACGCTTCGGGCTGCATGACGCTCGACATTTTAGGACGAGCCAACGGCATCCACTTCAAGCCAAGGAAGCATCCCGGCATGAGGCACAACTGCCACTGTATCAATGCCCGCGACATCGGAGCCTACAACACTTGTCCTAACGGCTGCCGATACTGCTACGCCAACCGCGACCCACAACAGGCTGAACGCAACTACCACCTGCACGACCCCGCCTCCCCTCTCCTACTCGGCCACCTCCAACCCACCGACACCATCCTCCCCAGCCCACAAAAGAGCTGGCTCTCACCCCCACCGCAACCAACACTATTTGATTTCCCAGATATGACAAAACAATAATAAACCGGAGCTACCCAAATGGGGGCTCCGGCTTTTTTGATTGAGGGCTTCGACTACTTTTGTAGGGTGGCCCAGATGCGGCTGCCTTGGCGATAGACAATGTATATCTTTGTGCCTGCAAGGATGGGTATGCGAACTTGTGCACTCTGCTCGGGGAAGAGGCGGAAGAGTTGGACGCTGTCATGCCGCTCGGCTACAACTGCTGCTATGTAGTAGTCCTTGGTCATGGGATGGCCATACTCAAGGAGGTACTCGCCGTCCGTTTCAGTGACCGTGGGCTGGTCAGCCAGTTCGCTTGGCTTTACGGGGATGGGGTCGAGTGTCTTGCCACAGCACTCCATTCTTCCTTTGCCATATGTGATGGCCACATTGCCACAATTGGGACAGCAGAATAGGCTGAGGCGATTTGTCATTGGGACTTTGAGAGGTGATACTTTCTCTGCCGGAACTTGAATGATAGTGAGCCACTTCTGTGGGTCTGTCTGGTTCCACACGCCATCCACATAACAGGCACGCGGTGCTCCCGCCATCCGATAGCCCTCTTTCTCCATGTAGGCGAAAAGGTCGATATAGCTTTGGTAGAGCTGATCGTAAGGACCGTAGACCTTCATGCAGACGGCCAAAGGTATCTCAGGATTGTGGCGGAAATGGATGATTTCGCTGTCCTCTTTGGCCTCAAGAACCTGCTCGCAGTACTCGAAGTCGATGTCGTGGTCCCTGTATTCTTTGTCGTGCTCAAAGGTGTAGCAATAGCCCGGCTCGGGACATTTGCAACCAAGACGCGCCATTTCTGGTCCTATGACATTGCAACAGAGGTCGCCAATGGCATTATAGCTGGGGATGATGCCGCGGTAGTAGGCCACGGTCATGGCTGGGATGTTTTGAATTGATATTTTTTCCATGATTTGATACTTTTGCTGTGAGCTTATCAAAGCCTGTAGTCGGTCGCGACGGAGGAGCATCTGATGGAGGCTCGCTTCGGTCTGGAGGATTTTGGCCTCCAAGAGTCGGAGGGATGGCTCTTGCGAATTGCTGTCCATTAGGCCGCCTATTTCTTCTAACGAGAAGCCCAACTCTTTGAAACGGCGTATCGTATTCATCGTCTGCAACTGGCTGACATGATAGTAGCGATAGCCTGTCCACGGGTCCACCTTACTAGGCGTTATCAAACCCAATTTCTCGTAATGGTGGAGCGTTTTGACCGTCACACCACAGAGCTTTGAAAACTCACCGATTTGTAAATTAGTTACTTCCATGATTCATTGCGCAATTAAATCATTTGCAAATATACAACCATCCCCAAGGTATGAGTCAAGAGGTTTAACAAAGTTTAACTCCTGAGGGGCTGCCGCTTGTCCTTATCCCAAAAGAGTTATGGAGGGGAGCTTGTCTACCGTTGTCCTTGTACGGCCAGGCGTATCATCAATATAGAAGCCGGAAGCCTCTGAGAGGGGCTTCCGGCTTTTGAGGTTGCATTGCAGAGAGACAAAGCTCTCCGCGAAGGCGCTATTACTCTTCCTCGTTGGCGGCTTCTTCGTAGGCTTTGAGCAGGGCCTGCTGGACGTCGGCGGGAACGAGTTCGTAGCTGCTGAAGGTCATGGTGAAGGTACCGCGGCCGCTGGTGAGGGAACTCAGGGCGGTGCAGTAGCGGTTCATCTCGGCCAAGGGGGCCTTGGCTTTCAATGTGGTGTACTTGCCTTCGGCATCCATGCCCATGACGATGGCACGGCGGCCCTGCAGGTCGGTCATGACGCCACCCTGAGCCTCGGTGGGCACGGTGACGGCGATGTCGTAGATAGGCTCCTTAATCTTGGGGGCAGCCAGTTTGAAGGCCTCGCGGAAGGCGGTGCGGCCGGCAATCTTGAAGGCGGTCTCGTTGGAGTCCACGGGGTGCATTTTACCGTCGTAGATGTTGACGACAATGTCGCGGGCGTAGGAGCCGGTCAGAGGTCCCTGCTCCATCTTTTCCATGATTCCCTTGAGGATGGCGGGCATGAAGCGGGCATCGATGGAACCGCCGACAATGCAGTTGTTGAAGACCAGCTTGCCACCCCACTCCAGAGGATATTCCTGGGAGTCGCGGATGGGGTACTTGGTCTGGTTGGGCATGCCGTCGTAGTAGGGCTCGATGAGCATGTGCACCTCGCCGAACTGGCCGCTACCACCCGACTGTTTCTTGTGGCGATACATGGCCTCGGCACTCTTGGTGATGGTCTCGCGGTAGGGGATGTTGGGGGCGGTGAAGTTAACGGCCAGCTTGTACTGGTTCTCGAAGTACCACTTCACGGTGTTGAGGTGGAGCTCACCCTGGCATCCGAGGATGACCTGACGCAGTTCGCGGCTGTTCTCCAGCGTAAGGCTGCGGTCGTAGGTGACAAGGTCCTTCAGGGCAGCACCGACTTTTTCGTCGTCGTTGCTGTTGGCAGCCTTCACGGCCACGGTATAGATAGGTGTTGGGAACTCAATTTCGCAGACGGCATCGTCGGTGTTCTTCGGGGTGGTGAGGGTATGGTTAATCTTCACGTCCTTCAGCTTGATGGTGCAGACAATGTCACCGGCGCAGGCTTTCTCGACACGCTGGCGGTTGCTGCCGCTGCACACGAGCACCTGGCTGACACGCTCCTTACTCTGGTTGCAGGCGTTAATCACATCCTGTGCCTCGGCCAGTTCGCCGTCGTAGATGCGGAGATAGGTGATTTCACCGAGGTTTTTGTCCTTGGCGCTCTTGAAGGCGAAGGCCACGGTGGGGTTGGCATTGTTGCACTTCAGTTCCTTGCCGCCTTTGGTCTTCTTGGCATCGGCTACCTCGCAGGGTGCAGGGACGTTCTGGCAGATGAACTCAAGCAGACGGTTGACACCGAAGTTCTCCTTGGCGGAGGTGCAGAGGATGGGGAAGAGGTCGCGCTTGTCTATAGCGAGTTTCAGGGCCTGGGCGAGTTCCTCAGGGGTGAGGTCGCCATTCTCGAAATATTTCTCCATGAGGGCATCGTCGGCAGCGGCTGCTTCCTCAACAAGGGCCATGCGCATCTCCTCGGCCTTGTCGGCATACTGAGCAGGAATGTCGGCTTCGGTCATCTTGCCATCGGTGAAGGTAAACATTTTGTTGGCCACAATATCGACCACCTGATTGAAGCCGAGGCCGGCGTTGGTGGGGAACTGCAGCACGGTGCACTTTCCACCGAAGTAGTCTTTCAGCTGGTTGACGGTGTCGTCGAAGTTGGCTTTCTCGGCATCAAGGTGATTGACGACGAAGAGCATCGGGGTGTCGAGCTTGGCTGCATAGCGGTTGGCAATCTCGGTGCCGACCTCCACACCACTCTGGGCGTTGACCACGACGACGGCAGCTTCGACCACGTTGAGGGCACTGTCGAGCTCACCCTGATAGTCGGCGAAACCAGGCACATCGATGATGTTTATCTTCTTGCCGCCGAACTCGGTGTACATGAGGGTGTTCTCCACGGAGTAGCCGCGGTCGTGCTCGATGTCGCGATAGTCGCTAATGGTGTTTTTGCTGTCCACGCTGCCACGACGGTTAATGAGGCCGCCGCAGAAAGCCATGGCTTCGGCCATGGAGGTCTTGCCACTCTTGGCGCCGCCCACGAGGGCGATGTTGCGAATGTCGTTAGTCTGGTAAATTTTCATTGTTAAAATATATATTAATTATTATTATCTTTCTTATTATAAACATGTTGTTGCGGAAGACGGGGGTCTTCCACTCCAAAGTAACGGACGGCAAAGATACAAACTTTTTTTGAATTAATGGTTAAGTTTGACGAATTATTTATCTATGTCGTAAAAAAAGCGTATTTTTGCATCATGAAACAGTGTACAACGCAATGCAAGCACTATTAACTATTAACTACTAACTATTAGCTTTTTACAATGGGCGTAATAGCAAGGCAGAGTATTCGGGGGGCTGTGGCCAACTATTTGGGAGTCCTCATTGGGGCAGTGACAACCTTCTTTGTTGTCACCGACTTGCTCACGCAGGAGGAGATAGGCCTCACCCGCGTGATGGTGGATGCCGCCATGCTCTTCTCCGGCCTGGCGCAGCTGGGCACCAATGCCTCCATATTGAAGTTCTACCCCCGATTCAAAGACCCCGACAGTCGCGACCACGGTTTCTTCGGGTGGACTCTTATCCTGCCTTTTGTGGGTTTCATCATTATTGCGGCACTGTTTTTTGCCTTTAAGGGCAGCATCATCGGCTTCTATGCCGAGAAGTCGCCCCTGCTGGTGGACTATGCCTATCTGGTGCTTCCATTGACATTCTTTGTGCTGTACATGACGGTGTTTGAAACCAACGCCAGCGTGCTGCTGCACATTGCGCTGCCCAAGTTTGTGCGCGAGGTGGTCATCCGGGTGCTCAATCTGGCCGCCTACCTGCTGTATGGGCATCGCATTATCTCACTGGACCTGTTTGTCATCCTTTTCTGTTCCTCCTATGCGGTGGCCACGGTCATCAACTTTTGCTACCTGCTCACCCTCCGGCGCATCAGTTTCAGGCCAGACTGGCGTTTTGTGGACAAGCGGCTTTTCAAGGAGGTGGGGGCCTACACCCTTATCATGACCGCCGCCGTGCTGGCAGGCAACGTAAAACTGTTCAACACCATCTTTCTGGCCCACCAAACGCTGGCCTTGGCAGGCATCTACACCATTGCCAACTACATAGCCAACGTCATCGAAATCCCTTACCGCTCCCTCGGGGCCATCTCCAGCCCAGTCATCTCACAGGCAGTGGCCGAAGGCAACCTGCAGGAGGTGAACCGGTTGGGGCAGCAAGTGTCGCTGCACCAACTGCTGGTGGCCAGCATGCTGCTCTTTTTCATCTGGATTAATCTCGAGCCCCTCTTTGCGGTCATACCCAACGGGCAGGCCTATATCTCGGGCAGCGGTGTGGTGCTCTTCCTTGGCATAGCCAACATCCTCAACTCCACCTTCTGCATTGCCACCAACATCCTCAATTTTTCCAAGCAGTATGCCTTCTCCCTGCTCTTCATCATCCTGCTCACGGCCTCGGCCATCTTGCTCAACCTGTGGCTGATTCCGCGTTGGAGCCTCACCGGTTCTGCGTGCGCCACACTCTTTGCCTACATTCTTTATTTCGTCCCCTTGCTCTCCTTTCTGTGGCGGCGGCTGGGAGTATCGCTCTTCTCCCAGAAACAGCTGTGGGTGGTGCTCTTCACGCTGGCTCTTTTCGGCCTCAACGCTTTGTGGGGCTGGGCAATATCGCCACTATTCGACCATCTGGGCAGCGGCCTCATCCCCCTCCTCATCCAGGCCCTCCTCCGCACCGCTCTCTTCGCCCTGCTTGCCTTCATCGTCATCCGACGGATGCATATCTCTCCAGAGGTGGACAAGATAATACATTTCAAACGTCCACGATAAAACCCTGACAACCATGAAGGCTCATACATTTTTCATGGCAATAATCTTTTGGGGTATTCTGCTGCTAGGGGGCACATCCTATGGACAGGTTACGTTCTCCCACTCAGGAGGTTTCTATCCACATGCTTTCTCCCTACAGCTTTCCGCGCCCGAAGGCCTGCAAATCCACTACACCACCGATGGTTCCACTCCCTCTGCCAGTTCTCCTCTGTACCAGCAGCCGCTATTGCTCTCGCCCGCACTCTATTCCGCCCGCAACCTTTACCTTATGCGCAACGCTCCTGAGGGGCAGTGGAATCCCCCTGACGAAGTCAGCCATGCCATCGTGTTGCGCGCCCAGGCCTTCGACCCCCAGGGCTGCCCTGTGGGACCCATCACTACCCGCACCTATTTCGTGGCCGACCTCATGCAGCACCAGATGCAACTGCCCGCCGTTTCTATTGCCATTGACTATCAGCAACTCTTCGATGCCGACAGCGGCATTTTCAGCCCCACGGGCTGGACAGAGGCCGACCAGTTTGCATCGGGCAATTTCAATCAGCATGGCCGCGAGTGGGAACGCCTGGCCCACGTGGAGTTCTACGAGCCCACGGGCGGTGGTTTTGCCCAACCGCTGGGCATTCGGGTCCACGGCGGCAAGACCCGCCAGCTGATGCAGAAGCCACTGAAGCTATATGCCCGAAAAGAGTACGGCAATAAAAAGATTAAATACCGCATCTTTCCGGAGAAGCCCGACGACTCCTACAAACGGCTGGTGCTGCGCCCCTTCTGTGCGGCGCTCACCTCGGCCGGCATACAGGACCTCTTGGCCCAACGAATTGCCCAGCCGCTACAGACGCTCTCTCTGGCATCGCGCCCGGTGTCGCTGTTCCTCAACGGCGAGTACTGGGGCATCTACTTCCTTCAAGAGGCCCCCGACGAGCGACTGATAGAGCAAGTATACGGCGTCGAACCCGACAGTGTCAACATCATGGGTGCATGGTTCCAGCTGGAGAACGGCAGCGACCGCCCGTTTCGCCAACTGATGCAATGGCTTCAAACCGCCGACCTGTCCAGCCCTGCGCAATACCAGCACTTCTGCTCCCTTTTCGATGTGGACGACTTCATAGACTACCAACTCATCGAGTCCTTCATTGCCAACCAAGACTGGCCTGCTAACAACATTCGCTGTTACCAGTACTCCGGCGCTCTCTGGCGATGGATATTCTTTGACGGTGACGACTGTTTTGCCGCCACCGACCGCGACATGCCCTACTATACCACCTACCAAGGGCCCGAATCGTGGCCCAGTTCGACGAATGCCACCCTCTTCTTTCGCAAACTCTTGGAGTCGCCACACTTTCTCGAACGTTTTGGCAACCGCCTTTATCAGCTGTCGGCCAACCACTTTAACTACGAGCACACCTCTCCCCTCCTCTCGGCAATCAAGAACGAAATCATGCCCGAAATAGAATGGCAGAGTCGCCGTTTCGGCTTCCCGCAGGATGGCGACCACTGGAACCACTCCATCGCCAATGTGGACAAATTCCTTCGCCAACGGCCAGCCATTTTCCTCAAGCAATTCGAGGCACTCGTGCAGATGCATGATACTGTCAACCGCTATCTCCTTTACCCCAATCCCGCGCACGGCGAGGTCTTCGTTCAAAACGGTGACAATACAGGTTGGGTGCAATGCCAGGTGTACGACCTAGCAGGAAGGGAAGTCCTCTCCACACCGCTTTTCATAAATGCCCAGCCGGCACAGACGCACCTACCCCTCTCGACCCTTTCCGCCGGAATCTACATGCTCCACTTCTCCAACTCCCCGGTGACCTACCGCCTAGTGGTCTACTAAGTAATGTAGCAAAGCCAAGGAGAGCCACGCACACATCAGGCCACATCATTACGTATTTACTTTCTGCTGCCTACAAACAGCCAACTGAGTTATTATCCGTCCCTTCCCCACCCGCTAGTATAACGGAGAGGGTACGGCTAGGATGTGGTTCGGTAGTGGGGAAAGAGCGTTTCTAATAGATTGAAGAGACCGTATCATGCAGACACCACTTTTTAAACTATAAAGTAAAAACTAAAAACTAAAAAGTTTATTGGCATAGCATTTGTCCAATCCTTTTTAGTTTTTAGTTTTTACCTTTTACTTTTATTCGTCGCCCAGCGAGATGGCCAGACCCACTTTGATGGGATAGACAGCCTTGTTCATGCCGGTGTTGACGGGCATTGTGGCCATTTGGGCAAAGGCGTAGAACCGCTGCCAGCCAATGCTCAGGCGGGCATCCAGACGGAAGGGGTTCAGTATCTCCGCTGCACTGGTCTTGTCGTTATAATTACCGCTGGGGTACTCGACATCATGCTTCAGGCCGGTGTGCTTGCCGTTGTAGTTCAGTCCGGGAATGGCCGCCAAGCCAATAAAGAAACTATTGCTGCCAGAAGGCGACCAGCGTACCACCAGGGGCAGTTCTATGTAGCGGGCCACTAACCTGGTAGACCATTGGCCTCCATCGTCCTGCGGCTTATTCAGGAACATGGTCTGCTGTTCGGCATCCTGTATCAATACCACGTTTCCGTTGGCAAACTTATACACATCGGAGCCGTACCCCAAACCTACACCCAAGCGCCAGTGGCTGTTGACAAGGGGGTAGTAGACGGCCTCTAGCTGATAGGAGGAGAATGTGGTATTGAGGGCATAGCCGTCCTTCATCCTCATCAATCCGTTGAATGGTGTGCTGCCCCAGTTGTGGAAACCCCACAGGAAGTCGAAGCGGAAGTCGCTAGTATTGGAGCTGATCTTCTGTTTCAAACGGCCAGATTCATTGTCGGTAATCAGCCTGTCGACAGCACTCTCCTTTTCGTCATCCTGGAAGACTGCCGAGAACTCGGTCTGCCCCATTTGGTGTGAGGCCACATCTACCCGACCATGGTCATTTTGGGCCGAAACCAGTTTGTCGCCCTTGCAGAAAGCCACACTAATAATGGCATAATCGTCGGCCCGAAGCCCTATTTCGTCCAGCACACAAGGGGTCTTCAGCGAAACGGTAGAATAGTCTTCTGCCTTAAGCACGATATGCCGTGCACGAAGAGTGTCGACACCGGGCAGCGCAGCAACGAACACCTTGCTATAGTCTTCTGCCGAGACCGACAACTTGACCATGTTGGCCGGACAGAGCAGGTCCACCTGGGCATAGTCTTCGGTGCTAATCTTGGTGGAGGCCTCCATGAGCAGGTGCAGACGCAGTTTGGGGCATCCCGGAGGGGTGTTCAGTTTCAAACGGTAGTGGTAACGGCTTTCGCCAGTCTCATAGGTCATTCCTTTGGGCTTTTCGCTGATGGAAGAGTCACAATACTCCAAGTATTCCACCGAGTCGTTCACCACTTCCACCTTGCAATAACCAGAGAACTGCACAATATCCAGTTTTTGACTAAAATGAACACGGAACGCCTTCAGCGTGTCATCGGTGCCAGTATTGGCATGCACAGTAGTGGCCATCAGCAGGGCCGCCAGTAAGAAAAGTTTTGTCTTCATAGTTTTATTATTTAAGTTTACAATATGTTATACTATCAATTATTCACCATTGCCAATAATTCGCCGCGGGTTTCGGCATAGGATTTATAGGCATAGTCGCGAATGGTATTGGAAACGCGGCTGCGCAAGTTGCGGTAGCGGTCAATCAGGCTGGGAGCGCCGGCGGGTTCGGCCTGCGCCACTTCCACCTCCGGATACATCATAAGGTCGATATATTCTATCACCACTGTGTCCTTTTCGGCCTCGGCGGGCAGTTGGTCAGTCTGGGCCAGCAGGACGGGCTCTTCCACAATGGTTTGGGGCTGCAAGTCTTCCTGGGGGGCGGCCGAAACCGGTGGCAGGGTCGCCACGGCTGTTGGGGTGGCCACGGATGCCGGCTGTGACTTGGCCAGGGCAAGGGATGGTTGGGCATGAGTCTCTCCTATTGAATGGCGAACGGTTTCATCGGCCATTTCAACGGAAGGCTGACTGGAGTCAACCGGATGCCACTGGGCCATCAAGGCTTCGGGGTCAGCCACCTCTCCCGACTGCGAAGGCCAGAAAAGCCATGCTCCGCCTATCAGCACAGCGGCCACCGAGGCAGCCGCTGCCCATCGCCAGAGGGGTAGCACACGCCTCTCGGGGTGCAGCAGGCTTTCCTTGTTGGGGCAGGGCATGGGCGACTCCGCGAGCTTGAGGTCGGGGTCGTAGAGGGCCAGTTCTTCGGCCAGCTGGGGGTGCTGGGCGGCAAATGCCTCTACGGCAGCCCGCTCAGCGGCATCCAACTCGCCTTCGGCATACTGGTAGAAATACAGCTCGTAGTTATCTGTTGTTATTGTCATAGCCTAATGCAATTAATGTTTTCTTTAATGATACGCGGGCGCGGAAGAGATATACGGTGACTTGTTTCTCGGTCAAGTGCAACATTTGGGCAATCTCTTTGCAGCTGTAGCCCTCTACGTCCTTCAGCTCCACGGCAGCGCGTTGCACCTGAGGCAGCCGTTCAAGAGCCTTGTGAAGGGCCTCTTGCAGGTCGAAACGTTCGTCGGGGTTGACCACCTCCTCTTCAACCAGAAAGGAGGCTGCCTGCTGGTGTACCTGCGCGTGACGGTGCCGGCTCATCAGGTAATTGTGCGCCACTGTCAGCAGATAGGACTTCCCTTTCTCGACCGACACGTCGGGCAGCCGCTCCCATAATGACGCAAAGGCCTCCTGCACGGCATCCTCCGACATCTCTTTGTCGCCTCCGCAGCGCACCGCAAAGCGGTACACATCGTCGGCCCAAAGCCTCACACCATCATTATATTCTTTTTGCGTCATACACTCTATAAACGCGCCAAAGGCCAAAATACTACACCTCGACAAAATTTTTTTTTTCGACCACTACCGACACCTTAAACTCATATTGCGAAATAGGCGGCACCAAAGTCATTGTGATTGTCATTTCGCCCAACGGCAACTTCGACGACAAATAACAGACCACTAGGGTCCGAAGAGGCACTTTTTCCAATACTCCGGTTGTTGATCTGACTGCGGGATCAAATCACGTCGGGCATTTTCATCTCCACACACTGTGCTCCTTTACAAAGTCTACCGCTGTTAGCACCGACAGGTACAAATCGCGCTTGAGGCAGCGTGGGCCGCCATTCTAGTCCACCTGCTCTAGGGCATTGGGGCGCAGCCATAGCCATTGGCGCACTCCTCACCCTGCTTTACCTTTTCATCTATGTGATCATGCAGCTCGAAAGCTACGCCCTCCTTGTCGGCAGCCTTGGCATCTTCGTCATCCTGGCCATTGCCATGTATGCTTCTCAGAAAAAAAACTGGTATCAGAAATAGAGGCCTATTCGACCTAATGGGCGGGTGCTGGGGTCACTGCGACTCTCGGCACCCGCTTTGTTTAATCCTGTAAGGCCACTACATTTTTTTATCATTTTTAACTATCGCCCGCGTGAAGTATGGGCTTCTTATTCGTTTATTGTAAGAGGTGAGTTGAAGAGGGGCATAATGCCTACCGCAGCTCACCGATAGACACTTCACGGCACAAAAGGGTCCTCCCGTGAAGTATCTATGGCAGACAATGGACCCTACCACTTATAAACAACCCTATACAATAATGAGAAAAAAAACCTTATTTGCAGCTAGCCTGGCTCTGATGGTCCTCATGGCAGCATGCACAGAGAAAGAGGGGGTTTACAACCCCAAAAAGAAAATCTCCAAAGTCTACAAATCTTCGGTCTCACACTACGGACTGTACGACCCGGAGACCGACACCCTCTACAACCAAAACACTCACCGACAAGACAAACAGCTGTGGGAAGAATGGATATGGGATGGCAACAAACTAACCCAAATCAGGGTTTACGAAAACGCAATCGAGCCCTATGGCAAGGACGGATACGCTGCTATTAACTTCACATACGACGGCAAACAAATCCAGCGCATAGCGTCGGCAGACGAATATATGTCTTTTGTCTACGACGGCAAGAAACTGCAGCAGATACAAATATTCGCAACAGGCAACAGCGAGCCTTCTGAAACCTACACCTTCACCCACGACGGAAACAAAATCACCCAAATCGACTTTGCCTTTCAAGACAATGCGATAAACTCATACAACATCGGATTAATGAAGAAATTAGTGCTCAGCAACATCGTGCCTACAACTCAAATGGCCGAAAAGGCCATCGCCGACTTGGGTATCGCGGTGGCCAAAAGTAGTGCCAAGGCAATGATGCCCATCCCATTGAAGCTCACCTGGACAGGCGACAACATCACCGGCATCGATGCCAGCTACACCCTGACGGATTGGGGAGGACCAGTGGCATGCAACATTTCCGGCACGTTTGCTTTCGACGACAAGAACAATCCTCACCAAAACAATTTCCTGACAGGCCTGAACAACTGGCAAGAGGATGGCACACTACCTGTTTTCAACAAAAACAATGTCACCAAAAGCACGATGAAAGTCAAGTATGGAAGCGACTATTCTGATACCGAGGAGATAATCTACGCATACACCTACGACGGAGAATGGCCACTCACCCAACTCGAGGTACGCCATTACGAAGACGAAGGATACGGCTACATCGATTCCACAACCTTTTATTACGAATACGTCAAATAAACTCCTCCACTATAATCCATTCAACCATCACAACGCAGTCGAAACCAAGAGGGTGTCCCAAAAGGCACCCTCTTTTTTTTATAGAGACAGGGCAGTTATT
>R25__coassemble_289_pt1 | contig 31695 bp, 27 predicted proteins | sample R25__metabat2_high_PE_017 | metagenome-assembled genome bin R25 | reverse complement strand
AGCGCAGTGTGGGGATAGCGAAACCCCTACTACTCAGCGTGTCGAAGACACGCCAAATTGAGAAATACGAGCAAGAATCAGTCATACTTTGTACTAGAGCGATGATAATTAATGGATAATTCATGGTAATTCGTGTTTAAACAATATGCACATTAATTTTGCTTATCGACTTATTTGATTTTTTATGCATAAATTGCGTCTGGTACCGACAACCCGCGGCTTATCAGGAGCTGCACCTGCAACGGGATGGGCAAGTGTGGTTAAGTGTATGCCTTGGAGGGAGCCGCGGCGGACTGCAGTTTGTTGTCCGTGTTTTTCTGCATGGTGGGGTTACAGTATTTTATGAGGGACTGTACGGGGGTGCCAGTAGACGATGGCTCTCATGCGAAAGCACTAATCAGTTGTCAGGTGTGCAGTATTTTTCAAGAGCATGGCGCAGATCCACCGGAGAGACATCATGATGTATTTGACCGTCAATAACATAGGAAATAGCACCGGTCTCTTCGGAGACTATGACACTCATGACGTCGAGCTGTTCGGAGATGCCGATGGCACTGCGATGGCGCAGTCCGAGGTTGGGGTCGATGTCCATGCGGGAAGTGACGGGCAGGATGCAGCGGGCGGCCAGGATGCGGTTGCCCTGGACTATGACGGCACCATCGTGCAGGGGCGAGTTCTTGAAGAAGAGGTTTTCGAGGAGGGCAGCGGAGGTGTCGGCATTGATACGCTGGCCTGTGTCGATTATCTCCTCCAAGTCGTTGGAGCGTTTGAAGATGATGAGTGCGCCGGTCTTGCTTTGGGACATGTGCATACAGGCCTGCACGTAGGGGTCGAAATTGAGGCCTGTCTTTTTATTGGCATCGTTGCGCCAGAAGCGAAAACGCTTGATGAAAGAGTCGCCCGCCAAGCTGGTCTTGGTGCCTACGAAGAGGAGGAATTTGCGTATCTCGGGTTGGAAGACGATGACAAGGGATATGAGACCGATGCTCATGATGCCCCCGAAGATTTGGCTGCAAAGGCGCATGTTGAAGAGGTCGAAGATGCGCCAGGCCAGATAGATGACTATGATGGCCCAGAAGATGCGCATGATGTTGGTGCCACGGACCAGCCGATAAAGCCAGTAGACGAGGATGGCGACCATGAGGATGTCGAGGATGTCGACAAAACGGATTTGGGGAAAGGGGATAGATGTAAGTGGCATGACTGTGTGTGTGTTGCTTATTGTTCATTAAAAGGATAAAGGAGGTCTAGTAGGATTTTGGCCAGCCGGGGAGTGTGGACCCGAAGCAGGCGGGTGCCTGCCTTGAGGGCCAGGGTGTTCAGGGCCAGAGTGCCAAACTCGGATGCAGGAAGGCCGGAAACATCTTGATTATCCATCAAACGACGGGTTATCATCGACTTGTTGGAGAGGGCGGTGAGCATGGGGTTGGCGGGGAAGCGGTCTATCAACTCTCCGAGACGGAGGAGGAGCTGATAGTTTTGGTCGGTGGTCTTGGCGAAGCAGAAGCCTGGGTCGAGCCAAATGTCGCTCAGACCAAGGGAATGGAGTTGCTGCAACTTGGTCTGGAAATAAAAGGTTATGTCGTCCACTATGTCGTCATAATGGGTGTTGGAGGCCTGCTGCATGACGTTGGGAAGACCACGGGTGTGCATGAGGATATAGGGGACCCGGAGGGCAGCCACGGTGGGGAACATCTGGGAGTCGAACTGGCCACCGGAGATGTCGTTGACCATGTCGGCCCCGGCTTCAATAGCCTTGGCGGCAGGAAGGCTGTAGCAGGTGTCGACAGAGAGGAGGGTGCCTGGTGGCAATTCCTGACGCAAAAGCCGCACCAGGGGCACTAGTCGGAGAGCTTCCTCCTGAGGGTCCAGTAGTTGGGCTCCGGGGCGGGATGAGACCACCCCGAGGTCGATGATGTCGGCTCCGTCGGCCAACAGTTGTTGGGCATGGGCCAGGACAGCAGCGGGGGCGACATAGCGGCCTCCGTCATAGAATGAGTCAGGGGTGGCGTTGAGAATGCCCATGATAACAGGCCGTTGGAAAGTGATGCGGCGGCCCCGGAAGGTGGCACTGAAAGGGGAAAAAAACAGCTGACTGTCCATAGTTCAAAAAAAATGTGTATCTTTGTGCGTTTGACTATAAAACGTTTTTTTGTTTTTTTAATTGTGCAACAGCAAATAAAAAAAGAGAGTTTTCGTTATAAGAGGTAACAATTTGTAAAATATGCCCGATACGAACCGTGAATTTAAGACTGAGATAGCTCGCTGCCGCGATATTTTTGAGAAGAAGACACGCGACTATGGCACTTCGTGGCGCGTGCTGCGGCTGCCATCGCTGACTGACCAGATTTTTATCAAGGCCAACCGCATCCGCAGTATTCAGGAGAGTGGCGAAAGCCGTGTGGGTGACGGGGTTGAGCCAGAGTTTGTGGCCATGGTGAACTACGCAGTAATTGCCCTGATGCAGCTAGAGCTTGGCCCGGAGGGGGAGCAGGAACTGGAGTTGGGGGTTACAATGAACCTGTACGACAAGCATATCGAGAAAGCCACACGGCTGATGCTGGATAAGAACCACGACTATGGCGAGGCCTGGCGGCTGATGCGCGTGAGCTCGATGGTGGACCTGGTACTGATGAAGCTCCGCCGAATCAAACAGATTGAAGACCACCAAGGGAAGACCATCATCTCCGAGGGAGTAGAGGGCGGATATATGGACATTGTCAACTACTCGCTTTTCTGCCTAATTAGGCTGCACGAGGAGAAGTCTGAACAATGAGACTTGATAATTGAGTACTAATAATTGAGAATCGAGATAAGTTATGGAAATAAAAGATACTAAACAGAACTGGACACTCAATGTAATAGCACGCATGTTTGTGGGGCTTGTGTTCGTCTTTTCGAGTTTTGTGAAGGGGGTAGACCCCTTGGGAACAGCCTTTAAGATTGAAGATTACTTGACGGCTTGGCAGTTTGGAAGCCTGAGTTTTGAATGGCTGGAACCCGCCACGCCTTTCCTTTCTATGCTGCTGATTACGCTGGAGTTTTTGGTGGGCGTGATGTTGATAACGGGTTCTTTCCGACGCATTACGGCCTGGATGCTGGCCGCCATGATGCTTTTCTTCACCTGCACCACGCTGTATGATGCCATCACCAACAAGGTGGACGACTGCGGCTGTTTCGGCGATGCCATCAAGCTGACCAACTGGCAGACATTCTGGAAGAATATCATTCTGGACGTTCCGACCGTGTGGATTGTGCTGACACGCAATTTGAGGCGCAAGAAACGCACCGAGCGCGACATGTTGGTGGTCATTTTCTCCATTGTGCTGATAGTCATTTTCGGCCTGTTCAACATCAACAACGAGCCTTGCATTGACTTCCGTCCCTGGAAGGTGGGCAACCAGATGGTGGAAATGGACGAGAACCTGAAGGTGAAGAGCTATCTTACCTACCGGAACAAGACAACCGGCGAGACAGAGGAGTTCCTCTCGGAGGACTTGATGAAGCGAATGGAGGACCCCGCGTGGGAGGAGCAGTGGGAATGGGAGAGCAGCCGTGTGGAAGACCCGCACGAGATCAAGGCCGACGGCTTTGCAATGCTGGACTTGGAGATGGCTGACCACGCCCAAGAACTGATTGTCTCGGACCAGTACCTGATGATTACCACCCTCTACAACCTTGAGAAGTTGGACGAGCAGGCTGTCCGCTCACTCCAGCGGATGCGCGATTTCTGCGACAGGAATGGCATACAGATGGTGCTTCTGAGCAGTGTGCTGCCTGAGCAACTGCAAGACTTCATGCACCAGAACGAGTTGGATGACTTGGAATTTTTCTTTGCCGATGCCACAGCCATCAAGACCATCCTGCGTTCCAACCCTGGCTATATGCTCATGAAGGAGGGCAAGGTGATTGGGAAGTGGCACTACAAAAAAGCCCGCAACGTGCTTGACGTAGAGTTGAACTAAACCACTTTATTGTTTACATTCTTTATTAAGACATTACGACAGGAAACTAAAACAACTGATAATGATACAAAGAAAACAATCGCTATTTTTGTTTCTGGCAGCATGTGCGCTGGTGCTGTGCTTTGCCTTTCCCATTGCTACTTTTAACGCCAAGGCCCCGCTGGGTGTACCAGTGAGCGGGGCTTTGAACCTCATCCCAAATGACAATCCCGAGATGATGAACGAAATTCTCAACGGCCAGCCAGTCACCATGGGACAGAAAGGTTTCATCAAGACTTGGCCGCTAATGGTACTTACACTCCTCTCCATCGCCATAAGCCTGGTGAGCATCTTTATTTATAAGAAACGCACCACCCAGATGAAGGTGGTGGCAGTAGGGTTCCTGCTGTGCGTTGTGGACATCTTTCTGATTTTCATCTGGGCAGTGGACAAGTATATCAAAGCGGTCACCACCCCAATGGCCTGCACCGACATTCAAACGCACTACGCCTTGGGAGCTTTCCTGCCCATCGTGGCTGCTGTTCTGCTGTTTTTGGCTCAGCGTTCCATCAAGTCCGACGAGGAGAAAGTGCGCGCTGCCGACCGGCTAAGATAGAACAAAAGGAGAAAGTGTGATGAAAAGGACATTCGACAGCACAGCCGAGGTGCCCGTGGTGGCCAAGGAATTATTGGAGACTTTCTCCGGCGAACGGTTCTTTGCCTTCTTTGGCAAGATGGGGGTGGGCAAGACGACCCTCATCAAGGAGGTGTGCCGTCACTTAGGGGTGGAAGACAATGTGTGCAGCCCCACCTTCGCCATCATCAACTCATATAGCACCGCCGCTGGGGAACCAGTCTACCACTTTGACTTCTACCGGTTGAAAAACTTGGACGAGGCCTATGACATCGGCTATGAAGAATATTTCTACAGTGGCGACTGGGTGTTTACTGAATGGACAGAAAAAATTGAGGAATTGCTGCCCGAACACTATGTGCGGGTGGAAATAGAAGAAAAAAACAAAGTAAGAATACTAACAGCAAACATAATTAATGACTGAATCAGAAGTACTGGCCAAATTGGCCGCACAGGCCCTGGACGAGAAGAAGGGCAACGACGTACAAATACTAGACTTGCGCGGGCTGCCCTCGGCACCATGCGCTTTTTTCGTGATTGCATCGGGCAACGTGCCGTCGCATGTGAGTTCGCTGAGCGACCATGTGCATGAGGTGGTAAAGAAAGCCACCGGCCTGAATCCCTCGAAGGTGGAGGGCTATAACAATGCCGAATGGATATTGATGGACTATTTCGATGTAGTGGTTCACATCTTTCAGCAAGAGAGGCGCAATTTCTACCGTCTGGAACAGCTCTGGGCCGATGCCGCACGGATGGAGATTGGCGGCAAATAGAAGATGCCGCCTTCAGCCACCAAGGGAACGAGGTGGACGCTATTTAATTTTATGAAACTATATAATATTTTATATGGCAGAAAATAATCAAGACAATCATCAGCCTAAGGGAAACCCTTTCAAGCCTCAGCCTTCGGGCAACGGGCAGAAGCCCAAGCGTAGCTGGGTGCTTTACACTGTCTACGGCATCATCATCGTGGCTTTGGGGAGCATGCTCCTCAGCCAGGACAGTCAGGGAGGTCCCAAGACAATTAAGAAAGCGAAATTCGAATATATCCTGACAAAACAAGACTACAGCAAGATTGTGGTGGTTAATCAGGAGTATGCCGAGATTCACATGAAGGCCACAGCCGTAAAGAACGACACGGCCTACAAGGACCTCAAATCCAAGAATATGATGAGTCAACAGGTGACTACTGGCTACTACGAGTACAGGTTCGTCACCATAGAGGGTTTTGAGAAGGAGATAGAAAAGATTGAGGAAGAGACAGGCACCTTCATCGATGTGGTTCCCGAGAAGCGTACAAGCCCTTGGCGCGACATTCTGGTCTTCTTCGGTCCTTTCCTGCTGCTTATTATCTTCTTTATCATCATGAACCGTACGGCCCAGCGCCAGATGGGCGGCGGCGGCATCTTTGGCGTGGGTAAGAACAAAGCCAAGATGTATGACGGCAAGACTCCCACCAATGTTACCTTCAAGGACGTGGCCGGACTGGCCGGAGCCAAGGAAGAGGTGATGGAGGTGGTGGACTTCCTTAAAAATCCCAAACGCTACACCGACCTCGGCGGCAAGATACCCAAGGGTGTGCTGCTGGTAGGTCCTCCGGGCACCGGTAAGACCCTCTTGGCCAAAGCCGTGGCAGGCGAAGCCAACGTGCCGTTCTTCTCCATGTCGGGTTCAGACTTTGTGGAAATGTTTGTGGGAGTGGGGGCTTCGCGTGTGCGCGACCTCTTCGAAGAAGCCAAGAAAAAAGCACCCTGCATCATTTTCATCGATGAGATTGATGCTGTGGGACGTGCCCGTGGCCGCGCAGGCTTGAGCAATGCCAACGATGAGCGCGAGAACACCCTCAATCAGCTGCTTACAGAAATGGACGGATTCAGCAGCGGCACCAACGTGATTGTGTTGGCTGCCACCAACCGAGCCGACGTGCTGGACAAAGCCTTGATGCGTGCCGGCCGTTTCGACCGCCAGATTCATGTGGAGCTGCCTGACCTCGAAGAGCGCAAGGCCATCTTTGAGGTGCATATGCGCAACCTAAAACTCAATCAGGATAAAGACTCCGAAGGGTATGTCGACCGCGAGTTTCTGGCCAAGCAGACTCCTGGATTCTCCGGAGCCGACATTGCCAACGTTTGCAACGAAGCCGCCTTGGTGGCTGCACGTAAGAACAAACAGCAGATAGAAAAACAAGACTTCCTGGATGCCGTTGACCGCATCGTGGGCGGATTGGAGAAGCGCACCAAGGTGCTCACCGACCATGAGAAACGAGTGGTTGCCTACCACGAGAGCGGCCACGCCTCGGTGAGTTGGCTCCTGCGGTGGGCCGACCCGCTTATCAAGGTCACCATCGTGCCAAGAGGCGAATCGTTGGGAGCCGCCTGGTACCTTCCTGACGAACGCCATCTGACCACCACCGAGCAGATGAAGGACAAGATGACCAGCCTCATGGCCGGCCGTGCCGCCGAGGAGATTTTCTTCGGCCAGATTGGCACTGGAGCCCTCAGCGACATTGAGCGCGCCACCAAGATGGCCCAGTCTATGGTCATTTACTATGGTATGAGCCCCGAAGTGGGCAACGTGAGTTTCTACGATTCCACCGGCCAGACCGACTACGGCTTCACCAAGCCCTTCAGCGAAAAGACCGCCGAGGTGATTGACAAGGAGGTGCGCCGCATGGTGGAGGAAGCCTATCAGCGTGCCAAAGAAATCATCTTGGCCCATAGACCTCAGATGGATGAATTGGCTGGGCAACTGTATGAGAAAGAGGTACTTTTCCGTGAGGATCTGGAGCGCATTTATGGACCCCGCGAGGCCGACATTGAAGCCGAGAAGTTGAAGAAAGAGGAAGAGCAGAAGCAACTGGCAGAAGCTGGCGAAAACACTCCAGACAATGACAAATCTGAAAATGCCACTACTGAGGAGAAACCAGAATAGAGATTCACAGCTAGTATGCCACTAAAAAAAAAGAATCAATTATGAATGAGAAAATGAAGACATTCTGGGTGCGGACGGCAAGTGCCACGGTGTATGCCCTGCTGTTCTTGGGCTCCATCTATAGCGGCCGCTTGCTGGGCAACCCAGCCATAGGCACCTATATACTCACTGCCTTCGCCCTTTTTGTGGCAATGGGGTGCGCCTTCGAATACTACCGCATTGCCCAAAAACAGGACTTCCATCCCAACCGCTTTCTTGGCTACTTCTTCACTGCCATCATGGTGATAGGGCTCGGATTAGGATCCCTCTATGCCAAAGGTGACAGTTGGATGGGGCTGGGCAATTTTGCCTCCATAGTGATGATGGCCCTGCTGTTCCTACTCATCATGCTGCTGGCCGTCCATTTCAGCCTTATGGCCGAACTATGGCGTCATTCCGAACGGCCCTTTGCCGATGTACTCCACACCCTTCTCCCTATGGTCTATTGTGCCGTGCCACTGGGACTCATGCCTTTCCTCCACAACGGCATGAACATCCTAGTCATGTGCATCATCCTGGTATGGGTCAACGACAGTTTTGCCTACATGGGCGGTTCCCTGGTGGGCAAGCACAAAATGTGGCCAAAACATTCACCGGGCAAAACATGGGAGGGCACAGCCATTGGCGTGATTGTATGCATGCTTACAGCAGTTTTTGTCGGTCCCCTTTTCAAGACACATTTGGTGTGGGGAGACTGGCTCCTTCTCGGTTTCGTTTGCAGCGTGATTGGCACTCTGGGCGATCTGGTAGAGTCTATGCTCAAACGTTCCGTGGGACTGAAAGACTCGGGCAACATCATGCCGGGCCACGGCGGTTTCCTCGACCGCTTCGACAGCCTCCTCATGATACTCCCACTGGCCATGATTATTGCCATCTTTGTCTTATTTGATTAAATAGAACCAAACTATGTATATCCATCGCGAAGGTAAAAATCTTTTGTTAGGTCTGGCCGCTGTCATCCTAGTCATCTACCTGCTGATGATATTTTTTGTGCAGCATTGGACCTTCTTCCATTTCCTTTTCATCACCATACTATTAGCCTTTTTTGTCATGGTGATGATGTTCTTCCGCATTCCCCGAAGGGTCTTCACCAATGACCCCGAACGGCTCATCTCGCCTGCCGACGGCGTGGTGGTGGCCATGGAAGAAGTCATGGAGAAAGAGTATATCAAAGAGGAATGTCTCATGGTCAGCATCTTCATGAACGGCACCGACGTCCATGTCAACCGCTACCCTTGCGACGGTGTGGTGGAATACTACAAATTCCATAGGGGCAACTACTTTGTGGCCTCCTATCCCAAGTCCAGTGTCCTCAACGAGCGCACCACCGTAGGCCTGCGCCTGACCAATGGACAAAAGATAGTGGTCCGCCAGGTGGCTGGCACCATGGCACGACGCATTGTCTGCTATGCCCGCGAGGGAGAGCATGTCAAGCAAAACCAAGAGATGGGATTCATCAAATTCGGTTCCCGCATCGACCTCTTCATTCCCAAATCCTTCCCCCTCGAAGTGGGCTTGCAGGACGTGGTGCGCAACGGTATCTCGCCCCTCTGCACCATTACGCCCTCCACCCAAACCCAGCCTATTGAAAGTTAAAGAACCGCCAGCCATGGGCATTGCCGAACAAATCATCTACGAGGACAACCACCTGATAGCCCTAAACAAGCTTCCGGGGCAGATAGTGCAGGCCGACAAAACGGGCGACACACCGCTGGTGGAAGAGATCAAAGCCTTCCTCAAAGTCCGTGACAACAAGCCCGGCAATGTCTTCTGCGGTGTCATCCATCGGCTCGACAGGCCGGTCAGCGGGGTGGTTATCTTTGCCAAGACCAGCAAGGCCCTCTCCCGCATGAATGACCTGGTGCAAAGCCGTGACTTCCACAAGACCTACTGGGCCGTGGTTAAGAACCGCCCACCCGCCCTGGAGGGACATCTCGAAGACTACCTAGTACGTGTGGAGAAGAGCAACAAGAGCTTTGTCACCGCCGACCCTCAGAAGGATGGAGCCAAGTTGGCCATATTGGACTATAGGCTGAAGGCCGTCTCACCCGGAGGCTATCACCTGCTAGAGGTCGAACTTCACACCGGACGCCACCACCAAATCCGCTGTCAACTGGCCCATATGGGCTGTCCCATCAAAGGCGACCTGAAATATGGGGCCTCACGTTCCAATCCCGACGGGAGCATCTCTCTCCATGCCTACCGTCTCCAATTCAATCATCCCGTCCGCCACGAAGAGGTGACTATCACCGCGCCTGCCCCGTGGCATTATTTTGACGAAAGACAAAACCCCTAACATAGAATAGAAAAACAATAAACATTTTTATAGATAATGAAAAAAAACATTTATGCCATTCTAATGGTATTTCTGCTGATAGGACAGGTGTCCGCCGTGGCTCAGTCCCTCAGCGTGAAACAGAGCAACTACGCTCAGTCCACCTTCTCGTTCAGTGCCCCCGAGTTGGGTATTAAGATGATTCAGGCCGAAGGACACACTTTTGCCACACTATCTTTTGACGGTGCCGTCCCTTCCACCCAGTTGGGACAGCCCGACCTCCCCGTCCTCACCGAAATGATTGAAATACCCCTTTGCGGCAATGTCAAAGTAACCCTTTCAGACGTGCAGACAAAGGAGATCGCCCCCCTCAAGTACCCCGTCATGCCCGTCCAGCCTGCCCCGTGCAAGTCTGACCGTGGCCAGCGGCCTTTTGTCATTGACAGTGCCTTCTACGCCAACGATGCCTTCACCTCGCAACCGGCCGCATGGGTCGACGTGCTGGGCGTGGCACGCGACCGCAATATAGCCCTGCTCAGGATATCGCCCATCTCCTACAACCCTGTCACGGGCCAAGTGCAGATGATAACCTCCATGACCATCAACCTCACATATGAAAATGCCGATGTGGCTGCCACCCGAAAGATGCACAGCCGCTATTATTCACCCGACTTCTCTTTAGGCCACCGTCTGCTCTCCACCCTTCCCGAAAGTAAAGATATCAGCCGTGTGGCTCCGCTCCACTACCTCATTGTGGCCCACAGCAGTTTCCGTGGCCAACTGGACAGTTTCATCAATTGGAAGAAACGTCAGGGCATCAAAGTCACCATTGGCTATACCGATGACCCCAGTGTGGGAACCACCAACACCAGCATTGCCGCCTACACCAAGGCCTTCTACGACAATGCCAGCGACACCCTTCCCGCCCCCACCTTCCTTCTTCTTGTAGGCGACCACCAGCAGATTCCGGCCTTCGACTCCCGCGCCACCAGTCCCGACAACAACCACATCACCGACCTCTATTTTGCCACCTGGACTTCCGGCGACAACATCCCCGACTGCTACATGGGGCGTTACTCTGCCCGCACGGTAGCCGAGCTGACCCCGCAAATAGAAAAAACCCTGCTCTACGAAACCTACGGTTTCGACGACGACAGTTATCTGGCCAAAGGCATCCTCATTGCCGGTGAAGACTACGGCAGCCCCAGCGACAACGCCTATACCTACGCCGACCCTGCCATGGACTACGTTGCCAAGTACTATATCAACGCTGCCAATGGATACACCGACGTTAAATACTACAAAAACAACACCTCCTTTGCCCCCGCCGGCGTAACAGTCTCCGGCAGCAGCCAAACCACAGCCACAGCCAATACCCTCATCTCTCTTTACAACTCTGGCTACGGCTGGATTAACTACACCGCCCATGGCAACGACAACTGCTGGGGCACCCCCAGTTTCACTACCGACAACGTTGCCGACATGACCAACAACGGCAAACCCTCCATCATGATTGGCAACTGCTGCCTCAGCGGCCGTTTCAACACCAATTACGATGCCTGTTTCGGTGAGGCATTGCTGCGCAAGTCCGGCAACGCCGGTGCCGTAGCCTATTTCGGCTGCACCAACTCCTCTTACTGGCCTCACGACTTTTGCTGGGAGGTCGGCTACCGAGCCAACATATCCAACACCATGAATGCCACATACGATGCCAACAATTTAGGCATGTACGACCGCCTTTTCCACACTCACAGCGAGCCCTTCACAGCATGGCACACCACCGCAGGCTCCATCAACGTGGCCGGTAACACCGCTGTCGAAACCTACGGCAGCTACACCCAGTACTACTGGGAGATTTATGAACTCTTTGGCGACCCCTCGCTCATGCCGTGGCTCGGTAAGGCCCGCAACATGACCCTTACAGCAAACACATCCATCCCCATCGGTTCCAGCAGCTACACCGTTCAAGCAGTTCCTTACGCTTATGTAGCCCTCACCGCTGGCGACAACCACGACTTCATCGCAGCTGCCTATGCCGATGCCATCGGCACTGCCACACTCTCCCTCCCCGCCAACTTGCAGCCCGGCGATTACGAACTCTCCGTATGGGCACAAAACTATAAGCCCACCTTTCAGACCGTTAACATCATCGCTCCCAACGGCCCCTACGTAATGGTGACCGACCTTGTCCCCTCACAGGGGAAACTCCGTCCTGGCCAGGTCGCCACTTTCAATATCACCATTACCAATATAGGCAACTCTGTGCCCACCCAAGGCCTCATTGAACTCTCATCAGATAATCCTCATGTTACTTTTATCCAACCCGTATCACATTTCACCTCCTGCAATCCGGGCGACACCGTCACCCTCACCGGTGTCAACGCTGTCTACCTCTCCGAACAGCTCACCGATGGTGAGATTATACCTTTCAACATCGACGTCAGATATGGAGGAAGTACCCCGTCTTCTAGAAGGACAAACCTGACCGTAAACAGCAGCAACCTACAGGCATCTGATTTTCAAGTCACCCCAGACCTATTCCCCAACTCGGTCAACACTGTATCCGTAACCATAACCAACACTGGTTCCGACACCTCCGATGCACTTCTTTTCGACCTCTACAGCCGTTTCGGACTTCTTGCCTCAGAAGCCGCACAGCAGCCCTGCGCACCACTGGCCCCCGGCGAGAATACCCACCTCACCTTCAACATCACCATGGGCTCCAACCCACCCAACGCTTCCATCCCCTTCAGTCTCTATGTCACCAGCAATGGCCAAACACGTTTGCTGAAAGAATACTTGATTCGTTGTGGAAACAACTCAACAGAGGATTTCGAGACAGGCAACTTCACCAAGTATAACTGGTCGAATAACGAAAACCCTTGGGAAATTTCTACCGACTATACTACCTCTGGCACCTTCAGTGCACGCAGCATGACCGGCCTGTCCGACCGATCTTCATCCACTCTCTCCCTCGTATGGAACTCAATGGTAGACGACACCATTTCCTTCAATTACAAAGTCTCTAGCGAACGCAACTATGACATATTCTCCTTCAGCATCGACGGCAATAACCTGCTAGAAGATTCTGGCAACAAGGATTGGAACACGGCCGCCTATCCCGTGGCCGCTGGTAGCCACACTTTCACCTTCTCCTATACTAAAGACCGTAATACCTACCGTTACAACGACTGTGTATGGATTGACGACGTAGTTCTACCGTTTGCTGGCGACATGTGCCAATTCACTGTCGACAGTGTTTGCCAAGGCACCGACTACACCTTTAACGGTCGCACTATCAGCACCCCCACAGCAGGCGTCTTCTCCTATGTCGATAGTTCCTCCTCCGTCCGCCAGTATCTCTCGCTCGTAGTGCTTGACGAACCCGATGTTCAAATAGAAGTCATAAACATAGACAACTGCATGATACTCAAAGCCAGCGGAGCCGACACCTACGAGTGGAGCACCGGAGAGACCGGCAACTACATAAGCATCTGTCCCACCGAAACCACCCACATTAGCGTCACCGGCCACCGTGGAGGCTGCAGCAACACAGCCAGCCTTAGCCTCTTGGGCATCCAGCCCAGCGACAGCCAAGCCTCTGTGCTGCTCTATCCCAACCCTGCCCACACCAGCGTGACCATTGCCGCCAACGACATCCGCACCGTGGAACTGGTCAACCTCATGGGCCAGACGCTGCAACGCATGCAATCCGTTTCCGACCACGTCAACCTCAACCTCCAAGGCCTTACTGCCGGAGTCTATTTTGTCAAAGTGGAAACCACCCAGTCAACCGTGGTCAAGAAACTCATTGTCAAATAAACACAGTTTTCGTCACACCCCGGCAAGGCGCACACCCATCGGCCCGTGTGCTTTGCCGGGAAACGAAAACAAATGCCGTCAAAACCACAATCAGCCATCACACCAACCGTCCCACTATCGCTTAGCCCGCTTCCCCCCGATAGGTTCCCCTCCCAAAGTTCAAATCCTTTCAACCTCGTTAAACCATGCACAACAACGCATGGAACCACACCTTTAAGTCAATTTCAACTTGAATACAAACAACACCCCAAACACTTCCCACCCACTAAGAAAGCGGATGGGAAGTGGGTGAGGTGTGGATTGGATGCGAGAGAGAAACGAGTCTAAGGCAGACGAAGGACAAGTCATTGAAAAAAACAATGGCCATTGCAACCGTTCCATTTGAGTCGAAGAGTGTACAGATTCAGCTATTTTCGACTCCCTAAAGTCGACATAATACAAAAATAATGATATTCTAATAGACTGTATATCAGCACTGGCATACTACCCATCAAAACTAATTGCAATAATTTTGTTGATTTATCTGCAAAAAAGCGTACCTTTGCAGGCAAATCCGAGTTGGTCGGATGGCAATTTTTTAAACAAACTAATTAAGTTGGATGAAGAACAAATATTATGATTTGGTCGACCAGACCTTTGACTTTCCCCAAGATGAGTTCCGCACCGAAGAGGGCGAACTCTACTTTCACGATATTCCCTTGATGGAGATTATTAAGCAGTACGGTACCCCGCTGAAGATTACATATCTGCCCAAAATATCTTCACAGATTCAGCGTGCCAAGCGCATGTTCAACGTGGCTATTGCCAAGACGGACTACCAGGGCACCTATAACTATTGCTACTGTACAAAATCCAGCCACTTTAGTTTCGTGCTGGAAGAGGCCTTGAAGAACGACATCAACCTGGAGACCTCGTCGGCCTTCGACATCAACCTGATACAGGAGCTGTACGAACAAGGATTGGTAGACAAGGATAAGTTTGTGCTGTGCAACGGATACAAACGCATCCCTTATCTCGAAAACATCGTGAACCTTTACAACGACGGTTGGCACAACGTGATTCCCATTTTCGACAACAACAATGAGTACTACACGCTGGACAAGATGCTGGAGAATCCCGAAGTGCCCATGAAGGTGGGCATACGCATCGCGGCCGAAGAGGAGCCTAAGTTCGACTTTTATACCTCGCGGCTGGGCATGCGCTACCGCGACATCGTGAGCTTCTATGAGGACCAGGTGAAGTCCAATCGGAAGTTCCAACTGAAGATGTTACACTTCTTCATCAACACCGGCATCCGCGACACGGCCTACTACTGGAACGAGCTGTCGAAGTGCGTGAATGTATATTGCGACCTCAAACGGGTGTGCCCCGATCTGGACTCTCTCAACATTGGGGGTGGATTCCCTTGCAAGACCTCATTGGCCTCGACCTACGACTACGAGTATATGGCCGAGGAGGTGCTGGCCCAAATCAAGAATATCTGCACCAATCGCGAGGTGCCAGAACCTATTATCTTCACCGAATTTGGCAGCTTCACCGTGGGCGAAAGCGGTGCCACCCTTTACAGCATCTTGGATGAGAAGCAGCAGAACGACCGCGAGCGCTGGTATATGATAGACAGCTCCTTTATCACCACCCTTCCCGACACCTGGGGCATCAACCAGCGTTTCATCATGCTGCCCATCAACCACTGGGACTGCGAGTACCAACGGGTGTTTCTCGGCGGCCTGACCTGCGACAGCGAGGACTACTACAACGCCGACTCACACGCCAACGCCATCTTCCTCCCCAAACTGCAAAAGGATGAGCCGCTGTACATAGGATTCTTCCACACAGGGGCCTATCAGGAGAGCCTTGGCGGCTACGGCGGCATACAGCACTGCCTCATTCCCGCGCCCAAGCACATCATCATAGACAAGGACGAGGAGGGTGAATATGTCACCAAACTCTTTGCCAAAGAGCAGAGCCACAAGTCGATGTTGAAAATACTGGGCTACTAGCACCAGTCAATAAAAAGTCTTCAATACGCCCCGCAGAGAGCAATAGTTTCTGACCATTGCCTCCTGCGGGGCGACTAATATAGCATCCAGTAGCCCTAGGCAAAGCCTAGGCAACCCGATGTTGGTATATTAGGACATTTAGGGTACAACTGGAATAACACAAGTCCCGCTCTGCGCTTTGCGCAGGGCGGGACGATTGGAAGCCTCTTAGGCCGTATTGGTCAAAGAAGGTCGGATATCGCCGAACAGCAAAGGTCAGTCTTTGAAAATCTCGTGAAGTTCCACTTCGTAGATGACGGGGGTATACTGGGGCAGGTCATCGACGTTGCGACAGGTTTCGTAGGGGAAGTAGAAACGATATTTGCTGCCTGCGGGCATGAGCTGCAAGCCGTGGAACAGACCCATGAACATGCTGTTGGAAATGACATGGACAATGGGGTCGCGGTGGCCGTAGGTCTGGGTGATAGTGTCGCCAGTGAGGGCGTTGAAACTGCAGAAGTCAAATTTGATGCGCTGACCAGACTTGGCCTTGGGACCGCTGCCCGGGGTGAGGACTTGATAGTAAAAGCCTTGGGGAGACTTTTGGATGTTGGGGTTTTCGGCAGTGAGTTTGTCGAAGTATTCTTTCTGCCGCTGGTCTCCAGTGGCAGCACTATTTTGGGCGACTTGCTGTTGTTGCTGCTGGAGGAGGAAGGACATGATGCCGCAGGCGGCTTTGAAGGTCTCAGTGTCGAGCGGTTGTTTCTCGCCATTGAGGCTACTCTCAAAGGCTTGGCGGATGAGGTCGACATCGAAATTGTAAAAGTCGCTCTTGGCGGTCTCGGCAAGACTCATGCCCATGGCCCAACTGAGAGTGTCCTGCTGGGTGCTGAGGACAACTTTCTGGGGCTGCTGGTTGCAAGAGGCTGTGCCAAGGAGGAGCAGAAGGGCGACAAAGGGGATAAGAATTTTTTTCATTGTATCGTTTTATTGTTGTTTATGATGATTGACTGTTTATTTTCCACGGCCCTGGAAGATAATGCCGACGGTGTAGATGAGGATTTTGATGTCGGTGGCCAGGGACATATTTTCCAAATAAAGGAGGTCATATTTGAGTCGGTCGCACATTTCATCAACACTGGAGGCATAGCCGTACTTGACCTGTCCCCAAGAGGTGATGCCAGGCTTGATGCGCTGGAGGAGAAGATATTCGGGGCAGCGTTTGACAATCTGGTCAATGTAGAACTGGCGCTCGGGGCGGTAGCCCACGATGGACATGGTGCCTTTGAGCACGTTGTAGAACTGGGGTATTTCGTCTAGACGCACCTTGCGCATAAAGCGGCCAAAGGGTGTGATGCGGGGATCATCGTCGCGCGAAAGGGCGGGGCCGCAGGACTCGGCATCGACATACATGCTGCGGAATTTGTGCATCTTGAACGGTTTGCCCATATAGCCAATGCGTTCCTGAGCATAGAAGACGGGGCCGGGGCTAGAGAGTTTGACCAGCAGGGCAGTGACGAGGAAGACGGGCGAAAGGATGATGAGAGCCAGAAGGGAGAGCACCACGTCGGCGATGCGCTTGACGCTGTACTGCCACTCGGGCATAAGGCGGGTGTTGATAGTGATAAGGGGAGAGTGGAAGATGCTGTCCACACGAACCATGCCCAGGATGATGTCACGGGCATCGGGGGTTATCTTGATGATGACCTCGCCGCAGCCGTCCAGCGTGCGAAGGATTTGCTGTATTTGGGCTTGCTCGTTGTCTTCTACGGCAATGATGACCTCTTCAACATGGTGCTGTTCGATGAGGACTTTGATGTCCTCGGTGGTACCGAGGCAGGGCATGATGGCGGAGAGGCGCGTTTCGGCAGCAGAGGCAGTCCCAGGGTCGCAGTCCACTGAGACAAAGCCCACGAAGATGTTGCCAGAATATTTCTCCTGATTTTCTAAGTCCAGATAGGTCTGATAGGCCTTTTTGTGGCTTCCGATGAGCAACGTGGGGAAACCTATCCGGCGCTGATGGACACTGCGCACGATTTGAGAGGTCTGCACCACACGGAAAGTATAGGTCAGGACCAAGTGGGTAAAGAAGAGGAAGAGGGGGGAGAGATAGTAGTTGCGATAGTTGCCCACTTCGTCGTCGAGCATCAGGGCAAAGAAGATGGCCACCACGCCAATAAGGGTGGCAATGATGGTGTCCTGGGCCTCCTTGAGTCGCGATTTGCGCAGGACATTCTTATAGGTGCCCTGTATAGTATAAAGGACAATCCAACCGGCGGGGATGAGAATAATGCCCCACCAGAAATTGGCATCGGAGAAAATCTGAGTGAGGTCACCGAAAACAAAGTTTTCGAAACCAATTTTCCGGAACACAAACAGCAGGGCCCATGCAATCATGGCACTGAGGGCATCGAAAAAAAGATAACGGAGAGTGACTTGCTTGGCTTTCATTACGAGGGTTAATAGGGCAAAGGAAGATTATTCAAAGTGCTAGTAGGAAATGATTTTTACGTTGTCGATTTTCACGTCGGCGGCTATACCGTCGGCGTTCAAGGCCTGGAAGTAGATGGTGAAGGGGGCGTTGTAGTTAAACTGGCTCCACGTGCGGGTGAGGTTGATGTATATTTTGCGCCAGCCCCTGCCAGTGGTGGGGCGCATGGCCATGACTCCCTTGGAAGTGAGGGCGCCATTGTTGCCCATCTCGAAGCCGAGCATATTCACGTACAGCTCCACGTCGGACTGGTAGTTGAGTTCAAGATAGACGGTGCTGTTGGGAATGTCGAATTCGTCGTTGATGAAGAAATCAACGGTGGTCACGCTGTCGGGAATGTGCACCAAGCCATAGCCTTGGCCGTTGCAGGCACCGTCGGGGTCGTTGGAAACCCATACCACAGTGCTGTCGAAATGGGAGGTGAAGGAGGTGGGCTCGAAGTAATCCTCGCAGAGGACATTAATCTGGCTGCGAGTCTTATAGTGGGTTTGGAGGTACCACTGCTGCCGTTCATTGTCGAACTTGCCCAAATGGGTGACACTGTCGGCGGCAAGTTTGACATTGTTCAGTTCGACAATGTTATAATAGAAATAATAGATGCGGGAAGTGGACTGACCATTTTGCTTCACCACGGGGTAGATGCGCAGGTATTTCATGGTTTCGTGCCGCAAGACGGGGACAGTGCAGGGCAACTGGAAGGTGCCAAGGTTGGTCTCACTCTGGTCGCCATCGAAGTAGGCGACAAACTGCACGGCGTCAATATCAGAATTGTAAAAACCCGCCTCGGGTGAGGGGGCATTTTGAGCCTGTGGCACCACGTCCATCCGGTCAAGATGGATATAGGCAGGGACAGTGACATCGCCTTTATATTTTTTGCAACCACTGAAAGCCAATGCGGTAAAGAAGATTACCAGCAGCAGGGCAGGGATATTTTTCTTTAAAATCATATCTTCATTAACGCCCCATTGTTGTTTTTATTATCTTTCGGCGGAAAAAAAGAGGGAAAGTTTGCTGCCATGTCAAGAAAAAATAGTACTTTTGCAGCGTTTTCGTAAGGCTGAGGACAAAGAAACCAAGGCCCGAAAAAAGTCGTTATAATGAAAAGGAACGCAAATAGACAATGAAATATGAAAAAAATAGGAGTTCTGTCGGACACCCATGGAGTGGTGCCCAGTCAGGTGTACACTTTCTTTAAAGACGTGGACGAGATATGGCATGCCGGCGACATGGGACGCGGAGTGCTGGAAGAGCTGCAGCAGTTCAAGCCTCTGCATGCCGTCTACGGCAACATGGATGATTATGAGCTGCGCTACAAGGTGATGGGCACCGACATATTCCACTGCGAAGGGCTGAAGGTGATTATAACCCATATCGGCGGCTGGCCGGGACACTACCCTGCCCCTATGCTACAGGTACTCAAGAGTGAGAAGCCAGACATCTTTGTCTGCGGCCACAGCCATATACTGAAAGTGATGTGGGACAAAGAGCTTAACCTGCTCCATATCAACCCCGGGGCCGCCGGCCGCCAAGGGTTCCAGAAAGTGGACACCCTGGTACGTTTCACCATCGACGGTACCCCTAAGGACATGGAGATACTCGACTTCCCCAAATACTTCAACGATTGACCCCTGCCAGACAACACACAAGGTGAGGCAATTTAGAAAACTTGGCATTCAAAATGCAGAAAGTGAAGGAAAGGGGTGCGGCTAGCAGGAAAGAGATCAGCGTCTACTCCTGGGTGCGGAAGGCTTCGCGAGCGGCCCACTCCTCTTCGGGAATCTCTAGAGCGGTGCGAATCATTTCGTCGGGCGAGATGTCGTGATGGATGCAGTGGCGCTCATGTCGGCGAATGGAGTGGGGATATTTCTCATAGAGAGCGGAATAATCAGGGTCGAGGCCACGCAATTTGTGAATATTCTTGTACTGCCGGCGATATTTCTGCTTGCGCCAAAGGTGTCCGTAATCGGTCTTGAACCAGACAAACCAGATAGAGAGAATGGACCAGACAACTCCCGAGCCGCCAATGAGGATGCGAATAAACATCGTTTGGTCCATATTGAGGGCCACGAAGACCAAAATATAACCCAAGGCCATAAGCAAGAAATAGGTCAGGGTGATAAGGGTGATCTTAACGGGGAGCTTCATTGACTTGGTCTTACTTTTATCCTAAGGATTTGAAACGAGGGCTGGCCTAGGGAGGAGAAATAGTGGCTATGACGCGTTAAAGGTTAATCTCCTTCATAAGATTTTCGTTGACTTCGAGCGGAGAGTATTTCTCGGCATTGTGGCATTTGACATTGGCCGCCTTGGCACAGACACAACCGCCCCCCTTGCCGGTATAGGGATCCATGCTGCTGCAATGGCGCTTGAATTCGCCATTCTTCTTGAAAATCATCTTTACGCCCAATCCTGCCATGAGGAGGGCGACCGCGCCGAAGGCGAAAAGGAGGGTGATGATGAGCGTTTTCATAGCAAAATGTGTTTAGCGACAAAAAAAGCCGCAATCTCTTGCGGCTCTTGTTTTGCTCCCCAAGCAGGACTTGAACCTGCGACCCCCTGATTAACAGTCAGGTGCTCTAACCAACTGAGCTATTGAGGAAGGTTTTGTTGTTGCTTTCTCCCTCGAAAGCGGTTGCAAAAATACACACTTTTTTTCAATCAGCCAAATTTTTTTTGAAAAAAGTTTTCCAGCACTTATTCATATTAAACGTTTTCAGCGAGTTACATACTGTAAATTTTTTATGATGTCCCCTGCTACAAGGCTGCATTGTGACTGGTTTTGGAGGGCAAAATCGGCAGATTTGCCATGCAGCCAGACCCCCAAGGTGGTGCATTCTTCTGCATTTATCTGATTCTGTTTATTTTGCGCAAAAATAGCAAGCAAAATACCCGTCAGGACATCGCCACTGCCAGCAGTGGCCATGCCGGGGTTGCCAGTGGTGTTGACGTACATCTCCCCTCCCCTACCGGTGGTTTGGGTGTGGTGGCCCTTATAGACAATTACAGCCCCCGTTTGGCGGCTGAGGCAGCGCTGTGCCTGCTGGCGGCCAGCGGGGCTCTCGTAGCGGCCAAAAAGGCGTTCAAACTCCTTGGCATGGGGCGTGAGGACCGTGGCCGCCTGGCGGGTGAGAAGGTTGAGGCGGTCGTTCATTTGCGAGAGCATGTTGAGGGCATCGGCATCCAAGATGAGGGGCCTGTCTGGAAAAGCCTTGAAGAGGGCACAGAGTTGTTCAGGACTGTCGGTGCCCAAGCCAGGGCCGACAGCGACGGCATCATAGCGTTGGAGGTCTTCCGGAACAAAACAGTGGGTCCAATGGGTGTCATTGTCGTCGATGGAAACCATGGCCTCGGGGACGGCGGTCTGCATGATGTCCACTCCCCTACGGGGCACATGGACGGTGAGCAGACCCACGCCGGTGCGCAGGCAGGCGCGGGCGGCCAGTACGGCGGCCCCCATCTTGCCATAGCTGCCAGCAATGAGAAGGGCATGGCCATAAGTGCCTTTGTGGCTCTCGGCAGGGCGGCGATTGAGGAAATCGGGAAAGGAGGGCTGCTCCACACGCAGGGTGATGTCTTCAACAGGGTTCATGATGAGATGGTAAAAAAGGGCAGCGACTCAGAGCCGCCACCCTAAAAAAAAAAAAACTATGAACAAATTTTACTGAAGCAAATATGGGTGAATCCTATTACTTCCGTGGTGACATTAAAAATGGTAGGTGACACCGAGGCCAAAGGTCCAGGTGCGGTTGTAGGTCTTATAGTCCTTAGCGGTGCTGACAAGACCGTGGTAGTAGTCGCCCTCGAAATGGAGCATCCAATCGGGAGCCACGCGGAGTGAGAGTCCAATGCCGCCAGCCAGACCGGCATCGAAACGGCGGTCGGAATCCTTGATGAAGGAGTAGGCATCGCCGGTGAAGGGACGGGGGTCGTTGTCCACATAGACATAGCCATGACGCCACTGCGACAGCCAGTAGCCGGCATAGCCGCCGAACATAAAGTTGATGCGGCAGGCCTCACCACCGATAGAGAAATCGGCCATGAGGGGGAGCTGGAGGTAGAGGTTGTTGTAGGTGGTGGCATAGGTGTTGGTTACGTCGGCGTAAACCACGTCGAGGCGGGTGTAGTAGTTCTTGGAAATCAGGTCAAGACCGGAACGGATGCCAAACCACTGGTTGAACTGATAGCCCACGCGGCCTTCGAGGTTGATGCCACGGCCCATGTACCAGATGCCGCCCCAACGGGCAGACTCAACATCCATACGGTGGCTGGAGCCGCCAAGGAGGAGACCCACATACCAACCCTCAGCATCGGCATCAAGAATTTCCTGCTGGGGGATGAGGTTCTGACGGACGTTCTTCTCGCGGTCCTTGCAGCATGCTTGCTCGTGCTGAGGCTGAGCATTGACCTGCTCGTCGCGCAGGTAGACGCGGGTAGAAGGTTGAACACGTTCCACGAGGTTGGCGTTGAGGAACGACTGGTATTTGGCGGCATCAATGAGGGCTGTGGCCATGCGGCCGGAGCGGGTTTGGATGACAACGCCATACTTGTTGAGAGAATCCTGTGGCAGCATGGTGGTATCGTTAAATGTAACCAATGCTGAAACATACTCTCTGGTGCCTTCATTCTGGGCCATTGCGCTGCCCATGACGGCAAGCAGCAAAGCGATAGCAAAGATTTTCTTCATTTTAGATATTAAATTTAGATTTTATTATCAATTATTTCAAAATGCAAAGATACGAAGATTTGGCAAAATAGCAAGTTTTTTTTTCAAGCAGGTGGCAAATCAAAGACTGGCATAGGCGGGCGAAAAGGTGTCACCATTGCGCACATCGCCCGTGGTGAGGCCCTTCCTGAGCCATTTGTAGCGCTGGGCCGAGGTGCCATGGTTGAAGGACTCGGGTACAGCATAGCCGCGGGCCTTCTTCTGCAGGTAGTCGTCGCCAATCTTGGAGGCCGCGTCGAGGGCTTCCTGTATGTCGCCTTCTTCAAGCGAGCCGAACATCTGGTTGTCGTGGTAGGCCCAAACACCGGCATAGAAATCGGCCTGAAGTTCCAGACGCACACTGATTTGGTTTGACTCGGCCTGACCGACACGGGCCATCTTCTGATGGGCCTGGCTGAGAGTGCCGAGGAGGTACTGCACATGGTGGCCGACCTCGTGGGCGATAACATAGGCATAGGCGAAGTCGCCGTCGGCGCCAATCTGTTGTTTCATGGTCATGAAGAAATCAAGGTCGATATAAACCTTCTGGTCGGCCGAACAATAGAAGGGTCCCGACTCGGAGGTGGCATTGCCGCAGCCCGAAGAGACGGCTCCGGAATAAAGCACGAGTGTGGGAGGCTCATAGGTGCGACCCATCTGTTTAAAGAGGGATGTCCACACATCTTCAGTGCCCGCAAAAACTTTCTTGGCAAAGGAGGCAAGTTCTTGCTCCTCAGGGGTGAACTCGCGGTTGGTATTCTCGGTGACCACCTGGGAACCTGAGCCGGCCACCTGCTGCAAAACCTGCGAGGGGTTGCCGCCAAAAAGGAGTGCCAGAACCACTACAATAAGGGTACCGCCGATACCCAAACCGGCTTTTGATTTAGTCGACATGCCTCTACGGTCTTCGACATGGGTGCTTTCGCGTCTTCCGTCTAGTTTCATATTACAGATTCTTTGTCGTTAATAAAACATAATACACTATTGCCCAACAAAATACAATTCCGCTGACCAGCATCGGACTTGCCCGGCAACAGCCTACTTTAAAATTGCAAATATACACATTTATTTTCGAATGAAAGAAAAAAACTTATTTTGCGTCCGCAGTACAGCCTTAACAATCTATCAGTTTAGTCCAGACGGACCCTCGTGTTTCAATCCTTGCTACCGTGTCAATACCCCCTCGCTCAATAAGCCCACGGATAATGGCAAGGAAGTGTAGCGATAGTAGTCATATAGCTAACTATCGGCGAATTATGACCAACAAGTCCCCTTGAAAACAAAGTCCAAAAGGCCAATCTTGCTGAAAGAAAGGCAGAGCTGAAGAAGACGATACGAAAGAGCCACTCCAACAAACCTCCGAGCCAACGGAAAGTGGGCACGAAAGCACTTACGGGGAGACTGGCCGAGGACAAAAAAAATTGGCCGTGGGACAAAATAATTTATAGCATATAACGTTACTAATATCTAAAAATGTTTGAAACTAACGGTAGAGTGCTGAAATAACTACAATTAAACTCCACGAATGGACAAAACTGAGAAGAAAACAACTGTCATCAGGAGAATTGGAAAGCCTGTGGGATATTTTTTCCTGGGGGTATACATCCTGATTGCCTTGCTCAACACCACCGTGGTACAATCCTTTCTCGGGGCGGCGGCGGGCAGATACTTTTCCAAAGAATGGGGTGGCAAGGTGCGCATCGGGGCCCTCCATGCCAGTCCGTTCAGCCACCTCATACTTGACAAAATAGAACTCATCTCGCCCACCAACGACACCATCTACTTCGGCGACCGCATCACCTGCCGATTCAAGCATTTCCCCTACAGTGCCAACCACCTGAGGCTGGACCGCGTGTCGGTTCGCAACGGCCGCTACCACTTTGAATCCATCAAATATCCCGACGGACATATCGGCACCAACCTGGACTTCATCATCAACTATTTTGCCACCGATGCCCCTCCCACGCCCGCCAGCGACAGCCACTTTATTGTGGAGGTGGACCAGGTGAGGCTACACAACGTGGACTACATACAGGACCTGCCGGAAATTCCCAACCAGCCCACCTACCCCAACGGAGTGAGCATTCCCCACATGCGCTACTATGGCACCACGGGCGACATACGCAAAGTGCGGGTGGACAACGACAGCGTCACCTGCCGCGTGGTGAGTCTCAGCACCACCGAGGCATCGGGTCTGCATGTGGTTGACCTCTCGGTCGACGTGGAGGTGTCGCCCCATGTCATCCGCGCCACCAACCTCGACCTACAGACAGGCGACAGCCGCATCTTTCTGGATGCCGAGCTGACCTATCACGGCTGGGAGGAGATGGCGGACTACTGCAACACGGTCAAGCACAACGTGGTGCTGAAAGAGGGCACCGAGGCCAACCTCTGCGAGGCTGCCTACTGGGCGCCCACACTTTGGGGCATCAACGCCAACGTAACCGCCGTGGGCCACGCCTACGGCACCATTGCCGACCTGCACGCCGACAACATGGCCGTGACTTTCGGACAGAGCAGCTACGCCCTGGTCAACGGCACCGTGAAAGGGCTGCCCGACATCAAGAACACCGTTTTCGACGTGACGGTCAACCGGCTCCACACCAACTATGAAGACCTCGCCTCGGTGAAACATCCCGAGCCCATCAAAATGCACATGCCGCAACTGATTAAGCAGATGGCAGTGATCGACATCGACGCGCAGCTACAAGGCGGAGCCAACGACTGCCAGGCCTTTGTGAACCTCAACTCGATGATTGGCGACCTTGAGGCACAGGCTTCGATACGATACGACTCGCTGGTGCACGACTATGTCTATATGGGCAATCTAGACTCCCGCACGTTGGGGCTGCGGTCCATCCTGCCCAACGAATGGGTCTCGCGCACCGGTCTCCACCTCACCTTCCTAGGCACCAGTCTCAAGCCAGAGAAGATGGATGCCTCATTGGAAGGGCGCCTATACGACACCTATTTCCGCGGCAACAATATCAAACGCACCACCCTCTCGGCCGACATAGCCAAACAGAAGGTCAATGCCGACATAGTGATGGAAGACACTCTGATAGGACTGGACATGGAGGCCAGCCTCAACCTGCTGGACAAATCGGCCACCGCAGACCTCTATCTGGACCAGGCGGACCTCACCCGGCTGAAACTGCTCCACTCCGACACCAACATCAAAGTCTCCACCCATCTCAAGACCAGCCTTGCAGGCCAAAGCTTGGACGACCTCAACGGCACCCTCACCCTACGCGACACCCGCATGGCACTGGGCAGAAGGAACTTCGAGCTGAACAAACTGGACGTGACCGTCACCAACCAGCAAGGCAGAAAGGATTTCATGCTCAACAGCGACTGGGCCATGATGAGGCTGAAAGGCTATTTCCAATACGCAGACATTCCACTGGTGGTCAGGGACTTCTGCAACAGATACATTCCCATTTACAGCAACCCCTACCGCCACGCCGACTCGGTCGACATGTCGCCAATCTATCTGGACAATTTCGACTTCGACATTGTTTGGAACGATGTCAACAACTCTTTCCAGAACATAGTGCCCGGCGTGTCCCTCGCCGCCGGCACCACCTTCCACGGCAGCTATAACTATGGCGAGGTGCTGAAAGCCGTTTTCCGCTCCGATATGCTGCAACTGGGCAACATAAAACTCGAAGACATTGGTTTCAACAGCAATGCCGTGGGCGAGAACTACCAGATGAACATCCGCGCCAACAGCCTTTCGGCAGGCGACATGGTCCTCACCAACAATATGAATGTCAACGCCATCTTCAGCTCATACATCAGCACACTGGGAGTCCAATGGGACGACAACTCATCCACGGTGAACAACGAAGGCGACCTGGAGTTCTTTCTCCACAGCTCTGAGACCGACAACAAAGTGATGATAACCAAGCCCACCTTCTACGCCGCAGGCGAACCATGGACACTCATATGCCAAGATGGCATCAGGGTGAACAGCCAACGCCTGCAGGTGGAAAACCTCAGAGTGTACGGACTCGGACAGTCCATTGCCGTAAACGTGATGATGGAGAAAAAAGAGACCGACTATGTCACTGCCTCCTTCAATGGGTTTGTTTTAGACCATCTGGACAGCCTGCTCATTCCCAGCCATCTGGTGCAGCTGGAGGGCAAGCTGAGCGGCGACCTCAACCTGAGGGGGCTGAGCAAGAAACCCTACTTCGATGCCAACCTGATGGTTGACCACTGCGTGGTGAACGGTCAGGAGGCAGGTCTCGTCAGCATCAAATCCAACTATGCTGCCGAGGAAAACAAAATATACCTAGACATGCAGGCCGAGCACTACCGCGATGGGGCAAACCATTATCCCATTGAAGTGCACGGCTCGCTCGACATGGCCAGCAAAGACCCCGCTATGGACTTCGACATAGGGATAGAGAATGTGGCACTGGAGACCATCCGCCCCTTTGTGAAGAATTTTTCCTCCAATATTGACGGCAACTTGGATGGCGACCTGATGGTGAGAGGCACTACCGCCCACCCTGTGGTGGACGGCACACTGACCATCAACGACGGCCTGTTGGAACTCTCGCCCACAGGGGTCACTTATTACTTCAACGACCAATTCCAAATTGCCAACAATTCGCTAAAGTTGCACAACTTCCTCATCCACGACAAACTGGACAACACACTGGTGGCCAACGGCACCATCACGCTGGACGAAGGCAAATTCGTACTCGACCTTGGGGTCAACACGTCACGGATGCTTGTGTTGGACAAAGAGCCGGACGAGTTCAATAGCTTCTACGGCAGGTTGCTGGCCTCTGCCAGCGGCCACATCAGCGGCCCCGCCGACGCTATCAGCATCACCGCCTCTGCCGCCACCCTCAACGGAAGCAACCTGCATGTGCCCATAGACAACTCCAAGCAGGTGTCAGAGAACAGCCAGTTCATCACCTTCATCTCCAACGACCCCATCAACCGAACCTCAATCACCAGACCCTCCAGATCTGGCGGCGGCAATTTCAACTTGCAGCTGAACCTGAGTGTCACCCCCGGCATGAGCCTCCATCTGCCCATGGATTTCAACCAGCTGAACGTGGATGTCAACGCCGTGGGTCAGGGCGACATACAGCTTAGCCTCCACAACAACAACCCACCCGACATTTTGGGAGACTACGAGTTCACCTCTGGCAATTTCAAACTGTCTTTGATGCAGCTGGTCTCCAGGAACTTCAACATCGAGGAGGGCAGCACCCTGAATTTCCCCGGCAACATTAACGATGCACGGTTCAATATCAATGCCGTCTATGGCTTACGCACCAATCTGGCCTCCCTGATGAACAACGCCGTCTCCACCATCACTAACGACTCCTACGTGCAGGTGGAGGACATCATTACCCTCTCCGGCACCCTCCAAGACCCCACTATCAAATTTGACATACGCCTGCCCAACGCCGACCAAAGTGTCTCGGACCAAGTCTTCTCCTATATCGACAAAAACAACGAGTTGGAAATGCTCAACCAGTCCATCTCGCTTTTGCTCTTGGGTTCGTTTTCTTCTGTTGGCACCACCAACGACGACGAAGGAGGGTTCAACAGCATCAGCATGTTAACCAACACGGCAGGCAGCATCATCACCAGCATGATTAAATTTGTTGACGTGGACATCAAATATCAAGCTGCCACCACCACCACGCAGGGGCAGATAGATGTGGGCATCAGCAAACGATGGAACAACCTTTACTTCGAGTCCACCTTTGGCTACAGCCAGGGCGAAGTGCAGATTGACCAAACCCGCACCCTGGTGGGCGACGTGGAGATTGGCTATAAGTTCACCCCCTACTTCGACTTCTACGGCTTCCACCGCTCCAACACCAGCTACTACACCCGCACCGAACTGCCCTACAAACAAGGACTTGGTGTGAAACTATCCAAGGATTTCGACTCCCTCTACGAACTCTTCCCCTGGATGAGGAAGAAAAAGAAGACCCCCGAAACAAAATGAAAATAAGCGAACTATATTATAGAGTCAAACCCAACCTAGTTTTCTGCATCGCCCTGCCGGTGTACGTCATCCTTTTTGTCACCCTCTTCAACCCCTCACTCCACTTCTACGCTGAGTGGAACAACAGCTGGGACAACGGAGCCAGCCTCTGCCTGCCCATCATCGCCGCCATCGAGATGGCCACTGTCATGCTCAGCCGAAGCATCATTTGTTTCACGCCCTGGGCCAAGTCACTTTCACGCAACGAATACCTTGTCTGGCTACTAATTGAAATGATTGTGGGCAGCCTTTTTGTCGACCTCTTCTTCTCCATCTTTCTCCATCGGGCCTACTTCGGGCTTCTCCCCGGCGTTATGCTCTCCTACTTCTGCCTCAACCTTATCCCCTATGTCATCTATTGGCTCCTGATGCAACTGAAAGAACGCACCCAACAGCTCACCGAGACCGAAAACGAACTGCGAGAACTGCGCAAAGGGGTGGAGCACAACGAGGCCGGCATGGTGCGCTTCAACGACGAAAAAGGCAACACCAAACTAGTAGTCAGTGCCGACCGAGTCATCTCGCTTGAGTCGGCAGGCAACTATGTCAACATCCTCTACGACGACGACGGCAAGCTGGTGCGCTACAGCCTCCGCAACACACTTAAGGGGGTGGAGAAAGTCTGCAACAGCAACGGCCTTATCCGCTGCCACCGCTCCTATTTTGTCAACCTCAATAAAATCAAGATAATCCGCCGCACATCTGAAGGAGTCTACGCCGAGATGGGTGTGCCCAATGTTGGCAACATACCTGTCTCCAAGACCTATGCTCCGGAACTGCTACGGCTCTTTTCAGAGTCATGAACCGACATGTGCGTCACAATACAATCTGCCGAAAATGAAGAAAGCACTAATACCCCTGCTCCTCCTGCTGTCGCTGTCAGCATCTGCCCAGTCTACTCACCGCAACTATGAGGCCGACTCCATCGCCTTCCTCAACGCACTTTGGGAGACCGACAGTCTAGACGGGTTCATATACAGACATTACCACTTCCAGCAGCAAGAAGTGTTCAACTCCAACCAATACTTCTGCATTATAGAAATCCCGAGGGGGTCCAAGTCACACCTAGAGTTTGTCTCCGACAGCCTCCTCACACGTGTCTCCGACTTTGCCGACCGCGGCAAAGCCCTCGCCGCCATCAACGGTTCCTTCTTTAACATGAGCACTGGGGTGCCTGTTTGCTACCTCAAAATCAAAGGACAGCAACTGGGCGAAAACGAGCCCTCTAAGAGCGACAGCATCCACCGCAAATACTATCAGAACGCCACCATACGCCTACTGCCTTCCGGCAGGCCTCGATTCAATATTCCTGACAGCAACCGCTTGTCCGAATGTCAGATGCCTGACAGCAACGTCATGACCACCGGCCCCATGCTGCTCTATCGTGGCGAAACCGTGCCTCAGCGCACCGACCTCCGATTTGTATACAAACGCCACAACCGCACCGCCATAGGGCTCAAGCAAGACGGCACCATAGTGCTACTTGTGGCCGACGGGCGACATCGTAAACAGAGCGAAGGGCTCTCACTGCCCGAACTGACCCGCATCATGCGGTGGCTCGGCTGCCGCGATGCCGCCAACCTCGACGGTGGCGGTTCCACCTGTATGTATATCAAAGGCTTTGGCGACGACGGAGTCGTCAACCACCCCTCCGACAACGGCCGTTTTGACACCCGCGGCCAACGCCGCGTAGCCAACGCCATCCTCGTGGTGAAATAGACAACCGAACTGCTACTAATTCATTACGGAACCGCATCGAGGAGGAAGGCGTGGAGCAGATACTGAGAAAGCGCATCTGAGTGAACAACGTCCATGTCGAGACCGACAAGTCGTTCGTCGACATGACCGTGCAGGAGAAGCACATCACCGTCTCCACAGATGCCAAACTGACCAAGAAGATCATCAGCCGGTGCCTGAAGACAAACAAACAACTGAGCCTTCCGCTGCGTCGGAGCCACAAGAGGGAGAAGAAGGGGCTGTCCCATGACCAGCGTTTCAGCAACCATCCGAAGGTATGGAGACCTGCTGAGGCTGTGCCTGTCAGGGATTTTTGCGGCTCGACTAATTTCAAACCTTTCAACCAACAGTGATTGCAAATCCAAATCGACGGCACGGCATGGAACAACCGCTGGATCGGGATCGGTGCTCAGTGAACATCCGCGGGGTCTGGTTCTACGATAAAGACTGCAATATAATCATCTCGGTTTTGCCATAAATTCCAATGTTCAGCACGTTCTAATCGTGACTCATCAGGATAATACAAATAATCTGTAAAAATGTATTCTGTTCTAGTATTCTCGAGATTGACAATTGTGCGTGAGATACAATAATTAATATCTTCCTCTAAGTTTATAGTCTGCAAATTGAGAATTGTGTTGGTATCCCATAGCTCCACCATTGAGATGAGCCAATTATACCAAATTGGTTTCTTGTACACTTTCATCGTATCGTCTCCTTCTACCGAATACAAAAAACTCCTTGACCAATACATTGCGATAAAAAAACCGCCAATCTCTGAATAGCATTCTATCGCGTATACAGTATCATCGGTCGAATTGCATGGAACATGTTCCAAGAGCTTCAATGCATTGCGGTTTATTGCCCATGGATCTTTACCGTCCTTTGCTATTGTTGAGTGGATGGCATTACTGATATCCATATAGTTCTGCCCAAACACACATAATGGCCCGTACGCCAATATTACAATAATTAATAATGTCTTTTTCATTATAGAGTATCATTAAAATTTATTCCACCGATACAACCTGCACCCACATTAGTTTTTACGTTCCATTTCATGGGTCGTTTTCTCGCCTCAGCATAGTGCAAACACTTCGTGATTTGCCCTCTGCGTTC
>R25__coassemble_272_pt1 | contig 32634 bp, 28 predicted proteins | sample R25__metabat2_high_PE_017 | metagenome-assembled genome bin R25 | reverse complement strand
GGTATAAGTGATAGGGAAAGGCTGAATGTGGCTTTTTAAGGATGGACTATTATAAGGATTTGCAATCCGAAATACAATAATCTTTTTTCAATTACCCAGAAGATGCAAAGAAAGCAATAGAAGTTGCCATCGAACTCAAATACTCCCAATGCCTCCAGCAATTCCTAATTTACAAGCACACATACGAAAACCAAAATAGATGCGTTATTTGAAGAAAAGTAGAATATTATGAACCGCAAAACGGTATTCATCAGCAGTGTTCAAAGCGAGTTTGCCAAGGAACGTAAACTTCTGGCTGATTACATTCGGCAGGATGCATTGTTCTCGATGTACTTTGAACCATTCCTGTTTGAAGAGCTACCCGCTCAAGATAGATCTGCCCAAACGGCTTATCTTGAACAAGCTGCCAATGCCGAAGTATATCTGCTGTTGATGGGCGAGAAGTATGGGTACGAAGATCAAGAAGGAGTGTCACCAACTGAGCGGGAATACCTTATGGCGACTTCAAACCACGCTTATCGATTGGCCTTTATCAAGGAAACAGAGCATCGGGAAGAGAAAGAGATTATATTTAAGCAAAAGATTGACAAAGCTGTTATCCGCAACACCTTTACATCATACGAAGAACTGCAGAGTGGTGTCTATGCGTCGCTAATAGAGTATATGACGTCACATCAGATACTCCACAACTCCCCCTTCGATGCTTCCATCCATCCCGATGCAAGCATTGAAGATCTAGATAATGACAAAATACGTTGGTTTGTAGGACTGGCGCGTGAAAAGAGACAGTTTCCATTGCAGTATTCCGAAGCGAACATCCGTCAGATTCTGCTTAGCCTGCACCTGATAACGGACGATAATCGACTCAAGAATGCGGCGCTTTTGTTATTCGCAAAGGACGTTCAGAAATGGTTTACATCTGCCACAATCAAGTGTGCACACTTTTACGGAACCAAAATACAGAAACCAATAGCGTCACAACAGATTTACGGAGGGAGTGTTTTTGAAATGGTGGATCTGGCGGTAGGTTTCGTAATGAGCCGCATAGACCAACATGTGGGAGAACGCACACGTTCCGCACAAGTGGATGTTACACCCGAACTGCCACCACAAGCCGTCACAGAGGCCATTGTCAATGCCGTGGTACATCGCAGCTATACAAGCAACGGTAGCGTTCAAGTGATGCTATTCAAAGACCGCCTGGAGGTTTGGAACCCTGGCAAATTGCCACAGGGAATGACCATTGCCAAGTTGAACAAAGAGCATACCTCCAATCCCGTCAACCCCGTACTTGCCAATCCCGTTTATCTTGCCGGCTATATTGAGCAGATGGGGACGGGAACGACTGACATTATAGACCACTGCCTATCATACGGACTTCGCAAGCCAGAATTCCATCAAGATGAAGATTTTAGAGCTGTATTATGGAGACCAGAAGTGCAAGAAGGAGGTAAAGTAGCAGGTACAGAAGGAGTACAAGAAAGAGTACAAGAAAGAGTACAAGAAAGAGTACAAGAAAGAGTACAAGAAAATGACAACATTATCAAAATTGTGTTGGCCATTCGAGGGAATACTGTATCGGCAGACGAGATAAAGAAAAAAATGAACCTGAAAGGTCGTTCAAGTTTTACCACACGCTATTTACACCCATCTATCAATTCGGGATATGTGAGTATGCTTTATCCGGATACTCCCAGACGCCGCGACCAAGCCTATTACCTAACAGAAAAGGGATTACAGCTGCTTTCTGAATTGTTGAAAAAATAGTCTTATGCGCATCAAGCAAACCATTGGCAACAAGGAGCTTTGGCGGCGGGAGAAGACGCTTTTCTTAACGTCGAGGCGGACGCCGCTGGGGTGCTATGAGAAGGTGTTTCGGTGGGTGGAGGAGTTCGATAGGGGGCAGTGTGCGGTGTGCTTCAACACGTCTGAGCTGGAAGAGGAGGTATTGAAGGCGCTGCTCGTATGCCAGGTGCCGACGGTGCTGGTGGTGACAGGCAAGTTCCGCAACACATACAATGTGCAGATTGAGCAGGCGCTGAAAGAGGACCGCCTGCTTGTCCTCGTACTGCAACGCGAGGAGAGCGACGGCAAAGGCTTCGAGGCGCGTCTGCGCAACTGGTGGACCATCCGACAGGTGCAGCACATCGTCTGCGGCTATATCAACCCCAACGGCAGCATCTTCGGCCTGCTGACGGGACGCAGCGACATCACTTATCTGCTCGACAATACCGACATGAAAGTGGCAGAACCCAATGAAAAGCCCCACCGTTGGACGGTAGCCGAGGACAAGCGGCTACTGCGCATGTACTACGAAGACATGGGCATCCACGCCATCCACAAGGCCATCGACCGCCCCTACAGCACCGTCTACCTGCGCATCAAGTCGATCACCATGAGCGACGAACTGCTGAAAGGACGCGAGTTCGAAGACCACGTACTGGAACTGCTGGGCGTGGCAATCAACGACAAGCTGACCCTCAAGGAATGGCGAGGCGACAAGAGCTTGCCCGGCATCTACCCCGAAGACAACAGCAACCCCGACCTTATTCTTGAATACGACGGTTGCCCCTTCGCCATAGAGTGCAAATGGCGGAGCCATATGCCCAAAGACATCAGCAAAGAGCTGCTGCCTCCAGCCAGAGTGGCCCTCTTCGAGAAATATGCCACGGAACACCGCATGCCCGTCTTTCTCCTCCTTGGCATCGGTGGCTTACCCAGCGACCCGGATGTACTATACGTATCACGATTGGATATGCCTGACAGCGTAGCTTCAATTTACAAAAATGTCACTACTCCTGCCAAATTACTTGACAGCATAACAGATCTCCTCACAAATTCCAAACCCTGTCTCCCGTACTATAAAGTGCAAAGCAGACTTACTTATCCCAAAGCATACGCACCTTGGAAGAAAGATGAGGACGCAATTCTAATTGAGCTATTCCGCCAGAGGAAGCCACTGGATGAAATGTCAGTCATATGCCAACGTAGTCCTAAAGGTGTGGCGGCAAGACTATGCAGGCTTGGATTAATTCAAAAAAAAAGTCAATGGCAATAGCGCTATCCTGATTTGCTCTGCCGAGGGTGCGGAGTGTGGAGAACCAGCAGGAGGCCAAAGAGCTCGGCGAGTCGACGGCGCCGTACCAGGAGGAGCAGGGGAGCGTCATCCTCGACCGCAACTACCGCCACAGGAACAAGAAGGTGGAAACTACCGCGCCTAACCACTGCCCAATTAACGCTTTCAACCACCGACTCTCTCTGGGCAAACAGAACTTAATGTCCCGACACCATTTGCCATTTGGATTATTCTTCGTATCTTTGCATTTTGAATTTTACATGTAAAATCTAAAGATTATGACAGAACTCCTTATTCTCTTTGCAGTATCGCTCGCGGTGAGTGCCGTGGGGTGGAAGTATTTCATCTATTTCTTCAGCCTTGGCTACGGCTATGGCATCGTGGCGCTGGCGGTGGCTATGATGGTGATGTTTGGCGGCGTGCTTTCGGCGCCCACAGCTGTCTTATGCTGTCTGCTCATCGTATTCGGAATGCGGCTGGGCACTTACCTGCTTATGCGTGAGCGTAAGGCGACGGCCTACCGCAAAATCCTTTACGAACCCTCCCTCCAGAAGAAAAAACCTGTGGGTGTCATCATTACCGTATGGCTCTTCTGTGCCATCCTCTATGTGCTGCAGGTAAGTCCTGTGGCCTTCCGCCTGACGAACACCCAGGCCGGGGTTCAAGTCAGCGACCTCTGGGCATGGATTGGTGCCGCCATGGTGCTTTGCGGCATCCTGCTCGAAGCCTTTGCCGACATGCAGAAAAGTGCCGCCAAGAAGCGCAACCCTAAGCGTTTTGTCGACACTGGTCTCTACCGCATCGTCCGCTGCCCCAACTATCTGGGCGAAGTCACCATCTGGACCGGGATCCTACTCAGCGGCATAGGCGCAGGGCTCTCCTGGTGGCAATGGCTCATCGCTGCCATCGGCTACATCGGCATCGTCTACGTCATGTTCAGCGGTGCCCGCCGTCTGGAGCTGCGCCAGAACGAGGTCTATGGCTCTGACCCCGAATACCAGGCCTACGTCAAGAAGACCCCCATACTGATCCCCCTGCTGCCTATCTACAGTGTCGAACGCTACAAATGGCTCCAAGCTTAAACCCAATGCTGGCTCCTGATAGGCTGTGGCCAAGCGACATATCCCAATGCGCAAACCACCTCTCACCCATGGGGATTTTTGTAAACGCCACCTCGACTGCTTCCTTTGAAGCAGTCTACACTAGTTAATTGAATCTAGATTCAGGATGTCGCCTAGATCGATCCTACTGTGAACTACTATAATTACCAGTCTTGGACAGTACGGGTCCTAAATGGGCAGAGGCGGAAGCCTACCTGAACCATGACTAGCGTGGGGTTGAGGTTGGTATAATCGACATGCTGGGTGGTGGTGTTTTCAACCATCTGGCCATAGACACTGTAGCGAACGGTAGTGTTGCGGTCCCAGGTGAGGGGGCTTGCGCCCAGCATGTAAAAGGCGGCACCTAGGGTGACTTTTTTCCCAAATAGGAATCCCGCGCCCAATCGAAAGGCCAAGGTGTTGGCCTGGCCGTATACACGGATGTCCTCGTTGTTGAACTCGGCAAACTGCTGGCCGTCGGTCTGGGTCCAAGAATCTGTGGCGTAGGCGAGGGTCCAGGGGGTGATGCGGCGCAGGTTGATGCCTGCCAAGGCTTCGCCATAGAGGTCAATACCCTTGGTGACCGGATAGGCATAACGCAGCCCCAGCAGGATGGGGATATTACGGAACTTGGGAAGTTCCATCAGGTATTTGCTGCACTGGCTGTAGCGGGCCTGATAGATGTATTCGTAGTAGTCTTCCACATCTCGGTTGACACCGCTCTGCATAAACTCGGCACTCGCCACCACTTCCAGTGAGGGATGGACGGGGAGGGCGAAACTCAGGTCCACTCCTGCGGCCCATCCTTTACCGGCACCAGCCAGGTGCTGATGCCCTTCGGAAAACATCCAGCCGTTGTCGCTCATGCGCGACTCGGCATAGAACCCTTGCGGCAGGGTCCACCCACCGTGTAGCCCCACATAGAATTGGGCCCGTCCCTGCGATGCCAGAAGCAGAAAAAGTATTAACAAGGAATAAAACCTGAATCTCATTGGAATTGATAGTATATAGTTTGGTTTGTTGTTATGTACATAATTGAGTTAATAGTTAATAGTTGTAGGGGTGCTACAATTATTAACTATTAACTCTATAGACTAATAACTAAACATCATTGAGCGCTGTGGGCGTCGACCTCAGCGTTGATGCGTTTGACCATGCCCTGCAGGGCGGTGCCGGGACCCACTTCGATAAACTCAGTTGCACCGTCTTTGATCATGTTCTGCACGGTGGCAGTCCAGCGGACGGGCGAGGTGAGCTGTTTGATAAGGTTCTGCTTTATCTCCTCGGGGTTAGCGTGAGGCAGTGCATCCACATTCTGATAGCAGGGGCAGACGGGCTGGTGGAACTGGGTCTTGTCGATGGCAGCGGCCAGTTCGACACGGGCGGGCTCCATCAGAGGGCTGTGGAATGCGCCGCCTACGGCCAGTGGGATGGCACGGCCTTTCAGTTCCTTCAACTTATCGGAAGCCTTGGCAACACCCTCCATGGTGCCGCTGATAACCAGCTGGCCAGGGGTGTTGTAGTTGGCTGCCACCACCACGTCGCCCGCGGCGGTAATCTCTGCGCAGACATCCTCAACGGTCTTGTCGTCCAACTTGACGATAGCAGCCATGGTGGAGGGGTGCATCTCGCAGCATTTCTGCATAGCGTTGGCACGTGCAATCACCAAGCGCAGGCCGTCTTCAAAATCCATGGCACCGGCTGCCACCAATGCGCTGAATTCGCCCAACGAGTGGCCGCCAACCATCTCAGGTTTAAAACCCTCGCCCAAATATTTGGCCAAGATAACGCTGTGGAGGAACACGGCAGGCTGGGTGACCTTGGTCTGCTTGAGGTCCTCGGGGGTACCCGCAAACATCAGGTCGGTGATACGGAATCCGATAATATCGTTAGCGCGTTCAAACATGTCGTGGCACTGGGCGTTGTTCTCATAAAGGTCCTTGCCCATGCCCACAAACTGGGCTCCCTGTCCGGGAAAAACGTATGACTTCATAGTCTCTTAAATAATGTGGGCTCTGTTAGTTATCTGACCGTCCTGGTGGTAGAGCCCTTTATCCACCACACGGCATTTTGTTTCATTTCTCAACTCTCAATTCTCAACTCTCAACTCTCAATTCCCTAGGTCGGTCGGCTGCCGCAGGGTCTGCACAATCTCTTTCACCCTCACCAACCCCAGTGCCAATGCTGCCGTCAGGGCCAGCACTGCCGCAGCCACAGCCTTCAGCCACCACACCATTTGCGGTGTCAGCAGGCTGAAACCAATAATTAATAACGCGAAAAATACTATTTTTAGTATGTATGACAGGCGGGGGTGCATGTTAAAAATGCGCAGTGCCACCCCCATCTGTGCCACCGCCATGAATCCTTGCGTCGCCAGCGAGGCATAGGCCGAGCCCACGGCACCGTAGCGCGGAATGCACACCAAGTTCACTCCCACATTTATCAGCAGGCTTGCCGCGGCCAGCAGATTCAAGGCTTTCAGCCGTCCGGCAGCGGTGAGCAGGGTACCGTAGACATAGGTCATAGCTATGGGGATGATGCCAAACACCAGCACCTCAAACACTGCGGCATACTCCTCGACATGCTCATGGTATAAAAGTGACATTAGCTGTCCGCTCAGCGACCAGCACACCACCGCAGCGGTAATCGAGAAGACCAGCATCAGCGAGGTCACCCACTGCGTAGTGGAGCCCAGCTCGGCATGAGCCTCTCCCGCCCGTTTGGTCATCTTGGCAAAGATGGGCAGCAGTGGCACACTCACCAGATAGGCAATCATCGTCAGCGCGTCCAGCAGTCGAAAAGCCCCGGCATAAATGCCCGCCAGATAGTCTCCCTTACCATCGGGCAACAGATTTTCCAGCAATATGGGGTCGATGCGGTTATAGCTGGCCATGAGCAGCACCAGCAGCGCAAAGGGCAGGCTCTGTTTTAGTATGGCCAGGGTGAAGGGGCGCGAAAATCGCAGTCCCTGCCAGTGGGTCTTGCGCAAAAGTACGGCCAGTGCTATGCAGGCCGTGAGCAGATAGGCCGCCGTCTGGGCATAGACAAAATACTCTATGCGAAACGCCCTATGCCCCGGCAGCCACAGCAGTGCCCCGCAGATGATAATCATCACCACGCGGTCGAGGATGCTGATGACGCTGTCCCACTTGAACAGCAGCAGCCCTTCGAAATTGCTGCGCAGATAGAGTATCAGCGAGTTAAGGAACTGGTTGAAACTGAGCAGAGCCAGCAGCCAGAACTGTCGCGATTCGTAACCCTGCAGCAGCCCCACTGTGAAAGTCACCACCAAATAGAGTCCCAGCAACAGCACCTTGATGCCCAAAATGCTGCCCAGGTGCTTGTCTATCAGCCGGGGGTGCTGGGCGATGTTGCGGGTGTTGAAATTGGTGATGCCCATATCCAACAGGATGTTGAAGATATAGGCAATGTTGAAAATGGCGAAATAGAAACCGTACTCCGACACGCCCACGGCGTTCTGCACGCCCACCTCGATGCCCAAAATCCAAAACGGCTTGATGAGCAGGTTGAGCAGCAGCACCCAGAACAGTCCCGAGAGAAGTTTCTTCTGCATAGGCTGGTGGCTATTTCTTTCCGCCGGGCACCTGTGGCTTGCCCTTCTCCTCCTCGGCGTTGGCACCCATCTGCGGCATGGCCGTGAAGGCGGACTTCAGTGTCCAACGTTCCTCCATATCCCAGTTCTCGCGCAGTTCCAGCACTTTCTCAAAATAATACACCTCCTCGGGCTGGCGGTGTTTCCAGTAGTTGCCTGCCGTCCAGGTGCTGTTGCTGTCGCGGTCCACCACGGTGCGCAGGGCATACTTGCCCCCCTTCAGATGCCGAAACTCAATCCTTCCATCCTCATGAAGGTGTTGCTGCCGCTGCACCTCCCCTTTCTCGTTCAGCAGCTGCACCAGCAGCACACCGGTGTCGACCAGCAGCAACTGCAAGCTGTCTACCGTCAGGATGATGTTGCCATACTCTTCCACCTTGGTGAACTCGGTGCTGAAAGTGAGGGAGTCGTGATGCTTGGCACCATATATATCTTCAAAACTCATGGCGGGCACCTTAAACCTATATTTCCCACCTGCCTTGCCCTTGAAGTCAATCATGGCGCGATAGTAGCCATAGGGCATGCATGAGTCCGCCCAACGAACCCCACAATGGGTGGTGATGCTGTCCCCCAGGTCGAACACCTCCACCAGCGAGTCGGGTTCGCTGTAGACAATGTGCCTCACAGGCCGCTCAAAGGCAATCCAGAGGGTATCGTAATAAGGATGCTTCTGTGCCACCTTGTGGCTCAGAAGCACGCCCGTTTTGGGCGTGCCTTTGGCAACCATCTTTGCGGCGGAGGGCGATGGCTTGGGAGCGCGGTAAACCAGTCGCAGCGTATCGTGTATGTCCTTGTCGTCCAATAACAAGGTAATGGAGTCGCAGTTCTTGTCCTGTGTCCAAATGTTCAGTGTGTCGCGCTTGGCGTTGGGTTGGATAAAAATTGCTTTGCCTTCGGCAGTGCTCAATGGCCGCAGCGTGAAGTGCCCCGTGAGGGGCATCACCGTGGCCAGCGTGATCCGGCCTTTGCCCACAAACTCCACCTTGGCCAACCGTTGTGCCTCTTCCTTAAAGAGCGATATGTTCAACCTTACCGACGAAGGCCCCATCCGCTGAGAGGAGTCGGCGACAGGCTGGGATGCGAGTGCCGAATCGCCACTGGCCGTGTCGGCAGCAACGGCCACCGAATCGGCCACTTTCGTAGTGTCGGCCTTAGCCGTGTCGGGGGGTGGCGGCATGTGTTCGGCCATGACCAGCGTGTCCAAGAAAGCCACCGCCTCGCCCGCTTTCAGCAGCAGGTTGTTGTCACCGTCCTCGAAAGCCAGCACCTTATAATGCCCTTCGCGCAGGTGGTTCATCTCGAAGCGCCCCTCCTGGTCGCAGCGGGTCATGTACATCGGCTTCTCCTTGGCGGCAATGCTGTCCACCGCGCTGGCCTTGTCCACCCTGTAGGTAGAGTCGGCGGCCCCAAGGCTGTCCAGATAGCGGCACTGCACGCTGTCGAACCGCGCCATCTGGTCGGTGCCGTAGGCCACCACAGTAATGCCGCCCTCACTCTTATAGGGTCTATGGGTCAGGGCGTCTAGCACCTGCCCGCGTAGGGTCATGCTGTCGATGCTGCTGCCCGTGGCGAAGACATATTCATAGCTCTCCAAAGGGTTGCCCTCGTTGAAGTCCACAATGGCCCCCTTGAACTGAAACAGATAAGTGGCATTGGCCCGCAGCGAGTCCTTCAGTTTCACCACCACGGCACGTCCCTTGGTGCCGAACTCTGGCTTGGTGGCCATCGGGGGCGAAATCAGAATATTTTTGTCGGCATCCTTCACGCTGACATACTCGTCAAACAGAATCGAGAACTCCTTGCCTGTCCACCCCGTGGAGCCGCTCGGCGGCGTGGCACCGAGCACCTTGGGTGGTGTCTCGTCCTTGGGGCCGCCCGACGGCATACCCGCCTTGGCACATCCTGCCAGCAACGCCGCCAAGGCCACCCATATCACAAAATTCCTACGTCTCATCAAAAAAAAACATTTTTATCCATTATCCTATGTCTCTTTTGCCTACCACCGGGGGAGCATCCACATTGCATAAACCTATCATACAACACATTACACCACCTCCCCACCGAGAAGACAATTTACAAAAATACAAACTTTTTTTCAATTCTCAGCCCTCAATTCCCAATTCTCAGCCCACCCACCCTTTTAGTTTTTAGTTTTTACCTTTTACCTTATTACAAACTCTCAATTCCCAATTCTCATAATCATCCCTCTCCCCTAGCTACCTATCTCTTCCCGTGCAACCCTCTGCAGCTCCATCTTGCCGAAACGCAGCGTGACGGAGAGACTGACGAAACGGCTGTCGGTATGAGCGTTGCTGTAACCCAGCAGATAGGGACCGGTATTCCATGTCTGCGAACGGTTCCAGTTGAAGAGGTCGCTCACATTCAACACCACCGACAAACGTTTCTCCCAAAAATCGGCATTGGCACCCAAATCTATCCTGTAGCTACCCTGACTCTTCATAAACAGTCCCTGCGTGGGCGACCCATAGTTGCCCGAGAGATTCACCCGCACCTTTTTGGCTATATTGGCCCAGCAATTGAGGCGGAAACTATAAGAGGTCAACGCGCCCTTGTAGTACCCAGCCTTGGGGTGGTCGATCTCATAGCCCGAACGATAAAGATTGGCATAAAGCCTAAAGTTGAGCCATGCCGTTGGCCTGTAGGTTACATTACCCTCCACACCAGCCTTGAAACTGGAACCCACATTATAGGGCACACTGTAGCTCACCAGCCGTCCAAGATAGGGGTCAATGCCCGGAGACACTTCGTTACAGGTGCTAATATCGCCCGTGGAGAGATTGGCATAGCTTTCGATGCCCACCGAACCACTGCTGGCAAAATAGCGGTTCCAACTCAGTTGCAAATTGTGCGCGCGAGACGGCTTCAAAGCTGGGTTACCAACAATGTAGGAGTCTTCACCATACAGCCTACCTCCCGAAAGTTGCTCGGGTGAAGGAAGCGCTGTGGACATAGCGTAGTAGAATCTGAAATAATGCATACTGGGAGTGCGATAGGTAAGTCCAAACGAAGGTTTGAGATAAAACTGGCTATAGGCCGTATCATAGGGGAAACGGCTGTCTCGCGCAAACTGGAAACTAGTCAAATAGCCACGCAGCCCTATTGTCATGGTCACGTTCTTCCATTTATGGCGCCAACTGGCCGAAGCCGAAGTCAGCCATTTCTGAGTTTCCTTCTCAAATCGTCGCAGCGAGTCTACCTTATCATAGGACATCATGGACGAGTCGAAAAAACAGGGCAGGGAAACATTTCGATTGCTTGTTGGGGTAATGGAAATTCCCATGCTCAGCTCGTCATCCAAACCCAACGGGCGGTTATAGTCAGCACTCAGCGTCAGTCCATTGGAGAAGGAGTTGCCTAGGTGGGTCTTATTAAAATCCACCATCCCTTCTGGCATTGTCCCTTCCAACCGCTCATAGTCGCGAATCTCCCTTCGGTAGCTACTCCCGATGCTGAGATTGTCGTACAGGCTCACCGACAGATTGTGGCCCTCGTTGTCAAACCGATGCTTCCAACGAACATTGGCCATGCCTATCAGGCCGAAATTGTCACTCTCCTGCCGGTTGGAGAATGTATAATGTGTCAGTGCAGGGAAGTAATACCACCCATCGGTGAAAGCCTGCTCTCCTCCCGCTGTTGGAAAAGCCAAGGCCATGGCAAAGAGCGTCAAATCATTCATCGAATCTATCTGATAGTTAGCATTCAAAAAAAGATTGTTGTTGTTTTTAATCGATTGGGTTTCCGTAGTTGTGGCTCGCATGGCGGTGGTGTCCATGCCGTATGCGCCTTCTTGTCGCATGACAGACCAGCCACTGTCGGTACTGTGCTGGCGGGAATGGCTGAAACCCAAATAAGCGTTGGCTGTCAGCTTCTCATTCTTGAACACATAACTCACCATGGGCGACAACGACGGCTGGCTACTACCCCCAAGACCCAACGAGAGGAAATGGCTGTTGCGTATTTTGGAACTGGTGACGATGTTGATGATATGGCAATCTTCATCCACCATATATTTGGCCGAAGGGTTTTTGATAACCTCTATGCGGTCCACCGCATCGGCGGGCAGCTGCTCCAGATAGACTTTCAGTGTCGGACCATTCATGTGGGTAGGATAGCCATTTATCCATATCTCCACTTTGCTCGAACCACGCATGGTGATGTTGCCCTCTATGTCCACCTCCACACTGGGGGCATTCTGCAGGGCATCCAATGCTGTGAGACCTTTTATCGTTTCGTCTTCTGCCACGTTGTAGTTTACTACTTCGCCTTCCATACTGTAGATGGGACGAGGTGCTCGTATCGATATGGCCTCCAACATCTTCACATTTTTCTTTAGCAATAGCGAGTCCGCCCTAAGCGAGTCTTGATAAGTCATGACCACGGTGCTGTCGCCTATTTTTTTCGTAGTGTCTTTTATGGTTGCTGCCCTTTCAGCCACGGCAGCCCGGATGGCCGTCTCCAACAAATCTAGGGGAACCTGAGCCATCACCTTGGCAAATGGGCACAATACAAGCCCAATGACGAAAATAATTTTCCTCATAACTAATTTATTTAAAATGATTTATGAAATACAGACGTTTATTTGCCCTTTCTTCGACCTTTTGGCCTATGGGACATTCAAGGACGTTTTCTTTATTGTGCGCTTCAGCACATATACAATTGCCTGGGCATACGACCCGTCATCGGGACAGTGAAACACCATGGCTGTCAGCATATCGTTGGAATTATATATGAGATACAACCCATCGTCGCCCGGCAACGGGTCGGCACACACCAGATTGAGCACCATATCTTTCGACTTCTTCTCTTGGTTGGCATCTTCTATAGTGTTCATTTTCATATCTATTTGCTTTACATTTTTTAGAATACCTCTCACCATTGTCTCCATACAATTCGATTGGGATGTGTCTGGCGGTAAACTGTCCATGCTTCGGACAAAAGCATCCATCCCCCTCTTGCTCTTCCTTTTTTCGCCACTGTAAGGCAACGACTTCAGACTGGACATTAAATGACGGAATGCCGTTGAATCCTCCGCCTCCAACATCGTTACCATCACCTTCATCCCTCCGCCAATAGGGTAGTTTTCGATACAAGTGGCTTTGACACCCACACGGCCCATGTAGGTCTTATAAAGCGTACTCTGCGCCTGAATTCCATGCCCCACCGTCAACATCGTCAACAAAACAAAACTTATTACAATCTTTTTCATTACTATACGTATTAAACCTTCTGTATGAGGGCGTTATTAAATCTAGCCCTATGCCGTTAACTCAGTTTTCTGAATTTTCACTTTCTACCCATTCCAACGTCTCCATCACCCGCTGCATTCTTTCAATCACCTCGTCTGCATCGCATCCGTCGTCGCAATATACCCGCACTCCTTCAGCGGTCTCAGTATAGGCATAGCGGGTCTCAGAGGTTGTCGGCTGAGACAAAGCATTCGTTTTTCTGGCCTCTTCAAGCTGTTGACTCACAGGTCTTGGCACATCGGCATGAGCCATTTGTGGCATCTGGCTTTCCTGTCGCAAAGGCAACTGAATCACTATCATCACCGCAACCACCAATGCCACTACGGCTGCATATCGCCAAAGATGCCTCCCAACTCCCAACTCCTGCACAATCGGCCGCTGCTTCGGGCTGGTATGCAACTCCTTCTCGGTTTTCGGCAAACATGACTGCTCTAGCTTCCGCCTATTGGCAGCATGTACCTGCTCTATCAATTGCTCTACATCTTTCATTCTCTTACCTTTTAAAGTTCAACGTCATTCATTTTTCTTAGCTTCTCTTTCGCCCTCATCATCCGCGTCTGCACATTGCTCTCGCTGATGCCCAACATCTGGGCTATCTCGCCCTGCTTCCATCCGTCGAGGTAGAGACGCAGCAACCGCTGGTCTTTCAAGGGTAGCTTCGCTATCAGCTCCCGCAACGTCTCCTCAGCCTCACGAGCCGAACTGTCCTCAGGCAGCTCCAGCCCTTCAAGCGGCATAGTGCACACCTGCCGAAAACGATTTCGCCGCCACGAGATGCCCGTATTCACTGCAACCCGCCACACCCACGTCACCTGTTTGGCCCTAGGTCGATAGTTTTTCCATCCTTGCCACAGGTTCAGGAGAATGTCCTGCCGTAGGTCCTCTCTGTCTTCAGTCGTATGGCAGAACGAACGACATACCCGGTCGATTGCTCCGGAATGTTCCTTTATCAGTGTCAGAAATGAATGTTCAATACTGCCTATATTAAACGCAAAGAAAAACAAAAAATCACATTATCGCTATTTTTTTCATCCCTAACTTCGCTCTTCCCTCGCTGTAGGTTCGCTCATGGGTAGGGGAAATGTATAACGTTGCAATAAGACTAATATATGTATTGACAAGGCTGTTTGTTGGCAATTCGGTGAATACAAATCAAACACTGGCAATAATATGGATGATACCTGCCCATAAATGCCATTCAGCAATATGGCCTTGCAAAGGCGATATTATTCCACAGAGGACTTCCAATGTAAATGTTGAAACAACTACTGACTAATACAGATTGTCAATCGTTTTCAATCAGATGAGGAATTAGTACGCCTCTAAAAGCAAAATCGTACCAATCTGTTTCTCGCAAAAAAGAGAATCTGACAAATGAGGGATGCTGACAGCGCACTACAAAGCTTCGCAAAAGTAACCAAGAAAAGCAAAAGCATGCAGGGCAGCTTATGCTCGGTAGCAGCTGCCAGGGGGCTTTGCAGCGGAAGCAGCTACGTTAAGGAAGTCGACACCGCAAAATCGCCCGACGACATACCCTCCTTAGCTCAAACCACTACCAACAGGCCCGCTACCAACAGCTTATACCTTTCTTTTCATCACAGGCGACTCCTATTATTCAAGAATTAAAAGGCCAATTAACTTATGAATTATTTAATAATCAATATTTACTATCTTTTATTTTTCGTATTTTTAGATGTTCCCAACGTTCAATTAAAGCTCTTTATATTCATAACTCACCTTCTGGCCACAGGTGACCACCAGATAGTTGGGCACCTCCTTCTCCTCGTTCAGGTTGTCGGTCATCACATACTGCACATCGCCAATGGTGTGCTGCTCCTTGTGGTGAAAATGGCCCATCAGGAAGAGGCTCACGCGGTTCTCCTGCATCAGGTCCAGCAGCTCGTAGCACTCATCCTCGGGCAGATTGGCAGCGGGGGTGGTGCTGTAGTTATAGCTGGTGCGGAACAGGCAGGTGTGGGTGTTCACCACCACATTTCGGTACTCGCCGCGGTGGCTCAGCACCTCCTTCAGCCAGGCCAGCTGCCGTCGGCCATGGGTGGCGTTGCCGCTGTCGAGGAACACAAACAGGTCCTGTGCCCCGCCCACGGTCTGCACTGTCACCGTATAGGTCGAGGTGTGAAAATATTTCTTATAGTACTCTTGGCAGTCGAAATAGATGTCGTGGTTGCCGATGGTGACAAAACAGGTGTCCTCCGCCGTGCGGGGCCTGTGGTCGTAAGTCCGCGGCAGGCGCAGCAGGCTGTCCATCACACGGAAAGGGGCCTCCCCCCGCACGTTGGCAATGTCGCCGTTGACAATGCTGAACACTGCCCGGGGGTCGGCATACTCGGCATTCAGGAAATCCACCACCCGGGGGGCCGAGTCGGTGATGTGGATGTCGGAGGTGACATACACGCGGTACTCGTCCGGCACGCCCGTCAGCACAGTCGCGGGGTGCGCCTCGTTCCATGCCAGCCACTCTCCCACGCGGTCCTCGGTGTGAGAGCCGCTAGAGAAAAACATACCCTTCACGTCCAGTCGGTCGCAGCCCGTCGCGGCCACCGCCGCCAACACTATCAATGCAATATATTTCAGTTTCATATCTTCTAACTACTGAGTTCTGAATCGTATATCATTGTAACTTCCGCTCAGCGGTCAACTACAATTTAGTAGCCAATCCCAGGTGGCAGAACCAGCCGTCGTAACTGGCCGTGAGGTTCAACGACCCCACCGGGTGGATGCCCACCTCGCCCGTCAGCCAAACCCTGTCGGACAAAGTGTAGAACCCCTTGAGGCTGAAAAACCAGTTGGCCACGCGCTCGATGACAAAATCGTTGTAACTGCTCCAGCGGAGGCCCACATTCCAGGCGGGAGCCGCCGTGCGGTCCTTCCACCAGCCCTCCAGCGCAAACATCACGTTCATGGGCTCCAGCACTGTGCCGCGGCCTCCGTCGGTGCGCTGCACCAGTGCCGCCATGTAGCGGTTGCAGAGGCCTAAGTTCAGGTCACAATGGCGCAGATGGCCCACCAGTTCCAAGGCACCGGTGAATTCCTGCAAGTCAAGCGACGGATAGTGCCGCCAAAGATAGCGGTTGCGCAGTGCCAGACATTTGCCCTTCGGGCTGCCCACCAGCACTGCCTCGCCCTGCAAGTTGGCACTGATGCGGTTCATTGAGCTGTACTCCACGCCCAGGCTCAGCCCAAAGGCCGGGGCAGTCTGCCAGTCCAGCATCACCGCCGCGCCTCCCGTGGCCCCGGTGGCGTAGTGGAAGTCGTAGAGGCCGTAGCCCCGCAGCGTCAGGGCTGAGCTCTGCTCCTCCTCCTGCGCCGACAGCATTGGGGGCAAGGTCGCAAGCACAAAAAACAACAATAGTTTTATCCTTACTCTGTTCATATACAATCAGTTCAAACGCAAAAGCGCATACTAATACAATTTACAAAAGTACAAAAAAAAAGCGATACCAGCAGAGGGGAGTTGAAAAGGGGGCTGAAAAATGAAGTTAAGTAGGTCTATACCAGTCAGTTATGCCCATCGACATAATGCAGTCTCACGATGCCGGACGGAGACAGCCCAAATCATAGAACCACCTACTTTTGCCTTAGCCTTTATTATTAATCGTTACTTCATCGCTCCCCACACGCTTCAGAATCGCACCCCACACGCTTCAGAGCCGTCTCCACAGCGTTGATATAGCTATGCTATAGCGTTCAGATAACGGTTTTTCATCGAACTATAAATAAAATCAGGGGCCACCTTGGATAGCAACACTTCTCAGTACTGAATGCCGATACTACACCATATTGAGATTTTTGTGTATCTTTGCATCGTCAAACAAAAGATATTCAAAAATGGAAACAGAAAGGATAAGACTACGTCCGTGGCAGGAGAGTGATGCCGAGGTGCTTTTCAAGTACGCCTCCGACCCCGAGGTAGGGCCCCGTGCGGGATGGGCTCCCCACCGGAGTGTGGAGGAGAGCCTACAGGTGATAAGGACATTTTTCAAAGGCGACCACACCTGGGCCATTGAGCTGCGGGCCACTGGCGAGGCCATCGGCTGCATCGGCTACCTAACTCAGACCGAGAGCAACATAAGCATTGGCGAGGACGAGGGCGAGGTGGGCTATTGGACGGCCCGCCCCTACTGGAACCAAGGCATTGCTTCCGAAGCCCTGAAACTCGTAGTGGACTATTGTTTTTGCCAAAAGGGGATACAAACCCTCTGGGGCAACTACTTCTTGAACAATCCGGCTTCGGGGCGCGTGATGGAGAAATGCGGCTTCCGCGACACGGGCGAAAACACCTATTGCCGACACCTCTTCAGGGGCGACAGTTGTCCGGTGAGGGTGATGAGGTTGGACCGTCAGATACTATTTCCTTAGCTGCCAGAAGGCTACGGCGGCGGCAGCGGCAACATTGAGGGAGTCGACCCCATGGGCCATGGGGATAACTACCTGATAGTCGCAGGCGGCAATGGTGGCGCGGGAGAGGCCGTCGCCCTCGGTGCCCATGACGATGACCAGGCGCTCCTCGGCCATGAGGCGGGGATCGTCGACAGCGACGGCCTCGGGCGTGAGGGCCATGGCGGCGGTCTTGAAGCCCAAGGAGCGCAGCTGCTCCATGCCCGGATGGGGCCATGAGGGGATATAGGTCCAGGGAATTTGGAAGACTGTGCCCATGCTCACACGCACACTGCGCCGGTTGAGAGGGTCGCAGCAGGTGGGGGTGAGCAGTACGGCATCGATGCCGAGGGCGGCCGCGGCACGAAAGATAGCCCCGGTGTTGGTGCTGTTGACCACGCTGTCCACCAACACCACGCGGCTGCCACCGCGGCAGACCGCCTCGACCGTTGGCAGCTGTGGCCTCCGCATGGCACAGAGCACGCCGCGCGTGAGCTCGTAGCCGGTGAGGGAAGCCAGCAGCGAGCGGCTCCCCGTATAGATGGGTAGGTCGCCCAATCGGGCTATAACCTCGGCAGCACAGCCGTGGACGTGCTTCTCCTCGGTGAGGAGCGAGAGGGGCTGGCAGCCTGCATCGAGGGCCACACCAATCACTTTGGGACTTTCGGCTATGAAGATGCCTTTGTCGGGCTCCAAGCGGTTGCGCAGCTGGGCCTCGGTAAGGTGGGAATAGAGCTGCACCTCGGGCAGCGAGAGGTCGGTGATGGGGATTATCATGAGTATTGAGAGTTGAGAATTGAGAATTGAGAATTGAGAATTGTACACTATTAATCTATTAATCTATTGAATCTATCAAATCTATCAAATCTATTAAATCTATCAAATCTATCAATTTCTTCAACTATTAGCGTGTTGGGGCTTGAGTTTTTTTATCGTATTGCCGCACCTGGTAGAGATACCAGCCCAGCTGGCAGAGCTGTACGGCGGTGCTGACGGCACAGAAGCAAAGGACGGCGAGGGCAAAGTCGCCCCGGCTGAGGCCTATGGCAAGGGCGGCCACCCTAAACAGGAGCTGCACCAGCTGGAAAAGGAAGTCGGTCCGCTGGGTGGCGAAGACGTTGGGCACGAAGGCCAGCGAGTTGGTCAGCAGCAGCACGCCTATCCATGGAACCAAACAGCGCACATAGTAGCCCGTGCCTATCCATTTCGGGCCAAAAAGAAAGGTGAAGAGTGGTTCGGCAAAGAAGAAAGCCACCAGCAGCACAGGCAAAACAACTGCCGTGAGGGTAAGGAGGAAACGGCCCAGGTCGCGCCCGAGGGGTTGGTGGAGGTCGATTTTTTCTTTGGCGGAGGGGTAGAAGACTTTCTCGAAGGTGTTGGCCAGGATGTTGACAGGGCGCATGGTGAAGGTATAGGCCAAAGCGAAGAGCCCCAACAGGGCATTGTCGAAATAGAGTCCCAGCCACATGAAAGGCAGATTGGCCGAGAAACTGCTGACCAGTTCGCGCGGCATGGCGAAGAGGGGGAAGTTGCGATGTTTGCGCAGCAGGGGGCGCAGAGGTGTGGCAGGGGCGACCGAGGGCAGACGGCGCACGCCAGCACGATAGTAGACATTGCCGGCCACCTTGCCCAGTATGGTGCTCAAGGGGAGGCCGACGAGGTGGAAGAGCTGGCCTACGGCGGCCAGCAGGCCAAAGGCTACCTTGAGGAGGGTGCCCGAGAGGGAGGTGACCACCTCAGCGGCGGCTATCTGGCGGAAATGGCTGTAACGGTCGAAGGCGAAGGTGTAGACACGCGTGGTGCCACAGAAGAAGACCATCAGGGGGATGAGCAGCAACAGCAGCGGCGGCAGCGGGACAGCCTCGACCCGCAGCAGCGAGAGCACCACCGTGGCCACAAGGATAACTGCCGACACCGCAGCATTGAGCCGAAGGGAGAAACGGGTGAGGGCGGCAGCCTCGGCTTCGCTGTCGGCCTTGACGATGGCCATCTCGTACTTGCAGGTAGAAAGGATGATGAGCACCTCAATATAGCTGTAAAAGATATTGTATAGGCCAAAATCGGCAGGCAGGTAGAGGCGGCTCAACAGCAGATAGGCAACAAAGGTTATGCCTTGCGCCACCACGCTGCCCGAAAGGAGGGTGCCGCTGTTGCGCACAAAACGCGAGGTGAAGATAGCGCGCAGAGAGCCCTGCCTGTTGTCGCATCCTTTATCTCCCATGCCGGCTCCCCTTTAGCTAAAGAAATATTTCCTCACGCCCCATTCCACCGCAAGCAGGAGTACCAGCAGGACGAAGAGCCATGGCAGGTTGAGAAGTTCGGTGTAGCGGGTGTGCGAGTAGACCACCGTCTTAAGATCGTCACGCTCCTTGAGCAGCTGCGGCAACTGCTCCAGCTGGTCGGGGGTGAGCATCTGGCCTCCGGTGGTGCTGCTGAGGGTGGCAAGAAGCGTGTGGTCGGCTGTGAGGTTCAGCTCCTCCAAGTTCAGTTCCTCCACGACAAAACTGCCCTTGGCCGTATGGCTTTTGCCAGCCAAGGTGGCCGAAGCGGTGTAGTCATATCGGCCCGGGGCAAGGAGACCCAGGTGGAGGGCATAGCCATTCCCCGAGCGGTTGAACTCGTAGGTGGAACCCGCAGGTTTCTCACCTTCGGAAACCTTGTAGAGGGTCAGCTGCACGGCAGGGTCGTTGACTGGCTCGAAGTTGTCGTTGTATAGTTCGGCTTGGAAGACCACGGGCTCGTTCTCCTGATAGATATGCTCGTGGGTCACCTGCAGGCGGTCGCGGCTGGCCTGCAGCGAGGTGTAGACCACCATCTTCTCCACCAACTGGTCAAAATCGGCATGGCTACCCGTCATTAGATAGTTCTGCAAACGCCAACGCCAAAGCCCCTCCCCTACCACAAAGGCACGGCGCACCCCCTCCTGCTGACAGAAGGCTACGAGCGGTCGGTCGGTGGCCACGCCTCCCACCTTGGCAGTGAAGAGCGTCTGCAGGCTCGCCGCAGGACGGTAGGTGCCGAAGGGAGCGTCAAGGGGTGGTAGTTGTTCGATGCGACCACAAATGTCGTCGGAAAGGGTGAAGAGGGCAAAGGCGGCGTTGTGCGACGGGGTCACCTCATCAGTCTTGCGGCTCTTGGCCACAATCTCCAGACCTGTGTGCAGCGCGTTGAAACGGCCCAGGTCGGTCTGGGTGCCGATGACATAAATGGTAGGTATCTGACTGAGCGGGGCAAGATTGATTGGGCTGCCGAAGGTGGGCAGATTGTGCAGGACCAGCAGACTGCAGTCCTTCAACTTCTCGGGCTGGACATTATTTGCGGGGCAATAGACCGCCACCTCATAGTTGGGGCTCTGCTCTATTGACTGCCTCAGGGCACTGATGTCGGGATGGGGCGCGGCGGCCAGGAAGGCTATCTTCTGGTGGCCGTCCAACACCTCAATGGCAATGGTGCGGCTGTTGTTGCGTGTGGAGGCCTCGCCCTCGCAGGGGGTGAGGGCCACGGTATAGCTCTGCAGACCTGCCTTGTCGGCATCTAGCACGAGGGTTTCTGTGGCCGTGAACTGTCCTTCGGTGTAGCGCAGTTCCTTGCTGAAAAGACGCTGCCCGCCACGCGATATGCTCAGGGTGGCCCGCTCGCCCGCCAACCGGTGGGCGCGGACGGTGACCTCCACGGGAAACTGGTTGCCCATATAGGCCATACGGTTGAAACGCACATGGGCGATGGCTGCATCACGCCTTTGGGTAGTGTCGCCCAAGGCTACGGCATAGACAGGCACGGCCATCCCCTGCGCCACAGCAGTGGGGTTCTGCCCCTGGTTGTAAATGCCGTCGGTGGCCAACACCACGGCCCCTAGGTTGCGCCCCGCATAGCGGTCGGCCACCGAGGCCAGGGCAGCGGCAATGTCGGTGGAGCGGCTTCCGAAAGTGTCCAGCACCAGCTGATAGTCGCGCCCCAAGGCATCCAGCTGCGGACTCATAATGTCGCGCTGGTCGGCCGGCACCGACAGGCTGCGGTCCTGGGCAACAACGATGATGGGCTTCTCGTGCGTGCCCACATTGCGGCGCACCAACGGGGCCGTCAGCAGCAAGGCGATGAGGCTCACCGAGAGAAACCGCAGCAGAGGCAGCAGCAGGCGCACAGGACGCGGCAGGGCCGTCTCGTCAGGGCGCCACCGCCGGTAAAGGATGACACTATAGAGCACCCCCGCCAAGAGGCAGAAGAGGACACAGTACCAGGGAAAGTCAAAAAGCAACTTCATGGATGCAGTGGGTATTCAGAGTCAGTAGTTCAGTCGTTTGATAATACATATTGAAATGATTTGCAAAAATACAAAAAAAAATCGTATTTTTGCATTTTCAAACAACAGAAGAAACATATGACCGCTACAACCCGTTCACTGCCTTGCGCCAAGACCGTGCTGCTATGCCTCCTGCTGGCGGCCTCGCTGGTCTCCTGCCGCAACAAAAACAACGACTCCGACATGAGCAATATCACCACCCCCACCGTGGAAGCCACCATTGCCGCCCTCCAAGAGCAATACGGCTCCCAATGTGCCGAACGCTTTGAGCGCAGCGTGCCACAGGCCGCTTCGCTCTGGAGGGCCCAAGACGGCACCCCCGAAGAATTCCAGGCCTTCTGCCTCTCCCATTTCATTGCCGACAGCGCACAGCTGAGCCGCATGAGCGACATCCTGCAGGCCAACCTGGAAAGCCTGCTGGGCTGCTTCAACAAGATGAGCGTGGACCTGAAGCTGAACATCCACTGCGACGGCCCCGAAATCACCCCCATCGACGAGATGTTTGCCGGGTTTGACCCCTCGGCACACTTCGACGACGACATGTTCCAACAGAAGATTGCCTTTGCCGTGGTGCTCAACTTCCCCTTCTACACCCTGCAGGAGAAAAACGAGCTCGGTCAGCACTGGAGCCGCCAGCAGTGGGCCTACGCCCGCCTGGGCGACCTCTTCACCTCGCGTGTGCCCGCCGCCTGCAATCAGCAACTGGCTGGCCAACTGGCCGCCGCCGACAACTATATCTCCAACTACAATATCATGATGGGCCGCCTGGTGGACGACCACGGCAACCACCTCTTCCCCGACATGGCCCTCATCAGCCACTGGGGTCTGCGCGACGAGCTTAAGACCCACTACAACGAAGGCGACAGCGGCCTGGCCAAGCAACGCATGATATACCAAGTCATGCAACGCATCATCGACCAAAGCATCCCCCAGTGTGTCATCAACGACGACCGCTACACCTGGAACCCCTATAGCAACACCGTCGCCCAGGCGGCCAAAAACCATCAGGTAGACGACCCCAAACCTGAACCTGACACCCGCTACCAGTATTTCCTCAACAACTTCCACGCCATGCAACAGGTGGACCGCTACAACCCCATGTACCCCACCGCCATCGAGCGCGCCTTCAATCAGGACATGGAGGTGAGCTACGACGAGATAGAGCAACTCTTCACCACCTTTTGCAGCTCGCCCGTGGTGGCACAGGTGGCCCAACTCATCGAGAACCGCCTAGGGCGCAAACTGGAGCCCTTCGACATCTGGTACGACGGCTTCAAAAGCCGCAGCAACATCGATGAAGACCAGCTTTCGGCCCTCACCCGCCGCCTCTACCCCACCAAGGAGGCCTTCGCCACCCGCGGCATGCCCTCCATCCTGCGCCAGCTGGGCTTCTCGGCCGAGAAGACAGAGTTCATCTGCAGCCACATCACCGTCGACCCCTCGCGCGGCGCAGGCCACGCCTGGGAGAGCAACATGCGCTGCGACAACGCCCGCCTGCGCACACGCATAGGCCAGGACGGCATGGACTATAAAGGCTACAACATCGCCGTACACGAATTCGGCCACAACGTCGAGCAGACCATCACCCTCCACGACGTGGACCACTATATCATGAAAGGGGTGCCCAACACCGCCTTCACCGAGGCCCTGGCCTTCATCTTTCAGGTGCGCGACCTCGACTTCCTAGGCATGGGCGGCAATCAGCAGACTGCCGATGCCCTCATGACGCTCGACATCTTCTGGGGCTGCTACGAAATCATGGGCGTGTCGCTGGTGGACATGTATGCCTGGCACTGGCTCTATGAGCACCCCGATGCCACCGCTGCCCAACTCAAAGAGCAGGTCATCGCCATTGCCCGCCAGGTGTGGAACAAATACTACGCCCCCATCCTGGGCGAGGAGAACTCCACCATCCTGGCCATCTACAGCCACATGATAGACTCCCCCCTCTATCTGCCCAACTACCCCTACGGCCACATCATCGAATTCCAGCTGGAGCAGCAGCTGGGGGGCAAGAACATCGCCGACGAAATCCAGCGCATCTACCCCGTCGGCCGCCTCACCCCCCAGCACTGGATGCGCCATGCCGTTGGCAGCGAAGTGTCCACCCAGCCCCTCCTCTCCGCCGCCGCCGAAGCACTGAAAGAGTTGAGATAAGAGATAGCAGCCAATCCATAGTCCTTAAGTCGCATTACCCAAGACTTTTTCTCTTTATATTGAAAAAAAATCGTATTTTTGCAAAGTCTTAAGTATGGTGAGAATTGAAGGGAAAACCTATGCCGACCTGTAAAGACATATTGAAGCGTATTCGCTTTCCCTTTTGATTCAATTCAACTATTTTTGCATCGTGAAATAAAGACAGACCTATAACAGAAACACCGCAGACTATGTCAAACGAAGAGAACAACATTTTGGACTACATTGTTGCAATCATCAGCGATTTTGCCGAGCGTTTCAATCTTACCACAACTCAGGCGTACCAATACCTTGACAGAAACAAAGGCATCGATTTCCTGTTGCGCAACTATGATGTGGAGCATACCTTTTCTTTCGACGATGTAGTACAAGATGTGGCTGAATTCTGCCATAACAGAGGAGGGGTATTGATATGATTCTATACCATGGCTCAAATGTCAGTGTCGCTGAGATTGACCTCGGGATATCAAATGTTGGCAAAGACTTCGGCTGCGGGTTTTATCTCACTCCTTATGAACAACATGCCCTTCGTCAGGCCCAACGCAAGACGGAAATGGAAAATACAGGTGTACCTACCGTTACAAGATATCGATTTGACGAGTTGGCTTTATCAAATGGCGATTTGAATGTAAAGGTTTTTGAAAGTTACACTTCAGATTGGGCAGACTTTGTGCTGATGAATCGACAAAACAGGAGCCATATCCAAGCTCATTCTTACGACATTGTTGTCGGTCCTGTTGCCAACGATGCCGTGGGCTATCAAATACGTCGCTTCATAGGTGGAATAATTACCAAAGAGCAGCTAATTGAAGAGCTGAAATACATGAAAGAGTCAAGCATACAATATTTCTTCAGCACAGAGAAAGCCCTCAAATACCTCACTGTATTATGACGCGTGAAAGTTATATGATAGAAGAACTGACCAAGGACATGGTCAGACTGCTTCGGGAGGAGCAAGGCATGAGTCTGGACGACGCCCTGCGCTGTGTCTATACTTCCAATACCTATAACAAACTCACTAACCTTAACACCGGACTCTATTTCCAGAGCACCGCGTATGTTTATGCCCTGCTCATTACGGAAATTGCAAATCAAAAATAAATGCATATCTTTGCAGTGTAAAACTAAAACAATAATATATGGCATAAAACAATAAAGATTAGTGAAATAAAGACATATTAAAGCGTATTCGCTTTTCATTGCATCGTTGAAATCTCGACAATTTCATCTATTCCTGCACGAGAAAAGAGAAACGCTCGCGGATACCGTGAGCTTTCTTGTTTGTAGGAATAGGTAGTCGAGAACCTCAACGATGAACAAATGAAGTTCACGGCTTTTTTATTGTCTTCTTGTAAAATCAGTGTGCAGGGATGCCGAAAACTGCATTATAGAGTAGGCAAGCAAAAATGAATAAGATGAAGAGATTTTTTGTTATAGTATTAACACTGTTTAGTTTTGTATTAACCTCTTGTGATGGAAATAAAGAACTATACGAGATTACAGATTATTTCGTCACATCATTGTATACAAGATATGAGAGTTACGGTATTCTTGGTGGAATGGATGACACCAGATACACAAGTGACAGAAAATACAAGGTTATGCCGACAGGAAGATTAATCAATATCAGAATAGAGGATTATGCTACCCACTCTGATTATGTCAAATTAAGAGACGCAATAGCCAAGTATTACAAGAATGATTCTCGTGTTCATGATGTTTACATCTGTGGAGGTGGTACAATAATGATTGACTGCAGAAGAATAAATTATTAACACAAACAATAAATCCATGAATATTAGAGTAATACTACTGCTAACATTTTCCACAACAATGATTATTAGTTGTGGAGTAAAGCAAAGTGAGTATGACAGTATCAAGAATGAACTTGAAACTGCCAAAAAACAAATTGTACAGGATTCTATACACATTTCTAACCTGCAGGACACAATAGCAATGCTGTCTCTGCCAGCAAATCAGAGACTCACATTAATCAACGAACAGGTTTCAAATGGTAAGTACAGCCAAGCTCAAAGAAGCATAGACGAACTAAACAGATTATTCCCTAACTCCAAGGAAAGTCAGCAAACAAGTGCTATTTTGCAGCGAATAGACAATTTAATAGCAAAACAGAAAGCTGAAGAAGAAAGAATAAAAGCATTGGGTTTTAAAACATTAAAGCCTGTGTCATCAGTGACAATTGATTACAATAAGGTGTCGTTTTCTGCAATAGGTGTCAATCGTACATTTCATTTTGATTCCTATGATGATGGAGGTTTTCATTGTACTGCAGACAGAGGTAATACATATGTGCTAGCATCGATGTCGGTTACATCCACTTCAAAAGACCCTGATTTACCCACTTTAGCAATATATTCCATAAATGGAGATCAAATGAATCGAGAAGGTATAATGGAGGTCCGGTTTGCTTATTGGCAGGATTATGGTCATTATCTAGGAAACTATCCCGATTATGGTAACGACTTCGCGAAAACGAGTACGATTCGGTTTAAATTGGGGGATGAAGTATCAAAGGAAATAACAGCGAAACCCTATGCCATAGTCTTAAAAAAGACAAATGGATTGTCAAGGAAATATGATAGATACAAAAATCCACCAGTTTCATATAGTGGATATATTGATTATCCTTATAGGTTGTCTTTGGATGATTTCATAGGAGATAATGCACGGTATGTTGTTATTAAGATTACTAACCTCTAAAATACATAAAAGATGAATACAAAAAGGGTTCTATGGATTGTTGCTATCGTTTTCTTTGTTGCATCATGCAGCAATATTGACGATACAACCACAGATGGAAAGGTAAAGAAAGCTTTTGTAGAATGGTCCAAAGACAACCTACCAACAAAGGCAAGTGTGAAGTCCGTGTCGTATGATACGGTTGGTTGCCCTATGGATTTTATGTTTTCAGCTACAATGTTGGGACAAACAGTGGGTAGCTCAGGGCATGCTGAATCAGAAATAAACATTGGCTCAAATCTGATTTGTTTAGATTGCATTCTTGATAGTACTTTATTGACTACAAACCTAATAGTTGCAAAAGTAGAAGTCAAGATAAAGGATTCTTTATGCACATATTATATTGGAATAAGAGGGGATAGTATTTGTACTTCTCCGCAGAAATATGGGTATGAGGCGTTAATTAAAACTCACAAAGAAGGGGAGCAGCGATTATATGATGCGTGCTATGAGATTTATTGGAACCTTAATAATTATATGATAGAAAAAGCAGGAAGAGGAAGAGGTACCAGCAAGGAGGATTATTATGATTTTTGGATATCCTTGCCATCTTACGAAGAGGCTTTGAGTAAAACGAGATACAACTCGGTTTTGAATTCGAAGTATTTATAATATACGAAGTGGTAACATAGTCACACTAGACATGCATGTGTAGTTAGTGGTCGAAAAAAGAGCGAATCCTCCTACTGAAAAGAATATATCTCTTGTGCAAAATGATTTACTCTTTTTGCGTAGATGAGAATATTTTTCCACGAAAGGTGATACTTTGGAAAAAGGCCGTTAAGAGACTGCCGACACACCACCGAAGGATCAAAAAAGTACTTAGCAGCTCCAACTACTTCTTCATCTGATTCTTGACATAAGACTCCGCTGAATAAAGCGGGATATTCTCCATCCAACCTTGGTCAATGTATGGTTTCATCGACATTCGGAGACCTTTTAGGCTCATTTCCGCAAAATCATTACGCACGAAGTTGGACAGAGAATGGCTTTTGACGTTGTCTTCGGCTTTGGCCTCCACGGGAACAACCCTTTCTGCCGTCTGAAACAAAAAATCCACTTCCATTGTGGAATTGTCCTTAGAATAGTAGTAGGCCGACTGGCAACCAGCAGCCTTCAATTGCTGAATAACAAAGTTCTCGGTAAAAGAGCCTTTGAACTCTGTGAATGCGGTCATGCCGAGAAGCATCTGGTTCGGGTTTGCCTCCGTCATGCAGGCCAGCAGTCCACAGTCAAGGAGGTACAACTTGAAAGCATTATTGTCGGCGTAAAACTTCAGCGGCATTGCCGGTTTGCTGACACGTTCCACCTTATACACAAGTCCAGCATCTACCAGCCATTGGATGGCCTCCTCAAAGGTGGCGGCTCTTGCTCCTTTTCGCACTGCTCCGTAAACGAACTTCTTGTTTTCGCGTGCAAGCTGCGCGGGGATACTCTGCCAAACCTGACGGATTTTCTCGCTCTGCACCTTGGTATGCTTTGTGACATCAAACTCGTAAGCCCTAAGTATTTCTTGTTGTACCTCTCTAACCTTGGCCACATCGTTTGTTTCCACATATTTTTTCACCGCCTCTGGCATTCCACCCGTAAAATAATATTGGCGAAGCAACTCCGCGAGGTCTTCATTCATTGCCTTCATAGAGTCCCATGCAAGTTCCGATACAACTTCATACAATCCTTTTCGTCCCTTGGCAAGCAGAAACTCGGAAAAACTCATTGGGAAGATATTAAGTGTGTTCACCTTCCCGACGGGGTACGACTCGTCCGTTCGTAAGGAGATGCCGAGCAATGAACCGGCTGCAGCAACGTGCAATTCAGGCATGTCCTCGCAAAAATATTTCAGCGAGGCGATACCTCCACGTGCCTCCTGAACCTCATCAAAGACCAACAAAGTTCTTCCCGGCACAACTTTCACATCGTAATAACGTTCAATCTCTGTAACAATGCGTTGGACTACAAGGTCACGGAAGAGATTGTTGGCAAAATCGTTCATGTGGCAATTAATATACACAAGATTATCAAACTCCTTCTCTCCAAATTGTTTCAAAATATAAGTTTTCCCCACTTGCCTTGCACCCAGCAGTATTAAAGGCTTGCGGTCGTCACGCTCCTTCCATTTAATTAAATCACTATATATCAATCTCTCCATAAATATACTATTGTTCCATTACATTGGTTTTTTCTGATGCAAAATTACACTTTTTTTATGATATGCAAAACAATAATTACACTTTTTACGTGGTTTGACTGAGAATAATTACACTTTTTACGTGGTTATTTTTGGAAAAATGACACTTTTTACGAATAAAACATGCTGAGAATTGACAATAATTCCGAAGGTGGCAATTATAAATTGAGAATTGAGAGCTATCCGGGTGCGGCATTTTATATTTTCCGAATGGGTAAAATCTTGCCGATATGGATTTTTTTCGTATATTTGCAATGACAATAGGATTGCCCATTGGATAGCAAATGGTTGTAAACCAATGGACACTATTCAATACATGAATTCTATCAACATATCAACGCACAAAACGTATAACATGAAAAAAATCTTTTCCATCATTGCAATGATCGCCCTCCTGCTGCCTGCCGCCATGGCCGACGAGGGCATGTGGATTCCCATGCTCCTGGGCCGCAACCAGGCAGCCATGCAAAAGGCCGGCATGCGCATCACCGCCAAGGACATCTATGACATCAACAACGCCTGCCTCAAGGATGCCGTCATCCTCTTCAACCAAGGCTGCACCGGCGAGTTCGTCTCCGACCAAGGCCTCTTCCTCACCAACCACCACTGCGGCTACTACTACATCACCAGCAACAGCACCGTGGAGCACGACTACCTCACCCACGGTTTCTGGGCCATGACCCGCGAGCAGGAAATCCCCTGCAAGGGCCTCACCGCCACCCGGCTGGTGCGCATGGAGGACGTCACCAACCGCGTCCTTAGCGGCATCAGCGACAACACCTCCGAAGAGGAGCGCGAGCGCATCGTCAAGCAGAACATCGCCATCCTCACCACCGAGGCCGTCGCCGGCACCCACTACAAAGCCATCATCAAACCCTTCTACTACGGCAACCAGTACTTCATGTACATCAACGAAGTCTTCACCGACGTGCGTCTGGTGGGTGCACCCCCCAGCAACATAGGCAAGTTTGGCGGCGACACCGACAACTGGATGTGGCCCCGCCACACGGGCGACTTCTCCATGTTCCGCGTCTATGTGGGCAAGGACGGCAAGCCCGCCCCCTACAACAAAAACAACGTCGCCTACAAGCCCCTCAAGCATCTCGAAATCTCGCTCAAGGGCGTCGACGAGGGCGACTTCACCTTCGTCTTTGGCTACCCCGGCACCACCCAGCGCTACGTCACCCACGACCAGATGGAGCTCCAGGCCCTTGAGGAAAACCCCATCCGCATAGCCCTGCGCGACATCCGTCTGAGCCACTACAAAGCCGCCATGGAACTCTCCCCCGCCCAGCGCCTCAAATATGCCTCCAAGGTGGCCTCCATTGCCAACGGCTGGAAGAAATGGCAGGGCGAGACCCTCGGCATCCAGCGCCTCGACGGCGTGAACCAGAAGAAAGCTCAGGAAGCCTCCTTCCAGGCCTGGGCCGACAAACGTCCCGAATATAAGAACGTCCTGCGCGACATGGGCCGCGCCTACGAGCGCCTGCGCCCCATCGAACTGGAATGGACCTACTTCAACGAAGCCGTCATGGCCTCCGACCTCATGAACCGCGCCTACAAGCTCTACAGCATGGCCCGCACCACCACCACCGACGACAGCGCCGCCCGCATCGAGTGCGACAAGCTGATAGCCGCCAACGAGACCTACTTCGCCGATTTCGAGCAACACTCCCCCGTCGACCGCGCCATCTTTGTCGAGACGTTCCTCTACATGTGGAAGTCTGGCTATGCCCCCTACCTCGACAAGAAAGGCAAAAACGAGGCTGGCGTGCAAAAGATGCTCGAAAACATCTACGACAAGTCCATGCTCAACAACAAGGCAAAGTACAATAAGTTCCTCGAAAAATACAAAGCCAAGGACTGGATGAAAGTCCTCAGCAATACCGACCCCGCCGTCGACCTCTTCAACGTAGCCTACACCTATGCCTATACCAACGACAAGGAGATGACCTACAACGCCAACAAGCGACTCATCAACCGCCTTATGCGCACCTACGTCCGCGGCATGATGCAGCAGTACCCCGACAGCAACTTCTTCCCCGATGCCAACCTCACCCTGCGCGTGGCCTATGGCCATGTCGAAGGCTTCCGCCCCAAGGATGCCGTCTACTACACCCCCTACAGCACCCTCCAAGGCATCATCGAGAAGGAGAACCCCGACATCTACGACTATGTTGTTGAGCCCAAGCTCAAACAACTCTACCAAACCAAGGACTATGGCCGCTACGCCAACCTGCGTGGCGAAATGCCCGTGGCCTTCATCGCCACCAACCACACCACCGGCGGCAACAGCGGCAGCCCCGTCCTCAATGCCGACGGCCAGCTCATCGGCATCAACTTCGACCGCTGCTGGGAGGGCACCATGAGCGACCTCCTCTTCGACCCCGACTACTGCCGCAACATCAGCCTCGACATCCGCTACTGCCTCTTCATCATCGACAAATTCGCCGGTGCCACCCACCTCATCGATGAAATGACCATCATCCAGTAGAATTGTGAATCGACTCCGCGTATCTCGCGTATTTTCGCGTATTTTATACTTGTGATACGTGCGATACGTGGAGTTTTAAGAATGATAGTCTAAAAAAGTTGAAGAGTTAAAAGGTTCGCTTACCTTTAAACCCTTTAAACCCTTAAACACTTCAAAATAATGATGAAACATAACATTATCGCAGCCTTGCTGCTGGCAGCCGTCACCATGATGACCGTGGGCTGCAACAAAGAGGATAACATTGTCCCAATAGAACCAAAGGCAAAGGTGAGCCGTATCTACGTCACCAATACCACCATTTTAGAAAGTTATAACGGCAGTACACAAACATGGGACACCATGTATTATTTACCTGGCGGACGCAGCCTGAATAGCGAGTTCTTTTGGACAGGCGACCGTCTGGACAGCCTCCACAAAGGGATGAACACCTTTCACTTTGTCTACGACAACAGAGGACGCCTTGTCAACGCAGATATGGACTACCTTCAGTGCTTCGACATTGAATACAATACCGACGGTAATGTGTCGCGCGTCTACAAATGTGACCTCGATGATGGCGACACGGTGTTAACTGAGACCTATCTATATTTCTGGTCTGGCGGAAAGCTACAACGTTTGGAAAGCGACATCTGGGCTCAAGACCCCTCTGCCGAAGCTCTCAAGCATGAAACACGGTTCTACACCTGGGCGGGTGACAATGTCACCAAGACGGTCCGTCACTCCCTTCACCTTGACGGCAGTCGCGACACGCTCAATTATTACTTCGAGGTAAACAATCTCGCCAACCCGTTTTACGGATTCCCCTTTTGGCAGATACCCTACTACAAAATGATAGCCTCTTTCGATGGCACCGACGGACTGAACAAGAACATGGTGACACGCTACTACAACGAAAAAATGGAGAACCAGTTTGAGTACACCACTATCGGTGGTCGCGTCACCGGCATCCACGAGGTCTACACTACCACGAACCCCTCAGGCCTCACCCGCAGCCTATCCGTCACCGATTACGAGATAGAATACGTCAATTAATGGTATGGGCGTACCCCTGTGTACCCCCATCCGATCCCTTCCGATGCCCAGAAACGGAAGGCCACCTACACATTTTCGAGTTCTTTTTGATTGCTTGCTGTAATAAATCCTGATTTTTGTTGTCTAACGTAATTGAAGTTGCAACTAAAACAATTTTATTTAGTCCATCCTTAAAAATACATTAAATACTTAGTATTCATTATAATAAAA
>R25__coassemble_266_pt1 | contig 33085 bp, 27 predicted proteins | sample R25__metabat2_high_PE_017 | metagenome-assembled genome bin R25 | reverse complement strand
CCCCCCCCCCCCCCAAAATTAAAAAACTAATTTATTTCCAAAAAAATTAAACGGCCCTGGCCCCCGGGGGGCGGGGCGGGGGCCGGCGCCCCTGCTGTCACTCAGGTTCATCATCAGAATCGCACTGCCAGCCGGCCCATCACATTAATGCCCGGCTGCTGATACCAGCCGCTGGAGTGGTAGTAGCCGCCCCACTCATAGTCGCCCGCCCAGGCCCCGATGCGGTACATGCGGTTGAGCAGGTTGTTCACGGCCAGCTGGGCCTCCACCTCGTCGTGGTTCTTCAGGTGCCAGGTGTAGCCGGCCTTGAAATTGAGCAGGAAATAGGCATCCTGCCTGTACACCTCGCGCGAAGTGTTGTCCAAATACTGCGCCCCCACATACTTGCCGCTCAGCTGCAGCTTCAGGTCCTTCACCGGCTCAAAGGTGGCCATGGCGGCCCCCACCACATTGGGCGAGAAAGAGAGGTCTGTGTTGCCCGTGTGGGTGGTCAGCACCGTGTCGCCGTCGGCAAAGTCAGTGTAGGTGTAGTCCAAAATCTTGTTCATGCTCAGGGTGAGGTTGGCATCCAGGCGGAACCAGTCGGCAAAGCGGTAGCCCCCCACCAGCTCCACACCCAGGCGATAGGAGCGGTCCACATTCTCCATCAGGCTGTAGCCGCTGGAGGAGAGGTCGCCGCTGGGGGTCAGCTGGTCCTTGTAGAGCATGGCGTAGCCGTTGGCCCCAAAGGCAAAGCGCGCGCCGTTGTAGTTGTAGCCCAGCTCTATGTCGAGCATGGCTTCGGCCCTGACGGTGTCGCCGCGCCCGATGGCATCCTTAATGTCGCTGCGGGCAGGCTCGCGGTGCGAGAGGCCGGCCACCAGGTAGAGCCGCTGGCGGCTGTCCAGGCGCAGGTTGACCCCCACCTTGGGGTTGAAGAAGGGGTACACCTCGTGGAAATCCATGTCGAAGAGGTCGTCGGCCAAACCCGCAATCCTATAGTCTATCAGGCGCAGCTGCAGGTCGGCATACACGTTCCAGCGGGAGTTGAACTCGTAGTCGAACCTGGCAAAGGTGGTGGCATCGGTCTTGCGGCCGGTGTTGCGGTACCACTCATGGGGCCGCTGGTCGAAACCGGCCGAGTCCTTCACCCAAATGACGTTGCCAAAGTGGTTGCCGTCGTAGTAGAGGAATGTCTCGCCCAAGGAGGCCGAAAGCTTGCGGCCGGTATAGTTGGCGGTGACGTTGGCGGTATAGGCCCCGTTGAGCATCTGCTTGCGGATGACGAAGTCGCTCTCGCCGTCGGCCTCCAGGCCGTACTTGCCAAACCCCTTGTCGGCCTTGTACTGCTCGTAGTAGCCGTCGCCGTGGGTGTAGTCGGCCACGGCCTTCAGCGACCAGCTGTCGTTCAGCAGGTAGCTCCAGTAGAGCTGATAGCGGCGCTGGTTGTAGAAGTCGCACTCGTTGCCATAGTAGAGCACATTGCCCGCCGCGTCCTCATACTCGCCCGCGCTGTTGTAGCGGGGGTTGGCATCGAGATCGTCGGCACTCTCGCCGTTCCAGGTGATGCCCGTGTGCTGGGTGCCCAGGATGGCCACGGCCTTCAGCAGCGAGCGGGCACCGTAGTGGCTGGCACTGACAAAGAGCGACTGCTGGTCGGCCCAGCCGCCACGCACAAAGCCGTCAGTGGTCTGCCCGTTGTAGGCCACGTCAAAGGCAAAGCCGTGCTTGCCAATGCCTGTGCCGGCGGCAATGTCGTACTGGCGCGTGTTCCACGAGCCCACGCTAATGCCCGCCTGGCCATAAGGCTGGCTCTTGGCATTGAGGGTCTGCAGGTTGATGGCACCTCCAAAGGAGCTGCCGCCGTTCGAGGCCCCCACACCGCGCTGAATCTGGATGCTCTGCGCCATGCCCCCTAGGTTGGGCACGTTGTACCAGAACACACTCTGGCTCTCGGGGTCGTTGAGGGTGATGCCGTTGATGTTCACATTAATGCGGGTGGCATCCACACCGCGTATGCGCATGGTGGTCTCACCCAATTTGCCATTCTCGCCGCTCACCACCACGCTGGGCTGCAGCTCCAGCATAAAGGGAATGCTAATCTCGGTCTTGGACTCGTCCAGCTGCTGGCGGTCGAGGTTGGAGGTGGTGAAGGGCGACTTCTCGCCCACGCGCGAGTCACGGATAAGCACCTCGTTCAGCACCTTCACGGTGTCGTGCTGCGGGGTTTGGGCGTGAGCCACGCCAAAAAGCGAAACTGTGAGCGCACAGCAGGCTATCAACTGCTTCGCGCCAATGCTGGTGGCCTTCATACGATAGCGGCCACAAAGACTATTTTGTTTGTACATAATCATTTTCCTCCGCCGGTATTATCCGGATCAGGTCAAGGGTGTAATCTCAGCCATAATCACTTATAGCACCCCTAACGATTTCCATCCGCTCGGAATCAGTGTGCAAAAATACACAAAAAAAACTAATTATAGCCCAAACACCCCAAAAAAAGATTCTAATCCCCATCGCAGCCAGTTGCCAACCAATTCTGTTCCGGTACATTAACGCTATCCACCCGCTCTATAAACGGGTGGAGAACGTCACGGAAGCGAGTAGGAAATGGGGGCAAATGGGTGCCGCTCTGTGGGTCGCTATTGTCGCGTGCCTCCGGCACGCCGTTAGAGGCGGCGCTGCCTACCCCACACTGCGCCTGTCGGCTTGTGTGGGGTTATTGAGATTCAGCCTCCCCGAGGCTGCTGAGGAATGCAGTAAGCACCGCGTGACCAGTCACCTCGTAGTGGTGAGACCTTTCGTAACATCTATTAATTTGTTTCCATTGTCGCGTCCCGTCGGGACGCAGTTTACTGACGTCTGAGTATCACGGCACTGCGCCTTCGGCTTGTACCGTGTTATTAATAGTCTCACCCCTTCTGGGTGATTTATAGAAGTCCCCTTAATAACACTGTGAAGAAAGTCCAGTGGACTTTCGATAGCGAAGCGGAGAATTTAGCGGAGCGCAGTGCGGTGACTGATAGTCAACACCTCGGGTGCGTCTCGGAGTGAAGAAAGTCCTGTGGACTTTCGATAGTGGAACAATGTGCCACGGAGAACGAAAACGACCTCGCCTATGTGCCAATTGCGGATAATCATAAAAAAAATAATCGCGCCAGGTCTTTCACCCCCAGGGGAGGGCGAAGAGGCCCAGACGGGCCTGTAGGAGCAGCAGTATTAGGCAGGCCAGCAGGACCGGCAGCGGCCAGCCCCGGCGGCAGCGCAGCCAGAGGGTGAAGCAGAGCAACGCCAGCACCAGCAACAAAAGCATTGGGAGGTCGAAGTAGATGTTGTCCAGCAGGGCGGCGGGGAGGGTGGAGACCCAACGGGTGAGGGCATCGACGGCCTGGAGAAGGGCTCGCAAGAGGGCGGTGAGCCAAGCAGCCCCTCCCGAGAGGAGGGTGAGGAGGGCAACAGCCAGAAGCAGACCGGCAAAGGGTACGACGGTGAGGTTGGCCAGCAAAAAATAGGTGGGGAATTGATGAAAATAGTAGAGGACCAGGGGCAGGACGGCCAGCTGGGCAGCAGTGGAGAGGCAGGCCCACTGCCACAGGCGTGCCCAAGGCCACAGCAGGAGGCCGCCCTCAGGGTTGGAGAGCGCAGGGATGAGACTGCGCAGGGGCTGGTACCAGGCAAGGATGCCCAGGACGGCGACATAGGAGAGCTGGAAGCCAACCTCGAAAAGCTGCATGGGTGCAAAGCAGCAGATGAGCACCGCCGAGGTGGCCAGATGGTTGAGGCTGTTGGGGCGCTGCTCCATCATATCGCCCAGGAGCAGCAGCGAGAACATGAGACCGGCACGAAGGGTGGCCGGGGACATGCCAGAGAGGAGCACAAAGAACCAGACGGCCAGAAGCTGGAAGGAGCCCTTGAACACCCGCTGCCAACGACGACGCCCCAGAAAGAAAAGGGCAGCGCCCACAAGTCCGGCCATGATGCCTACATGGAGGCCCGAGAGGGCAAGGAGATGGGCAATGCCGGCCCCACGAAACTGCTGACGGGTGGCCGGGTCGAGGTCGGCACGCCAGCCCAGGAGGAGGGCCTCGGCCAGGCCTTGCTGGCTGGGGGTGAGGCGGAAGGTGCGAAAGGTACGCACCCAGTGCTGCTGCAGTCGGACACAGCGAATCCGCAAGCCACGGGGGGCGGAAGGGAGGGGCTGCCAACTGCCAGAGGGGAGGTAGCACTGGTAGAGAATCCCCTGGCGGCGGAGGAAGCGGCGATAGTCGAACTGGCCAGGAGCCGTGGGCCCTTCGGGAGGGCGCGGGGAGGCCTGTAGGCGCAGGCAGTCGCCCGCCTGAAGGGCAGCGGCACAGGAGTCGGGGGCCATATAGAGCAGCAGACGCCCCTGGGAGGGACGGCCCGCCACAGAGTCGACCTGGGCCACTACCTTGAGGCTGCGGGCTGTGGGACGCGGAGTTTCCTCTAGGCGCACGGTGAGTTCCAGTCTGTGGAGCGAAGGAGCATGGCAGAAAGGGTCGGGCGGGGCATGGACATGGACCAGCAAGCCTCCCATGGAGGCAATGGCCACCCAGAGGGATAGGGAGAAAAGCCACTGGGACTGCAAGAGTCGGTGGGCTAGGCACATCGTGGCCAGGGCCACCAAGGCGGCCAGACAAAGCCTACCCACCGTGAGCGAGGGGAGGTACTCGGCAAGGACTATGCCGAGGGCCAGGGCCAAGGCAACACGGAACATGGGCGCCCGCTGAAACAGGTGCGAGGGAGAGGGGGTGTTGTCTTCAGCAGCAGACATGATTTTGCAAAGATACGATTTTTTTTCGTAATTTTGCATTTTTAATTCTAATCGGTCATTGGGGTTTATGACAGACTAGCATTGGTTGCGAGCAGATAGGTCACATCGCTGGCAAAGGCGTAGCGGACTGGGACGAGACAGGGATGTGGCCAAGATGCCAAAAGAATTACTGAGAAGTCATAAACAGACCTAAAAAAGTGAAATAGATTGAAATGTCGGCCTAACGACCGATTTGGGGGTTTTAATTGAATCAAGGCTTATGGCACAACACAACGATACTGGCAAGACGGGCGAGACTCTGGCCCAGAATTATTTGAAAGAACAGGGTTTTGCCATTGTGGAGACAAACTGGCGGCGGGGACGATATGAGGTGGACATTATCGCCTACAAGGAGGGGTTGATAGTGTTTGCCGAAGTGAAAACGCGGAGCAGCCTGGAGCACGGCGAGCCCGAGGAGTTTGTGACCCTGGAGAAGCAACGGGCCTATGTGCGCATGGCCAACAGCTATGTGATAGAGCACGACCGAGAGGAGGAGGTGAGGTTTGACATTATAACCGTCTTTATAAGCGCGACAGGGTATCAGATAGGGCACATAGAGGGGGCGTTCAGCGCGGTGGGGCTGTATTTGTGAGGGGATGAAAAGATAGACTTGATAGAGGGGACAGGGGGGCTGCCAAATCCAGGGGGGCTGTCTCTATAAAATATCCACGCCTGAGAGGGTGAGGGTGCCGGTGAGGTAGAGGGTGTGCCTGTGGGCAGAGGCGGCTGAAGGGGTTCGCTTGTCGGAAATGCCACCGAGGAAGTTGTTGGTGGAGACTTGGACGTTGAGGTCGGCAGGACAGAGGAGCACTATCCCCGAAAAACTACAATCGAGACTGATGATGATGTCCTCAGAGATGAGGGCTTGGCGGAGGTCGACCTTTACGGAGCCAAAGCTGCTGCTGATATCGGCCCCTTGGAAGCGTTGATTGTCGAAATTGACCTTATGCTCGCCAAAGGTGGCATTGATTTGCTTGATGTCTTTGCCGTCGCGACTGACAGTGCTGATATCGGCCACGGAGGGTTGCGGACGACGGCGCCCCACGATGAGGGCCAGACCGATGACAATAATTAGGATGGCCAGGAAGAGTCGGCCCACCATGCTATAGTAGATTACGCCCTGGGCGGCCAAAAGGAGCAGCACGCCGATGCCGAGGGCAAGGACTGGGCCCACTTTGTTGCGCGAGGTGAAGAGTGAATAGAGCGACGGTACAATAATGAAAAGAGTCCACCAGCCATCGAAGACAAAAGTGCTGTCGATGACGCCCAACAGGTAGAGCAGCCAAAGGACGCCAAAGATGAGCAGGACGATGCCGAGGGTGACAGAGGTTGTTCGTTTCATGATAAAATGATTTTATATTTATGTATTGCTTGGCTAGAAGTTCCAACCCAGTTTTTGGTGGATGGAGGTGAAGAAACTTTGGTTGTGGAGGCGAACCAGATGGAGGGTGAAGGACTCGCGGGTGAGGGTGAGCTCGGTGCCACAGGGGAGGTGTTGCCGGCGGGAGTCGGTGCCTAGGTTGAACGGCTGGTTCTGCGGATGGGTGACTAGGCGAAGGACGGCACTGTCGGGCACGATGATGGGCCGTAGGGTGAGGTTGTGTGTGCCGTTGGGGGTAATGACAAAGCAATGGCTGTCGGGGGTGAGGATGGGGCCTCCACAGCTGAGGGAATAGGCTGTGGAGCCGGTTGGAGTGGCCACAATGAGACCGTCGCCAGCATAGGTGGCCACAAAGTCGTCTCCCACATAAAGGTCGGTGCTGAGCAGGGTGCCGCCCTCAAGGAGGCGGTGGAGGCTGACTTCGTTGACAACAAAGGTGTCAATGGGATGGTGCGGCTGATTGGAAAGGACATGGAGGAGGGTGCGGGACTCAATGGAGTAGCGCCCAGCCAGAAGGTCGGTCACTAGGGTGGCAGTATCGAAACGACCAGCAGTAGTAAGGAAACCCAGATGGCCGAAATTGATGCCTATAACAGGTATTTGACGGCGGCCAATGAGGTGGACAGAGCTGAGCAGGGTGCCGTCGCCACCAATGGAAAAGAGGAAGTCGTAATGGCCCTGGGGCAAGGAGTCTACCACTTCTTCGGTTTGAACTCCGTTGTTGTGAAGGATGTCGCAGAGCTGTTGGTATTGCTGGCGGTAGGCTTCTTCGATATAGCGCGCGTATAAGGCAACTTTCATAGGTGACAGATTTATTTTTGAGTTTATCTAGAGCTATTGAACATTAACGAAGGAGGAGGACGGTGCCATGGTAGGAGTGGACGGTTCCGTCGGCATGAGAGACATGGGCACGATAGACATAAGTACCCTGCGGGAGGGGCTGGCCAGAGAGGTTGGTGCCATCCCAACAGTCGGACAGGGTGGAGGTGTGGAAGACCCGCTGGCCCCAGCGGGTGAAGATGTCGAGCTGGTAGCCATCGGAGAGAGGGGAAAGATAGGTTGGGCAGAAGGAGCCACAGTGGGGGTGACCATAGATGATGGCATTGGGGAAGAACGCTGAGGCTTTGGAGACTTCAGGGAGCAGGAGCTGGACGGTGTCGGAGTACTGGAGCCGCTGCTGACAGAGGTCGGGGATGCCCACGCGATAGACATATCGGCCGGCCTCGCGACTGACGGTGCGGTCGACATAATGCAGAAGAGACTGGGGCGGGGTGCCACGGGAGAGGGTGGCTATCTGGTCGAAATTGTCGTCGCTGCCTTGGCTACGATAGAGGTAGCACTCGGGGAAGGGGTAATGGCCGTCGATGTCGATGTCCAGGGAGACCGAGGGCTCGCTCTCATCATATCGGACCTGGAGTATGCGCAGGTAGTCGGCGGTGTCGCCATTGGCAAAATGACGTGTGCGCAACTGGGAAAGCGCATGGAGCGTGTCGGGCACATTGTCAACAGAGAGGAAGGCCGTGACGGACTGGACAGAGAGGTCGTCTATGACGGTGTCGAACCGGAAAGGGCCGTCGGGACCGGTCTGGAAAATGTGATATGGGCCCTGACCATTCAGCCGGTAATGAAGGCGATAATGGCCCACACTGTCGGGCATATTGATATAGCGGTTCCAGGTGCAGCTGAAATGGCGGGTGCAGCCGGTGTCGGGGAAGGAGATGACAGGGTTGTGGCAGGGAGGGGTGAGGGGGCTGGCCTGAAAGCAACTGTCGAAAGCCAGAACCCTAAAGAGATACTGAGAGTCGGGGGAGAACTCGGGAGGGAAGAGGTAGGTGGTGTTGAGACGGCCCCAGACGGTGTCGTAGTCGATGCAGGGGGAGCCGAGGCAGATATAATAGCCTATGGCATCGGTGTCGGGGGTGGGATACCATGTGAAGCGGATGCGGTTGAGGGTGGTGTCGACTGTGCCGATGCGGAGGGCGCAGGGGGCGGTGGGGACGTTGTCCTGATAGTAGATGCCAACTGTGTCGGAGGGGAGGGTGCCAGCAGCGGTAAGGGCCTCGACATAGTAGCCCACCGTATCGGAACAGACCACGCGGCGTAGGGTGTCGAGGTACTGGGTGTCGTTGATAGTGGCCACAAGGGAGAAGCCCTGCTGGGCGGGATAATGGCGATAGAGGGCGTAGGCCGTAGCATCGGGACAGGCAGACCACTGGAGCTGACCAACATTGTGGCTCAGGGCCACGAACCGAGTGAACTGCAGGGACTGAGCCGAAGCTTGTGAACAAAGGAGAAGCAACAAGGAGAAGCAACACCAAGAAAGGAGTCGTCTGGAAAGGGGGAGGATATGGGTATGGGGGCTCATTTGAATGACTGCATTTGAACCAATTGACTGTAGCGGCCTTGGAGGCGAAGGAGCTGATGGTGTGTGCCACGTTCGACAATGCGGCCCTGCTCAAGGACTACGATGAGGTCGGCATTTTGAATAGTGGAAAGGCGATGGGCAACCACGAGGGCGGTGCTGTTGGCTAAAAGGTGGTCAAGAGACTGCTGGACAAGGCGTTCGTTCTCGGTGTCGAGGGCACTGGTAGCCTCGTCGAAAAGGAGTATATCGGGATGACGGATGATGGCACGGGCAATGCTGAGCCGCTGGCGCTGCCCCCCACTGAGGCAGTCGCCACCGTCGCCGATGTTGGTGTCGTAGCCCTGGGGCTGCTGCAGGATGAACTGATGGGCATTGGCCACCTGGGCTGCCTGCTGCACCTGGGCCTCGGTGGCGTGGGGAAGGCCGAAGGCAATGTTGCCCCGGATGGTGTCGTTGAAGAGGATGGTGTCCTGTGCCACCACACCGATATGCTGCCGGAGGTCGGCGATGCGGAAAGAGGAAAGGGGTTGTCCATCCATGAGGATTTGGCCGCTGGTGCAGTCGTAGAAACGCATAAGGAGGTCGAGCAGGGTGGACTTGCCGGAGCCGGAGCTGCCTACCAGAGCCACGGTGCTGCCCTTGGGAATGGTTAGGCAAATGTCGTGGAGTACTTCGGTGCCCGGGGTGTAGTGGAAGCCCACATGGCGAAACTCAATCTGCTGGCCCAGACCATTGAACGGCTGGGCATCGGGGGAGTCGACAACAGTCTCGGGCTGTTGAAGGAACTGCTGCAGACGGTCGACACAAGCACGACCTTTCTTCATCTGAGAGATGGCGGTGGTGAGTTCCTTGGAAGGGGGAATCATGAGGACAAACATCATGATGTAGGAAACAAAAAGCTCGGGAGAGAGCCCCGTATTGCCCCTCAGCACCATGGAGGAGCCGAAAAGAAGGATGCCAATAACCACACAGTTGCCTAGGAAATCACTCACTGGAGAGGAGAGATCGACCCGTCGCAAGACTTTGGTACGCAGACGGGCATAGCCGCTGTCGGCCTGACGGAAACGGGCGTTGGAGAAGCCAATGGCGGTGAAGGATTTGATGACCTTGAGGCCCATGATGGTTTCTTCCATGAGTGAGGTGAGAAAGGCATTGCGCTCCTGCAATTCGAGGGAATTGCGTCGGAGACGATGGGTGATGCCCGAGATGACAAAGACAATGACGGGCAACATGCAGAGCACAAAGAGGGTAAGTCGAGGGCTGATGTAGAAAAGCATGGCCAGATAGAGCACCATGCTGACGATGGCGGTGACCATGAGCTGGACGGAGTTGAGGGTGCTCTCCTCATACTCGATAATGTCGCTTCCGAAACGAGAGAGTATGTCGCCCTTGCGGCTTCCGCCATAATAAGAAAGGGGCAGGCGCATGGCCTTGGCGAAAAGCTGGTTGCGAAGGTCGCGCACCACCTTGGAGCGGAGCACAGCCATCTGGACCAAAGAGAGGTAGCCGAAAATGTTCTTGCAGGCGTAGAGAGCAAAGACTATCAAAGCAAAGAAAACCAACGCCTGCTGGGGGCCGAAGGCGATGAGCCAGTCGTAGAGTTGCTGTATGGCTTGCGAGAGGAGCGAGCCTCCGGCAGAAGGAACCGCAGCGGCTACACCCTCCTGAGGGAAAAGAATCTTGACAAAGTCGGCCACGGAGAGGGCTGTGGCCATGGTGAAGACCACAGACAACACTACAAAGAAACCGTATGCGGCCACACGGGCAGCATACGGTTTCAGATAGTGTGAGGTGAACGACATAAGCAAGGCTGGTTAAACACCGACGAACACACCTAGGGAAGGGCTAGCACTCGAAGTTGGCTTTATAGCCAAGGTAGTTGTGGGGTGTTATCCTGCGAATGCGCTCCTTGACGGCTGGGTCGACTTGGAGTGTATCGACAAAGTCGGAGATGGTCTGGGCGGTTACCTTCTGGTTGGTGCGGGTGAGCTGTTTAAGGGCTTCGTAGGGGTTGGGGTAGCCCACCGAACGAAGAATAGTTTGGATGGCTTCGGCCACAACGGCCCAGTTGTTCTCTAGGTCGTTGAAAATGGCCTGCTCGTTGAGAAGGAGTTTGCCCATGCCTTTCTGCAGAGAGGCCAGGGAGATGAGTGTATGAGCAATGGGGACCCCCACATTGCGGCTGACCGTGGAGTCAGTGAGGTCGCGCTGCATGCGAGAAATGGGCAGTTTGTGGCTGAGGTGCTCAAAAATGGCATTGGCCAGGCCCAGATTGCCCTCGGCATTCTCGAAGTCAATCGGATTGACCTTATGGGGCATGGCGGAAGAGCCGACTTCGCCTGCCTTGATTTTCTGCTTGAAATACTCCATGGAGACATAGGTCCATATGTCGCGACAGAAGTCGATGAGGATGACGTTGATGCGCTTGCAGTTGTCGAAATAGGCGGCCATGTTGTCGTAATTCTCGATCTGCGTGGTGTACTGCTGACGCTGGAGCCCCAGATGGTTGGCAACAAAGTCATTGCCGAAGGCACGCCAGTCCACCTCGGGATAGGCAGCTAGATGGGCATTGAAATTGCCGGTGGCCCCACCAAACTTGGCCCCGAAAGGAATCTGGGCAAAATAGTCCAGCTGGCGGCGCAGGCGGTAGGCAAAGACCATCATCTCCTTGCCCAAGGAGGTGGGTGAGGCCGGCTGTCCGTGGGTGTGGGCCAGCATGGGGATGTCATTCCACTCCTGAGCCCGCTGCTCGATGAGCTGAAGGATGGCCTGATACTGTGGCAGAAGGACCTGCTCGTGGCACTCCTTGAGAGAGAGAGGAACAGAGGTATTGTTGATGTCCTGAGAGGTGAGGCCGAAATGTATGAACTCCTTATAGGCCTGGAGCTCTAAGGCATCGAAATGACGTTTGAGGAAATACTCCACGGCTTTGACATCGTGGTTGGTGGTTTTCTCGATTTCTTTTATTTCCTGGGCATCGTCGTCGGTGAAATGGCGATATATGTCGCGGAGTTGTTCGGCCAACTGGGGACGCTGGGCAAAAAGAGCATGAAGGGGCAGCTGCGGCAAACTGCCGAGGGCAATAAAATATTCAATCTCTACCCGCACACGATAACGGATGAGGGCTCCCTCGGAGAAGAAAGCAGCCAGGGATTCTACTTTTGAACGATAACGGCCGTCAATGGGCGAGATGGCATTCAGACTATTCATGATGGATGTTTTTTGAGTAGTATGGAACTACAATTTCTTGTTAGTGACCGTGTGGTCGGTGAGTGACTTGTTGAGGAAAGTGTGGGAGGTCAGCACTTTCTCGATCTTCTTGTCATGGGTGCAGTCGATGAGGGCTTGGGCATAAAGGGTGTTGTGCATATCTGTGCCCATGAACTCAATCCAACCGTTGTCCAGCATCTCGAAGGCTTTACGACGAGGGCCTTCGCCATAAAAACCGCCCAACGAAAGGATATTGACTTGGAAGAAGACACCCATGTCCTTGAAATGTTCCAGCACATGAGAGGAAGAGCTGTAGTAGGGGTAACGCTCGGGATGGGCCAGAATTATATCGTAGCCTTTCATCTGGAGGTCGAAAAGCACCTGGTCGACACCCATAACCTGCTGGTGAAGCGAGAGCTCTACAAGGAGATATTTGCCCCCGATAAGGAGGAACTTGTTGGCATCTAAACGCTGCTGAAAGCCCGAATCAATACGATATTCACCCGCTATGCCGGCCAGTTGGGGAACATCGTTGCCCTTGACACCATTGGCGGCAAGGTCAAGCTTGAGGTTGTCGAAACGCTCCAAAATATCCTCTTCGATATTGGGGAAACGGGGGTATTGATAGTGAGGGGTGCAGAAAATCTTTTCGAAACCAGCAGCCCGCATGACCCGCATGCAGGTGGCAGTCTCCTCCTCACTCTTGGATCCATCGTCCACCCGAGGCAAAAGGTGGCAGTGCATATCGTTGCCTAGAACTTCAAAAATGGGCTGTGCCGTCTTAGGCTTATGTTTAAGAAATTCAAACATATAAATAATATTTAATCAATTCTACGTATATTGGCATCCAGCTGACGCAGACGCTCGTCTATGTGCTGGTAGCCGCGATCAATTTGTTCTATATTGTCAATACGGCTCTTGCCGTCGGCAGAGAGGGCCGCGATGAGCAGGGCCACACCCGCCCGGATGTCGGGCGACGACATGCGGACACCACGCAGGCGGTGCTCCTGATTGAGGCCGATGACGGTGGCGCGGTGGGGGTCACAGAGAATAATCTGGGCTCCCATGTCGATGAGCTTGTCAACAAAAAACAGTCGGCTCTCGAACATTTTTTGGTGGATGAGCACGCTGCCCTTGGCCTGGGTGGCCACGACCAGGGCGATGCTGATGAGGTCGGGCGTGAAGCCCGGCCATGGGGCATCGGCAATGGTCATGATGGAGCCATCCATGAAACGCTCTATCTCATAATGTTCCTGCGAGGGGACGAAAAGGTCGTCGCCTTTCTGCCACACCTCTATGCCCAACCGCCGGAAGACCTGTGGGATGAGCCCCAAATGCTGCATCCCCACATTGCGGATGGTGAGGTCGCTCTGGGTCATGGCTGCCATGCCGATGAAAGAACCCACCTCAATCATGTCGGGCAACAGGCGGTGCTGGCACCCATGAAGCTCCTTGACCCCACGGATGGTGAGCAGATTGGAACCTACGCCTTTGATTTTTGCCCCCATGCTGTTGAGCATTTTGCAAAGCTGGTAGATATAGGGTTCGCAGGCTGCATTCATGATGGTGGTAGTGCCGGAGGCCATCACCGAAGCCATGATGATATTGGCGGTGCCGGTGACAGAGGCCTCGTCGAGCAGCATGTAGCAGCCCTTGAGTTTCTGGGCCTTGACCTCATAGCCGCCACGGCGGTAATCCACCTGTGCACCCAATTTCTCCATACCGAGGAAATGGGTGTCGAGACGGCGGCGGCCAATCTTGTCGCCCCCCGGCTGAGGCACATAGGCCTGTCCATAGCGCGAAAGCAAGGGACCCACTATCATGATGGAACCCCGGAGGGCAGAAGCCTGCTTGGCAAACTCCTCTCCATGGAGCACACCGAGGTTGACCTCGTCGGCTTGAAACTCATAGCTGCGGCCGTCGGTCAGCAGACGGGTATCATCATTGAGACGACGGACTTTCACTCCCAGCAATTGGAGCAAGCCGATGAGTTTGTTGACATCGCTGATGTCGGGTATGTTGTCAATGACCACCTTGCCGCTGGTGAGCAATACGGCACAGAGGACCTGAAGCGCCTCGTTTTTGGCACCTTGGGGGAAAATTTCTCCGTGCAGTTTGTGTCCACCAGTTATTTCAAACGACGACATAGGGGATTAAACTAGGGGTTTGGTATTATTATTTTTTCTTTTTCTTTTTCTTGCGGGTGCCGTTGGCACGACGTTCATCCTCGGTGCCTTTGAGATATTCGCGGTAGTCGAAATACTCAAAGTCTTCGGGCACCTGCAACTTGTCGCCCGAAATCTTCTGCAGCTGGAAAGTGACCAGGGCGTCCTCCACTTTGTCGCTGTTCCAGAGAAGGTAGTCGCGCTTCATGGCATGGGCCATCAGACGCACCAGCTCGTCGCGCTCCTCACCCTCGGGATATTCGGCCACTTTTCTAATCATCTTCTCCATCACCGCACCGTAGTGCCGATAAATGACCTTGCCCTGGCTGTAGTTGATGGGATGGGGCCTAAACTCTACTGTCTCTTCGCGCGTGATGCCGTAGGGAACATCGACATCCAGTTCCCAGTTGGACAATATCATCAGATGCACCCAATATTTACGCTTGTAATCCTGGACATCCTTGGACTCAGGGCTGATTTGCGACATAATATCGACAATGACCGAGGCCATCAAGTTACGTTTGTCTCGGTCTTCTACATTCTTGGTGTATTCGATGAGCTTATAGATATTACGCCCGTAGTCGGTGATCTTAATTTTTTCTCGCTGTGTGTTATATTCCATTTTCTTATAAAGTGTTCTTTCTAAAAATTATCGTTGACTGTTGCAAGTGCCTTAATCAATACCATCCGCCAAAAAACATAGGGCTATAGTTGGCAGCCATGCGGTAGTAGTCGGTAGGGCTGGCATACATGCCCCATGGGCCAAAGCCTCCAGCATGCATCCAAGTGTCGTAGAGCATATAGGGCATGGTGCCCGCATGGTCGCGGACGTAAGTGAAGGAGATGTGGAGCAGGTTGTTGTTTTTGAAGCGGAAGGCGGCAGCGGCAGAGATGGCGGTGGCGGAGACATTGAATGCCTCGCTGTTGAGAGGTCCAAACAGAGGGGCATAGCTCCCGCCAATATGGTATACCGAGCCTGCCAACCAAAAGTTGTCGTTCACCTGATACTGCGCCTCCACATAGCCCGAAGCCAATCCCGTGCCTCCATTGGTTCGGTAGGGGGCCAAGCTGCGCTGGCTGGAGCCAATGCTGTAGTTGGGGTTGAGGCCCATGTCGGTAGTGATGCGGAAACCACCCACGACAGTCCATTTGTCGCTGGGGCGGTAGACGAGAGAGGGAGCCACAGAAGTGTAAAGACGGTTGTCGCCAAAGCTAGTCCCCAGAAAACCGGTGCTGACCGCCAAGTGGGGCTCCCACTTGGGCAGGCGGATGGTGTCCGGAATGCTGTCGGCAGTGGCATAGCAGCTCGGATAGACCATGCCCGGATAGAAAGGCAGCCACTGCGCATGAAGCACCGTGGGGAAACTGCTCAGCAAAAGGAGGACTATGACTATATGTATTTTTTTCATCTTAATAACCTATTAAATCTAAACTATAACGCGCGTGTACATTTTTTATTGTGACTATAGTTCCATTAATTTCATAAAAGTTGTCGGATAGGGGGTTTCAAATCTCAACTTTCGGTGGGTGACGGGGTGGGTAAAGCAAAGACGGAAGGCGTGCAACGCCAGTCGGGGAATGGGAGAAATATCATCTTTGTAGCCATACATGGGGTCGTGCACAACGGGGTGTTTCTCCTCACGAAGATGCACGCGGATCTGATTGCGGCGGCCGGTCTCCAACTTGAGTTCAAGCAAGGAGTATCGGCGTGAGGTCTTCACTGTTCGGTAGTGGGTGATGGCCAGTTTGCCCCCATTGTCGGTGGGTGAAGAGAGCACGCAGAACTCGCCATCGGTCAGCCACGATTTAATGGTTCCCTCTGGCGGTTCCAACTGTCCCCAACACACGGCCACGTAGGCGCGGTCGGTGACCAAACCTTTCCAGTCGGCCTCGAATTTCTGCGACACCTGCTTCGACTTAGACACCACCATCAGACCAGAGGTATCACGGTCTAACCTGTGGACTATATGGGCATTGCACTTCTGATGTGTGAGCTGGAGATAGCGGTTCAAGACAGTTATTACCGTGCGGTCGGTTGGCTTTTTGCTATAGGAAAGCAAACCTTCGTGCTTGTTGATAACCAGCAGGTGATCGTCCTCGTAAACAATGTCTAGGTCGCGCGGTTTCAGTCGTTCTTTATAGCCTGCTTTTTCTATTGTCACAGCCATGCCGGGCTGCAACGGGAAATTGAACTGGCTGACACGTCTGCCATCGACACACACGTTGTGCGCCAACAGCTCTTTCACTTTGGTTCGGCTGCTGTCGGGCATCTGTTCCATGAGGAACTGAAGTAGCTCACAAGGGGCTTGTACTCTATATTCTAGTTGTTTCACGTGAAACATTTATTTTTCTAGTTATTAACAATATTTCCCACCTTATCAACAGGCCTCTCCCCCACCCATCTGGGGACCGGCGGCTCGTCGTCATAGAGGTCTAGGAACTCATAGGGGTTGCCAATGGTATGGATGAATTTCATCATTCCCTCATTGCTTATCACCAGCGAGGCGGTGTTGTCGTTCGGATGGAAACTGAGATGCGCTGCCTGTTTCAGACTATTGTCCACGAAAAGTATCACCTCATGATTCTCATCGTTGACCAAATTGAACAGCGACACCGAGCCAGGCGTCACTCCCAAATATTTCATCATGCGCTCCGGCGAAGCAAAGGAAAGTTTCCCCTGATGCAGGCGCAACTCGATGTCATGGATATTCATTTGGTGCCGTGCATTCATCACCACCAGATAATGTCTGTTGCCTTTGTGGTTGCGGAAGAAAAGGTTCTTGCACATCGTGGTGCCTTCACCACGATAATAGTGTGACGATTCCTCAATGGTGCGTACTGCCGGATGCTCGTAATAGTCGAACCCGACCCCTAACTGCGCCAAGTAATCGTAAACCTTTTGCTGTCCCCTCATTTAATAATTCCCAATTGTTTGGACATGTCGAGCATGCGCAAGATGGGCTTTTTGGCCTTTTCGATCAGCTCTTCGGGCATGGTGATTTCAGGTGTCTCGTCGCGCAGGCATTTGTACAATTTCTCCAGCGTGTTCAGTTTCATATATGAGCAGTCGCTGCAACTGCACCCCTTATCAGCCGTGACGGTGAGGTACTCTTTGTCGGGGCTCTGCTTGCGCATTTCATAGAGGATGCCGGGTTCGGTGGCCACGATGAATTGTTGCTTGCCAGAATTTTTAATATATGTGAGCATGGCCTTGGTGCTGCCCACAAAGTCGGCCACTTGCAGCAAGGCACTGTTGCACTCAGGATGGGCTATGATGGCTGCATCAGGATGGGCCTGTTTCAGTTTCAGATACTCCTCGGCCTGCATGGCATCGTGAACCATACACACACCGTTCCAGAGCAACATGTTCCTCCCAGTGACGGCATTGATATAACCACCAAGGTTCTTGTCGGGCGCAAAAATAATCTTTTGATCTTCGGGCAGGGCTCGCACCAGTTTCTCGGCATTGCCCGAAGTGCAAATGAGATCGGAGAGTGCCTTGATTTCAGCAGTGCAGTTGACATAACTGATGACCATGTGGTCGGGATGCTCGGCCTTGAACTTGGCAAATTCCTCAGCTGGGCAACTCTCGGCCAAGGAACAACTGGCATTGATGTCGGGCAGCAGCACTTTGCGGGTGGGATTGAGAATCTTGGCAGTCTCCGCCATGAAGTGCACACCGCAAAAGACAATTATATCATTGTCGCATTCTTGCGCACGTTGGGCCAAAGCCAGACTGTCGCCTATATAGTCAGATAGGTCCTGTATCTCGTCGCGCTGATAGTAATGCCCCAATATGACGGCATTTTTTTCCTTCTTCAGGCGGAGTATCTCACTCTTCAAAAATTCATTGTCCATGATAGCAGATGGCATTATAAATGATTAGTTTGTTTTTAAAAGTACATACTTTTTCACGTTGCAAATTTACATAAAAAAAATGGATTTACATGTGGCCATTCAAAAAAAAATCTTTGCGCCCAAAATGAAGTGGAAAAAATGTTTCAACAGAGATATTTAAAGAAACCGGATTACTCGATTAGAAAAAGATGGAATTTATAAAGACATGAGTAATTAGTTGTCACCTGGAGCTGTGAAAGACAACTGCAAGAAAAGCAAGCCAACTTAGACGAAAAAATGCAACTCTAGGATGTATTTTCCTGTAAAATAGAGCCGGTTCCAACTGTACTCTCCCACCGAACTCTTGATTGGCAACCATAGTCCAACATGATTGCCTCTATTCACTCGCTAGGCAAGTATTGCTACCTTTAATCATGCAAAGTGAGATGTAGAGCAGTTGCCGATAGGCTTTGTTGGTCTCTTATTTAATAATCTTATTATTCCTTTTTTAAATAATATTTTTGTTTTTTATTCTTGTCAATTTTGTTGAAAACTTGGCTAATCGGTTTTCGGCAGACTATTTGTTATCAACAGAAATGAACAATTTAGATTTTTTCAAGTTGTTTATTTTCATTGTTTAGAGGTTTTATTCACTATTGGTTAATATTGATTTGAACAGGCTTTTGTTGAGAGCAGAATTGACAGTTAGCAACCCGATTTTTTGTTGATAAAGGTTGGATAAAAGGTCAGTTTTCAACATTTTTTGTCTTTCAAAAAGATTTCATTTTTTACTGACAGGTTTTTATCCACTTTTGAACAAAAGATTTGTTGATATTTTTATATAGCTGATTTTCTTGTTTATGCGCTGTAAGGTTGAAAACATGTGGAAAAGTTAATTGATTTTGTTTTGAATGGTTTATGCTTTTGTTGTATCTTTGCACCATGAAATAAAGTTATTAACACACTTGTTTATGAAAGAAATTATTCCTATAGCATGTGATCATGCCGGCTATGAGTTGAAAGAGGTTGTTAAGAAGTACCTTATTGACAAGGGGTTCGAGGTGAAGGACTTTGGGACTAATAGCACAGAAAGTTGTGATTATCCTGACTTTGCCCATCAGTTGGGTAGGGTTATCAATAATGGCGAATTTCGTCGTGGCATTGTTATTTGTGGCAGTGGCAATGGTGTGCAAATGACCGTCAACAAATATCCCAATGTGCGTTGTGCTCTTTGCTGGACGCCCGAGATAGCCCATTTGGGTCGTCAGCACAACGACTGCAATGTTATTTCTATGCCTGCCCGTTTCATACCGCAGGAAACGGCTTTGCAGATTGTTGACGAGTTTTTGAATACCGAGTTTGAGGGGGGGCGTCACCAACGCCGTGTCGATAAGATAAACAAGTTATTAAAATAGAGTAATATATGGCAATACTAGAACGTTCTGCCGAGAACCTAGAGGCTCTGCGGCGGGTTTTTACATGTATTGATAACACCACTCTTGAAGGTTGCGACACCCATCAGCGGGTGCAGCAGCTGTGCCAACGTTCAATGGAACTTCAGGATTCTACGCGTGGCATCGGGCATGTGGCGGCCGTTTGTGTCTACCCGGTATTTGTTAGGCAGGCACGTGAGTGCTTGAAAGGCAGTGGTATAAAGGTTGCATCGGTAGCCGGTGCTTTTCCTTCTGGCCAGTCGCCTATAGCTCTTAAGCTACAGGAGGTTCGGTATGCCTTGGATGAGGGTGCTGAGGAGATTGACATGGTTATATCACGCGGTTCTTTGTTGGAAGGTGACTACGACAAAGTGTACGATGAGATAGCATCAATTAGAGAAATTACTGCAAATCATACACTTAAAGTGATATTGGAAACGGGTGAGCTTCAATCTGCCGACAATATTGCAAAGGCTTCCGAACTTGCCATCCAAGCAGGAGCCGACTTCATCAAAACTTCTACTGGCAAGATTGCCGTTTCTGCCACTCTAGAGGCTGCCGAAGTGATGCTGAGAACTATCAAAAAACACCATGACAGCACTGGTAAATGGGTTGGTTTTAAGGCAGCGGGAGGTATTTCCACCCCCGATGAAGTGTTAAAATATTTCTATTTGGCAGAACATATTGTTGGTAAAGAACAGACTACAAACCAGTTTTTTAGAATAGGTGCTAGTCGGCTCACCGACCGCTTGTTTGCATTTTTAACAGAATAGTTTCTTATAGTATCAAATTTTTTTTGTTACTTTGCATTTTTAAATATATAACATTGATTGATTATAGATGAAACCGTTACAACAGAAACTTTCGCAGTATACCCTTCCGCAGCAGGCTAAAGAAAAAGGCGTGTATCCTTATTTTACTCCCATCTCTTCTGAACAGAACACAGAGGTGAACGTAGGCGGCAAGAAAATGCTTATGTTTGGTTCTAATTCATACTTGGGTCTCACCAATCACCCCAAAATCAAAGAGGCTGCCAAGGCCGCCATTGACAAGTATGGCACTGGTTGCGCGGGTTCTCCTTTCCTTAACGGTACCCTCGACATCCACATTCAGCTGCAGGATGAGTTGGCAGAATTTCTCGGTAAGGATGGGGTGCTGCTGTTTTCTGCAGGTTTTCAGGCCAATTCGGGTACAATTCCTTGTGTAACTGGCCGTAAGGATTACCTTATCTATGACGAATTGGACCATGCTTCTATCATGGAAGGCAAGCTCATCACTTTTGCCACCACCTTGAAATATAAGCACAACAACATGGAAGACCTGGAACGTCAGTTGCAAAAACTACCCCTGGAAGCAGTTAAATTGGTTGTGACCGACGGTGTTTTCTCCATGGAAGGTGATGTGGCCCCCATCGACAAGATGGTGGACCTTTGCAATAAATATCAGGCCACGCTGATGGTGGATGAGGCTCACGGTTTGGGTGTCTTTGGTCGCGAAGGCCGTGGCACCTGCGACCATTTCAATATGCTGCCCAATGTGGAGATGATAATGGGTACTTTCTCCAAGTCGTTGGCTTCTATCGGCGGTTTCCTTGCTGCTGACAAGGAGACTATCAACTATCTGAAACACAATATCCGCCCCTATATCTTCACCGCCTCAATTGCCCCGGCTGCCACGGCCGCAGTGCTTGCCGCCATGAAGATTATGCGCTCAGAACCTGAGCGTCAACAGTCCCTTTGGGACAACACCCATTATGCCCTGAAGTGCTACAAAGATTTGGGATTCGAGATTGGCCACACGCAGTCGCCTATTGTCCCCCTCTTTATACGCGATGCAGATAAGACTTTCCTTGCCACTCGCATGATTTTTGATGCCGGTGTCTTTGTCACTCCCGTGGTGCCTCCGGCTGTTCCCTCGCAAGATACGCTTATCCGTTTTGCCATTATGGCCACCCACACTCACCAACAGATTGACTTTGCCATTGAGCAGATTTATCAAGTGTTCAAGAAATTGCAAATTCTCTAATTCACCCTTATGGAAGACATTGTTATAAGAGAAGTTAACGGGGGTTGCCAACTCCGCAAGTTCATCAAGTTTCCCAATAAACTGTTCAAGGATGTCCCTTCTTATATCCCGGTTTTGATGAGTGACGAGTTGGGGCTGTTAACTAAGAAGAACCCTTCACTTGACCACTGCGACCTGAAGATGTGGATGGCCTACCGAGGCAAAGAAATTGTGGGCCGTGTGGCGGGCATAATCAACTATTCTGTCAATGAACGTTGGGAGAAAAAAGCTGTCCGCTTTGGTTGGTTCGATTTCATTGAGGATTACAATGTCTTTAACCTTTTGTTAAACAAAGTTGTGGAGTGGGGTAAAAGCAAAGGAATGGATGAGATTGAGGGTCCATTTGGTTTCACCGATATGGATAAGGAGTGCTGGGTGATTGAAAATTTCGATGCCCGCCAGAATCTTAGCACACTCTATAACCCTAAGTATTATATCGACTTTATTGAGAAAGCGGGTTATGAAATTGGGTGTAAGTGGGCCCAGTACCAGATGCCTGCCTCGCAGCCCATTCCCGAGAAGGTGGGCCGTATTAATGAGCTTATTCTCAACAAATATCACCTGAAACTTCTCCGTTTCAAGAAACGTCAGGAGGTGATGCCATATGCTCGCAAGTTCTTCCTTACTATCAATGAGTCATTCAAAGACTTATACGATTTTGTGCCCCTAACCGATAAGGAAATAGATTGCTATATCAAGCAGTATTTCCCTTTTATCAATTTGGAATATGCCAATTTTGTGGTGGATGAAAACGATGATTTGGTAGCTTTTGGCCTCAGCATTCCCGACCTCAATGAGGGCTTTAAAAAGGCCAATGGCAGCCTCTTCCCCTTTGGATGGTACCATATCCTGCATTCACTCCATCATTACACTGATATAGACCTTTTGCTCAACGGTGTGCATCCTGCCTGGCAAAAACGTGGCGTTCATTCAATCTATTATGCCGAAATGAACCGCAATACTGCCAAGAATCACGTCCGCTGGGCGTATACAAATCCTCAAATTATCGGCAATGAGGCACAGCGTATTTGGGACACCACTTATGATGCACACCAAATCATGCAACGCGCCATCTTTAAAAAGAAAATCTAAACCCTTATCAACAACTTATATATCTGAGTTTATGAAAAAGTGTCAGTTTGGTATAAAACTGACACTTTTGTTTGTAAATGAGTTTTTTGATAGGGTGTCTTAGTGGTTTGTAGGTTTGGTTTTGTAGTAATCGACTAGAATATCCACAAACCAGTTGCCAGGGATGATTCGTTTCAGTGCTACCGAGAGCCATTGCTCGAAATTGGCTACAACGTAGCGCAGTTTTGGATGTTTGGCATTGACTATTTTCTCAATTTTTCTGGCCAGCACATCCGGTGTAAGGCCTCCATTTTCTTCTTTCTCTATCAGACCTAATGAACGTTTGAAGATGGGGCCATAGTCAGGGTCATCCATGGTGGCTTGGGAGTTTTTGCGGCTGGCCGTGAAGTTGGTGGCGAAGTCGCCGGGTTCAACCATGGACACGGTAATACCGAAGCCTTTCACCTCTGCGCTTAAGGCCTCAGAAAAGCCCTCAATGGCGAATTTTGAGGCCGAATAGAACCCTTGGTAGGGCAGTCCCATGATGCCGCCAATAGAGCTTAAATTGATGATTTTCCCTTTCCGCTGCTTGCGCATATAGGGCAACACTTTTTGGCACATATTAACGCAGCCACGAAAGTTGACATCCATCTGAGTGTCAATCTCTTCCGGGGTGGCCATTTCTAATGAGCCGCCAATGCCCATGCCAGCATTGTTTATCAACACGTCGATATGTCCCTCTTTGTCATAAATCTCTTTTACCCTCAGAGCTATTGTTTCGGGGTCGCGAACATCGCATTGGATATAAGTGATTTCAGGATGTTGCATCTCCCTACGGCAGATACCATAGACTTTATGACCATGTGAAGCTAAGAGTTCGGCCGTCTTTTTGCCAAACCCAGACGAGGCACCTGTAATGATAATTACCTTATTCATATTGTTTTATTGTCTTTTTCGTTAGTGTTTATTATGACCAAATAAATTGTTTATGAACTGCAAAAATACACATTTTATTCCAATAAAGAGACTTTTTGCTCCCCTCCCCTACCCTATGATTGGTTATTCTTTATTGTTGGTTAGTTCAGTCTCAGTTGATTGGTTCTTTGACTGTTGAATTGATATTGGCGCTTCTCTTAGGTTAGATAGAAAATCAAATTCCAATAATCCAATTTTCTTTCGTATCTTTGCAAGTTAATTATTGCCCATGCAAAGCAGAGATTCTATACTCAGCAGTCTGGATAAGTTTATCCGTAAGTACTATAAAAACAAGATGATAAAAGGCATCCTCTATGCTGTTGCCCTTTTGTTGTCTCTTTTTTTAGTCATTGTTCTCCTTGAATATTTTGGGTATTTTGTAACCACTGTCCGTGCGATTCTTTTTTGGCTTTACCTTTTGGTTAGTATAGCTGTCATAGTTTATTATGTACTTATTCCTCTCGCGAAGATGTTTCGCTTGGGTAAGGTCATTTCCTATGAAGAGGCAGCTCGAATTGTTGGCAGTCATTTCCCAGAAGTGAAAGATAAGTTGCTCAATCTACTTCAGTTGCAACAGCAGGGCAGCTCCTCGTCTGATGACCTTCTTCAAGCCGCTATCGCTCAAAAGACCACCCAACTGAAGCCGGTTCCTTTTCAGCAGGCTGTTGACACCAAAACAAACAGAAAGTATATTAAATATGCTGCAATTCCACTTGTTATTATCCTTTTACTCCTTTTAATCTCCCCTACCCTACTCACTCAACCGTCACACCGCATCACACATTACTCTACGCAGTTTGAACGTCCGGCTCCTTTCTCTTTTCAAGTTGAAAATACATCTCTGCAAGTGGCTCAGCAAGAAGATTTTGACCTTCATGTTTCCATTCAAGGAGATGCTGTTCCGGATGAGGTCTTTATTAGGATTGATGGCAATCTTTACAAGATGCAACAACAGGATAAGAGCCATTTTTCTTATCTCTTCAAAAATGTACAACGGAGTTGTAATTTCCACTTAGAGGCCGCAGGAGTTGTTTCTACCGACTATGTGCTACAGGTATTTCCTAAACCAGCTGTGGTTGATTTTCAAGTTGCCCTCTCCTACCCTGCCTACACCCATAAAAACAATGAAACCCTTTCTAACGAGGGAGATATGGTTGTTCCACAAGGAACAACAGTCAAATGGTATTTCCACACTCAGGATGTTGATACCCTATATTTCTTTGTAAACGAGGAAACTAAGAAGTTTGTTCCTGATGCTAATGGCCGCCTATCGGTCAGCTTACGAGCCTTGCAGTCTTTTAATTACGGTTTCACAGTTTCTAATTCGTTCTCACCCATCACTGACACGCTCTCCTATGCTATTACTACCATTGATGATGCATTCCCAATGATTGCCGTCGTGGAGATGAAAGATTCTGCCTTTGACGACCGTCTTTTCTTCTCTGGTCGCATTAAGGACGACTATGGTTTCACTAAGTTAGAATTCAAGACACTGAAAACCAATGCTAAAGATACATCTGTCAATGAGATAGTCTCCTACCCGATTGCTCTTACGCAAGAGTCTGTCCAAGAGTTTAACTATTCATTTAATCTCAATGAGGTGGTTCTCAATCCTGGTGATAAGTTGGTCTATTATTTCGAAGTTTGGGACAATGATGGCATTCATGGTCCTAAGTCTGCCAAATCACAGCAATTTGAGCTTTCTGTGCCTACAGAACAGGAACTCGATAACATCCTTGACCGTAATTCTGAGGAGGCCCAGCAACATGCTCAGAAATCTATGTCTGAACTAAAAAGGATGCAAGAAGATATCAATGAACTGATGCGCAAGTTGGTTGATAAAAAAGAGCTTAACTGGCAGGATAAAAAGGATTTGCAAGAACTAGCCAAAAAACAGGAGCAGGTGAAGAATGTGCTACAACAAATGCAGCAGCAGCTTAATGAGAATAAAAAACTGGAACAGAAATATAAGGACCAGAGTGAGAAGTTGTTGGAGAAACAACGAGAGTTGGATCGTTTGATGAATGAGGTGCTCACAGAGGAGATGAAGGAGATGATGAAGCAGATAGACGAATTGATGAAAGAGATGGATAAGAAGAAGGTTCAGGAGCAATTGGAACAGTTGAAGATGGATAATGAAGACCTTGAGAAACAACTTGACCAAAATATTGAGTTGATGAAACGTCTGGAGATGGAAAAGAAAGTGGAAGATGCGATTCAAAAAACTGAACAACTGGCTGAAAAACAACGAGAATTATCCAAGAAATCTGAAACGACTAAAGGTAATAAAGAGAAAGATAATCTTCTTAAAGAGCAACAAGAACTTTCTCACCAGTATGACCAACTGAAGCAAGAACTTAAAGGTATTCAAAAAGATTACCAAGAGATAGATAAAGATCTTGATTTTAAGATTGACCGGGAACTGTTGAATAAGATTGACCAAAACCAACAAGGGGCAGAGCAAAGTTTGAAAAACAATAAGCAGAAGGATGCTTCGAAACAACAGAAGGATGCTGCCGACCAATTGGACCAACTATCTGAACAATTGGCTGAATCTCAACAGGATTTGGAGCAACAAGACCTTGCAGAAGATGCTGAGCTTATCCGCCAGTTGCTAAAGAATCTTGTAAGTCTTTCCTACAATCAGGAGTCGCTTATCTCAAAGGTGCGCAACACCTTTATCCAAGACCCTCAATATCAGTCTATCATTGCCAGTCAGAACAAGATTAAGTCTGATTTCCGAGGGGTTGAAGACTCGCTTCGTGCCATAGCTAAGCGGCAGGTCCAAGTGGCTGCTGTTATTAATAGGAATCTTTCTGAAGTCAATAGTAGTCTCAGTCGCTCCCTTAACGGGTTGTTGGATATGAATCAGTCCTTCTATGGTACCTATAAGAACTCACAGGCTTCAACATCAATGCAATATGCAATGACTTCCTTTAATAATCTGGCTCTGGTTTTGGCCGAATCACTTGACCAAATGCAGAATCAGATGCGCCAGAATAGTCAAAAGAAGAAGAATGGAAGTTGCAAGAATCCTGGCATGAAAAAACAAGGTAATTGCAGCAATCCCGGAAAAGGCAAACCATCGGCTAAGTCAATGAAAGAGATGCAAAAGGAACTGAATAAACAGATGGAAGCATTGAAGAAACAATTAGATAAACAAGGGAAAAATGGCAAGCAAGGCAATCGTCAGAAGTTAGGCGATAAGGGCAATGCTCAAATGAGTGAGGAGTTTGCCCGTATGGCTGCTCAGCAGGAAATGATTCGTCGGATGATGCAGGAGTATGGGCAGGAAATAAAACAAGGCAATGCCGGAAATGCCAAGTTGGCTAAGGAGATAGACCAAATGATGAAACAGATGGAACAAACTGAGACAGACCTTGTTAACCGTGTTATTACGCAGCAAACTATCCAACGGCAAAAACAAATAATGACTCGCATGCTTGAGCATGAGAAGGCCGAGATGGAACGAGAAAAAGAAGAACGTCGTCAGAGCCACGAAGGGAAGGATATTTACCACCAACCATCCCCCTCCGACCTTGAGAAAATGAAGAAGTTACAGGACAAAAACATGGAATTGTTCCGCACAGTCCCCCCTACCCTTTCGCCTTATTATAAATCCAAAGTGGATGATTATTTCTTTAAATTCTTAAAATAATAAATATTATTTGTATCTTTGTAAATGCCAATTAAGTGGTAATTTGTAATGGAAAGACTTATAATTCAGGCCAGTAAGGATCACTTTTCACAGATAGAAAATTTCGTTAGAGCTATCTGTGATGTCAATTATATATCCAATTATTATGCCACTATTTCCGTACCTGTGCTGAAAGCTGCTGAATTAGCATTTCATGTAAATCCTGTCTCTCAGATTATAATCATTTTTGAACATTGTCGTGGCGGCGTTCGGTTTACAATTCAAGCGGGTAGTCCATGTTTCGAAATGCCTCTCTCCTCTGAGATCCCTCCATCGGGTTCTGAAGAGGAGTCACTTTACTTGGTCAAGATTCTGACCGACCAGATGAGTGTTCTTGACAACGGATGTGACCTCCAGATGACTTTTTATCTCATGGGAATTGATTTTTGTGAGGCTGCCTATCGTGTCCAAGTTTTGAAAAACTTTTATGCTGAACAACGTCGTTGTTTTATGGAGTTAGTGGAAGGATAATAACTTTTTTCAAATAGCATAACTCAGCGAGGTTGTGCTTTAGAAGTCAGTTGCCTTATGAAAATATTATAGACAAAGGAAATTGAGGAATAATTGTTGAATATTGAATCTAATTAGTTGTAATTGTGGATGTAAATAGCTTATTTCGATTTGTCAACCCTTTTGTTCTAAAAAATCATTTCCTCCCCTCCCCTACTCTATTTTTCTAATCTGAAATCAATTTACTGTTATGGCTATAAATTTCTCGACCGAAAACATTAACTTTGACCTTAAAGGCAAAATGAAGGTTAAAAAGTGGATTACTGATACGATAAAGTCACAGGGGAAAAAGGTTGGTGACATCAGTTATCTTTTTTGTGATGATGCATATCTTATCGAGGTTAATCGTACCTACCTCAATCACGATACCTATACTGATATTATCACTTTTGACTATGTTGAAGATGATTTAGTCTCGGGTGATATTATGATAAGCGTTGAACGTGTCAAAGAGAACGCTGTGCTTTATAATACTACTTTTGAACAAGAACTCCATAGGGTTATTATCCATGGTATACTCCATCTTTTAGGGCAAGGCGATAAAACTGATGTCGAGGCAGCACAGATGCGGAAAAAAGAAGAGAAGGCTTTAGCTGTGTGGAATTCAATGGATTGATTTGTCGTTTCCCGTGAAACGTTTCTTTCTATTATTCTTTAGGTACTATATTTTGTTTCATTTTTTTATTCTGATATGACTACTCCCTTCTTTGATGTCATTGTGGTTGGTGCAGGCCATGCAGGTGCTGAAGCCGCCGCCGCTGCTGCCAATATGAAGGCGCGGACACTTTTGATTACGATGAATATCGACACTATCTGCCAGATGTCTTGTAACCCTGCTATGGGGGGAGTGGCCAAAGGGCAAATTGTTCGAGAGATAGATGCGCTGGGTGGCTATTCTGGCATTATGACCGATCTTTCGATGATTCAGTTCCGCATGCTTAACCTTTCCAAAGGCCCCGCCATGTGGAGCCCCCGTGCCCAATGTGATAAAATGCAGTTCTCTCTTAATTGGCGCCATCAGTTGGAGAGTATTCCTAATCTTTCCATTTGGCATGATGAGGTAGTGGAGGTCCTTGTCAAAGGTAATGCTGTCTGCGGTGTCCGTACTCGTATGGGGCTGGAGTTTCATTCTAGTGCGGTCATCCTTACCAATGGTACCTTTCTCAATGGTACTCTTTATGTCGGCGAATTGAGTTGGAGTGGCGGTAGGATAGGGGAGGGGGCCGCCTGCGGGCTCTCCAATCAACTACTTGAGTTAGGCTTTGAAGTTGACCGACTCAAAACGGGTACGCCAGTTCGTATTGATGGCCGCACCATTCATTTTGAACAGTTAGAAGAACAGCCAGGCGATGCGCATCCACAAAAATTCTCCTATACCAATACTCTCCCTCTTCAACACCAACGCTCGTGCTATTTGGCGTATACTAATGAACATACCCACGATATTCTTAGGACTGGATTCGACCGCTCCCCGTTATATACAGGTCGCATTCAAGGCACCGGTCCTCGTTATTGTCCATCCATTGAAACAAAGATAGTCCGTTTTGCAGACAAGCAGCGCCATCAGCTCTTTGTTGAACCTGAGGGTTGGTCAACCCACTCTTTTTATCTTAATGGCTTTTCTTCTTCTCTGCCACTAGAGATCCAAGTGGATGCACTACATTCTATCCAAGGTTTTGAAGATGCTACGATTCTCAAACCTGGCTATGCTATAGAATATGATTACTTCCCACCCACTCAGCTCAATTATACTCTTGAGACTAAGCAATTTGAAAATCTGTATTTTGCCGGACAAATCAATGGGACAACTGGTTATGAGGAAGCCGCCTGTCAGGGACTAATGGCTGGTATCAATGCAGTTTTGAAAATACAGGGAAGGCCTCCATTTATTCTTAACCGCACTCAAGCCTATATAGGTGTTCTTATTGATGACCTCGTGACAAAAGGCGTGGATGAGCCATATCGTATGTTTACATCACGTGCCGAGTACCGTATCCTTCTGCGACAAGACAATGCCGATGTCCGTCTGACCGAGTTGTCTCACAGTATTGGGCTGGCTTCGGACGAGCGTATGCGCAGGGTGGGGGAGAAGGTGCGGTATACCCAGGCACTTTCCGATTTTGTCAATGAAACCCCTGTGACTCCTACTGAGGCCAATGCCATGTTGGAGTCTTTGAATACTCCGGCTCTTCAACAGCGTGTGCGTTTGATCAATCTTCTTTTGCGACCCGAAGTGACCATGCAGGACCTTATGGGAGTCTCTTCCGAACTCACTTCGCTTGTTGATACTATCCCATGTGATATACGCGAAGAAGCACTTAGTGCTTCGGAAATACAGCTAAAGTACAAACGCTATATTGAGAAAGAACAAGATGTGGCCAGCCGAATACTCAAATTCGAGGACATAGCACTCCCGACCGATTTTGACTATTTCTCTCTTCAGTCTCTTTCTTATGAGGCCCGCGAGAAACTGACAAAGATGCGCCCTGCAACAATAGGTCAAGCTTCTCGTATCAGTGGCGTCTCCCCAGCAGATATTTCTGTCCTCCTCATTGTGCTAAATCATAAAGAGAATAATTAGACCGGAGACATTAGAAATGCCATTAGTCCGCATACTTGATTCTAGATAGAATAATCAGTTCCTGTTTCCCACCGTTTCACGAGAAACGGATGTATTAAACATCATGATACTAATAAGTTGCAATGTTGTTTTTGTCTATGTATGCTTCTGTAAAATGCCTAGGGGCAACGTTCGGTTGAACCGAACAAACCTAGTGTGATATGGGGCTAAGCAATAGAAAATAGTGCCTAGGAGAATATATAGGACTGCCGTAAATGAATTATCCGAGTCTTTGGCGAAGTAACATTTGATGGTCTGTTATTTTTCTGTATAATTGTTAGGCAGACTAGGTTGAATTGAGAAGGGAAGTATCTCTGCATGACCAACCTTATTTTACATTTTAAGCATCATGTTCTATGATGTTTATCGTCTTTTTTGAAGAGATGCTTGTTTAATTCTTTCGATGCTACTCTTTTCCCTGTCTTAGTTCTTTAGAACATGGTAGTTACGTATTTTGCTTGTCGGTTATTTGAAATTCATGACCATTTGGTATAATATGGCATCCAATGTCTCAGTAGACGGGGGAATCTCTTCTGTACGATTCTCTTTGACTATACTGGTGTAGTATTCTGCCCGGTACTGAGTATATTTGAGCAGCTCTGTGTCGATGACGCTTGTGTCCTTTTCCGACCCGCTTTTCTTCAATATGACGAGTTCGTCAATCTTTGCCCTCATTTCTGCTTCTGGCACGGTCCCCTCCACCAGGTCCTTGAACGGTATGGGAGGGAGTGTCTGGTGCTGCTCAATCCAGCGGCAGCCCAGAATGCCCCTAAGGTAGTAGAAGAAAACCTTTAGTCTGCAGTTCTCGCGTTGGAGGTATCGGGTATTGTGTGTGAAGTAAATCCGGTGATAGTGGTACATCATCTTGCTCGGATTGAAGAATCTGTCGGCGACACCTTCCATTGCCTTCATGAAGTCTGAGTCTTTCATGTAAACAATAGGGGAGTGGAGCCATTCCAGAAGCGACGGATTGCTCGACCGGAGCAAACCGAGCGCCTTCTTCAAATCCCATCCGACCAAATCAATCTTGTCCTCATACATACACTCTATAACGTCGCGTTTCCGTTCCACGCTGAGATACCATTGCGGCTGGTGCATATATACCAGGCGCACATCCCAGTCGCTGTTCTCAGACTCGATACCCCAGGCGCGGCTGCCCGACTCTACGGCCAGTAGCACCTTCACTTCATGCTCCTGCTCTACCTCTTTCAGGTGTTGTTGTATCACATTCGTTTTCTCCATTTGGCAATATGTTATCGTCATTGTTTCGAAATGCAAAGATACAATATCTTTTGCAAACACACAAAACCCACTTTGATTGTTGACCATGTTTAGGCTCCTCAAAGCTCACTTCCGCAATCGCACCGCTGCCGCTTATCTTGCCCACTCCTTCTTGCCCGCTATAATAACTTGTCGGCTTTGTTTTGCAAACGACCAGAGAGCGACTGAGAAGTTTTCATGTGGAATTGCCAATCTACCGCTCGTCGCCACGGCTGCAACAGTGGCTCCTGGCTTCGTGGCTGGGAAAATATATCCGCAGCTACCATCGCCGTGGAGGCATGACGTCCACCCAGAAAGCCGGTGCTGTGGGCGTTATGGCCGCCATGGTTCTGTTGTCCACCTTTGTGTTTATCCCTGCCGGTTCGGCGGCGAGAATCATTGTGCCCATTGCGGGTGCTGTGGGTGCGCTGACGGTGATATTCTTCGTGCCCAATGCCAAGAACGACGAATGAGTAGTGGTGATGTTTAACCCAAATCGGTCACTAGAACGACACTTGTTCATAATGTCCTCATTTCAATATCTATTTATGCCATATTAGCATTTCTATCGGCATCTTGGCCACACCCCTGTCTTGACGTAGCCCGCTACGCCTGTGACAGTGATGCTGCCAATCTGCTCTAAACAAATACTAATCTGACACAAATCCTAACGACCGATTTGGGCTTACTAAGTTCGTTTGAGTGGTCAGTAAATGCTTATAACACCCCTCATATAGGCTTTGCCTTCGAGTCCAAGATAGAATAGTAGAACTTGGGCGGTAAGGCGGGGTTGGGAACCCAAACATATGTCGAAGACCTAACTCAAGGCCATCACCATAGAATTAGGTTACATATACCTGGAACAGAGCGTATTGCGATGGACATCCATGTCTGATTCTTTCGTTAAATTGGATAGAAAGTCATAGGTTAGTCCTGTCAAATAGCTGATTTCTATTTCGTTAAGTGTGTTTTCCAACATTCAGTCTTAATCCTTGTTTTGGTAGGATATGGTCTCTGAGATAAAAACAATCAATTAATTCAAGTATTATGAGTGTCTTAATCCTTGTTTTGGTGGGATATGGTCTCTGAGCCAGCGACCTCGAGCTCATCGAAGGTCTGCACATAGTGACATCTTAATCCTTGTTTTGGTGGGATATGGTCTCTGAGTTACTGCTTACCTGGAGGCAATGAATGATGAGTCTTAATCCTTGTTTTGGTGGGATATGGTCTCTGAGACCAGCTAACAGGTGCAGAAGAAGCCGATTAAGGGTCTTAATCCTTGTTTTGGTGGGATATGGTCTAGCTGTTCAAGGACGTGACGGCCTTCGTTTCCAACAAAATGTCTTAATCCTTGTTTTGGTGGGATATGGTCTCTGAGCTACTATCAAAACTCGCATTTTCATCGGTGAAACTACTCTGTCTTAATCCTTGTTTTGGTGGGATATGGTCTCTGAGAATTATGCTGTGTGCTAGTTGTAAAACACAACCAATCCGTCTTAATCCTTGTTTTGGTGGGATATGGTCTCTGAGGTATCATGTTTAATTTAATGAAAGGACATAAACGTCTTAATCCTTGTTTTGGTGGGATATGGTCTCTGAGTGATGAGGAATTGGAAACACGCCATAATAAAATCACTAAGTCTTAATCCTTGTTTATTTTAAAAATGTACTATAACAATAGACTAAT
>R25__coassemble_262_pt1 | contig 33282 bp, 31 predicted proteins | sample R25__metabat2_high_PE_017 | metagenome-assembled genome bin R25 | reverse complement strand
TCAACTCTCAACTCTCAATTCTCAACTCTCAATTCTCAACTCTCAATTCTCAATTGCCATGTCAAAAGAGCATGAAAACATAGCCGTCATGTACGGTCCGCCGGAAATGTTTTTCCGCAAGAGACTCCAAGTGGAGGAAGAACTGCAACGCATTTATGTGGTAGCAGCCATATTTGTGGACGAGTCTGCCGAAGACCCTGCCACAAAACAAATCCTGGCCTGCCAACGAGGCTATGGGAAATGGCAGGGCTGGTGGGAATTTCCCGGCGGCAAAATAGAGCTCGGCGAGACCGACGAACAGGCCCTCCGACGCGAAATCCTAGAAGAGATGGAGACGGAGATAGACATCCTTCGCTTCTACGACACCATCAATTACCGCTACGACGATTTCCTCATGACCCTCCATCTCTATCTCTGCCACATGCGCGGGGGCTCATTTGTCCTGCACGACCACAGCGAGGCCCGCTGGCTCAGCCACGAAAGGCTGTCCGAAGTCCGCTGGCTGCCGGCCGACATAGAGCTTGTCCATCGCTGGCAAACAAAGGGGTTCGACTTCTAACGGCCGACCCGCATCTCAGCGTTTTTTGGCCTTCTGGGGCTTGGGCTCAGGGAGGGCTAGGGCGGTGGCCTTCACCAGCTGCGAGAGATACTCGTGGTCGTCCACCTCTTCGATGAAGAAATAGGGCTTGGCCCCTTCATAAGGTGGCCGCATAGTCTCTGTGCGCAGCAGTGGGCGCACCTCCTCGGTGGGCTTGATGTAAAAGCCATTGTCACTTATCAGCCCTATGATTTTGCCATCGCAATAAAAGCCATAGTCGCCAAACATCTTGCGCACGGTCACCTCGCCAGCCTTGGCACACTGGTCCACAACATATTGTACAAAAGAGGGGTTGCTTGCCATTGTTATTGTTTATGAATTGGTTTCAGACTTTCTAAGATAATTCGCCCACCATTGGTCTGTGTTGACAAGTACAAGGGCGCAGTCGGTGCGGCCACCGATGTTGGCGGCCACGGCCTGCACGGCCTTACGGGCCACCTTGGGGAGCATATTGCTCCAGATGATGACCACCGTGTAGCGTGTGGATGACTGCAACTGGGGCAGGCATGTGCGATAGTGGCTCAGCGTCATGCTACCAGAGGGGTCGCTCACCACGGTGGGCGAGGGCGGAAAGCGGCCGAAAGAGCCATAGTTGTTCCAGTCAAAGGAGAGAATGCCACTCTGGGTGTAGCAGTTGATATGGTAAAAGACGAGCGAGTCACCGTCATAATAAAGCACCTGAACCGGCTGGGCGCGGTGCTGCATCATATTGGTGTCGAGGTCGAGACGTATCATACTGTCCACCTGTGCCGCGGTGGCGACAACACAGGTGCAATCCACCACACGCCGGCACTCCTCGTTAAAAGCTTCTACCTGCCGAGGGTCAAAGGTCTTAATCTCTTTTATGCCAAACGCTGCCTTGGCCACCATTGAGCAGCCAGAGAGCATCAGCCCGCAGACGACAATCAGCCCAATGGCGACCAAGTGCTTCATGCAGCGTTTATGGGAGGACATAAGGGCTAGTTATTTCAGTTTCAGGCCGTCCTTGAAGGCCTCGCCAACACGCTTACTAACCTGATAGTAGCCGTGGGTGTAGGGGTCGAAAGAGATGGCGTTCAGGCGTTCGATGTCCACCTTGCCGTCCTTCAGCTTGTCGGCCTCGACGGAAGTTTGCAACACCTTGCCAATCACGCCCATTCCAGTTGCGCCGCTCTGATATTCCACAAACTCGCACTCCAGGGCGATGGGCAGCTCGTTGATGACGGGGGCATCCACCAATGCCGACTTGACGGCAGTGAGACCGCTCTTGGCAAATTTGTCCTTCTCGGTGCGGCCAGAGACCACGCCGAAGAAGTCAGCCTCCACCACATGGGCGGCATCGGCAATATGGACCACAAAGCCCTTGCGATGCTTGATATTCTCCACGGTCTTGTGGGTCTCGGTCAGGTTCAGGGCCACATGCTCCCGGTCGAGCATAGTTCCCCAGGCAGCATTCATCACATCGATGCTGCCGTCTTCGTTGTAAGTAGCCACCAGTAACACTGGCATCGGAAAGATAGCTTCCGTAGTTTTAATCGGTTGTTTCATAGTATATAGTTTCTTTTTGTTTGTCTTTCATTTCATGAAGAGACACTCCGCCCCTGCATGAAAAAAAACAAGTCTTTAATATTTTAACGGACAATACGACTAGTTATTGTATAAAATGTCATATTTGGAGTTCGGTTAATAAACCTGAAGAGATAGCCACATTCATTACCCACAGAAAGACAATTAGATACGAACCGTCCCTGTGAAGCAAAACAGATTATAGACACATTCAGAGAGCCCAACCCGAGTGCCAACTTTTCGTGGCCCAGCAGTTCATAACTCTTTCACGAAGCTCCAACTGCCCATTTTGTGGCCACGGCAGTCCAATTCCTGATAGTCGGCCACCTCGAAACCCAGGTGCCGATAGAAGGCTAGGTTGCTCTCGCTGTTGGTGAAAAAGCAAAGTCTAGTTCCGCCTCGTTGGGCAATGTAGGGGACGACCCCTTGCATCAGCATTTCACGGCCAACTCCCTTCCCCTGAGACTGGGGGCTGACAGTGAGGGAGCTAAGGTACCAAGTAGTGCCACCAAGCAGGGTGTGACAGAAATGCCCTGCTCGGGCATCCATGTCTAGCCATGCCTTCACAAGGTCTTGATTGGGCAGGCGCAGCACCCGTCCCCATCCATGGAGTAAGTATTGCAGGTCGCTTGGTTTCTTCCAGTCGGGTGGGAAAAGGTCAGCCACGACAACCGGCTGGTCGGCAATGTGGCCGATAAGGAAGTGAGCCCGACGGCGTGTGGTGCGGTACTCACTCTGTATCATGGCTCGCATGAACGTCAACCTTTCTTTCTCTTCAGGAAAGAAATGGGTGAAATACTCATAGTCGGCGAAAGCCTGTACGGAGAGTTCGGCACAGAGATTTATCTCTTCGTGGCGCATATTTGCTATATCCAACTGGTCTGTTTTCATCTCTTTATCGTAATTGTCTGATATCACATTACTTTTGCAATTGTATATATCAACTATTTCTTGTTGCAAATAATTGAATCATCGCAAGTAACTCTGTGAATTGTCTGGCGTAGAATAGTCTTCTTATCGTCTCGGTGCATTTTTTTAAGGCCAAAGATGCACCGTGTTCTATAGTCATTATCACAAATCGACAGCCTCATCATCCACGTTATCTGACATAGTATTCTCTTGTCTTTTTTGAATCCCGATGTTCAATCAAATCTTCTTTTATAAGTATAGCAATATGCTTGTCGATTGTAGGAGCACTCTTTCCTGATAAATCGGCAATGTCTTTACCTTGAATCCCAGGATTGGAACTGATAATAGAGTATGTCGTCATTACACTATCATTTAGTATATCATCTATCGTATCACTTGCATCCTTATTCCTAATTATTCGGTATTGGAAGCACCAATTCAACTACATCAACTTCAATCTTGTTTTTCAGTTTTATCTCACCCCATTGGGCATCTTTCCAAGCAGATAAAATGGTTGGGAAACCAGACCCGACATTCTCTCCATAACCAATCATTCGGAGCATATTCTGAATTCGTGGATTACGAGCCTTGGAGTTGCCACCCTCGTATATCATTTCAATGGGCAGCCTGAGCAAACCGGGATTACGGAAACACAATCGGTCGTCGTGCTTTTCAACTCGTAGTATTCCGGCATCCATCAACAAGTCGGAGTGTATGATGGCATTTGTGAAGGCCTCTCTGACTTTTGATTTTGGAAACGACTTTGGAAATGGCTTTTCTAGATTGCCCAAGCAGAGAATATTCGTTTCCAACTATTTATCAGATGTGTGGTTCTCGTTTCCACAAATAAAATGGAAATGACATTGCAATCAAAAATGGAAACGACCATTTAGACAAGATGTCATTTCTTCCTTCCATAGTATATATTGTTGTTACCCTTCTTCTCAACAATCATTATTTCTTTTCCCAACATACTTTTGAATAATTTGGAGACGAGTGCAGCATCCTTATCTTGTAATTTGAGTAATGCACGGGCTTCCGGATTGTTGATTCTGCCAATCTCATCAATATAACGTAGTATTGCTTCTTTCTGACGAGCTTTTTCCTGTTTCTTCTGCATCACATACTCTACCTTATCCACAGAGCTTTTTCTCTTTGTTATATGGAGAATATACGCCAATCCGGAAGTCTTCCCCGTTGGCTCAATGAAATCCAAGTCTTGCAGTTTCTCCAAAATGGTGTGTAAACGGTACGGACTGATGTTGGGCGATTCTTTCAGCTCGGACAACTTCACCTTTCCACGTCTCACAATTTCTGATAATACAAACAGCTGGTCGAGTTTTAGGGACTTCCCTGTTTGATTCTCATAATGAAGAGACAGCTCAATCAGCTTTTCAGACGATACTTCTGCTTTTATACGGAAGATGACCGATGTCTCGGTCTCCTCTGGCTCTGGCAGTGGTTTTCCTTTCTTTAATAAGTCTGTGAATATCTTGTCAAATCCACTACCTGCCTTCTCCGCCAAACCTATCTCACGTAATATATCCATCACATTAGGGTTACGAGGATTTGTCTTTCGTAGATAGTTCTCAACCGTCACACCTTCAGGGAACCTGCCTGGACTTTCGAATTCAAGATAACCACCGTCATCGTATTTCCGAATCTCTATTATCTGCTGACGGCTTATATCCCGATGTGCCAAGGCATTGATAAGTAACTCTCGAATCACAATCTCTGAATAGTCCTCCACATATTCACGGAACAGGCCGAAGATATACTCTCTTTGCCTGATTTCCGCTTTCAACTGAGCAAAACAATCCCTTGCAACCTCTATGATGTTCCCCCTGTATTCGTATGGCTTATAGGTCCCATCTGCAAAGTAGTGTATGTACTTCACCTCGTAGTAAGGCAGTTCCCGGAGTGCTTTGTTATTACCGACAAAGAGGATACCCGTAGTGGTAGGTTTTATTCTTCCATCCTCTTCTTTGACCATTCCAAGCGAATCGAGCAGGTCGGCATCAGTCTTGTCTAAATATGGACTCTCACTGTTCTTTGTCTCAATCAGACTACGTAATGTCTGCAAACGGTTTTCATCCAGCCATTCTCCCGATATATTCCAAGTCCTTTGGTCATAAACAATAAGACCTTTCTCCGCCTGAATAGTGGCTATTTCGTGAGGCTCAATAGCCCGATTGCCATCATTACATCTGATGATGTATTCTCCTTTAGAGGTTCTGTGCATCTGTGGAGAAAACGGTATCTCCAACACCAGAAGGTCTGTATCATTAACACGTATCCGATGAGGGATAAGCGTGATGGTTGGAGTAGTCCTGTCTTGTATCTGCTTTATCAGTTCGAAAATCTTCTTGTCGTCATACACAAAGGTCTCATTCACCTCTTTCGTTTCATCGACAATACCGACAAACAGGAAGCCTCCTTTCAGGTTGGCAAAGGCCACCACATCACGAGCCATCTCGTCGTATTTGGGTGCAAAGTTCCTCAACGACTTGCCGAATACCTTCTTGTCTTCCAACTGTTCTTTAAAATCCACGATGTCACATTCTCCTCTCTCCAGAAGACTGTAGAACCATTGGACACTTATCTTGGTATATTTCTTCATAAATCAACTAATTTTAAGTTTTTTACCTCCCTAACAGTATCGTTCCGCCGATAGTGTTGGCAAATGAAGAATATGTTTCCCAAACAGATTTCGGTACTTCGGACTTTGCTCGTTTGCATTCCAAGGTTACACTCTCTCCTTTCAGTAGCATTTCTTTTATATCGTTCTCGTTCATATCATTTACAAAGTTTCATATTCAATAACAATTGTTTTCTGTAATAATGGAGTGTTTTACAAATTCCTTATCTATTAGTTCTTATATCACCAATTATTCCCCATACGACTTCTCTCCATACTGGATACAAATTTCTCTGCCACCTTTTCTTTGTCCCATCAGGTGATGGGGGCATTCCGTCAGAATATATTCGATCTGCCTCTTTGGAGAAGGGTTCGACAATCGACCTATCCACCCACATTCCAGTCACCAATCCCATATGGAAGAATGTATCGTCCCTTCCAAACGTAAACTCATTGTAATTGGGGAACACCTTTTGAACCTCACTTTTCATAATTGAATCCAAGTAGAACCATTCCCCATATTCATCAATGATTTCATAATCTGGCCCACCTGAATATAACGAGGCAAATGCAACCATTTTTCGTGGCGAATAATCTATATAATTTTTGCTTGTTAGTGTCACCATATGTTTATCCACTATTATCTCATAGATAAAATCTGGATTCCATTTGAGCAACCCATTTGTTCGTTCAAGGTATTCTTCTTCTATCGATTTATGGATAAACCGCCTAATAACAATCGAACCGTTTCTAATCGACGTTTCGATTTTCAACCAGTCACCGTTATTCATAGCATCTTCCCACGTGTCTTTCTCAGCACAATTGAATATTAATTCCAATGGAAGGGTGTTATAGTCGTGGAACTGAAACAACCTATGCTTTCTATCGTACAGTTTGTGAAATGATTCATCTACAGCAATAATGTCGTATGGTACATATTGCTGATAGTTGCTGTTATTGTCTAACTGGATATCTTTATACATGGCATTCATTTGATAATCCCTAAACCTTTGATTTAGCTCGCTTGCACTCCAAAGTCACACACTCGCCATTCAACAGCAATTCTTTTATTTCGTTCTTGTTCATATCTTTTACAAAGTTTTGTTCATGTTTTTGATTGGATTCAAAAATGTATCGCTATTTGAAACTATAATTGGTATAGGCAAACCGTAACTCCAACTCTCTATTAAACTCTCCAGGTATGATGTGCATCTTTGACATAACGTTATAATTCAGATATTTTTTTTACCATTCACATTATTGTCCATATATGATTCAATGTATGCATCCAATTCTTCACACACCTTCGTTCTATCACAATCCAATGGGAATGTCCACTTATTATCATTCAAGACTATCCCAATCGTCCAATCTTTTTTTTTGGCAGATAGTGGTGCATTTAGTATAATTGTAACGGTATTATTGCCTTTGGACATAATGTATTTGGGGTCATCTAAACCTTCGTCCTGTATCTCTTTTTGATAATAACCTTGTTTCTTGAAATAATCAATCATCCATTGAATCTGAGTGATAAAATCATAGGGGAATCTATTTCTAAGACCGGCATGCACCATCATCCACAAAAACCAAAATGTCCCATATGCAAACAGACATAATAGAGCCATCACCCCAATCCTCCAGTTCCACCTAAAACATAGCACGATGGCAATTACCGATAATACAAAGCATAAAAATTTTTTCATACCATATATCAGTTAAATAATTAGCATTCTATGTGTCAATGAGTCAAATGATTTTATACTTATTCCCGAAGTCATACCCCAAGAATCCTTTTATCTCTTGTCCAACGTCTTTATCTGTGTATACAAATGCACTCCTAAAGCCATATACAATAAATAGTAGAAATAGAATGAAACTAACGGGTATAGAAAGCAGAATAAGCGGCACTATCCACCCTCCAAGAACAAAGGCTAAATAGAAGATGCTTAAGAGTATTATACACCCCACTACATATTTTAGAAATTGCCCTATCGATTGACAGTTTATTTTCATTGTTGTAATTGTAAATAAAAAGAATAGATAATAGTTGTCTCTTATCAAACAAATTGAATTATGTATGCTAGTTACCGTGACCGATTGGGTTTGTGATTATCTGAAATGGTCCGTCAGATTCCATAACCATAGATTTTTTCTCTCTTGCCCCAACTTCTCGTATAATGTGCCACCCTTTATAGGGTATCATTTCTCTAGGCAAGTTATCTATGAAACAACTACTATCAATCATATTATCAATATTTGGAACTATTTAATGATTCTTGTCTATTATTTAAAAGGGAACGTCATCATCTATATTTGTTGGAGCGAATCCTATTCCTTCTAATATTTTAACTTGTTCAGATATTACTTCTTGAACTACTATCGGTTGGTTTTCCCCATTATCATACAGTTGCTCCATATTACAGCCAGTAGATTGACCTACAAATCTCTTTCTCATCTCTTCATCCGACAATGGCTGTTATCATAAATCTCTGGGAATCCTTCATCCTCAACAAACTTCATAAAAGCCTTATCTGGAAGTGTTGAAGACAGTGCATACTTTAATTTGTATCGTCCATCGTAGGATGTGTAATTCTCCAATTCAGTAATATGTTTGACTATCTCTTGAGTTTTCATCTGCCAACCCTTTCCCAATTCACTTAATGACAAAGAATAACACTGCCAACAACACAATACCTACTATTACAATCCAACGATTTACATTTGAGGACTTCAATAATGCCTTTGTGGTAGTATCTAATTGAGTACTCAAAGTCGTAACCTTTTCATCAAGGTTGATGAGGTCTGATCTAATCTCGTTTTTGTAAGTATCAATATTTCTCTTTATCTCTGAAATCTCCTTTTTTGAATCATTAACCACATTGGAGATTCCTTCAATTATAGAGGAAACGCTGTCCAATGATTTAGAAATCCCATCACAAGAAGTCTTTATTTCGTCTGATTTGGTACAGAGTTTCTCTTGACCTTTGCCCAATGCTTCCAAGGATTTGTCTTGGATATTCTGTGAATCTTTAAGTTCTTTCAAAACTACACCTAACTTATCTTTTACATAATCAATAGCACTGGTTGCAGATTTCAGATGCTTGTCCAATTCTGCCAATTTGTCAACCTGTGATGTCAACTTGGTATTAGCACTCTCAAACTTACTTAATTCTTCCTCTGTTTTTTGTTTCAGATTGTCTGAGACTTTATCTGTTGAATTTGTGAATTTCTCAATCACCTTATCACAGGATTTTTGAATATTCACAATGGTTTTCTCAATTCCTGTAATGTTTGAGCCTTGAAATGATGAGATTTCTTTTACCCAGTCTTTTACATTGGTCAGAAGTGAATTCAATGAAGAAACATATCCGGCAACTATACCTTGCAATTCGTTGCTTGTTTTTACGGTCTTTTCGACTTGATTTTTTGCCGATTCAATGTCTTTAAGACTTTGCTCTAATCTTTCCAGAGAAGTATTGATGTCGTATGGCATATTATTTGATATTTAGATATTTGTTTCTTATTTGATTGAGTTGTTCTTCGTGAACAAACAGCATAATCGATTGTGCCCCATCCCTTATGATTTTATCTTTGATAAACACATCTTCCGGATGAACCTTTTCAGACAAACGATTGATGAAAGTGTCAATTTTGTCCCATACAGTTGAACTATCTTTCTTGTACATACTCATAAATCCCTCATAGAATGAATTAAGCGCTTCGGTTTTCAGCGTTTCATTTTCTCCCGTACCCAAAAATGTAATACAGTAGGTTAGTAGTAGTTTTAATGCGGAGTTATCATAATGGTCTATACGGCAGCGTAACACTGCGCCATAAAGATGTTTTATGTTGTTAACTTCACTTCCAGAGGTATCTATTTGGATTACATCTATATATTTTAGCACCAACCCAAAATCATCCTTCTGCTTTGAGTCTTCTGATAATGAGTATAAATCCTTACCCACCTTATAGTCTGGGCGTGCATATTTCGAGTTGAAATACAGATGAATGAACTCTTTAAGCCAACTGTCAGCATCTCCTTCTTTTTGATGTTCTAGGCTATTCTCACAAGCAATTCTCATGTCCACGATTGCACGGTATCTCTTCTTCTTCAAACTATCATATACAAACCCTGTCAGATAAACTAAACATTTATCTAGATAGTTTCGACCTCTTTGTTTGTCAATTTCAGAGACTTTTTCTTCGGCTTGCTCAAGAGAATAATACTTACAGAAGAAGTCTAACATATTCTCTTTATACTCGTCGTCAGTTCGTTTGTGAATCTTCAATTCATAGGTTTGGGACAGATAGTCAATCGTCACATCCTCAACTAATCCGACACAACACATTCTGTATATTGCCTTGTCGGTATCATCCTTATCTCGTTTTCTACAGAACAGCAGTCTTAATTTACGATAGATGTCATTATTGGCGTGATTTCGTAACCAGCGAGTATCACCCGACAACATTCCAATTTGGGCAATCAAATCGTCAAAATCATTGACCTTATTTAGTTTCAAGGTGCCGTTATCGGGATTAAGGTCTTGCCATCCTTGTGTTTGTGCAATTGAAGTGATTTCCGCTCTAATTGATTGCTCGAATTGCTCATAATCTTGTTGTACCTGATTTTCCCACGATACAGTCACATATACGTAGCCATCGGAATCAGCTTTCTCCATTGCCTTGTAAATACCTTCAGACACATCGTCAGTTCCGTCAAGCGGTTTGAGCAAATCATTGGCTGAATGATTTGAATAAGTTTTTAGAATACTGATTAAAGTATTAGTGACATCTGAACACGTTTTTGAGTCAAAGTTTACGAATCGGAATGTTGGTTTAAGTGTATCAAGAAAAACATAGCCATATTGTTTGGACCTATCCTCTTCGGACACTATTGTAATTGAGTTCTTTCTCTGATTCACAATAAGTGCCAAGTCCTCATTTCCACAAGTATCTCTCAATTCCCCTTGTATTTTCGTCGATATAGTTGCTCTTACATTAAGGATTCTATCGGTCATCTCAGACAATATCACCTTCTCCTTATATAATCCTCTAAAGGAATTGTTATGGAACCATAAACAAATATTCTTGTCGACATTCTCCACAAAACCACATTGCCGGATAATTCCAGACAGCTTTTCATAGTTCTCTTGAGAGCACCCCACGGAACTGCACAGGCTATGAAAATCGGCCCAAAGGATATATTTATTTCGGAAGTTTTCAAGCCAGATTGGGTCTTCATCAGCACCCATATGCCAACGGATATCGTTGATTTTATCCGTAGTCAAATGTAAGTATTCTGTCGAATCATATAACACATAGGAGATAGCGTGCTTTTTATCACGCCCCCCACGCCCTGCTTCTTGGACATAACCCTCAATGGATGAACATGGATTGATATGAATAGTGAAGCGAATGTTGGGTTTGTCAATACCCATACCAAACGCTTTTGTGGCAACCATCACATTCTTTTCATTCTGATTGAATGATTGCATATTTTTAAAGTACTTTTCTTGTGCTTCTTTGTCTTTCCCATCTTTCCCATCATTGCCAATAAATGTCCCCACACTAAGGGATTCTCCTGACTCGGCAATCAATCCTGTTGATATTCCTGTTTGCCCCCATTTATTATCTTCTACCCCAAAACGGCCGTGGGCGTGAGGACAAAAGACAATACCTCCATTGGGGTATTTGTTATTCTTGTCCTGATGATAGAAATCGTCGGTAGAAAAACCTTGAATATGACATTCAACAGACTCATTGTTATTGTTTATCAAATCAATATCCGACGGAATATCTTTCAACAGACTGTACATCACCTTTCTTTTGGATTCTGCCACTACAGCCTGCAATTCTCTATCCGATACTATTCCTAATAATAGTGGGTTATACCTATCTCTAATCTTATCAAAATCGGATTGCACTTCAATTATCCGATATGTCAATTCAGGACGGGTGTCATTTTCGGGTCTGACAATTGTTTCACTGTCAATCGAAAGTCTCCCTCCCAAAGTCAATTCTCTCTCCACATCGGCAAGCACATCAAAAGAAGCAGTAGCAGTCAATCCAATAATGGATAACGGTTTCTTTGATTTGGTGTGCATATAGTCAATCATATTCCTACCTAAATGAAGATAGGATGTCCTAAAATCGTGTCCCCATTCTGATACACAATGAACCTCATCAATAACACCATAAGAAAAATACACATTGTTTTTCTCTGACATTACAACCAAACTCTCTCTAAAATTCTCCATCATAAAACGTTCAGGGGAGAGGAGCATAAATTGTAAAGAACCGTTTTGCAACAGATTGAGTTTCTCATTTTTTACACGAATGTCCATTCCACTATTTACACAATCACATGCATCAATTCGTATCTCTCTCAATCCTCTAACTTGGTCTACCATTAGAGAAACCAATGGGTCCACAACTATTGTCACTCCTGGTTGCAACATACTAGATAACTGGTATGTTAAGGATTTACCACCACCTGTAGGAAGAAGACCTATGGTGGTCTTGTCGGACAAAGTGTGACTCAATATAGGAAGCTGACCGGGTCTAAAAGAAGACTTTCTGAAAATCTCTCTCAAGAAATATGTCAACGTATCTTTCCTGTCCTCAATATCTATGTAAGAACCCATAGTATCCTTTTGGACAAATTCCGGATAGGCGATATTCTCAGCAGAATAAACTGTTCTCTCTTTCTTCTTATAATGGGAAGAACGAATTATATAAATTGTTTCGGAATCAACAGCTAACGGCATCGCATCTACATTATCTCGTAATAGAAGAGAAATATCCATACACAAGTCATAATGATTATCTGGAATGATAGTATTGACTTTGTTTGTTAGATGCAAAGGTGAAGATTTGAAATCTTCTGTGGAAACTATGGTTAGGTTAATATTGGGCAATTTCTCGTTACTTCCATCCAATTCGGTCATTTTGTGGTAAAGTTCGGAGAAATGTTGAATAGCCAGTGCTGCACACGGGACATCTCTTTCAACAACAACGATATTCCAACTATCCTTTTGTATATCCAGCTCCCCTGTAATGATTGATTGTAGAAGCATCCGTTCAACACGGGCGATGGCCAAAGGAGAAAGCACTATCTGCAACGTATCTCTCCAACTACCAGATAATTGTTTCCCATAGTTTTTCTTTAATATTGAGAAATACCTAATGGAACTTGCATCTTGCTCCCATACGGAGATGAAACGAGTGTTTTTCAAGTCGCCCAATCGATATGTATCCCAACCCATCTGTGACGATACTTTATCACGTAGTTCGTCTCTCAATCTATGAACAATATTGGAGTGATACTGGTTTCCATCTACTTCAAAGATGAATCCTGTTGGAGCACCACCGTAAGGTATTTCTATGGCAAAATCAACTCGTTGGTCTTTGCTGAACTTTTGGTTCGGAATCTTGACAATAGTTGATAAAGGTCTTTGTGGTTCTAATACTTGAACCAAATATTCGTTACTGCTTCCAGAAAGATAATTCTCGACGAAACCCTTCTCAAACGAACTTTCAAGAACATCTCCATTATATGACTCAATATTGAATCGAGGGTCGATAATATGCAATGCTTCATTAATGTCATTATTTGACACCGTGTGAGTAGACCCATAATGGATAGTTGCTGATGATTTGGGTTTAGTAGAAATATGAAATAGTTTTGAGAAAGTATTCTCAATTACCAGAGGAGCCATTGTTGGCAATCCCCTTGATATGATATTTGCAAGTACTGCAAGTCTCGAAGGATAGTCCTTTTCTACAGATAGTGACTTGTTGGACTTTACGTCGAAAGATGACAACGATTTCAGTAATCCTTCGTTCTCTTCCTCCAATTCTGTGTCAACAAACTCATCAGTAATGGCATCTAAGACATATCCGGCAAAGAACTGGTTCTTCTTGTGAGATTCTTCAATACGCTTACGAATATCTTGGATGCTCTCAATTCTATCAAAGTTCTTGAAGAACACTCGTAAAGAGATAGACCATTCCCCCTCCCATTCGCCTTTATTCAAGTCATAATTGGCAAATACTGAATCAGGGTCTGTGGCAACCAAGAAATCATCCAGACGCTTGCTATTGCTATAATATGGACCAACACACAAGAAATGGTTCACTCCTGTGAATACCTTTTGGAATAGTGAAATGAACTTCGGTAGGTCGAATAAATCAACATCAAGTATGTTGCTGAAGAGATGTATCTTGGGAAGATTGTTGGAAACGAAGTCTTTTTCTGTCAGTTGGTCAAAGACCTTGTTGACTACACATATTTCAACATCTTCACAAATACACTTGATAATGTCTTTTGCTCTGGTCACTGCTGGAACAGAAGGTTCAATCAAAGTCACCTTCTTTATCTTTGGTGTTTTTCTCTCACGCTTAAAGAAGTCCAGCAAACATATAGTGGCGATTCCTTGACCACACCCCCAGTCGAAGACTTCGACCTCGCCAGAAACAACTTCTCCAAGATTCGGATAACTCTTATATGCAGTGTTAAGCTTGGCTTGGTGCATCTTGCCAAAACTTCTCAAATACATATTTAAGTGGTCTTCATCATCTATGATGTCTGTTCCCCTTTTCAATTCATTGTACAACTGGTCAAGTCTTACCTTGTCTGTTGGCAAACAGGACATAGCTGTATCTCTCATCCCCTTGAATGAGAAATTTCTATTTCTAATGAATTGTTCCTTAAAGGTTGGCATTGTTTACTCCTGTAATTGTTTCTGATTCTTTATTATTGCAGTACCTATTATAGTTGGCCAGTGCTATCTCTTTTGTAGTGTTTGCATAGCAGTATTCACATTGGTGTGGACAAGTATCGTACTCACCTATATCCTTACTGATGCAGCAACCACAAGCCGTTCTCTGACCGGCATCTCTATTATTCTTTTTGATGACTGCATATCTTCCCTCATCAAGAGCTATGGCGTCTGATGGTATTTCCGGAGTACCGAATAAGTCTCCCACTGGAGTTATTATCTCTGCACCGAGTAATTTTAGCAGTTCGGGGTGGTTATATCCATACTTGACAATCAGCCTGTCATCAACACAGTGGTTGGGAATGATTCCAGGATACCGACTCGGTTCCCCACAAGTTGCCAATTCATAGTCCCAACCTTTAGAATGATTCATCTCAACCAATTTGGTTGCAAAGTCTACCATTTGTTCCTGCTGCCATTTCTTGTAGTTGATGCCGTTGCTTTGCAGATTCCGTCTTACTTTGGTATATTCTTCTATATCAACATAACTAAAAACCAGTCTTTTGGTATAGCCTTTCAGCTGGTCTCCAATTCTCTCAATCTTATCAAGTAGTTGATTAGAATCAATCTTATCTGTTAGCACAAGGGGGTCGTGTCTCCATATCACTTGTCCTGGCCCACCAAAATAATCGACCAATCGTTTGAAAGTGTCTATTCTACTGGCCAATGGTGGAACACCCTTTTCCAAACCCTCTTTGTCATAGTCATTCATCGTGTACTGAATATAACAACCAATACCACCATTTTGAGTCTTGAGTTTGTCCAAATGATTCAGCAAAGGAGATGGGTCTTTAGACCAAAACACTATGAATTTGGTACGATGATATGAGACATATGAGTATTTACCGTTGAAAGGATTCTTCCAAGCCGAATATCCCTCTGACAAGCGATGGAAGAACCAGTCGGAATAGAATGCAGGGATATCCGTACTCCTACTTGCAGATACGATTACAGGAGCCATTGCAGAAACCTGCTGTCCATTCGCTATTACTATATTATCTTTTCCCCAAGTTGCCATTATGACTTATTCTCGTTAATCCTGTTCAAGGTTCATTGTTTTTTTTGCACCACAAGTAATCCCCTGATGTCTACATTTAATAATTTCGATATTCTATCAAGTGTCTGCAAGTCTGGCTGCACCGAGTTTTGACACCACTTATTATCCGAGCAAGTAGACATTCCCAATTGCCCATCTAGCCATTTGCCCGTCTTGTTTTGTTCAACAAGAATCACTTTCAATCTGTTAAGGTTAGTTGTGCCCATATTTGTTAAACGTATAATCCAAAGTATAAAACTAATAGTTTAATAACGTCTCTATATATATATTATTGTTGACACACTTCACTTTTATTTGATTAAAGTGCTTGTATAGAGACCACAAAATGAGTAATCAACTTTTTGCTTTTTATCGCTTGTTTTGGACCACTTGCGAAACCCTCTTGGTGTCTAGACCAGGCTTAATCGAAGGCGTCGTCTAATACCGTCAACCAATAACTACGGGCATAAAAAAAAGAAGACCTTTTTGGTCTTCTCTTTGGTGCACGGAACAGGACTTGTGAGAGAAGTTCTTGTTGTTCCTTCTAAGTTGATATTGTGTATTTTGACCGTTTCTATTATTGTTAAAAATGACCACTATGACCAACAAATCTTCTAAAATATGACCAAATTATGACCAACCTTTTCGCTCCACATTATTTCACATTTCCCAGCAGTTCCTTCGCAGTCATCTCCATCTTGTTGAAGGAAAACCATCGCTTGCCGAGGTCCTTCAATGAAGCACCGATATGATAGACCGTGTTGTCGATGCATAGGTAGCGGTCGTGAACCTTGTCATACTTCTTCACGTCGATGGGCTGGTATTGGGCGTAGTGCTTCGCATGGTCGAGCGAGAGTTGCTTCTTGACTTCTTTGGTGTAGATGGTGGCTGCCACATTGGGGCTCCGCTTGTCGAGCATCGTCAGCACGGTGTCATCGACATAGTTGTCGAAAAGTACGATGCTCTTCTTCGCCGAGCGGATGAGGTCGGAAACGAATGTGTAGGCGTCGAAAAACTGTCCGTCGAAGAAGATGCCTTGGGTAGGAGTCTTGCTTTTGTCATCCAGCCGTTTGAGTATTTGCTCCACTTTTTTGTCGGTGGCCTCTTGTCGGGTGGCCAATGCCAACTGACTATGCTCAATTACTTCAATACGCTGGAACATCTGTGCGTTGGCAGCAAAGAACTGCTGGGCAACGGTAAAAGCCCGCATAATACTGATATTCACATCAACAGCGGTTTGAGACCGTAAGACACTGCTAAGCATTGCAATACCGTTGCGAGTGAAAGCATAAGGAAGATATTTGATGTTTTGACCTCTCTTGGTTTTCAAGGTCGCAATTTGCGACCTTGAACCAATCGCTTCTTCTTGAGTAAGTTGAAACATAAAATCCTCAGGGAAACGGTTGGCGTTGCGTTTTACCGCCTCATTAAGACGCTTTGTCTCCACGCCATACAGCATTGCCAAGTCACTATCAAGCATCATTTGGACGCCACGAATGACATATGGCAAACTCCAAAAATCGCCCTGAACCTTACATAGCCCTAACGGACAAGACTAGAAAGAAGATGATGGAAACAAACTTTTAATAGGTAAAATGGCTTGAAAGGAGATAGCGATGCTGTCTCCTTTTTTTTGTATAAAAAACTTGTCAACAAGTTGTTCGGTGCATTTTTGGTGCTTTTTTTTGACATAAAAAAAACTCACAAGCTTATTTTAAAAGAACTTGTGAGACTTAGGGAGCGGAAAGAGAGGGATTCGAACCCCCGGACCCTCGCAGGTCAACGGTTTTCAAGACCGCCGCATTCGACCGCTCTGCCATCTTTCCGTTTGTGTATCACGCAGTTGGGCGTTTATCACACATCCACGTTGGTTTTGCAAAGATACAAAAAAATTTGTTTTTGCAAGGTTTTTGTCAAATTTCGTTTTTAATTGCGTATTTTTGCAGGAAATTATTTTTATAGACTATACTTAGAGGATGTTCATTATCAAATTATTTCATCTTTGTGCGAGGGGGAGAGGGGCTGCTTTTTGCAGGTTGGTCTGCCTTATGGGGTGCCTGTTTCTGACGGTGGGAGCGGCCTGGGGACAGCGCACGGTGGCTCCCATCACGGGAAAAGTGACAGACGCAAAGACAGGCGAGCCGCTGGCCTTTGTGCAGATTGCCCTGCCGGGCTCGACACGTGGCACCATGACCGACATGGAGGGCCGCTTCGACCTTAGCGCGACGGCGGAAGACACGGTGCTGCACTTCCGCATGGTGGGCTATCGACCGCAGACGGTGGTGCTGAAAAGAAAATCGTCGCGAAGGCTGAAGGTGGCCATGCAGCCTGAGGCCACCACGCTGCAGGAGGTGAATGTGACAGCCAAGAAGGGGCGGGGCGAGCGTTATAGACGAAAGAACAACCCTGCCGTGGTACTTGTGAAAAAGGTGATTGCACACAAAGAGCAGAACAACGTGATGTCGAGTCCGATGTTCAGCCGCCGGGTGTTTTCGAAGCTGAATATGTGCTTGGACCAGTTCCATCCCGACTTTGAGAAGCATCGCTTCTGGAAGCACTTCGATTTCGTGGAGAAATATATCGACCGCGCCGAGTTTGACAATGCCGAGATTCTGCATTTCTCCATCCGCGAGCGGATGCAGACACAGAACTACCAGTCCGACCCGCCTTCGGGACAGCTTTTTAACATGCGCACCCTCACCACCGCCTACCGTGCCGACGGGGTGGACGTGAACATGTCGCAGGAGGGGTTGGACGACGACTTGGATGCGTTGTTTCCTGCCATCGACATTTTCGATAACGAGATAACCCTCATGTCGGTGCGCTTTGTCAGCCCCCTGTCGTCGCTGCTAGCGACCACTTTCTATCACTACTACATCACCGATACGGTGGAGCTGGACAGCCAGCGGTGCGTGGAGCTTTCCTTTGTGCCGTCGAGCAAAGGCAATTTCGGTTTCGTGGGGTCTATGTATATTGTGGCGGACAGCAGCTACGCCGTGAGGCGCTACGAGATGCGGGTGCCGGAGGCCGTGGACCTAAACTTTGTGCGCGACCTGAACGTAATGCAGTCCTTCGAACCCGACAGTGCAGGACACTACCTACCCACGCGCACAGACACTTACGGACGTTTCTATATAGGCAAACGGTTGCGACAGGTGTATGCTCACCAGATGCGGCTGTGCTACGACTACTCTTTTGACACCCTCCTGCCCCAGCCGGACAGCCTTTTCACGGCCCTCTCTTCGTCGGCCGAACTGCCGGGAGCCCACCACATGCTGCGCAAGGACTGGAATGCCCAGCGGCCGGTGTCGCTCTCGCTGGCCGAGACTTTCTTAGACAGCATGCGCTACGAACTGGCACGCATTCCCTCGGTCCGCTTCACTATCCACACCGTCGAAGCCCTGGCCACGGGCTATGTGCCCACCCACCGGTCGCGCGACTCCAGCCGTTTCGACATTGGTCCCATCTACAACATGGTCAGCCACAACGGCACCGAAGGGTTACGCCTGCGGGCGGGTGGCATGAGCCGCGCCCGGCTCAACCCACGCAACTTCTTTGACGGATATGTGGCCTACGGTTTCCGCGACCGAAAGGCCAAGTTCAACCTAAATCTCTACCACACCTTCGAACCTAAACGGCGTTTCCCCAAAGAGGGTCCTTTGGGCTATATCAGCCTTCATGCAGGCTACGACATAGAATCTCCGGGTCTCTCCTTCGACCAATACGACCGCGACAACATCATGATGTGGAGCAATCAAGAAGTACCCGCCCAGTATGTGGCAGACCTACAGCTGCGGCTGCGCAAACAGTGGCCCAACTTCATCGGCATCGACACATACGTGGGAGCCCAACGAATAGTGCCTACCGGCCTGCTGAACTACTACCGCATCATAGGCCAAAACAACGAAGGGGACTTCGACGTGGAGCGGGTGGAGCGATTGCAGCATCTGCAATGGGCCACCAACGTCACCCTCTCGCCCAGCGGAATGAACGTGAGCGGGCGAACGGGCGAGAGTTCGCTGCTGAACCTCACTCGTGGGGCGACATTCCTCACTCTAAGCCACGAAATGGGACTGCTGGACGGCTTCTATTACAACCGCTCCTCGCTGAGCCTGACCAGCCGCCTTTGGTTTGCCGCCCTCGGCTATATAGACCTGCTGGGTGGCGGCGGCATTGTGTGGAATCCCGTGCCCATGCCCAAACTGTTTGTGCCGAATGGCAACGGCAGCGTGTTCCTCTCCGAGAGGTCGTTGAGCACCATGGAACCCATGGAGTTTATCATGGACCGCTACCTGTCACTTTTTGCCACCTACCACATGAAAGGTCTCGTGCTCAACCACCTGCCCCTCATCAAGCGGCTACGGCTGCGCGAGGTGGTAGGATTCAAGATACTTTGGGGCGGCATGTCGGAGATGAACAATCCTATGGCTGGCAACGGCACCAAAGGGCTCTACCTGCTGCCCGAAGGGGCCCATTTCCTAACAAACACGCCCTATATGGAATACAGCATCGGCATAGAGAATATCCTAAAGTTTATCCGCATCGACTATGTCCGTCGGCTCACCTACCTTCAAGAGGGCCAACCAAAACATGCTGTCAAGGTGTCGCTACAGTTTACGATGTAAGAACAAAAAATATTAACATGACTAAGAATACTCTTCCTAAATGGCTCAAGAACGCCCGAGTGGGTGCCACAATGCAGAGCCTGATGCCCTCGGTGGTGGCCGTGGTGATGGCTGTCGGAAGTGACCATTTTGGCTGGTGGCAGGCATTACTGGCTGTCGCTGGCGTGTGGTTTGCCCATCTGGCATGCAATCTTCTGGACGACTATTTTGACCACAAGGCCGATATGCTGAAGGACCGCGAACGGGTGGTGCGCAAGGGCATCAAGGCCTACACGGCCAAGTACCCCTACCTAACCGATGGCAGCGCCACGGTGAGCGACCTGAAAAGAGCCATCGCTACATTTGGCGCGGTGGCAGTGGTCTGCGGCGTGGCAGTGGCTTGCAGTCGCGGATGGGGCATACTGCTTATTGCCGCTGCAGCGGCAGTGCTGGGCTTTTTCTACTCGGCCCCGCCCGTCAAATTCTGCTATTGGGGCATGGGCGAGTTAGTGACCGGACTCATCTTTGGTCCGCTGCTGATGGAGGGAGTCTACTGGGCGGCCACCGGAGTACCCGACTGGCGGGTGCTGAGCATTTCGCTTCCCATAGGACTGCTGGTGGTGAACATCCTCTATACGCACAGCATGATAGACCTAGAGGGCGATGCCGCCAGCGACAAACTGACTCTGGCCGGCCTGCTGAAGTCTGACAGCGCCAAGCTGACCATGAGTTGGATGCTGAATTTCCTGCCCTACCTGTGTGTGTTGGTGGCCGTAGGTCTCGGATGGCTGCACCCCGCCTACATGGCCGTGGTGCTGATGCTGCCGCGGTCGGGGTGGCTCTTTTGGTCGCTCATTCAGTTTTCTAAAGGGGCCGACTTCAGCCGTGAGCTGGAACATCCGCGCAAATTCCTAGGCAACATGGGCAAAGACTGGGAGGGGGTGCGCAAGGCAGGCCTCGACTGGTTCCTTATTCGGTGGCTAACCGCCCGCAACATAGTCAGCGGCTTCTGCTTGATTATCATCGTCGTCAAGCTCATCCTACTGTTTTTCTAACATCCCTCATCATTATGGCAAACAAATTCTCACAAATGTGCTATCTGGCCCAGTGGTTTGTACGGGCCAAGTTTTTCGGTCGCCGTGCCCCATTGCAGAGTGTCCTATTCATCAGCGACCGCTGCAATCTCTCGTGCAAACACTGCTCGGTATACAATCACGCAAACCCCATCAGCAAGAGCTATGAGCAGATACGCGAAGAGCTAAAATACTGCCTTGCACAGGGATCTCGCTTTGTTGACTTCGAGGGCGGGGAGCCATTGCTATGGCGCGACGGAGAGCATACAGTGAACGACCTGTGCGACCTAGCGCACCAACTGGGGTTCTACTCCTGCACCATCACCACCAACGCGCAGATGCCCTTTAAGGACTGCCACGCCGACAGCATATGGGTGAGCCTGGACGGCATCGGCAACTCGCACGACGCAGTGCGCGGACAAGGCACCTTCGCCCGGCTGGAGCAGAACGTGGCCAACTGTGGGCACAAGGCGCTCTCAGTATCCATGTCGGTGAACACGATTAACTGTGAGAGCGTGCCTCAGTTGTTGGAGTATGTGCGGCAAAGTCCTTACATCAAGTCGGTCTCGTTCAATTTCCACACTCAGTTTCCTGGCACCGAGTACCTTACCCTGCCACAAGCCAAACGCGAGGAAGTCATAGACACCATTCTGGCCTTCAAACGCAAGGGCTACCCGGTGATGAACACCCGCGCAGGACTCACCCGCATGAAAGATCTGAAATTCAAGAAACGCTGCTGGATGACTAACTACGTGCTGACCGATGGTTCTAAACATCCTATACCCGTCTGTGGTGAGGCAGGGGGATGCGAACACTGCGGTTTCTCGATGGCAGGCGAAATGGATGCTGTCTTCAACTTCAGCCCTGAGACTATCTTTGCCGGATTGAAACTAAGAACGGTATAGTGTGCAGTGTACTGCGGCAGCCACCACACTGCATGGGACACGAGATAGAAATTTGGGTCCCCGCAACTACCAACTATTAACTGAACTTCAGCCTTAGGCTGTTGAGAACAACGCTAACACTGGAGAGGGCCATGAGGGCACTGGCCAGGGTAGGCGTCACCTGCCACCGGATGCCGAACAGATAGAGCACCCCGGCTGCCAGAGGAATACAAATAACGTTATAAACAAAAGCCCAGAAGAGGTTCTGCCAAATCATGCTCACTGTCTTGCGGCTGAGGCGCACAGCTTCTGGCAGGGCGCGGAGGTCGTCGCCCATAAGCGTAACTTGGGCCACATCCATGGCCACGTCGGTACCGCGACCAATGGCTATGCCCACATCGGCAAGGGCCAGGGCCTGTGTGTCGTTGATGCCGTCGCCCACCATGGCCACTCGGTGCCCATCGGATTGGAGCCGCCGCACAAGGTCTTCCTTGTCCTGCGGAAGCACTTGACTCTGGAAATGGACAATGCCAGCCCGACTGGCCCAGTATTGAGCCGCCTCCTCTTTGTCCCCGCTCATCATATAAACCTCTATGCCGCCCTTTTGCAGTTCCTGCATGGCCTCACGGGCATGGGGTTTGAGGCTTTCGCGTTCCTCTAGGGGCAGCTGGTCGGCCTTGGTAAAGTCGACAGCCTGGTTGGGGATAGTCAGGGTGCCGGTCTTGTCGGTCACGAGGGTGTCTATCTTGCACAGGTTTTCCAAGGCGGCTGCATCCTTGATGAGGATCTTTTTCTCGGCAGCCTTGCCGATGCCCACCATGAGGGCGGTGGGCGTGGCCAATCCCATAGCGCAAGGACAGGCAATGACTAGCACGGCCACGGCCGAAAGGATAGCCTGTGGCAATGCCTCCACCCCGCCCAAAAGCCACCAAGCCAGAAATGTGAGCACGGCAATTCCAGCCACCACCGGCACGAACACCAAAGCCGCCCGGTCCACAATGCGCTGCACCGGAGCCTTAGAACCCTGAGCCTGCTGCACCATGCGGATAATTTGGGCCAAGGCAGTCTCTTCGCCTATCTGACGGGCCCTCATGCGGAAAGAACCTTGGCTAGGGATAGTGCCTGCCAGAACACGGCTACCTTTGCGTTTCTCGGCAGGGGTGGGCTCGCCGGTGATCATGCTCTCGTCTACATAGGCGGCATCGGCGGTCATAAAACTTTGGGCAGAGAGCGCCTCGCCATCCACTGGGACTATCTCGCCCGGACGGACCTCCAAGATGTCGCCCTTTTCAATTGTGGCGATAGGCACTTCACGCACCACGGCAGGTTCGACAACATTGCCCTCGGCATCAAGTTTCTCCTTGCGCTCGACAATATGGGCGGTCTTGGGCGTCATGCCCATCAACTGGCGGATAGAGGAAGCGGTGCCGTCCTTGGCCTTCTCCTCCAGCAGGCGGCCGGTGAGCACAAAGGTGATAATCATGACCGAGGCATCGAAATAGGTGTGCCACCCCATACCGCGTGAGCCCCACACCTGCGCCCCGAATAGGGTGTTGAAAGTGCTGAAAAGGAAGGTGATGCCTGTGGAAAGTGTCACGAGGGTGTCCATACTGGCAGTGCCGTGGCGCATCTGTTTCCACGCCGTGACATAGAATTGCCGGCCACAATAGAGCATATTGGTCAGGGCCAACGCCATGCAGATAAGGTGGGCGACCAGCTCCGACCCCGCGAGAATCCACCCCATGCCGAAGGCCATCACCAGCAGCGAGAGAACCCACGAGATAATCGTCCTACGTTTGAGGCGAGCATATCCTTGCCGTTCAATTGCAGCCACGTCGCGGTCGGCCTCAATAACAAGGTCGAAACCGACGGCATTGACTTCACGTTTCATGGTCTCAAGAGAAACCTGGTCGGGGTCGTACTCGATAAGTGCCGAGCGGTTAGGCAGCGACACAGCCGCCGACCGCACGCCGCTGAGAGAATTGAGCGTACGCTCGACATTGGCAGCACAGGCAGCACACGCCATGCCCACCACAGGAATGGTCTGTTTCATCTTAGTTTACAAAACTCTCAATTCTCAATTCCCAATTCCCAATTCTCAATTCCCAATTCTCAATTCTCAATTCTCAATTCCCACTATCTGGTCAGATTTGCATCTCAAAGCGGCCTAAGTCGTCCACGGCCTCCTTCATCTGCCCCGGGGCGACCGTGGCGGGGTCGAAGGCGACGGTGACACCAGCAGCCGTGCGGTCGGCCTTAGCCGAGGCCACACCGGGGAGGGCTTTTAGAGCCTCTTCCACCTTGGCCTCACAGTGTTCGCATTTCATTCCAGTTATTCCAAAAAATTTAGTTTCCATAGCGTTAATAAAAAAAACGTATCTTTAAACAGCGTTATTAAACGTTGCAAAGATACGAAAAAAAATTTGATTATCCGCATCTGCCATAATTAAGCCTAGGAGAAGCGATAATCAAGGTAAAAGGTAAAAACTAAAAAGTAAAAAGTGATTATAGTTATTAGTTTACAAAACTCTCAACTCCGTCCACCCTTTTAGTTTTTAGTTTTTACCTTTTACCTTATTACAAACTCTCAACTGTTAGTGGTGGTCGGAGCGGGATCATGGAGAGTGATAGCCTGATTGAGCATTTCGAGAACCTTGGCCATGCCTGCAGGCATACTCTCCTGCTTGGCTTGGACCTGGACATCGATAGTGGCCTCAATGCAATAGTTGGAATCCTGTGAAGAAACAGAATCCTTCTTGGTAGAGAGGGAGCTGCGCATGATGGTGCGGCGGTTGTAAGCGTTGAACCAGCCGAACCCGTAGTAGTTGATAGCGGAGTTGGTATTCTCGGACCTGCACTGGAGATCGCTGTCGGACTGATGCTCCTCCTCAAAACCCGTGATGTTGGCCTTAAAGGAGATGTTAACATTGTCAATGGCAATGTACGGGATGGGGACGATGGTTAGGAGGGGCACGGTAAGTTCGACACTCTTCCCCTCGCGGGTGTAGCGGAAGGTGACGTTAACCACCTTGTCGGGTTCCTTCTCAGCAAAGCCAACTCGGCGGATGAAGTTGACGGTAGAAATGGCCGCTTGTTCCTGAGCGTCGACGCACGCGGCCAACGGTGCGCCTATCATGTCGCCAAAGGGAAGGGAGACGAGTCCCTGATTGACCTTGTCCTGATTGGGTTGTGGATTTTTTTCTGCAGGCATAGTAACTAATTTTTATTGTTTTACATATATTTTTTCATCAAATCATTCACAACAGGGAGTTCCAAAGATTGAGGGAAACAGAGCTGAAGGGCACGGCACATCTCAGCGCAGAGGGCGCGATAGCCAGCAGGATTGCTGCGGGCCTCGGCTTTGGCCCCCCAGATGTGGGTAATGCCACACTCCTGCTCGGGATAGTCGAGGAAAGTGGCAACAGGAATCTCAGACGCCTTCGCCACCATGGCAAAGAGGCGCTGTTCGGCAAAGACCATCTGCGAAACCATTTCCATGGGACGCTCAAGGTTGTCCGTCATAAAGTTGATGGCCGAAGCCGTATACTGCTGGAGAAAAGTGTCGTCACCAAAATACACAAGAGCCGTGTTGAAAGGGTCCTCCTCCCAGTCCCAAAGGGGGTTAGGAAGGTAGTCAGGACGTGTTTTGAGAAGGTGGAAGGGAATATAGCACTCAATCGTGGCCAGACTCTCGCGGTGGAGGGCCATAAGGCGATGCGGGGCAGCGAGTTGGCAAATAGGCCGCCAAACCATAAGGTCGGTGTCCATCATGAAGAAAGGAGCCTTCTCCTGCCGCACGGCAAAGAGTTTGCCCGCCGCCCAAAAGATTTCGGGGTCAATATGCTGGGGAGAAATACCGGCCAAGGTCTGATCATCGATGCCGCCGTCCCAGAGGTCGAGCAGCTGAATGCGTTGATAGTACTTCAAGCCCACTGGGTCGGTATAAAGCTTGATGGGTCCGTTAAGTTTGCGCCATAGGAGTGCAGAGAGGATAGTGGAAAGGAGCTCTTGGTCCTCAACGTAATAGTCGACACGGGGATTGCGCACACGGAACGGAAGGGTCCAGTTGATATGCACTGCAGGAATGCGTTGTGGTGGCATTACGCCATAATCTTCGTCTGTCATGGGAGGTCTTTTTGCTGTTTAGTAATAGTTGCTTTGGAGTTCATCATTCTTAATTCTCAACTCTTAACTCTTAATTCTCAATTCTTAATTTTCAACTCTCAATTCTCAATTCTTAATTCTCAATTCTCAATTCTTAATTCTCAATTCTTAATTCTCAATTCTTAATTCTCAACTCTCAATTCTCAACTCTCAATTCTCAACTCTCAATTCTCAATTCTCAATTCACCATAGTCACCTTCGTCTGTACGATTTAGAGTTATTACTGATGCTGCCTATGACACCGCCTAGGCCCCGGCGTCCACTGCCGCTGCCCTGACTGCTGACGGCTTGCGCACCGGAACTGATGCTGCCTATGACACCGCCTAGGCCCCGGCGGCCACTGCCGCTGGCGGTAGAACCGCCACTGCCAATAATGGGGAGGGGCTTGGTTGCACAAGTGAGCCCATCCACACCCGCCCTTATGCTGCTGACGACCGCAGACAGGGGGCGGCCACCGCTGCCTTGGCTGTACCCACGGGTGGCCAGCAGAATCTGGTCGAGTTGTAACTCGCCGTCGATGTGATGGGACGCGCGGCCTGTGGAGGATAATTCCGAATCGTCCTCTATGATAATGCCGTTATCGCCAACCATACGCAGGAAACTGAGGAGGCCTGCAGGAGGCTGGCCTGCATGGGCCTTGATCTGGATATGCAGGTTGGTGTCCATCGAGGCCGTCTGGTGGGAAACCATGTCAGTTTGGGACGAGCCGACATTGGCCATAAGCGTATACTGGTCGCTATTATCGACGCTCACTTGGGCATTGAAGTCGAGGTCAATGTCGTCCATTTTCAGGTAGGGAGCGGGAACAAGCGTCACGAGAGGGATTGTAATGCTCTTTTCGACAGCATTTTCGACATATGTAAACGTCACAGTAGTCACCTGTTCCTCAAAAGGATCATCCTGAAAGAGGGCCTCTTTGGTGTACTGCCAGGCAAGCTCGGAGGCCTGGCCTTGAGCCTCGATGCAAGCGGTGAGCACCCCTCCGACCAACTGGCCGAAAGGCACTGATCCAACAGCTTCGGGGCTCTCGTCAAGTTTGTGCCGAAGGGTGGGGCTTAGAAGGGAAAGCGGTTTTCTCATAACGGCTTCACTTATTTTTGGGATGACTGGTATGAATATTCCTCCTTAGGGGACTTTGGGGTGACCTCGTTTTCGGGATATGTCTGATATGAGGTTTCTACTTCAGGGGACTTTTGGGTGACCTCGACTGCGCCGGACAGGACCTGCATTAGCCGCTCCACGCCCAGGGGGAGATCGGAAGTGGAGGCCTGGATGCCGACATTTATCTTGAGGTCACCTTTGAAGGAGGAGGCCTGCTCATGTTTTTCAGTCATGGAGGCAGTGGTGGCTATCCGGCCTATCAGGTAGCCGCTATCCATAGAAACATCCGTGGCGAAGTTGAGTTTGATGTGGTCAATCTGCAGGTAGGGCAAGGGCACCACCGAAATGAGGGGCAGGACGATGCGCTTGCGCCGCCCCCCCATGATGAAGGAAAACTGGAGGGTTTTAGCCTGATAGTTAGTGTCCTGATCATGGTGGAAGCCCACCTGATGAATGTAGCGGGTGGTCGCAGCCGAAGCCTGAGCCTGCGCTTCGACACAGGCAGTGAGGGGCGATGCAATGAGAGAGCCAAAGTCAATGGCCTCTAGGCTGCTGGTTATATCGTCGAAATCCATGTGCTAACGTTTGAATTGGCTTGCTTGGTCAAGTTTCTTGGAGGCCTCGTCGACCTCTTTAAGGATTTCCATGGCGTGCCTAGATTCTGCACGATTGATCGTAAGTTCAAGCCCGCAATAGGGGCAGCGGAGAGCCTGGGCACTAAGAAGTTCTGCTATGGTGGTGGGTATGAATTGTCCACATTGGGGGCATTTCAAGCCGGGCGATTGTTGTTGTTGTGGCATAGGATGGGGGGTGTTAATTAGTATTTTATTATAATGGCTTAACCGTTAGGCTGTTGGAGGCCGCCTGAAGCAGCGACTTGATGCCGTCGGGGAGTTGGTGTTGCTGCATCTTAACATTGACTCGTACATGGGTAGTAGTGGTGTTCTCGGTTTCTCTATGAGAGACAACAAAGTGTGAGCCTGTAATCGCTTGTGTGGAGGGGGTCATCTCCTGCGCCGTGTTCTTCCGTTGCTCCTCTTGAAAGAGGAGTTGCCTAAGTTCCAGTCGTAGAGAGCGGCACTCCTCATAGCGCCGGAAATGCTCTTTGACAGAAATCCCCACTCGGTTGGTCCGAAGGCTTTGGATGAGTTTCTTGGCTTCTAAGCGCTTGTAGAGAAGGGGGGCAGACTCGGTGTGTTTGGTAGTATTGATAGGGGTAGGCACCCGAATGCCTGACCTTGGGGTGACAGTGGAACCAGGTGCCTGCATGCTGACAGTTTCTTCCTCAATGTTATGGAGGTAGACATTGAGGTCCAGGTCGAAAGTAACCTCGGTAACATGAAGGAGAGGAAGAGGCATCATGGTTATGATGGGGATGGAAATGTCCTGCATGTTGCCAGCAGAGTCACGCATAGCGAAGTGGGCCATTTGGAGTTGGCGTTCGGTGGCAGAGGGATTGGAAGTACCGTAGGCATAGCGTTCGATAAGTTCGTATGCTTTGTTGGCGGCACGGCTGTCGGCAAAGACGGCAGCTTCGAGCGTCTCGGCCAGAGCTGCTGCAATGCCATAGTCGCCCGAGGGGGTCCCCTCGACCTGCTGGCTGACCTTCATTGAGGGTTCCTTTGGCATGGCTTGCTATTTGTTTTCGTCAGTGGAGTTTTGAATCTTGAGCTCCTGCTGCGAGGGCACAATACGGATAGTCATAGTTTGGATGGCCTCGGGAGGGAGGTTGGCGAGGGCTTGGTTGGCCACCTCTACCTGGAGGGAACCGTAACGCTGAATACGGCGGAAGGAGGGCATGGTGCTCTCGCGGAGGATGTCGTCTAGCTCCTTCGTGAGAACACGCTGGAACTCGGCAGCCACGGCGGAGCGGAGGTCGAGAGCGGGGTCTTGCAGGAAAAGACCACGGATGTCTTCGTGGTCGATGAGGTGCTCCACGGCAGCCGGGTAAAGAAGATTGTAGACAGCCTTGAGCGAAAGGCTGGCATCAGGGCCCATGAGACGGTCGCGGTCGGAGGTAAGGATGGCCGCAAAGCGTTTGGCCAGGTGGCGGCGGAAGTCACGATTGTCTTGCAACGTGTCCACAAAGCCGTAGTGGGCCTTGTAGTCGGCAGTAGAGCACTGGATGGTGTGCACCATGGTTTTAATGAGCAGTTCGGCAGTTTCGCGAGCCACATAGCGCAGTGTACGGTCAATCTCCTTGCCGTTGACGCCTTCCTCCTCCTTTTCCTCAACGCCTTCGGTAACGGCATAGTTCAGTTTAAATTCGAGTTCGCCCAGCGAAGCCGCAGGAAGGTGCATACCCGACAGGCGGCCTCCTGTAGCATACTGTTCGGAGAGGGATTGTAAAAAAACATTAGCGTCGTGCTGGGCGCGGAGGGAGTCGGAAAGGATGGCTCCAAGGATATCTTTGAGAGTTGTTGACATATATTTGTTACTCTTAGTTGCTTTGAAGTTTACTATTCTTAATTCTCAATTAACCAGTTTATTGTTGGGCATTCTCAATTCTCAATTCACACCCCCGCCTACCCTTTTTAGTTTTCACCTTTTACTTTATCTCAAATTCTCAATTCTCAACGGTGACCATGTATTTTAATTTGCCAGCCGTGAGCAGGTAGAGGCCGGGGAGGGTGAATAGGAACTGACGGCTGTCGCCGTTGTTGGTCGACTCAATTGTGACATCATCCGCGCCCACCTTGGAACATTTTATCATCTCGGGGGAGATGTTACCTTCGGTGTCGTAATAGGTGGCACTTACGAGGGCATACCCGCCGGAAAGTTTCACCTTGTCGGCACTAACGGCCAGTTCGCCATTGGGGTTGAAAACCTCAATAGAATCGTTAAGAATTTCCAGCATTTTGGAGATACCGCCAGGCATATCTTCCGGGCCCACCTTGATGCTTACGTCCATGCTGGTCTCCACACTGTATTTAGAATCTTGGGTGGCCTTCGAATCCTTTTTGGAAGAGAACGAAACGCCAAAAGTAGGTTCGGTGCGGACCGATTTCTTTATGGCCTCGGACGATGCAGGGCTGATGGCAGTTGCTGGGCCGTCGGCATTAGGTTTAGCAGATGGAGCGGCATTTGCATTTTGGGGCTCTGCTTTGGAAGTCTCTTGTACATCAGTTTTCTTGGTAGTTTCACCCGTCTTTGCCGGATTGGGAGATTCGGCGTTCTGAGATTTCGGGGGTTGCTGGGCAGTGCTGGAAGGCTTGCCGCCATTTAACCAGGCGTCGGACACGCCCACACCACCATAGGCTCCAAAGTCGGCTTGAGAGCCGTTGACCATATTAAGCTGCGAAGAGGTCTTGATGGCCAACTTGAAGTTATAGGTCATCTCATTGATGCGCATATTGTTGATAGGCACCAAGGTGAGGAGGGGGATGGCAAGCTTGGCTTTCTTACCATTTTTGAAGAAAGTAAACGTAACCACCGATAAGGCTCCGTTCTTGACGCCGAACTCGTTGATACACTCAAGCGTTTTTTTTGCGGCAGCATACTGGGCATTGATGGCAGCGTTGAGCGGGGCGGCAATGATGGTTGCCAGGTCGGTGTTGCCCATAGTTTTCAGAGCCTCTTCGCCCGTTTTGGTGGAGGCAGAAGCCTCGCTCAGGGTGACCGTTGCCTTCATTTTTTCGGCAGCTGTGCCAAACCCTTCGGCCATGTCGCCAATGCCGGAGAACATCTGCCCGACCGATTGCATACGCTGTGCATGAGGGTCGGTGGGATTCGTATCGCCTGACGGGGCCACAGGATTCTGCACCTGTGAAGGGGCAGGGGTGTCGGCAGTTCCCCGAGTAGGGGTGTCGGTAGACTCCGTGGTTGTATTTTCAGTAGACTCCGGAACAGTGGTTTTATCTTCCGGTTGTGATGGGTTATTATCTGACATGGCTTTATTGGTTATTGTTGAGTATTAATAACTTGTAAGGACGTAGTTTTGTCGCCGACGGAGACGGCGTAGCTACCCGGAGCATTGAAAAGACAAATGAAACCGGGGTTGTCGGAGGTTATCTGGTAGTCGGTGCCTTTGACGGCCTTGCGTTCACGGCCGTTTTCCGTCACCTTGATTTCTATGATGTCGGGGTCAGCATATTCGAAATATCCCTCTTCATTTTTATAGGTGATATAAACGCCCTTCATCGAATCGCTGGAAAGGTCTACGAGGGAGGAGGACAGGTGGAGCTCACCGCCTTTCTCAACAGTGTCGATAGACTCGTTGAGCATCTCAAGCACCTTGGCCATGCCGGCAGGCATATCGTCCTGACCCGCCTTGACAGCCACATCCATCGTGTACTCAACAGAATACTTAGAGTCGCGGGTGGCCGAAGAGTCTTTTTTGCTGGACACGCCAATGTTCATCTCCATGGAAGCTTTGGCTATGAGAATATTGCCTGAAGCCTTGGTCTTCATGCCAAAGTCCACCGCAAGGCTTTCCTTAGAGGAGGTGGTGGTGGAAGAAGCAGCGGAAATATTGGCCTTGAAGGCAATGTCTATGTCGCGGATGGCGATGTAAGGGATGGGGACAATGGTGAGAAGGGGGACATTGATGGTGGCTATACGACCGTTTTTGCGGTAGGTGAAGCTGACATAAGTAAGGCTTCGATTGCCATTTTCATCCTCAACCAGACCCACCTCTTTAATGAACTTCCATGTTGCGAGGGCAGAATCGGTCTGTGCTTCGATGCAGGCTTTGAGAGGTCCACCGATGATGGTGCCGAAAGGCATGGATTGGAGCGCATTGTGAGCCACGCTCGACGGGGTTGTGTCAATTGATGCCATAAGAGTTCATTTTTTAAATGGTTAAATCAATCGTTTTTGTGAGGGGGGTGGCTACACCTTCGGCCTTGGGGGCGGAGAGTTTTGCCGATTTAGTGTTCTTGTCAAAATAAAAGAGTACGGCATCGCCGTCGCCGTTGGTTTCGCTGCGCTTCGAGCCTTCGCAGGCCAGCCCATCGGTGACAAAGATACCTTCGGGGCTTTTGTAGCGCGCGACGATGAAGACGAGGTCGTCACCACCTGTGTAGGGGCCGTCAAAAGAGAGCTCGCCCCGCGTCGAAACCACGTCCAGGGCACTTCCAAGCAATTCGAGTATCTTGGACATGCCGGCGGGCATGGACTCCTGTCCGGCATGGACCGAGACATCGATGGTAGCTTCAACACTGTAACGAGAGTCGCTGGTACTCTTCGAGTCTCGTTTGGTAGAGATGCTTGTGGTCATCTTGGACACCTTCTTCTTGGTGAGCCATCCGCCGCCCTTCTTGCTCTCGGTCGAATGGGTTTGCTGACCTTCGACGGTGAACTCAGACTCGGAACTGTCCTGCTCCACGCCAGACACGGCCAACTTGAAATCTATGTCAATGTTGTGGATGGCGATATAGGGGATAGGGACAATAGTTAGCAACGGGACACTAATGTTCACCTTGCGACCGTTTTGAATGTAGGAGAACACCACGTATACGGCCTTGACGTTGCCCTCCTGGTCCTGAGTGAGGCCGACGGACTTGATGAAGTTGACAGTTGAGACGGCGGCCTCGGCCTGGGCGTTGATACAAGCCGACAGGGGCCCACCAATAATGCTCTCAAAGGGAATACTGTTGAGGGTTCCGGTTACCTTTTTATCTACTTCGTTAGGCATGTTTAATGGTTTTTTATTAATTTTTCGATTTGCAAAAATACATTTTTTTTTATAATCTACAACTTTTTGTTGTTAATTTTTTCATAATTTATGCAGCAGGTTTCCCTATATGGCTGTGTGACAGACAGTCGCTGACCCAACAAAAAGGGGGCTGAGCCGCCCGCACCGGTGGCTGCATGAGCTTTTTTTTGAAGCCCGGGGACGGTGAGGGCGGGGGTGCAAGGGAATTGAGAATTGAGAATTGGGAATTGAGAATTGAGAATGTATTATCCTGAAAAAAGTTGACTCAGAAAGGAAAGTCAACGATGTACCAAT
>R25__coassemble_253_pt1 | contig 34167 bp, 16 predicted proteins | sample R25__metabat2_high_PE_017 | metagenome-assembled genome bin R25 | reverse complement strand
ACTCTGGGGGGGTGGGCCGTGCGGCGACCGACTATCCAGAGAATATTGTCGGCGGCATCCACCAGCAGCAGTTGTCGCTGCTTGTCGGGTAGGGAGTATTTGTGGTCAGAGAAAAAGTCGCTGACGAGCTGGGTGCCACGCGTCATTCCTAGCGGCTGGAAACGGTCGCCCTCGCGCCAATGGCGGAGGGAGAGGGGCAGCAGGACCTTGTCGGCATCAAAGAGGGCCGTGGTGGGCGGGAGAGCCTTCCAGTCCAGCGAAGAATAACTGAAATTTTTGATCTGGGCAGTTCGAAGAGGCGGGAGGGGATGAGAAACCTTGCTGGCCAGGGGTTCTACGATGAGCTGTTGGCGGTCTAGAACTGCATGATGGGTGGCGGAATAGAATTGTCGGCCCGAGTGGGTGGAAGAGAGTATATCGGCCACGGTGGCATAGTTGAAGCCATAGGGTCGGAGGAGTTCGAAAAGGAGCTGCTCCTCATTGCTCTGAACGGGCATGGGGAGAGCTATGCGCACGGTACCGTCGGGCTGGGGATGGACCAACTGACTGCGCAAAGGCTGCAAAAGAGTATTGTAGAGCTGCTCGACGGATTGGAGGTGCCGAATGGTTTGCGCAATGGCGTGGTCGGCTGTGGGCTGCAACTCACGCAGAAGGGTGAGCAACAGATGGCGTATCTGATTGCGGCGGTACTGCAATGAGGCATTGGTGACATCTTCGACATGAGAAAGCCCGTGAGCAGCGGCATAGGTTTCTATCTCGTCACGACCAAAGGGGAGCAACGGCCTAACAACATGGCCCTGGACTGGCAAAATACCATGGAGGCCGGAGAGACCGGTGCCTCGCAGCAGATTGATAAAGAAGGTTTCGGCAGAATCGTCGCGGTGGTGGGCAGTAAGGATGGCGGCATAGCCCTGCTGGGACCGAACTTGCTCGAAAAAATCGTAGCGCAACTTTCGCGCTGCATCTTCCACACAGAGATGAAACTGCTGCGCATAGTTGAGCGTGTCGAACTGCGCAACAAATATGGGCACACCGTATTGCAAGGCCAGTTGCCTTACAAATTGCTCATCACGGTTGCAGTCGTCTGGGCGTAAGTGGAAGTTGCAGTGGGCAATGGCAAATGGGAAACCAGCAGCGTGCATCAGGTGGGCCAATACCACAGAATCGATGCCGCCACTAACAGCAAGCAGCACCTCTTGCCCCGTGGGGAAGAGATGCTGCTGCTGAACGTGCGATATAAACTGGTGCAACACTACTTGACAATCATCTTGTGCATACGGCGTTGGCCGTTGAACTCAAGACCATAGTAGTAGACACCCGCCGGGAGGTCGCCTTGCTTGAAGTTGATGGTGTGACGTCCATCGGAGTATTCCTTGTTCTCTTCATATACTAGACGGCCAACAACATCGGTGACAAAGAAGCGAGTGGAGCCGGAAGAGGGCAGTGCAAACTCTATCCGAGTAGACCCATCGAAGGGGTTGGGATAGTTCTGCTCAAGCACAAAGTCGGGTTCGCCAACCGCAGGTATGTCCTCGAAATAATTCAGGACACGAATGACTGTAGTTTGGTTGTTGCTGGGATCGGCGTCAGAACTGAGCTGGGTGAGATTCGCCGAGCCGATGTAGGTTCTGGTGGGAGACTTAGGAATAGTTCTCCAGTTGCCGTCATTATCAACTATCGGAATTCGTCGGGATTCACCAGGAGCTATATCATATTGATACGCGGGCACCGAGACCTTGACCTCGTTGTTACCATTGATATAGCAGGTGATACGCATAGCGCCAAAGTAGTTAATATTGCCTCGGTTGGTCACCACGGCACGCAGGCGGCACTGGTCTGTAATATTTTCTTCGACTTCAATTGCATCAAGAGACATCTCAGTAAAATACTGTTGAATGATGGTGGAAGTGTCGTTTTCAGAATTGACATCGCCAGGCACAGAAACATAGACCGTCAGGTACCGCCATTCGGCTTCACGAGGAGTAGTATCCCATGTAAAGGTACGAACATCGTGGCCACCGGAAGGCAAGCCCTGATACCTGTAGTATGTCTCTTCATGGCGGGTGTTGGTATCACGGTCATACCAGAAACCAATTTTGAAATTGTTGGCTTCTAAACCGCCTATATTGTCAAGTACGATGGCAAATCGTGTTATTAGGAAGTCTCTGGTATCGATGATACCGGCCGTGGCTGAAACGTCCATAACATTGGTAAGGCCAGCAATGGACTTGCGGATGGTATCATTGTAGGGATAGGTGTCGTTCTCGTAGTAGCACCAAGTCTCAAGCTGCATGGTACCCATAGTGGCTCGCTCTCGATGCTTGAAGGTGTAGTTGAAGAACTCTGTCGATGCCAAGGGACGGCCTAGGTACTCATTGAAGTTGATGTACTCGACCACAGGTTCGCCACCGTTGTAGGTATAGTATACCCGACAACTATCCATTCCTACTTGACCGAAATTACGCAGACGTAGGGTGATGTCGATAGAGTCGCCGGCTACGGCATGGTCGCGCGGAGAAAGCACATCGTAGAGATATAGGTCGTGTTCCAAAGGCGAGAGGGCAAAGGTGCCGCAGAGGGAGTCATTGTCTGTGTAAATATCACCCGAGAGAGAGGTGGTGGCACAGATCTGGAAGGTGTCTGGGAAGTTGTTGGTAATCGTGAATGGGTGGACAAAGGTGTACTCAATGGACTCGTCGGGATGGATTACCATATCTTCGGCAAGGCGGGCGGTATCGAGAATGAAGAGGTGGACACCATAGGGACGGTACTGGACCTGGAACTCAGAGATGTCGTCGGTTCCATAGTTGTGCACCTTGACTCGTGGGTAAATCGTCTGGCCGAACTGAGGATTGGTAGGATAGGTGATTTCGGTGATACCTATGTCGCGGGCACGACGAGCACGGCCAATGACGAGGTTGTCGATGGCCACACCATCGCCAAAGGAGGCAGCTGCAGAGGTAGAAACTGGCGTGGTGAAGACAAATCTGAACTGGAGGTCCTGACCAAATTCACCACTGATGGGGCCATCGGTAGCAATATAATAGGTATTGTAGGAGCCATTGACCGAAGTACCGGTCCATCCGTTTTGTTCGTCATACCAGTGGTAATTGGAGAAATCGTCCTGCGAATTCCAACGGATGTTGGGGTCATCAATCTTCTTCCACTCGCCTAGCCAGTTGCGATATTCCATATAGAGGAAGCTACCCTCAGACATGTTCTTGCTCAACATAACCGAGATGGTGTCCGCTCGGATCTGTCGAATGCTGATGATAGGCGTGTAGATGACACTGCGGTTGCCATGTTTGCCAGAAACGACCATTTCGGTTGCTCCGGTCACATAGGCATTGGGCTGTGACATGGCAGAGTTGATAACACTCTTAGATGGAGTGGCACGAACGAAATAGTTGTGCGTGTAGTTGTTATAGCCGGCAGGCACATACCATTTGTTAATGGTCTGGTCGAAACTATCGATGAACCGGAGTTCGATTGTGTCATAGTGATGGTACTGATACACGACGGTATTGTTGTCGACATGGAAGGAATCGCCTGGGACATTGACGGTGGCCGTGAAATTGGTGGTACCCTTATAGAGGTTCACATGGTCAATCTGGACCAATTCGCTCTGACCAGGAGCCAGGTTACCAGTCCATTGGATAGTACCCGTCTGGGCAGGTTGAGGGAAGTTGCTGAACGAATAGTCAATGGTAGCAGAGGTAAGAGGATTCTTGCCCTTGTTGGCCAACATAACGGTTACGTTCTGAGTGCCGGCACCTACGATATGGCTACGGGGTGAGGCCACGCGGGTGAGGGCAGCGTCGACCGAATCTAGGTGCTTGTCTTCAATGACATAGAGCATATACTGCTGCATTTGGCCATTGAGGAGTTGGTCACTTGTCAAGCCACTCATACAAGTGGTGGAATCGGCGTCAACCAAGACCAGCATACGCATGTAGCCAAACTGGGCAGAATCGCGCGGGATAGTGATAGCCTTCTTATAGGTCCGACGGCTTCTCACCTTGGCACCCTTCATTGGGGTAAAACCACCCATGGAGGTTTGGAGAACATTCTCATAGTTATCGAAATTGAACTGACCGTCGCGGTTGTAGTCTATCACTACAAAAACGCTGGCAGCAGTGTTGCTGTCCATTTCATTAAGGTTGGACGCCACCTCGATTGCGAGGGTATCGGTGGTACCCTTGCGGACCACCAGAGTGGGCACCTCGGCATTGCCAGGATTGTAACTGCCTAGCCAGAGGTTGTCGTAGCCAATCATATCGGGCATGACATTATCCAGCTCGTTGAAAGAGACACGAGTGATGTCGAAACCTTCAACCACGTCCGGCGAGTAGTGGTTGATAGAGTCATAGACGTTCTCTGCCAGTGTGCGGAATGTGTGGAGAGTGCGGAGGGTGTCATTGCCTCGTTGCTGGTCGCCTGGCATCATCACCCAAGCATTGAGCTTATAGGTGGTGTTGGAGAGCGGCTGGTTGATGGCCAAGAGATGGGGGAAGGAGAAGTTGAAGGTGTCGCAATTGTCGCCCACACGACCACGCAAACCGTTGTGACCATGGTTCTCAGTTGTGATGCGGACGGTGTCGGTAATGGAGTCGAGTACGGTGCGGCCATTGGCACTTAGCCACTCGAAATGGATGGGTATGGTTGTCACTTCAGTGGTACCATAGTTGACAACCTGAAGAGTGACGGTGTCGTTCTCGACATAGACACGTCCGGTAGCGCGCGGCGAAACGACCTTCTTGATCGATACATCAGATGCCAACGGAGGATTGACAGAGACACAAATCTGGGAGTAATAGCTAGTACAGCCACGGGTGCTGACGGCACTCAGATAGTAGCAGGAGTCGTGGAAGTACTGGGGAGTATTGTTCCAGTGTGTGGAACGATTGTAGTTGTTGTTGCCGTTGTAGAAGAATGTCCCCGAGACAGTATCATCTCGATGCCAACGAATAATACGATTTTCGTTTTGAGTGGCCCAGAGATTACCGTATGAACCGTAGTCGACGGAAGTATCGGAAGGCGTTGGCATGTCGGGAGTGTGGTTGGACGTGAAATTGATGTAGTTGGAAGTGTCGTTGTGTGGTTTGACGTCAAATTCATGTGACACCCAACCACGCAGACGAACCGTTATGTCCTGCAAATAGCCTGTAGGATAGAGGTTGGGGCGGCATTCGGGTGCTATGACAGTGTCGCGCGTGATGCCCACGGGCAGAGCTGTCTGCCATGTGATAGGCAGGCAAGTGTTGCTACCTGGGAAGTTGGGCATGGACAGGTTGTTGGGCTGGTAACAGTAATAGTCATAGCCCAGGGAGAACTGGTAGTCATCCGGGAAGTCCTTCTTACCAGCGTTCTTGATAGTGTAACGGATAGGCGTGGCGAACATTCGGCAGTGGTTGGGATCAACTGTGGAGTCGAGGGCGACAGCAGTAACCTGAAGGTCATAGGCAGGATAGAGGAAGACCTGGGCGGTGTCGCGGTTGTCATGCGGATTGGCATCCGTAGCTCCGTTGATATTGATTACAACCACAATGTCCTGAGTGTCCACAATGCCCAAGGGCGAAGGAACCTTGACAGAGCAGAGTGCCGAATCCTGTACATTGAGAGTGAATGTTTGAGATATGGAAGTGGGAATGGGCGTGACGTTGGCCATATAGGCATACCACGTGCAGGACTCGGGAGAGTTACCATTGTTGAAGAAGTTGACCAACACTTCGATGGAGTCAGTTTCGATATTGAGGACGGTGGGGTTGTTGCCTGTGGTGATTTCGGGAACATAGGGCAGATATATCTTGGCAACAGCCACATCGTGAGTCCTACGCTGAGCGTTGAACTCGTGAGCACCAATGGTAGGCTGAGGAATCTGAGGACGTATGTTGCCGAAGACATCAAGGTTTACGTCAGGATTATACTGAGCCCTGTCGGAAAACTGAGCGGTACGGAGACGAAGGTCATAAGGAGCATTTTCAAAGAAGATGGCTGTCTCAAAGGAGTTGAGGTCCTTGCCATTGACCGCACGAAGACTGTCGATATAGGTGCAGTTACTGGTACCCCAACGAGCGAAGTAGCGGGCTCCTGCGGCATTGGTGTCGCTATTAGAGTAGTAGACGTTGAAATTAGAACTGCTGACACAGGTGTCAACTGCCACATAATAGGCGTAGCCCTTACTGGCATTCTCGAAAATGTTGTTGAGCACATGGACACTGGACGAGTTCTGGCAACTGAAGGTACGTGTCGCAGCCTGAGTGGCACCAGAGTAGAGGCGAGCGGTGTTGTAGTACACGTTGACATGACGACAGAGCGAATCAACCCAGATGCCCGAAGAGGCTAGTGAGGCTACGGCTGTACCATTTAATGTAATCATATTATTATATACTGTCACACGGTCCATGTTGGTACCACGACACTTGTTAAGCACAATACCACGTTTGCCTCCAGTGGCAAAGTCAATGAGGGTAACGAAGTTGCGCTGGACATTAGCACGTGTAATATTGGCAAGGTAAATACCGGTAAGAGGTTTGCCGTTGGTGGCTACGCCAGCATGGATGTTGTTGGCAGCAATGGAGATTGTGTCGACATTGCGCAAGTAAATACCCTGGAACCAGAAGTTGGAGATTTCGGAGTTTGAAATAGTGATGTTGTTGCTATAGTCGTTCTGCTTGGAGCGAATGCCATAGTAGCCACTGTCGATAACGCAGTGGTCGAAGGTGAGGTACTCGTTCTCTCCATAGAGGAGTACAACATTGGCATTGGTGGAAGAGGCTGTAGTCTTCTTTGAACGCAACACAGAATGGCGGAAGGCTATGTTATGGGAACCAGCAATCTGCAATACGTTGGCATAAATATTATTGCCGCTACCACTTGTATAGTTGGCATAGAAGTCAACACTGTCGAATGTCACATAGTTGGCAGAGTTAATATTCAAGACATAGTTGGCCAAACTGGTCGGGGTGTAAGTAATCAGAGCATTCTGACTTGCACCAACAACTGTCTTGAAAGTAACCGTGTTGGTGGCATCTGCACCCGGTACGTTGCCCAATGTAAGTTGCTCATTGAAAGTCTGTGAGCAGAGGCGGAAAACAATAGGACCACTGACACCTGCATTATGAAGGGTGTCCAGAGCAGTTGTGATGTTGGGGAAGTCACTACTGAGGCAGGAACCCACGACATATTCACCCTGACAGAATCGGACATTGATGGCGCGATAGATAGTATCATTGGTATTAATTGTATCACCTGCCACATTCACCACAGCCGTGATAGTGTGACGGCCAGGAGTAAAGTGGGTGCGGAGCAGTTCGACACGAGAGGAATAGCTCAGCGTGAGGTTATTGAGTGTACCATGTGTCTCCTGCCAAGGATCGTTGTCAATCTTATAGCGGAGAGTGTAGTTGCGGATGGTGTCATTACCCATATTGGTAATACGGGCATACATAACAGATGTGTCGCAAGAACTGAAGATGCCGGCAGTGGAACCCGTACCTGTGGAATCGTCGTCCCAAGCAAAGGTGGCATCGTTGTCGGGCACGCCGCTAACCTGAACGTAGACAACCCCTTCTGGGCTCTCACATCCGATGGGTTCCAGGAACCCGATGAGCAAGTCGGGACGGTTGCCGCCGCGAGTACCAGAAGTTTGAGTAGACTGGTCGGTGTTGGCGTGTTGCTTGGTGATGACGGTGTTGGCCTGGGCGGTGTATGTGGTAGAGGATGCATTGTTGATACCAGCAGTGCTCAGGGCGCGGGTGATTTCAATGACGATGGTAGAAGTGCCGTCCCAGACAAAGGGTGAATCAAGTATATGCGTCACCCAACCCACGTTGTCGGGAGTGAGGGTAAGGTTGTTGGCGCTATATACCTGGGTGAGGCCAGTGAGATAGGTACCGTTGGAGAAAGTGTTATTGGTGGTGGTGCCCATCTTAATCGTATAATAGTCGAAAGTGAATGAGGGGACAGACACCGAATTGAGGTAGAAGGCCAGAGAGCTGATGGTTCCAGCAGTATGGCCAGCAGCGGCAATCTGCTCGGCAGTGTAGAGGTATTGCTCCTTGACGTAGCGGGTCTTGGGAGTATAGGGGGAGGGGTAGTTATTGTTGCTGACCGAAGCAAGAGTACCCACCTGGGTGTTAGCATGGTTTTTCAGTGCTACGGCATTGTAGTAGAAGGTGTCGAGATGATATATATATGGAGTAGCTATAGTACCCGATGTGACTCCCAAGAGATTATGAGAAGCATCGTACCACTCCACCCAGTCGGTAGAAGGATTGCCAATAGCTGAAAGCATAAGCGTGTCGCCATAGTTGACTACGCGGGGAGAGATGACATAGGGAATCTCAGGTGAGTAATTGGAGATGGCGGCCAAACTTGAGGTATCGTTGACGTGGTCAATATCGCCCGAAACGGCATCGACCCATACCGTAATATTGAAAACGGTGTCGGAACCGGCATGCATGTTAATGGTGTTGGAGAATGTGTGTGTCACCTCGCTGAGGGAGGCCAAGCCAGGCAGGGTGTCGGTGCAAGCCACCGTAGCACCTCCATCAAGGCTGTAGTGAAGAATGACAGCCGAAGAGGTCTGTGCTCCATAGTTGTGCACCGTAACCACAACAGGCTCAGCTGTGCTCAGGTTACAACCCGTGTCAACCACCGGCTCATCTACTGCCAAGTCGCAAGTAGGACGGTTGATGACATGTAGGTTCACGGCTGCGCGAGCACCCTCACATCCATTGTCGAAGTAACGAATCAAGTTAGACTCAGTCTCACCCATCTGCATCAAATTGGTAGCTGTGGCCACCTGCCAGAAAGTGGCGGTGGCAGTGGGAGCACCCGACACGGAGTTGGTGGGCCAGGAGATACGGCGGGCACCAGCAGTGGGCGTATTGGCCGTGCCGCCATTCTTAGCCAAATCAATTGCCGAACCTGACCAAACAGCAGCGGGAATGCTCTGGTTGTTCCAGTTGACAGCCTGAGTGGAGGGGGCTGTAATCACATTATTAAATGCAACTGCGTCGGCTATGCCGTGACCATCGCGATAGATAACGCCGAAATTGGCAGTGTAGGGTGGCGACACAACAGCAGAACTGGGTGCACAGATAGTGCGGGTAGAATCAGTCGCAGCAGACGAAGTGCGGAACTGAAGTACAAGATTCTCACCTGGCTGAATAGTGACAGCTGGGAGCACCCACACTTTGGCAGCCGCAGTGGGCTGAACCACTATGACTGAGTCGCCCTCTAGGTCGGCAGGATAGTCACCGCAGTTGGTCAACTCAACAGCAAAGGTGCTGGAGTTCATCCATGAAGGCATGGGGTCGGTGGCACCCACAGCCGTGCGGTTCACCTGCACCTCGGTAATCTTCACCAAGGGGAGGTTACGTTTCTGAGAGATATAGAAAGTGGTGTCGTCGTAGATGGGTGTGGTGGTCAGCGAAGGACCATAATAGAACTTGGTGGAGTCGCTGTTGTCATAGTACCAGGATATACCCGAACGCTGCTGACGTCCGTTGCCTGAAGTATAGTAGCTCACCGGCCAGGTGTTGATGCCAGCGGTAGGAGTGATGGTGGCAACGGTATTGTAGTTGACATTCTGGTTGATGACCGTGGGGGCAGGCGCAGCATAGCGCGAGTTGACCACCCATGTGGCGGTATCGTTGAGGTCGTCGGGGTCGAGGTTGCATTTCACCCACCAACGGATATTGTAAATGCGGTCCGTATTGCCCGCGCCGCTGGGAAGCGACATGGTGCGGGTGGAGAGGAATGAGAGGGTGTCGTCAGGCCCGAAATTCTGGTTCATGACAAAGGACTGAACCGGACCGTTGTCGATACTATAGTATACGTTGACGGGGTTTGCGGCAGAATAAGTGTAGTTGCCATTACCCGTATTGGTGACAATGACCTCAACAGGGATGGAGCTGGAAGCGCCGCAATAGGATTCATAGGGAGTGACGAAACCGATGGGTTTGAAGTCCACCGAGAGGGCCGTCACCTCGTATGCACCCAAGCTGGGCGCGGTGGCATTACGGGTCGAACCGAAGAGGTCGATGGTAACTTCGGGGACAGGCACACCCACATTGCGCAGCAGGGTATTGAACGAACGCAAGTCCACGCGGCTGACGGAACCGTTGGTATAGTTGGGGTTGCCACTGACGGAACCCATGTCATATGGCACTGCGTTGCGCCAAGTATTAATATTGGTATAGTTGACACCGCTAAGCTTGTTGAGCACACCACTGACCGAATAATAGCAGTTGTGGTCTACATGCAGGTTGTCGGTGTTGTCGCCAGGGATAAAGGAGAAGGCGTAGTTGGAGGTGTCAAAGGTGGCAATGACATTGTTTTGAAAATAGCTGTTGCTAATCACGTCACCGCCAAAGGTGGCTGCCGCAATGTTCACACGGTCGGGAGCATTCATGCGGACGGAGTTGAACACCGTCTTAATATACGAACCTTTAATAATATTGAGGGGCGTGGTGAGCAGGTTAGATGTACCGTCATCAACCGAAACAATCATGTTGTTGGCCACGATGCAGTAATGCTCACTGTCGCCGTGCATGTCCGAAACGCCGATACAGCAGGCACCCTTCGAGGAATAAATCTTATTACGGGTAATCTTTGATCCTTGGTAGCAATACTGGCCCAGAATAATATAACTGGTGTTGGTCTGCACATCGTTGGCAAAGTTGCTGTCGACCCACACAGCGTTCTGGTTGACCACACGGATGGCCGTGTTGACCTGATTGGCGAACGAGTTATACTGGATGACATTGCCATTAGAACGGTTGTCAGGAGCAGGACCAGCCACATCGGCACCGATTATACCGCCATAGAAAGTACAATTCTGGACCAAGGTGTTGTTGGCACCGCTGGCACGGAGAAGGGCCTGTGCTGAGAGGGCGGCAACGTTACTATCGGCAAACGTACAGTTGAGAAACTGGCAATTCAATGTGGAAACACCTGTCTGAACCAACACATTGCAACGATTGTCGGAAAAGCGGCCGTTATAAAAATTAATATTGTAGAAGCGGACACCCTGAGCCTGTGACAAGTCGACCAAATAAGCGGCGTTCATTGTCTGGTTGAGACGGGCGCGGCGGAAATTGACTACCGCGTTGGGGGTGGCGGGTTCAAACTGCACATAATTGGTCTCCGAAGCACCAGGGATAAAGGGGAACGACGTGATGTCGTAGTTGCCGGCAGGCATCTTCACCGTGGTGGGGCCGTCCACGCCGCAACGACTGAGAACATAAAGACACTTCTCCAGTGAAGCAAAGTCGTGCGAGGCTCCGGAACCTATGCTCAGCGTGCCGCTGTAAGGACCATTACAGGCAGCAAACTGTGTGGCAGTCGAATCGTTGTAGGGCTCGTGGTCCACATAGTAATGGTGGCGCGAGTCCAACATGCCACGGGTCCAGGCGCGGATGGTATGATAGCCTATGGTGAAGTTCTGCGTGGTGGAGACAACCACGCGGGTAGAATCACCCCCATTCAGCGAGCCCGACCAATAGTAAGACACTGGGGCGCCATAGTCAATTGAATAATAAATCGTGTCGCCATTCAGAACCGAGTCGCCATAGTTCTTCAGCCAAACCACCACACTGTCTGTGCCCACATTGCAGGGCGTGTTGTAGTTGGGGTAAGCCATGGCCGCGATACCGGCATCGTAAATCAGAGGCACGTTCAGTGTTTCATAGAACTGGACCCATGGACGGGTATTGGCGGAATAACAACTGACGAACTGGTCAACGTCGGCACCCAAAGCATCGAAATGCATGCTGGCGTGCTCACCGCCCATATAGAGGGACCATTTGTTGTTCGTGGCTGGGATATGCTTGACAGGATGAACCGACATGTCGACATTGCCATCATAGAAAGTCTGCAATGCCAAATCGGCACCGCCATAGAAGAAAGTGTCCTGCAGGGTGACCATCTTATAGGTATTGTTTGCAGCCTGCTCGATGGTGAAAGCTCCATCATAGAGAATCTGCATCTCCTCGCTAGAGAAAGTGGTAACGGAGGCACCAACATTGTAAGAGTTAGGCCTGTTGGCCAGTCGGAACTGGAGATGCGGACGCGTGACGGTCGTTGCCGATGTGTGCAGATAAAAACGGAAATTGGTGATATAGCCAGGGCCAAAACCCATTGAAGCCATTGTAGCACTATCGTATATGAACTCCGACCTATTATCCGCATACTGTGGGAATGGGAAGTTGGCCGATGAGGTCATGCCCATTGTCGAAGGCATGCTCGTATGGGTCTTTCCTCGCACACACTTATAACGTTTCCACTGACTGGAGTTCTTGGGGAAATATCTCGTATTGGCATTAGTCGTGGAGTCCTTGGCAATGATGTGATACTCCATGATGGTGTCATAGCCGTAGAAAGGAATGCGGCCCACAAAACGGCTCGACCCCGGAGCCTCGCGATGGAGGTAAACAGTGTCGAGGGTGTTGCGGTGGCCCACTCTATATTCACAGAAAACCGCGTTGCCGTTAATGCCTTGGCTCAACGTTGTGGTAACGTCGGCAATCAACTTAGCACCACGGCTGCTGGGGTATTTGATATAGTCGGGGAAAGCGCGCATGACGATTTTCGGGAAAACAATGGGCTGCGGAGAGGCACGCACTCGAATGTCGTCAAGATACCAGCCATCGTCTGATGCGCCCGTGGCAGCAGTGCTCTTCGGGGTTCTGAAACGTATGATAAGCTGTCGGTCAGCAGGCGCGACAGACAGGAAAAGAGCGTCCAAGTCAAAGCGTTCGGACTTCCACATCTGGTTGCTTACGGCCGTATAGCTTTCCCATTCGGTATAAGAGTACTTGTTGAACAAAGCCAACGAACTGAACTCAATACTACCGCCTTCGGTCATATTGTAGTGCGTACTGTTCAACTGAGTCCAAATAGCCTGTCCGGGGCGTTTTACCTCAATAATACAGCCCTCGGTACCTGAAGTCATATGAGATGGTGGCGCATACGAAATATGTTGGAACTCAAGGATGTAGTGATTAAAAGCGTACCCAGAGAAGTCAATCGTGTCCAAAACCAAATAGTTGAACAGGCTTTGAACCATGTTCAACTTCATGGCCTTGCTTCCACCGGAATAAATAGTTCCCTGTGAACCGCCAACGCCCGGACTGCCAGTTTCGCCAACAATTGAATAGTTCTCCGGCGACCCATTTTCAAAATCTTGGAAGAACATTTCATAGATTTGGGCTCGGGACGTGACACCCATTAGGGCAAAAAACAGTCCGAAGAGTAAAAATCTTTTTTTCATATTACTATTTAATATTTAATTTATTTACAATTAATTATATGTCAAAAAAGCCATTTTGGGGAAGCCAAAAATAGTTTTTTTTGAACCTACAAATTTACGAATAAAAATTGATTTGACAACATTTTTTAATTAATATATTTATTTACTAACATTTTCAACTCATTTCTAAATCCCCGTCTCTGCTTTTCTAGTTCTTTCCCGCACTCCCTCACTCTGACTCCATTCACCTCTACCACCAGCCTATCGCTACTGGAGGCTCTTGAAAGAAACTTTCATTTATTAGTTCCCATAGCTCCGAAATAGTTACCCCTAGACCCTGTATTTTTAATACTATTTAACACACTTCTCCTACTTTTCCCGTTCTCGCACCCTTATCTGCCCAACCATTCCACCATCGCACACGCCTCTTGGCACCCTCAGCCTCAGTCCCCACTGCAAAGGTTTTAAAAGGTGAAAGTCGCTTTTGTCACAGTCGACATGCTTCTGCATTCAGCCGTAATGCGCTATAAAAAAGTTACCCCACCGCTATATAACCAACACCTAAACGTTTTGGAAACGAAGCAAAAGCGAGATGATGACGGCGAAGATTCAAACACAAAGAAAGAGAATGAGAGGGACACTACACAAGCGGCTGAATCTAACCCAAATCGGTCATTAGGCCGACAACTCAATCTATTTCACTTTTTTAGGTCTGTTTATGACCGATTTAGGTTTAACTTTGAAAGACTCGGCAGAAGACTAAAAGCAACCACTAAAACTTCAGCAGACAAACACCTACTAGTCCAACCTGCAAGGGGTGTCACAGGTGGTCAGTTGAGTGCTACACGAGGGAACAGACAATGGGTGCCTCCCGCAGGGCCGAGGCACTCTATGGACAGATAGGATGTGGACTATGGGCAGCAGCCCTAAACTTGGCTAGTGCCGCTGGCGAAGCACTTCATACATAAACACGGCGGCAGCCACCGACACGTTGAGCGACTGCACCTGTCCCAATATGGGCAGTTTGGCACGGCAGTCGGCCATCTTGAGCAGTTCGGGACTGATGCCAGTCTCCTCTGCCCCCATGATGAGCAGGGTGGGTTGGGTGAAATCGACCTCCAGATAGTCGGTGGCGCCCTTCTCGGTGGCTGCCACTATCTGCATTCCGCACTGGCGAGCAAGGTTGAGCACCGTCTTGAGGTTCGACTCGCGACAGATGGGCACGCGCAGCAGGGCACCGGAAGAGGTCTTCACCGCATCGTCGCCCACTTGGGCAGAACCGTGGTCGGGTATGATGACAGCGTCAACACCCGTACACTCGGCGGTGCGCACGATGGCTCCAAAATTGCGCACATCTGTCACGTGGTCGAGCAAAAGCAGCATCGGCGGTTTCGTACCCTCCATCAACCTAGGAATCAACTCCATGGCTGACTGAAATTCAATGGGGGAAATCAGGGCCACCACTCCTTGGTGATTGCCTTTGCTGAGGCGGTTGAGTTTTTCGACCGGCACAAACTGGAATGGGATTTCCTTGTCGCGGATACGCCCTTTGAGTTCGCCTGCCAGGGGGCCAGAGAGGCCATTTTGGAGGAAGACACGGTCAATGCGTGTATCGCCGTCGATGGCTTCTATCACCGGACGAAGGCCATATATGATGGTTGAGGACTTTGGCCCACCGTTTTCAGCGGGTCCTCCTGTGGTTTTCTTAACTATCATCAGTTTGCAACAACTATTTTATTAACATCAAATTATTTAACAATATAAGGTTATCTCATTCAGCAACTACCTGACCATCCTGAAGCCTAATTTGGCGGTCAGACTTTTGAGCCAAGGCAGTGTTGTGAGTGACAATAACGAAGGTTTGCTGGTACTGGTCACGCAGCTGGAAGAAGAGGTCGTGAAGCTCTTCGGCATGGCGGGTGTCTAAATTGCCCGAAGGCTCATCGGCCAGCACCACGGCGGGGTGGTTGATGAGTGCTCTCGCCACCGCAAAACGCTGCTGCTCACCGCCAGACAGCTGCGTCGGCTTGTGTTCGGCACGACTTTCCACATTGAGGAATTGCAGCAACTTGTGGGCTTCGGCCTTGGCCTCCTCCATGCTCTTGCCCGCAATCATGGCTGGCATGCAGACATTCTCTATTGCCGTGAATTCGGGCAACAGGTTGTGGAACTGGAAGACAAAGCCGATATTTTGGTTGCGGAACTGGGAGAGGGCTTTCTCGCCCAGCTGGGTGACATCGGTGTCGTCATAGATAATACGTCCGCTATTGGGACGGTCCAAGGTGCCCAGCAATTGCAGCAGAGTGGTCTTTCCGGCCCCCGAAGCCCCCACGATGCTCACTATCTCGGCCTGACTGATGGTCAGGCTGATATCTCGAAGGACATGAAGTGTGCCGTAGGACTTGTTCAGATGGTCTACTGTTATCATACTTCAATACCGTTGAGGAAGGTCCGGTGGACCTTGTTTTCGCCATAGGCGTAGGGCAGGTATTCGTAGGTGGGGATTGGGGTGGTGAGGTAGAAGTTGGCTTTCTTGCCGACGGCGATGGAGCCCAGTTGGTCGCTCACGCCCATGGCATAGCCGCTGTTGATGGTGGTGGCGTTGATGGCCTCCTCGGGAAGCATGCGGTAGTTGACACAGGCGAAGGAGAGCACCAGCTGCATATTGCCTGAAGGGGAGGAGCCTGGGTTGAAGTCGGAAGCCATGGCTACCGGAAGACCCGCCTCCATCATGCGGCGCACGGGGGCATGCTGCATGTTGAGGAAGAAAGCGGCTCCGGGCAGGACGGTGGGCATGGTGTCGGAACCAAGCAGACACTTTATTTCCTCTTCGCCTGTGAACTCCAGATGGTCACAGGAGAGGGCATGGTGCCTAACGGCACACTGTATACCGCCCGAGCAGGCCAGCTCGTTGGCATGGATTTTGGGCCGCATTCCATAGCGGGCACCGGCTTCCAACATACGGTCGGTGTCCTCCACGGTGAAGAAACCCTCATCGCAGAAGACGTCGATGAAATCGGCCAAGCCCTCGTCGGCGGCCTGGGGAATCATCTTTTCGATGACCAGATCGACGAATTTCTCCTGGCAGCCACGATATTCCATGGGTATACCGTGGGCACCCAGCAGGGTGGCGCGAATGGTGAGGGGGCTGTTTTCGCGCAGGCGGCGGATGACGCGCAGCATCTTCAACTCGGCCTCGGGAGTCATGCCGTAGCCCGACTTAATCTCCACAGCGCCGGTGCCAAAGCGGATAATTTGCTCCAGACGGGCCATGGCATCATCGTAGAGCTGCTGCTCGCTGGCCTCCTGCACACGTTTGGCACTATTGAGAATGCCGCCGCCACGCTTGGCTATCTGGTCATAACTGAGGCCGCGAATTTTGTCGATATACTCTATTTCGCGGCTGCCGGCATAGACCAGATGGGTATGCGAGTCGCAGAAAGAGGGCAGCACCATACGGCCAGTGGCTTCCACCTCTTTGTCAAAGGTTTGCTCTTTCAGCTCCGACATCGGGCCAAAGGCAGAGAATTTGCCGTCTTCCACAATCAGATAGGCATTTTCAATATGGTCGATATGGGCCATGTCGGCACCACAAACTTTCTGCCGGGGAGTGGTCTCTACCTGCAGTAGGGATTTGATATTCTTGACTAATGTTTTCATATGTAGTAAAATTAATTCTCAATTTTAAATTCCGAGTGGCTCTCGCCCTCTAAACTCTCAACTCTCAACTCTCAATTCTCAATTCTCAAATCCAGTTCGGGTTGGGCACCAGTCTTGAATTTGCCCAAATGCTGATAGGCCAAAGTGGTGACTTCGCGTCCACGAGGAGTGCGCTGGAGATAGCCCTCTTGGATGAGATAGGGCTCGTAGACCTCCTCCACGGTGCCCGAATCTTCGCCCACGGCGGTGGCTATGTTGTTGATTCCAACTGGGCCTCCTTTGAACTTGTCGATGATGGTGCTCAATATGCGCAAGTCCATCTCGTCCAGACCATTGCTGTCCACATTGAGAGCCTTGAGGGCATAGCGTGCAATGTCCAATGTGATGGTGCCGTCGCCTTTCACTTGGGCAAAGTCGCGCACGCGGCGCAGAAGGAGGTTGGCAATACGGGGGGTGCCGCGACTGCGACGGGCAATCTCAAAGGCCGACTCGGAGGTTATCTTCACCTGTAGCAGTCCGGCGGAACGGTTGACAATTTTGGAGAGGGTTTCGGCATCGTAATATTGCAGGCGGCAGTTAATGCCAAAACGGGCTCGCAAGGGGGCGGTGAGCATGCCCGAACGGGTGGTGGCACCGATGAGTGTGAAAGGTTTGAGGTTGAGTTGGACGCTGCGGGCAGCAGGCCCCGACTCAATCAGTATGTCGATCTTATAGTCCTCCATGGCGGAGTAAAGATACTCTTCCACCACGGGTGAGAGACGGTGGATTTCGTCAATGAAAAGCACGTCGTTGGCTTCAAGCGAGGTGAGCATTCCGGCCAGGTCGCCGGGCTTGTCCAACACAGGGCCAGAAGTCATTTTGATATTGACGCCCAGTTCGTTGGCAATGATATAGGAGAGTGTGGTCTTGCCCAATCCTGGAGGGCCGAACAGGAGGACATGGTCGAGTGGCTCGCGTCGCTGTTTGGCGGCACCCACAAATATCCGCAAGTTGTCCAGCACCTGCTGCTGTCCAGCAAAGCTGTCGAACCCCTTGGGGCGGAGCGCACGCTCCACCTCGCGTTCTTGCGCCGACTGGCTGTGACCGGTAGCATCTAAGTTGTTGTTCATTCAGGTAAACTTTGAGGGTGCAAAGATACAAAAAAAATAGAATATAGTGCTTTTTTATTTTTATGGCAATAATAAAATTGCTGGCATCGCGTTATTAAAGAAATAAAATATATTTAACTATGAGATCTATTATTGTTGGTACCGACTTCTCCGAAGGGTCGTATATTGCACTAGAATTGGCCGTAGATATTGCCAATCGTATGGAATGTAGCATTGAGGTCATATGGGTCAAACGCCAAAAGAGGCTGATGGATGACGAGCAGGTGGACATGCTGGCCCATCTGGCAGAGGAAAAGTTGGTAGGCCTATGCGAAAAATATCAACCCAAACTAAAATTTGGCAAGATGCGCTGGGAGATATGCGAAGGCAAGGTGGCCCCCGTCTTAGCCCGCCATGCCATCCATGCCAACGCCCCGCTCATTGTCATTGGCACCAACGGTGCGTCAGGTTTTGAGAAATACTGGATGGGAAGCACCGCCGTCCGCATTGTGCAGGAGGCCACCGTTCCCGTTATGACTATCCGTCAGGGATTCAATTTCCACAAAGACTTGGAGCGCATCGTAGTGCCGCTGCGTGTCAACCTCAACTCCCGCCAGAAAGTGCCTACGGCCGCAGAGATGGCCAGATTGTTTGGGTCGGAAGTACACCTGCTGGGGCTCTACGACGCAGAGGCACAGCTCAGCGAGTTGCAAATCTATCTCTTGCAAGCGGCAGAACTGATGGGCAAAGAGGGAGTAAAATGCACCTCTGCCTTGCAGAAATATTCCAACTACAGCGATGCCCTCCTTACCTATGCCGAGAGCATTGATGCCGACCTCGTGGTCATCAACACCGAACAGGACCGCAAACTGGCTCAGCTTTTCCTAGGCACTAATGCCCAGCAGATTGTCCACAACGCCCAGCTGCCCGTGCTCAGCGTGCACCCCAACGACAAACTCTTCTTCCTTTCCAAGTCATGAGCAGAGTGGTCATAGTGGGGGCTGGCGCGGCCGGTATGATGGCTGCTGTGGCCGCGGCCGAACAGGGGGCCGAGGTGGTGCTGATTGAGAAGATGGACCAGGCCGGACGCAAACTGCGCATCACCGGCAAAGGCCGTTGCAATCTCACCAATACCGCCCCCCTCAAAGAGTTCATCACCCATATCGGTCCTGACGGCCGTTGGATGCGCAACTGTTTTGCCCAGATGTTCAACACCCAACTGATGGACTTCTTTGAACAGCGAGGGGTGCCGCTGGTAGAGGAGCGCGGCAACCGCGTCTTCCCCAAAAGCGGCAAGTCGCTCGACATCTTCCTTGCCCTCATCAACGACCTGGAAGAACGCCCCAATGTTGAAATCCGAAAGAACTGCGCTGTGAAGAGCCTCACCGAAGACCGCCACGGTGTGCGCCTACAGGATGGCACGACAGTGCGGGGCGACGCCCTCATCATTGCCACCGGGGGCCTCTCCTACCCCACCACCGGCTCTACCGGCATCGGCTACCGTCTGGCCGAAGAGGCCGGACACTCCGTCATTCCACAGGTCCCCTCGCTGGTGTCGCTCACCTGCGAGGAGCCCATTCCCCAAGAGCTAGAAGGCTTTGTGCTGAAGAACGTGGGCCTCAGCATCACCCAGCCAGACGGAAAGAAACTCTACGACAACTTCGGCGAGATGACTTTCTCCCACCACGGCATCGACGGCCCCATCGTGCTCTCCGCCAGCCGACAGGTGAGCCGGATGCTCCATGAGGGGCTGAAACTCATCGCCCATATCGACCTTAAACCAGCCCTCTCAACCGACACCTTGGACCGCCGCCTAATTGCCGACCTCGACAGCAATGGCACCCGCCTTTTCAACGACGCTTTGCGCCTATGGTTGCCCGCCGAGTTGGTCACGCTGGCCCTTACCCGCTGCCATATAGAGTATTACAAACGGCTGAACCAAATCAATGCCGCCGAACGCAAACGGCTGCTCAACTTCCTCAAAAACGTTGAGTTCACCCTCAACGGAACCGGCGACTACAATACAGCCATCGTCACCCAAGGGGGTGTAGACACCAAAGAAATCAACCCCAAGACCATGGAGTCGAAACTCACGCCCGGCCTCTATTTCGCGGGCGAAGTGCTCAACCTGGATGCCGACACCGGTGGGTTCAATCTCCAAATAGCCTTCTCCACCGGATTTGCCGCCGGACGAGCTGTCGCCCAGCAGCAGCCCTCTGCCTAACGTCTATAAATCAAACACCCATGAAACACATATTATTCTCCTTACTTTTCTTCCCTGTCCTTTTTTCATGTCCTGCCATGGGGCAACCCCTGAAGCACTATGAAATGCAGGTCAACTCATTCAAGCTGTATGACGCCGCCTCTATGGCCAAGTACACCTTTCAGATTGACAAACAGCGCAACCGAGTCAAGGACAACCCCGAGGACTGGGAAGACATCATCTTCACCAATCGCGACCACACCAGCCACATCCGTCTGATTCACCATCCGGGCGATGCCGAATACGAAATGGCCGGTTTCGAAGTGCGCAAAGGACTCCCTGATGCCGACGAGACCCATTATGCCACCCTCCCCGACAAGGTGTTCATGACACCCCACGGCATTATGATTGGGCTGAAAGAAAATGAGGTAATCGACATCCAAGGCCAGCCCCACAGCATTTTTCAGGAGGGTGACTTCAAGGTGTATAACTACACCGACGAAGACTCAAAGTCATGGATACTACGCAAGTATAACCAGGTGGGCTACATTCTTCAATTCTGGTTTCTCAACGGGGTACTGGTGCGATATAGCTTTGGATTCGAATATCCTTAATGCCAAATCCTTTCAAGGGCCTCACCCTCGCCCTTCTTGAAATTCATCCACCGCAATAGTGGCATCCTCCCAAGCCTCCATTTGCTGGTCTAGCTGGTCTTTGAGCGACTGATACTGGGTGTAGAAATCGCCATCTTGAGCGTTTCCAGAAGCCAGCACTGCCTCCTTCTCGGCAATCAGTCCTTCCAGCCGTTCAATTTCCTTCTCTATCTTCTCCACCGCATTGCGCAGTTTGCGCAGCTCCCGTTCGCGGTCCTTACTCTGTTCGTAGGCCTGCCGACCTTGGCTTTGGGCTGATTTGGCATTGTCAGAAGCATGGGATTGGCGTGCCTGCTGCTTGGCGTTCTCGGCCTCGCGCCAGTCGAGAAACTCATAAATGTCGCCTTTGAACTCATGCACCGCCCCATCTCGAAACTCGTAGAGCATCTCCGTCAGCCCGTCTAAGAAATCGCGGTCATGAGACACCAAAATCAGGGTTCCCGTGTATTGAAGAAGGGCATTCTTGAGAATGTCCTTGGAATCCATGTCCAAATGGTTGGTCGGCTCGTCGAGCACCAGCAGGTTGGAAGGTGTAAGCAGCAGTTTGGCAAGAGCCAGACGGGCCTTCTCGCCGCCCGAAAGCACTTTCACCTTCTTGTCACAGTCTTCGCTGTCGAAAAGGAACTGACCCAGGATATTTCGAATTTTGGGTCGGATGTCGCCAGTAGCAATGTCGTCGATTGTTTGGAAAACCGTTTTCTCGCCGTCCAGCATAGCAGCCTGATTCTGGGCATAGTAGCCCACCTGCACCTGTGCGCCCAGCTTGAAAGAGCCGGTATAGTCCTTGATGTCGCCCACGATAATCTTAGCCATGGTGCTCTTGCCCTCACCGTTTTTGCCTACGAAAGCCACCTTCTTGCCCGAAGTGAGCAAGAAGTCAACGTTGTCAAAAACCTGCAAGTCGCCATAAGCCTTACCCAGATGCTCCGCCTCCACCACAATCTTACCACTGTGCGGGGCCGGCTGGAACTGGAAGTGGATATTCTCGGTGCTCACCTCGTCAATCTGCACCATCTCCATTTTGTCCAGCATCTTGATGCGGGACTGCACCTGTTTGCTCTTGGTGGCCTTATAACGGAAGCGTTCGATGAAAGCCTCAATCTGAGCCACCTGCCGCTGTTGGGCGGTGAGTTGCGCCATCTGCGACGCACGCCGCTCCTGCATTTGAATGACATACTCCGAATAGGAGCACTTGTAGTCGTAAATGCGGCCAGCGGTTATCTCGATAGTACGCTTGGTGATGTTGTCTAGAAAAGTGCGGTCGTGTGAGACCAACACCACTGCACCGGGGTAGCCCTGAAGGAAATTCTCCAGCCATTGGATAGACTCGATGTCGAGGTGGTTCGTGGGCTCGTCAAGCAAAAGGAAATCGGGCTGGCTCAACAGCAGCTTGGCCAGCTCCACCCGCATCTGCCAGCCTCCGCTGAACTCGGCCACGGGACGCCCGAAGTCGCTGTGCTTAAAGCCCAACCCCAGCAACACCTTCTCGGTGTGTTCCTGACGGCTGTCGGCCCCGAGCAGCACCATCTGTTCGGTCACCTCGTTGTGGCGGTTAAGCAAGCGGGTGTAGTCATCGGACTCATAGTCGGTGCGCTCGGCAATCTCATCAGTGAGGCGCTGCTGCAATGCCACCAACTCGTCGATGCGGCTAAAGGCTGTGAGGGCCTCGTCAATGACGGTGCGGGTGGTGTCGGGCACCATCTCCTGTGGCAGATAGCCCACCTCTTGTCCCGAGGACATAACCAAGGTGCCAGTTTCGGGCTGCTGCCAGCCACAAAGAATTTTCAGCAAGGTGGACTTGCCCGCTCCGTTCTTTCCCACCAGACCCACTCTGTCGTGGTCGGCTATATTGAATGTTACACCATCAAAAAGGTTGGTGCCGGTAAACTGCACCGAGAGGTTATTTACTGCTATCATAATAGTGAATAGTTTAATAGTGAATAGTTAATAATGACAGGCTCTCGCCCCCAATATTAACTATTCACTATTAAATATAATCTCAACTCTACTTCTCTACTTCAGACTGAAGTTGACAGGGAGGTTGAACTGTGAACGGACGGGCTTACCGCGCTGTTTGCCAGGTTTCCAACGAGGCATACTTTTGACAACGCGTACAGCTTCGGCACCGCATCCACCGCCAATGTCACGGAGGATTTTGATGTTTCCGACACGGCCGTCTTTCTCAACAACGAAGGAGACGAACACACGTCCCTCAATGTTGTTCTCCTTGGCCAGTTGGGGGTACTTGATGTTCTCGGACAAATACTTGGAGAGGGCTTCCAGACCACCGGGGAAATCGGCATCTTCCTCAACAACCAGAAAGATTTCCTCTTCGACTTCTTCTACCTCTTCCTCAACCTCAACGCGGGTAAACTCCTCCTGAGCCTTGTTGGCGTTATCGTCGGCGTTAATAAGACCTACCTCATTGGTAAGTTCGGCATCGTTCTCCACAACCGTAAGGTCTGTGGCAACAACCTCGGGCTCTTCGGGAGGTGGCGGGGGGGTCTCTTCCGGCGGCGTATTGAGAATATCGGCATCAATCTCCGAACCGACGGTACGGGTGGACACTTCCTTCACCTCCTTGTCGTACTTGCGGACATTGAAAGCGACCAACACAGCAGCCAAAATGACTACCAAACCGATTTCCAAGAACAATCCTCTGCGATTTTCGAGGTCTGCCTTTTGGGTTTTCTTTGCTTCCATGTTATTTATTTTTAATTTGTTATTTACACTTCAGGATGCTTTTGAGGCATCTTTTTTCAACTCCAAAGATAGCAATTTTTCTTGAATTATCAACAATTCGATGTAAAAAATTTTTTCTTGGAAAGGCCTAACGGCTTCCCCAAAGTGCCTTAATGCAGTTCGAAGTTGATCGGCACCGTGTAGCTAGTTCTGACGGGGCGGCCATTCTGAAGACCGGGAGTCCACTTGGGCATCATCTTGATGACACGCATGGCCTCGGCGCCACATCCGCCCCCAATATCGCGGGCCACCTTGACGTGCCCCACACTGCCGTCCTTCTCCACCACAAAGGTGATATAGACCTTGCCAGTGATGGAACCGTCCTTGGCCAGCTGCGGATACTTGATATTCTGGGCCAGAAACTCCATCAGGGCAGCCATACCGCCCGGATACTCGGCCTCCATGTCGGGAATCTGGATTATCACATCCTCCTCTTCAATATCCTCTACAGGCACTTCCACCTGAACAAACTCCGGCGCGGTCCTGTTGAAGGCGTCGCCATAGTCCATGGGCATGGCTTCGTTGGCGGGAGTCTGGTCGTTGTCTATCACCTTCAGGTCGGTCATTGGGGTTTCAATCTCGGCGGGCGGTTCGGGCGGGGTCACCTCTGTGGGCGGCACAATGAACTCTTCGGGAATCTGCCAGCGGTCGGCTCGACTGAGCCCCTCATGGGTCTTGTTGTCGTAGGATCTGACATTGAACGCCGCCAAAACAGCTGCCAGCACTACTACCATTCCGATTTCAGCGAACAGCACCTTGTTTCTTTCAAGGTCTGCCCTTCTGCTTTTTTTACTTTCCATAACTTTGGGTTTTAAAGGGTTAGTACTAAAAATTCGAAATCTGGTAGTAGTCTGTCATATATGATAATTTAAAGATTCAAAGATATATTAATGTTATTTTTCTCTAATAACGCAAACCACGACTTTTTATTGTATACCTTAATTAAATTTTTTAATACTAATACAATTCGCTCTAGTACAAAGTATGACTGATTCTTGTTCGTATTTCTCAATGTGGCGTGTCTTCGACACGCTGAGTAGTAGGGGTTTCGCTATCCCCACACTGCGCTCCCGTTGGTCGCTTAGTATGGGGTTATTGAGATTCAGTCTCTTCGAGGCTGCTAAAAATCAGTCTTTTATCAAACTAGAGCCATACAATTTATATACAAAACACATAAGCGCAACAACTTAGCCACACCTCACCCGCTTCTGTAGCGTTCGAGGTGTGGCAAGGGTGTGGGGTGGAAATGGGTTGGAAAGGGCGGGGTGGCGTAGTCAAGGCTACTTTTGGCCGCCGGTGCGGGCTTTGTCCTCCAGCTCCATCTTGCCCAACCGAAGGGTGAGGCCCAGGGAGACATAGCGCGAGCTGTTGCGCTGGGTTGAGGCAGAGGCCAGATAGGGGTTGAGGCCGGTAAGGGTGCTGACATAGCTGCCGAAGAGGTCCTTGGCGTTGAGGTAGAGCGAGAGCCGGCGGTCCAACAGGTCGGCGCTGACCCCGAGGTCGGCCACGAAGGTGGGGTCGGAAAAGTACATGAAGGTGAGCTGCCGCGTATTGTAGCGGATGTTGCCAAAGAGCTGCAATTTGTTCCACAGTTTGGTCCAGACGTTGAGCCGGACCGAGGCGTTCCATTGGGAGCGGTCGTTCCACTGGTCGGGACGGAAAAGCACGTGGTAGGCATAGTTGTCGAGCGACAATTCGAGGCGGGCGTTGAAGAAGGCGGTGGGACGGTAGGTGAGGTTGAGCATGGCCCCGGCAGTGTGGGAGCGACCAATGTTGGCGGGCACGGAGAAGGAAACAGCACGTCCATAGACGGGGTGGTAGACCACGTCATTGAGGGTGCCTATCTGGTTGGTGGAGGCGCGGTAATAGAAGTTGAGCCCGAGAGAGCCGAAACCGTCCCAGTACTTCTGCCAACTGCCTTCGACATTATGGGTGTGGGCGGGGACCAACTGGGGGTTGCCGGTCGTGAAGCTCCATTCGCCGTACTCGATAAAGTCGCTCAGGCTGACGGCTCCGGGGCGCGAGGAGCGGTGGGTGTAGCTGAGTGCGAAGTTGTGCATGTTGTCGGTGTGATAGGAAAGATGGAGGGACGGCACCCAAAAGGGGAAGCGGGCTTGGGTTTCGACGGAGCGGTAGCCACTATAAGAGGTGGAGGAATGGTCTTGCCCCAGCTGCAGGCCTGCCTTGGCGGTGAAGTGGCCCAGGCGGCGCTGGAGGGTGGCGAAGGCGTGGTAGCTCAGCTCGGTGTTGGAGCGGGTGAAACTGCGGAGGGTGTCGCGACGGAGGCCGGGAAGGCTGTCGCGGGTGTAATGGTAGTGGCTGGGGAAGTTGTAGTTGAAGCTGCCACCCACCTCGGCCTCCCAATCGTTTGCGAAAGGGAAGGCGTAGCCGCCGTCGAGGTTGGTCATGGCCCAGTTGTCGAAGCGCATCACCTCCCACAGCTGGCGGTCGAGGGTGGGCTGCTCGGCATACTGACGCACCATGGTGGCGGTGCTTTGGTAGCCATAGCCGTTGATGCCGCCTCGCAGCCACAGCTTGCGCCCCTTGTCGTCGAAACGGCGGGTGTAGTCAGCACCCGCGAAATAGCCACCCTGCGGCACGGTGCCGTCGTTGGTGGCGTGAAAGCTGTAGTTGCCGGGGGCATAGATGTACTCACGCCAGTCCTGCTCGACCACGGTGGCACTGCGGTAGAAGGAGGGGTAGCCGCCGGCCCAAAAGGTGAGCGTTCGCTGGGTGTCGAAGTCGTAGGTGCCGCTGAAGTGGAGGTAGCCGCCGTGGCGGTAATAGTCGTGGCGCGAAGTGGAAGACTGGGTGGCAGTGAGGTCGCCCGAGGGGGTGAGGAGGGTGATTGAGCCCTGTCCGTTGCTCCAAGTGTGGCTGTAGTCGTATTCGACGTAGGCGTTGAAAGAGAATTTCTTGCCTCCATAGACATAGGAGAGCCAAGGGGAGACCTGGGGGCGCTGGTTGCCACTGGCTCCGAGAGCCAGGAACTCGTTGCGCTGAATCCGCTTGGTGGTGACGATGTTCACCACAGGCCCTCCGCCACCGTAACGGGCAGAGGGATTGGAGATGACCTCGATGCGCTCGATGCTGTTGGCGGGCAGGAGTTTGAGGTACTCTTTGAGGTTCTCACCGCTGAGGTGCGAGGGGCGGTCGTTGAGCCACACCTCTACGCTTTGCGAGCCGCGCAGGGTGATGTTGCCTTCGGCATCGACCTCTATGCCAGGGGTGTTCTGCAAGGCGTCGGTGGCCGAGCCGTTCTGGACGGAAGGGTCTTCGGCAACGTTGTAGAGCTGCTTCTCGCCATCGACGGCAAAGAGGGGCCGCTGAGCAGTTACCTGCACCACCTCCAGAGCCTTGGCCGAAGGGGAGAGGTAGATGGAGTCGGTCTGCGAGGTGGCCAGGGTGTCGGTATTTTGGGCGTAGGTCGCGCCCGCTGCTGTCAGGAGCAACAGCAGCAACATGAGTTGCTTTTTCATGGGAATTAGGTATTTACTATTCGGTGCGCTGTTTGGATTATTGCTTAGAGCATTTTCAGCAGTTGCCTTTCAATCTCGGCCTCCAAGTCCTTCGAGTAGCCTACGTACACCTGCATTATCTTGCCTTTGCGGTTGACAAGGAACAGGGTGGGATAGCCCGAGACATGATAGGTCTCGGCTAGTTCACGGTCGGCGAAAGCCACGGTGTAGGAGATGCCCCGCTTGGACAAGAAGTCGGCCATCGCGTCTTCGTCGGGGTCGTCAAAGGGGTCGATGCCCACCATGACGAAGCCACGGTCCTTGTACTTCTCGTGGAGGCGTTGCAGCGCAGGCAGGGCCGCACAACAAGGGGCGCAGGACTTGTAGAAGAAGTCTATCAGCACCACCTTGCCCCGCAGGTCGGAGAGGCTGAGGGTGTCGCCCGACAGCGTGGGCAGCGCCCAGCCGGGCGCCACCGACCGCTTGCGGAGCGGCTTGGGGGCTTCGTAGGGAACGTAGTTGGAGAGCTTCACGTTGGCGGGGACGGCATTGAGGGTCAGCAGCGACTCGTCGACGGTAGGCTCAAAAGAGAGCAGGCGACACTCTTCATACTGATACATTGTGTCCAGCCCTTCCACAATGTCATAGGCGTTGGAGTATCTGACCTGCAAATAGTCCTCCTTGTCAATCCACAGGGTGGTTTCGTTACGGATAATCTTCATGCCGAAGTTAGCATCAGGCTCATCGGACGTGGGTCCGTTGATGACAACCTGATAGCAGGGCCTTCCGTCGATTGTTGTTTCCTGCATGTCGTAAGTATAATTGCTGTCGGCCAGCAATTCATCACTCATCAGCACAAAAGTACTTTGCTCTGTAAGTGGTTTATAGAATTCATAATTGTGGCGGAAACGAATGATTTCATCCGCCCACTCCGCAGTCGGCATGATGGTTCCCGTACCGTCATTGAAATCCACCAATTCGTTGCCTGTGTACAGTGAACTCCAATCCGAACCGTCAGGATTTCCCATCAGAAAGTATTTCCCAAAGATGGTGTCGGTTGGCACTTTCTTGAAGTGGCAATACTGACGTTCCACCATGGTGTCCTTATCGCTCATGTACTTCATTCTGCGTTCCATCTCGTAATGGCCGCACTGGACGGACTGGCACTTTTGGCGCGACTGGCGAATGATGCTTTTTGCATCTGGGGTTTGGGCCGCAGCACCGGCACAGAAGGCCACGAGCACAACGGTCACTAAAAAAAACCTTTTCATAGACAATCCGTATTTATGGTAAGTACTCTATATTAACGATTCCACAAAGTGCCGGCCTTCTTGACACGCCGCAGGGTGACCTGCAGGATGAAGCGGTCGCCCTCCATGCGGGGGTTGAAATAGCCGGTGGTGTCGTAGCGTTGGCGGGCATCGGGCACGAGGGCATTGTTCTGGAATTCCCACAGGGTGCCTGTTTCCACCTTGGTTTTGCCCAGAGCTGTCCGCACCTTGCTTCCATAGGTGGTTTGTCCGTCGGTGGCAGCGCCCAACAGACGGTTGCCGGTGCTGTAGGTGTAGAGGCTGTCCTTGGGGCTGGGCACCACTACCTGGGCAAAGATGGTGTCGACCTGTTTGCCTTCGTATACCTCGATGATTTCATCGCCAACGGTTCTGGTGGTGGAGGAGACCTCGACGGTGTCTATGCGGTAGCTGCCGTCAGTAAGACCCGTGAGCATCTTGCCCAGCCCACCCAGTGGGTCGGCATCGACGAAGCGCAGGACAATGCTGTCACCGTCGCAGTGGAGAGTTTCCAACATCATGTTGAGCCAGGGGTTGCCATTGCTATCGTAGAGATGCAGACCGTTGTCGTCGATGCGGTAGGAAGCCAGTTCTTTTTGGTCTAAGTCATTGCGGAGGAAGATCTGCAGCTGTCCGTCGCGGTGGAAGGCAAAGATGCGGTTCTCCAGCCCTATGAACTCGCTGCAATGGAGGGTGGGTTCCTCGGGATTGTCGGACTGCAGAGCCATGCCGGTCACCTGGTAGAAGCCTTTGAGCGTATTGGCAGAGGCGCATCCGGCCAGCAGCATCACGGCCACGATAGGCAGGGCCACCAGCGGCAGCATCCAGCCGCGACGGGAACGGCGGCGGGCCATCATGGCTATGCGGCTGCGGCTCATGCTGTAGTCAAAGGTGTTGGCCAGTGGGCTGTAGGGTCTGCCACTTACCTGATGGTAGAAAAGTTGGGCATAATCAGCCCCTTGTTCTGAGCCCAGCATCGTGCTGTCGGCAATAAACTCATGCACCCGTTTCATCTCGCGGACATAGAGCCACACAAAGGGGTTGAACCAGAGCATCACTTTGACCAGTTGGCCAAAGAGGATGTCCAGGCTATGAAGGCCGCGCACATGCACCCGCTCGTGCCCCACCAACTGTTTTACTTCCTGCGGGGAGAAGCCTTTCGTGCCCACCACGATATGCCTGCCGAAGGAGAAGGCTGGCGTGTCGTCGGGCAAGAGGCTGACACGGATGCCATCTTCCACGCGATAGGGCTGTTGGCGCAGACGGCTCCGCAACCGCAGCAGCCGCACAACCAGCAGCACCAGCATCACGGCAAAGCCTACCCAATAAACTATGCCTAGGCCTGTAAGCAGATAGTCCCACCCGCTGGGCGAGGCATATCCTTCGCCGAAGGCAGAGGGTAATTCCTTATAATAGGTAGTCATTTGGCTTTGTGTGGTGGATGGAGTGCCCAAAGGTAAAGCGGATTCCTCCACTGAGGGAAGTTCTTCGGCAGGCATCAGCCGTTGGGCAATGGGCGTGTCAAAGGGGATAGAGAGCGGCAGATGCACCAAAGGCAGCAACAAAGAGAGCAGCAGTGTGCCCAAGAGATAGAACCGCCGCATGGCAAAGCGGGTTTCGCGCCGCATCAAAAGCCAATAGGCCCCAAAGAAAAGCACTGTGGCCATGGTGGAAAGCAGTAGGTATCTCATTGCTTGTCCTCCTTTCCTTCTGCTTGGCTGCGACGTTTCTCCTCTATGATACGGCTCAGCGTTGCCAGCTCCTCCTCGCCCACAGCGTCTCCATTGACAAAATAGGAGACCAGCGAAGCGTAGGAAGCATCAAAATAGTTCTGCACCAGCGACCCAAGCATCTTGCCGGAGTAGGCTTCCTTGCTCACCAGCGGATAATACTGGTTGTTTCCATTAAATTCTTTGTGACCCACGAAGCCCTTTTGCTCCAGGATGCGAATTTCGGTCAGCACCGTGCGATAGGCGGGTTTGGGCTCCTCCACAGCGGCAGCTATATCGCCTGCAAACCCTTTGCCCAAACGCCAGACAGCCTGCATGACTTGCTCTTCAGCTTTGGTCAGCGTGGTGGTCAGTTCTTTTTTCTTTCTTGTCATAATTATTAAGATTTTAAATTTAACCTATGGACTAAATATTTAATCACCCTATCAAAACGAAAAAAGAAAATTATTATTGTCCCATTTGGATTATTTTTTTAATCCAATGGAGATATATTACTTCAAAACACTATTCTACAAACACTTAATGAATAAAAATTTTCTCAAAAAAAGTCTTGAAAAAGGGTCTTTTTCATTGGTTGAAAGGGGCTCGGCACTACACTATCGGTAAAAAAAAGATTTTGTGGGGTCAGAAAAAAAGCGTACTTTTGCAATCTGATATGGATAGCAGTCGTTTTATCATTTGCCGTGCCGCGGCAGGTTCTGGCAAGACCTACACCCTTGTGCGCCAATACCTGCAGCTGGCCTTCTCGGCTGAGGAGAAAGACCTCAGCAGCCGCTTCACCCGCATTTTGGCCATCACCTTCACCAACAAAGCCGCCAACGAGATGAAGGAGCGCATCTTGCGCGAGCTGGACAACATGGCCGCCGAAGGCACCGCCTCCAGCATGGGCAGCGACATAGCACAATCCATGCACCTCGACGACAGCACCCTTCGCCGCTACGCTTCCATCGTGCGCAAAGCCATCCTACACAACTATTCCGACTTTGCCGTCTGCACCATCGACAGTTTCATGCACCGACTGGTGCGCACCTTTGCCCACGACCTGAACCTGCCGCTCAACTTTGACGTATACATCGACAACAGCGACCTCATCCAGAATGCCGTCGACGAGCTGATGGCACAGGTGGGCACCGAAGGGCAGGAAGAGCTGACCGAAGTGATGTGCGAGTTTGCCGAGAGCCGCATGGCCGACGGCAAGAGCTATATGATTGAGAACGAACTGGCCAACTTGGCCTCAGAACTCTTCAAAGAGCAGACACCGGAATACCTGCAAGACCTCTCGCACCTGGACATGGCCCAGTTCCGCCAAATCAACCGCGACATGCGGCAGGCCAACCGTGCCTACGAGCAGCAGATGAAAGCCCTAGGCCAAGAGGCCCTGGCGGCCATCACCTCGGCAGGCCTCGACCCCGCCGACTTCTACCATGGGGCCACCGGCGCAGGCACCTACTTCCGCAAGCTGGCCGATGGCATCCTTGCCGAACCCAACAGCTACGTCCTTGCCTATCTCGAAGGCGACAAACTGGGCTCCGCCAAATGTCCCGCCGCCACCAAGGAAGCCCTCGCCGCCATCAAGCCACAGTTGCAGGCCCTCTTCGGGCGCATACAGGCCCTCTCCGTCAGCGAGGGAGTGCGCTACAACACCCGCCGACTGCTGCTGAAAAATCTCTACTCCCTGGCCCTCATCAACAAGCTGAACGAACTGGTGGGGCGCTACTCCAAGGAGAACGAGATAGTGCATATCTCCGAGTTCAACAAACGCATTGCCGAAGTGGTGCAGGACGAGCCCACCCCTTTCATTTACGAGCGCATCGGCAACCGTTACTATAACTACCTTATCGACGAATTCCAAGACACCTCGCGGATGCAGTGGCAGAACCTGGTGCCGCTGCTGGAGAACGGCGTAGGGGCAGGCCACACCTCGCTGGTGGTGGGCGACGGCAAGCAGGCCATCTACCGCTTCCGACAGGGCGACGTCGACCAATTCATCAGCCTGCCCCATGTGGACAATGCCGTCCACGGCCGCCTGTTGGAAAGCCCTGGCACCGCCGTGCTCAACCGGCTGGAGCGCAACTTCCGCTCGGCCAGGACCATCGTGGAATTCAACAACCACTTCTTCGAGTGGGCCATCCGCAACCGCTTTGCCGACAACGACGAGCTGAAGAGCATCTACCTGGGCACCGGCGACGAGCCCGACCTTTGCCAGACGCCCACCAAAGAGGGCGGCTACGTGCAAGTGGGATTCTGGGAACTGGAGAAAGACCGCACCCCCCTATGGGAAGAGATGCTGCGCGACATTCACGACCTCTCCGACCAGAAGGGCTACCCACTGCGCGACATGACCGTACTGGCGCGGGACAACGGCACCCTGGCCGAAATATCCACTTTCCTGACCAGCCAAGGGGTGCCGGTGGTGTCGAGCGAGTCCTTCCTGCTGACCCAAAGCCGCGTGGTGATGCTTATGCGCAGCCTCCTGCAATATCTCTTGGACGGCAGCGACCGCGTTGCCGCCATGCGTATGCTGCAATACCTGAAAAGTTTGGGCAAAATCAAAAGCCTGCATCAGGAAGTTTTCCTCCAAAGCCGAGGGGCGGTAGACCTCGACGCCCTGCTCCGGAGCGAGGGGCTGCCGTTGGACACCACAAAACTGCGCAACATGGGGCTCTACGACTGCTGCGAAGAGGCCCTGCGCATGCTGCAACTGGGCACCACCGAGACCGCCTACACCGCCACCTGGCTCAACGTGGTGGCCAAATATGCCAATAGCCACCGGCAGGACTTGAGCGAATTTCTGGAGTGGTTCGACCAGCAAAAAGACCGCCTCTCCACCAGCACCGCCAGCGACCTTGACGCCGTGCAGCTCATGACCATCCACAAAGCCAAAGGCCTTGAGAAGCCCATCGTCCTCTACCCCATCCTCACCAAGCGTGACATGCAGGACAGCATCTGGGTGCACATCCCGCAGGAAGAGCAGTTGCCCCTGCCCTCCAGCCTTATCCGCCCAAGCCAAAAGGAACACACGCTTTTTGACCAAGAATACCAAGTCGAGCTGCAAAAGTCCGACATGGACCGCATCAACGTCCTCTATGTGGCCCTCACCCGCCCCAAAGAGAAACTGCTTGTCTACTGCCAGAGCAACAAGAAAGACGAGGGCACTGACTACAGCTCCCTGCTGCGCGACTACCTTTCGACCCTCGACGGCCTGCAAGAGGTGCGCGACGGAGTGGTAGCCCTGGGCGAGAACGCTGCCAAAGCCGCCGCCAGCCAGCCATCCGACCAGACAAACACTGCCCGCAACGTCACCCTCGACTCCCTCAGCTTTCCCGACTGGGGCGACCGCATTGCCATTGCCGAGCAGTCGTCCAAGATATTTGGCCAACTGGACGAAGCCTCCGTCCGCCGAGGCAACCTGATGCACGAATTGCTCTCGCTGATACACAGCCGCAACGATGCAGCGCAAGCCCTGCAAACATTCCTCCAAAGCAACCCCCTGGAGGAAAGAGAGGCCGCCGCCCTGGAGGCCATGCTCCACCAGATGATGCAGCAAACAGACGTGGCCCAATTCTTCCAACCCCAGCACCCATGCAAGAACGAGTGCAGCCTGGTATGGCAGGGCGAGGTGCTGCGGCCCGACCGTATCGTCTTTGCCCCCGAGCAGACCTGGGTGGTGGACTTCAAGACCGGCACACGCCACGACAGCCACGTCGCCCAAGTGCTGCGCTACTGCGAAGCCATCCGCGCCATGGGCTACCCCAACGTCAAGGGCTACCTCCTCTACATTGAGCCGCGGCACTGCCACGTGCAACCTTGCGAATAACCACCGCCACACGCCCATTGACTATAAGTGGCTCTTCGCCACACCCGCTAATAACACGATATAAAACCGCTACTCACACACTGCCCACTCGCTCTAATAGCGGACAAGAGCGACTTTGGAGGGAAAAAGTAGCATAGCAGCAACGGTCTATAGGCCTCGCGTTGGGGGCAAAAAAAGAAGGCTCTAGTTTGATAAAAGACTGATTTTTAGCAGTCTCGAAGAGGCTGAATCTCAATAACGTTGCGAAAGGTTGAGCGCAAAGAAAGCTT
>R25__coassemble_218_pt1 | contig 37266 bp, 25 predicted proteins | sample R25__metabat2_high_PE_017 | metagenome-assembled genome bin R25 | reverse complement strand
GTAGTCGGTATAAGTGATAGGGAAAGGCTGAATGTGGCTTTTTAAGGATGGACTAGTATAATGAATAAATTGATAAGAAAATATTTGTTGCTGGCGGCCGTGTTGCTGCCCCTGGCAACCACGGCTCAGACCTACCAGCCGGTGCCCTACACCGAGGGATTTGAGAACCCCGATGCTAGCAACGCCCTGCCCACGGGCTGGGTCAAGTACCTGACCGGAACGTCAGGAGTCTCTGCCGTCTTCCCCTGCTGCTATCAGCACAGCCCCAACGCCCGCACTGGCAGCTATTATTTTGAGTTGGAGAGCAACGCGGGTGCAACAGAGCTTTGCGCCACACCCGAATTTGCCAACCCATCCAACCTGATGTTGGACTTATACATCTATTTCCTCAACGACTACAGCCACACCCTGCTGGAGATAGGCGTGATGGAAGACTCGACCTTTGTACCGGTGGACACCATCACCGGCTCCACCTACACGGGCAGCTACCATTCCTGTCGGGTGTATCTGGTGGACTATAGCGGCCCCGGCCACCGCATCGGTTTCCGCGCCACCTATACCGGCACAGGCACCTACACGGTGTTCATCGACGACATGACCATCAGCAACGCCCCCAGCTGCGCCTATATGCCCGGCACGGTCAGCAGCACTGTGGACAGCAGCAGCGCCACCCTCACATGGGGTGAGGCTACTGTTTCGGCCGGCTACTATATCTACCTGAACAACGACAGCACCTGGTACTACTCGTCCGGCAACAGCTACAGTTTCAGCGACCTGACGGCCAACACGCTCTACACAGGATTTGTCTACAACAACTGCACTGGCAGCGACACCAGCGAGGCCGTTCCCTTCAGTTTCCGCACCAGTTGTGGCATGCCCCAGTTCCCTCTGGTGGAGACCATGGAGGGCTATGAGGGCAGTTTCCCCAGCTGCTGGAACATAACGGAGCAATACAGTTCCTACCCCAACCTCTCAAGCGGCCAAGGCCTCAACGGAGGCACGGCCATCAGTCTGGGCAGCAACAGCAACACCGTTTCCTTTGCCTCGCCCTATCTCTATGGCCCCATCAACACCTTTGAAACCAAATTCTGGGCCAGAAAGGCATCGGATTACTATGGAGTGGACATGGCCGTGGGCTATGTGACCGACCTGTCTCACGTGGAGAATGCGGTGATGCTGGACACCATTAGCCTCACCAGCACCTGGACCGAATATACCGTAAGTTTCGGCGGCCTGACCACCACCGACAGCGGCTATATCATCTATAGGAAGTTTGTCCCCAACTACAACTATTCGGGTGTCTATCTGGACGACATCACCATCCGCACCGTCCGCTCCTGCCGCATCCCCGAGGACCTGCACACCACCGGCACCTCCACCGGAACCATGAATCTGGCTTGGACCGACACATTGGCGTCGGCATGGGAGGTGGCCTATGGCCCGGCTGGCATGGACCCTGACACAGCCTATGAGGGCATCGCCACCTTCAGTAGCCCCTACGGCACCATCACTGGGCTGGAGGACACCATCACCTATGACTTTTATGTTCGCGCCGACTGCGGAGGCGAGCAGAGCTATTGGTTGGGACCCGTCACGGCACGGCCCAACCTGCATGTGATGACCGCCAACCACACCGACACCGTGCAGATGTGCGGCGGCACCATCACCGACAACGGCGGCCTCACTGGCAACTATGCCAACAGCCAGAACTCCTACCTGATTATATACCCAACGGACAACACTCAGGGTGTGACCCTGAGCGGCTATGTGGAACTGTACTACAGCTCTTATTATATCTCGCACCTGCGGGTGTATGAGGGCGTGGGCACCAATGGGCGCCAGCTGTGCGACATCACCGGCAACGACAGCCTGAACGTGGCTTCCACCGAAGGCCCCCTGACCATTAATTTCCAGACCGGATCCTACTACAATTCCAATGGTTTTGCACTGAATGTAGGCTGCTACGACCTGCCAACCTGCACCGACCCATACGATATAGTGGTCAGCGATGTGGCAGGCGGTTCGGCCCAAGTGAGTTGGAGCTACGGCACCGTCACCACCCCTGAGAGTTTCACCATTGCCGTAACCGACACAGCGGCTGGGACTACTACCACTTACACTGTGACCGACGAGGTCCGCAGCTATCTTATCAGCGGCCTCAACCAGCGCACCACCTACTATGTGTCTGTCACGGCCAACTGTTCCTCCGCTGACGTGAGCAACATGGTGGGCACCTACTTCACCACCATCTGTTTTGTGGGCGGCAACACCCAGATAGGCGAGGGCACCTCCACGGCCACTTCTCACCCCATCAACACCTACTACAACTACAGCTATTGCCAGATGTTGTTCCGCGCCAGCGACTTTATTCAGAGCATGGACACGGTCTACGGCATCAAACTGCTGGCCAGCAGCGTCTCGTCCGGCAACTTCGACATCGACATCTATATCGACAGTACCAGCGTTAACAACCTCACGTCCAGCACTGCCATCCCCATGGATTCCACCAAGCGTGTCTACTCTGCCACCCGCTCCTTCCAGTCGGGTGAAAACGAGTTCACCTTCGACACCCCCTGGGTACGCCCCAGCAGCAACTGCAATATCGTCATCACTATTGATAACAACACCGGCAGCTATTCGGGCAGCTCCAACTGGTACTACACCTCTGGCAATAACGGCACCACCCTTTATCAGTACAACGACGGCACCAATGTCGACCCCGCCAGTCCCAGCACCAGCCTCAGCACCACCGGCAACCGTCCCAACGTGGTCTTCATGGCTCCCTGTGGCGATGCCAGCTGTGTGGCCCCCAACGTATCGGTGGGCAGCACCGCAGCCAACAGCATTACCCTGGTTTGGGTGCCAGGTATGAGCGAGACGTCTTGGAGAGTGGAGTACAAACCGGCTTCTGACACCACCTGGACGGTGGCCTACGCCTCTACCACCAACCAGACCGAGACCATCACCGGCCTGGCCGCCAACACGCTCTACAACTTCCGCGTGGGAAGCATTTGCCCCGTCGGTTCGGAAATGCCCTACAACTATATCAACGCCCGCACCGCCTGCGCCACCATGTTCCGCAGCACCCTGCCCATGGACGAAGGTTTTGAGGGCTACAACACCGGCGACATGCCCAACTGCTGGATTCGCACAGCCACCGGCACCAGTGGCAGCGGCACTTTCCCCAGCTGCTACAACTACAGCAGCAATGCCCGTAACGGCAACGTCTACTTTGAATTGGAGGCCGAAAATGGCGGCACTGAGATTTTTGCCCTGCCCGCCTTCGACACCATCAACGGCCTGGCACTTGACTTCTATGTGGCCACCACCAGTTCCTACGCCCCCACGGCTCTTGAATTGGGTGTGCTGGTCGGCGACACCGCCTTCGACGTGCTGGACACCATTGACCTCTCCAACTGCACCAGCCTCTATTCCTACCTCAAGAAAAGCGTGCTGATTGACTACAACGGCCTGGGCGACCGCATTGCTTTCCGCGCCACCAAGACCAGCCGCTACACCGTCTTCATGGACGACTTCACCCTCTATGTGCCTAACCCCTGCGACTCGGTGCGCAACATCTCTGTTGACTCAGTCGGAACCCACAACGTTACCATTTCATGGGTCGATGCCAACAACACCGGCAGCTACACCCTGTTCATTGCCACCAGTGACAACGAGGCTGCTGCTTTCGACTCTGTCACCACCACTGCCACCAGCCACACCTTCACCGGGCTCAACTCTGCCACCGACTACTATATCTACATCCATGCCAACTGCCCCAACGGCCGCAGCGACATGAACATGGTGCATGTGACCACCTCTTGCGAAATTATTGCCACCTTCCCCTGGAGTGAAGACTTCGAGAACTTCACCGCCAGCAGCTCCTCGGGCTCGCCGACACAGCAGTGCTGGAACCGTGGCAGCACCTACACCTACGCTTCCTACCCCTACCTCTACAGCTACTACAACCACACCGAGGGCGGCTCAAACAGCATATACATGTACCCCTACTACCACTGCTGGCTAGCCCTGCCCGAGATGGACAACCTGGACAGCCTCATTCTTAAGTTCTACATGATGGGACCCACACCTTCCTCCTATACCTACCAGGCCGAAGTAGGCGTGCTGAGCGACCAGAACGACCAGAACACCTTTGTCGCCATCGACACCGTCACCTATACCGGCACCGGCAGCAACGACTGGCAGCGTATGCGTGTAGACCTCAGCGCAGCCCCCGACTCCTGCCACTTCATCTGCATCCGCACCATTGGTTCGAGTTATAGCTCTTTCTATATCGACGACCTCTCGCTCAACTACAACAACGGCTGTGCCGAGCTGAGCAACCTGCTCACCAGTGCCGTAGGCATGAGCACCGCCACCATTGGCTGGACCGACACCAGCAACAATGGCAGTTATATTGTGGCCGTCAGCGCCACCAACAACCTGGCCGATGCCTTCCTCACCGACACGGTGACAACTACCAACTACAGTTTCACCGGCCTTGCGGCCGTCACCTCCTACTATGTGTGGGTGCTGAACAACTGCCCCAATGGCACCAGCGACCTGCTGAGCGGCAACTTCACCACCTTGGCCGCCGACCCACACTTCCTGCCCTACTTCAACGACTTTGAGGACACCACCAACACCTTCACCCTCTACCAGCTCATTGGTTCCAACGGCTGGCATATCGGCAGCACCGTCAACCACGGCGGCAGCAACAGCCTCTATGTGACCAACGACGGCGGCACCACCAACGCCTACACCAACACCAACCAGTCTATCTCCTTCGCCCTCACCTACCTGCAGATTCCTTACGACAGCACCTATGCCATCAGCTACGACTGGCGCTGCCAGGGTGAAGGCAGCTACGACCTGATGCGTGTGGCTTTGGTACCGGAGGACTTCGACTTCAGCACCGCCTTCACGGCCGTCAACCGCTACAGCAACACCCTGCCCACTGGTTGGATAGCCCTGGACGGTGGCAAACGCAACCTCCGCAACACCTGGCAGTACGACCAGAACGGTGTCCGCCTCAATGCCGGCAACTACTACCTCACCGTGGTTTGGATTAACGACGGCGCCATGGGCTCCAACCCTCCCGCCGCCATCGACAACATCAGCATGAGCCTTATCACCTGCCCCGCTCCCGAAGGCCTCACCGCCTCCTCGGCGTCGGCATCTACCATTGATGTTGACTGGACGGCTGGTACTGCCTCCAGTTGGATGGTCGAATACGGCGTGAACGGATTTGCCGCTGGCACCGGCACCCGCCGCACTGTTAGCACCAACCACATTACTCTCAGCGGCCTGGCCCCCACCACCTCCTATGACATCTACGTCCGTCCCATCTGCTCCGCCACCGATACCGGCTTTGCCTCCATGGTGACCTGCCTCACTGGCTGCGACAGTGTTATCAACATCTTCCCCTGGGTGGAGGACTTTGAAAACGGCATCGCCTGCTGGTCGCAGAATTATCAGACTGGTGACGTAGGTTGGACTGTTGGCCGTGGCGGCAACGCCTACGGCGGCATGTCTGGTGCTGCCACAGGCCAGTACAACGCCCGTTTCTCGGTCAACAGCTATCTGGGCTACACCACTACGCTGGTCTCCCCCATGCTCAACATCCCCACCAGTGACGAGGTGATGATGACCTTCTATCACGCCCAGCCCGCCTGGGGAACTGACCAAGACACCTTGGCCGTGGTCTACCGTGTCCACCCCGACTCGGCCTGGCACTACCTTGCCTCCTGGAACACCAGCATCACCAGCTGGCAGCCCGACACCGTCATGCTACCCAACGCCACCGCCACCTATCAGGTTGGCTTCAAAGCCCATTCCGGCTTCGGCTTGGGCATCCTGCTCGACAGTGTAGTGGTCTACGGCACCGAGTCCTGCACCCGTCCCGTCTTCACCAACTCCAACGTCGAGGCCACCTCTGTGTCGGTCACCTGGAACAGTCCGGCCAGCAGTTTCGATGTGGCCATCCGTGCTGCCGGCCAAGCCTGGCCCGAGCCTACCCGCATCAATGCCCACACCCACACCTTCACCCGTCTAGAGCCCAATACGCACTATGAATACCGAGTGCGCAGCATCTGCAGCGACACCGCCCTCTCCTTCTGGTCCACGGCCAACTGCCTCACCGACACGCTTGTGTGCTACAAGGTGGAAGGCCTCAATGTGGTGGAAGCCGACTACCAGAGTGTCACCCTCAACTGGGATGCCGACCCCAGCGGCCATGCCGTGGGCTATGTGGTGAGCATCTCCAACACCGCCTTCAGCAGTTCCGACACCGTCTACAGCAACACGGTCACCCTCGGCAACCTTGAACCCGGCATCACCTATGGTGTCACCGTACAATCGCTCTGCTCCGCCACCACCTACAGTGACTGGTGCGAAACACTGAATTTCACCACGCCCATCTGTACCCCCGTCACCAATGTCGTCGCCAGCCAGATAACCAGCCATTCCGCTGTGGTTGACTGGACCCCTGGCGAAGGCGAAACCACCTGGCAGATAAACTATGGCTACCGTGGCTTCCAGCAGGGCAATGGCAACCTCATCACCGTCACCTCTCATCCCTACACTATCACCGGCTTGGAGGATGAGACCGACTACGACGTATATGTCCGTGCTGTCTGCACCGACGAGGTCTCCAGCCTCTGGTCTATCCCTGCCACATTCACCACTCCTATTGCCGTTGGAATAGAGGACATCGCTGAGGGCATCGCCTACAGCATCTATCCCAACCCCACCAGCGATGCCACCACCATCACCGTCAGCGGTGCCAATGGGCAGGTGGTGATTGAAGTGGTCGACATGAATGGCCGCACCGTCAGCAACCAGACCCTTGAGTGCCCCGGCAACTGCACCCAGGAGATGAACGTTGAAGGCCTGGCTCAGGGAGCCTACTTTGTCCGCATCACTACTGACGAAGTCAGCGTGGTCCGCAAACTTGTGGTCCGCTGATTATAACTCACACCCGCTTGTTAAAAAGGAGGCACCGAACATATTGGTGCCTCTTTTTTTTTATCCCAATTGCAAAAAAAAGTGTATTTTTGCAACCAGAAAGTAAACTAGAAATACATGCGCAAAATAAGATTTATCCTCATCCTAGTTCTGCTTGCCTTCCCCACTCAGCAGGTGCTTGCCTGGGGCAAGACAGGCCACCGTGTCGTCGCCCAGATAGCCTACGACAACCTCACACCCCGTGCCCGCCGCCAGATAGACCGCATCCTGGGGCCACACGGCATTGTCTACTACTCCAACTGGGCCGACGAAATCAAAAGCGACACCATCTATCCCCAAAGCTACGACTGGCACTTCCAAGATTTCGATGCCGGCCTTTCCGACTCGGCCCTCATAGCCACCCTCACCGACTACCCCAAGGTGGGTGGCAACCTCTTCCGCGCCATGGACAGCCTGGTGGTCCTGCTTCGACAAGACCCCGCCAATGCCGATGCTCTGCGTTTTGTCATACACCTTATGGGAGACCGTTTCTGCCCCATGCACACCGCCCATCTCGACGACCTCGGGGGCAACAAAGTCTATCTCCAATGGTTCAACCAGCCCTACAACCTCCACCGCGTATGGGACGACGGCCTCATCGAAGCCACCCGCTACAGCTACAGCGAGTACGCCGAATATCTCCAGAACCACTTTGCCGACCAAAAGAAAGCCATCCAGCACATGAGTGAGGCCGACATATTGCGCCACAACTATGCCCTCACCAACGAGATATACGACTACTACCACGCCTGGGACGGCAACTGCTGGCACTTTGCCTACCACTTCACCCCCAAGATGGAGTGGCAGCTCTACGCCAGCGGCATACGCCTAGCCATGCTGTTGAACCAAATCTACTAACACAGATGAAACACCTCCTCTGCCTCCTCCCCTTTCTCTTCACCCTGTCACTCGTGGGGCAGCCCCTGCCACATGCAGTGGTGCTCGACTCCGGCCTGCTCTATCGCCAGGCCGAATTCCCCTCCTGCCACGCCGCCACCATCTGCCAGACGGCCGAAGACGACCTCCTGGTAGCCTTCTTCGGCGGCCAATACGAAGGCAGCCCCGATGTATGCATATGGTCCTGCCGCAAGGACAACGGCTCCACCACTTGGTCCGCGCCCCAGCGTATTGCCACCGGCCGCATAGACGACCACACTCAGCACCCCTGCTGGAATCCCGTGCTGTGTCGGGTGCCCGGCAAGCGGGGCGAGCTGATGCTCTTCTACAAGACGGGGACCCTCATACCCGAGTGGGTAGGCCACCTGATGCGCTCCCTCGATGGCGGCCACACTTGGTCGCAGCCGCAGCAGCTGCCCAACGGACTGCTGGGGGCCATCAAAAACAAACCCCTCACCCTGGGCCGCATGATGATAGCCCCTTCCAGCGACGAACCCGACTGGCAGCCCCACTTCGAAATCTCCATCACCCGAGGCCTCCGCTGGCATCGGGTTGATGTGCCCCGCGACACCGCTATCCGAGCCATCCAGCCCGCCCTGCTCACCCTTCCGGGCGACACCCTTCTATCCCTGATGCGCACACGCAACGGCTACCTGGCTCAGACCTACAGCACCGACAAAGGCCGTCACTGGTCGCCCATGCGCCTCACCGACATCCCCAGCAACAACTCGGGCATCGATGCCATGACCCTTGCCAATGGGCTGCACGCCATGGTCTACAATCCCCTTGGACTCACCCCCGGCAGTCAGTTCGGCCCCCGCACCCCCTTGGTGCTGGCCCTCTCACGCGACGGTCGCCAGTGGACCCAAGTGCTCACTCTAGAAGACGCAGAGGGTGAATACTCCTACCCCTCGCTCATCCAAGGCGACGACGGCACCCTCCACATCGTCTACACCTACAGGCGCACACACATCAAGTACGTCCACGTCGCTCTCCAATAGCCGCAAAAGAAAAGACGCCCACCCCCTCCCAAAAGGCGTGTACGCCCCACATCATTCACACTACCGACCCGTTTCCCATTCGATTCCGACCCGCTATTGTAACGGGCATGCAGCGTTGGGGCTCCTCAAGGGCACCGTTTGGGGTTGCGCACAAAAAAAACAATCGGGATGGCCGCTAACATTCTGCGGCGCATCCCGATTGGTATTCTATAGGCTTATAATAGACCTTTCGCGGAAAGCTCAGGGCGGCAGGACTCGCTGGGTGGTCAGTTCTGAGGGTCCACCAGGCAGGCATCCAAGGCGCGGATGATGGCCTCCTTGTCCATCTTCTGGCCAATGAAGACAATCTTCTCCATGCGGTCGCCATACTGGTCGTCCCAGTCGTGGGCCAGGCCCGGGTCGGTGTCCAGCATGTAGTTGAGCTGGTCCTGCGGCATGGTGGCATACCATTGGCCCGCCTCTTTGAGGCCCACCTGCACACCGGCCTGCTCAAAGAGGTAGGACATGTCGGTGTCGTGCGAGAAATAGCAGATGCCTTTGGCGCGAATGACGTTCTTGGGCCAGTGGTCGCTGACAAAGCGGTCGAACTTGTCAATGTCGAAAGCCTGGCGGCGGTAGTACACAAAGGTGCCGATGCCGTATTCTTCCACCTCGCCACCCTCGTGGTGGTGATGGTGGTGGTGATGCTCATGGTCGTCCTCGTCGTGGTGGTGATGGTGATGTTCGTGTTCATCGTCGTCATCATCGTCGTCATCATGATGATGGTGGTGATGCTCGTGTTCCTCTTCATCCTCGTCGTGGTGATGGGGGCGTTTGGCCTCTTCATCTTCCTCGGGGGTGGTGAGGCGTTCCAACTGCCGTACCCATCCGGCGGAACCCGAGGCACGGTCGTAGTTGAAGAAATGGGTGTCGAGAATTTCGTCGAGGTCGATATTGGCGTAGTCGGTCTCTATAATTTGCACTCCGGGGTTGAGCTGCATGATGATTTGTCGCAGGCGGTCAACGTCTTTGCGCTGCACCTCCGAGACTTTGTTCAGCATGACAATGTTGCAGAATTCCACCTGTTGGATGATGAGGTTCTCGATGTCCTCCTCGCCGATGGCGGAGCCCAGCAGTTTGTCGCCGCTGGCAAACTCGCTCTGCATGCGCAAGGCATCGACCACGGTGACCACACAGTCGAGACGGGGAATGCCATACTGGGTGTATTTGGCCTCCATGCGGGGGATGGAGCATATGGTGCGGGCGATGGGTTCAGGCTCGCAGATGCCGCTGGCTTCAATAACGATGTAGTCGAAGGTGCCGCGCTGCATAATTTCGGTCAGCTGCTCGACGAGGTCCAACTTGAGGGTGCAACAGATGCAGCCGTTCTGGAGGGCAACCAGGCTCTCGTCCTTCTTGCCCACAACGCCGCCTTGCTGAATGAGGGAGGCATCGATGTTCACCTCACCGATGTCGTTGACGATGACGGCAAACTTGATGCCTTTCTTGTTGGAGAGGATGTGGTTGACCAGGGTGGTCTTGCCGCTGCCCAGATAGCCTGTCAGCAGCAGCACAGGGGTGTTATGATATTCGAATTTAGGCATATTGTATGTTTTTTTCTGTTCGCTATAACGGCCAAGAAACCGCTTTTAGTATTCTAAACTAGAAAAAATGATTATCAAATAGCGTGCCAATCATTTGGCTGGCGAAGGGCATGGGTGGGAGGCGGTTTGCGACTTTGCGAAAATATTTACAATTTTCGGAACTTTATTTTGCCAATTGCTGATTTCTTTGTTATTTTGCATTGCCTTATGAAAGCCGGGGCAGTGTGCAACGGTTGTTAAAACAGACAGTTGCCCACGCCCACCGACTTGCAGGGGCGACCCAAAACGCACTGAAAGCAGATGAAACCCATACTGACCATCACAGGTTCCGACAGCACCGGCGGCGCAGGCATACAGGCCGACATCCGCACCATCTCCTCCCTGGGGGCAGAGGCCATGTCGGTGGTGACCAGCATCACACTGCAGAACTCACTGGGCATACAGGAGTTCTACGACATCCCTGCGCCGGTCATAGAGCGTCAGATTGATGCCGTGGCCGACGATGCGGCACCCCAGGTGGTCAAGATAGGCATGATACGCAATGCCGCCTCGCTCTACGCCATCGTGCAGAGCCTACGGAGGCACCGACCCAAGTGGATTCTCTATTCGCCTGTGGTCTTCTCGGCCCGCGAAGAGCAGCTGATGGACGACAGCCTCATCAGTCTGGTGCAAAAAGAGCTGGTGCCCCTGTGTTCGCTGCTGGTGGTGAGGCAGGGTGATGCCGCCCACTTTCAGGCCGAGCGGGTCATCCAGGCTGGGGCCAGCCACGGCCGCAGCAACGAGATTTGCTCCGCCATAGCGGTCTATCTCAACCAAGGGGCCACGCTGGACGATGCCATCCGCAAGACATCACTACTGCTGCCCATGAAAGGCATGAAAGAGGAGGTGCCGGGCCGATCGGTGAGGCTCTATCGCGAGTTTCTCACCCTACAAGAACAGCTTTGTTCGCACAGCCACGATGTCAACTTCTATGCCGACCGCATGGGCGTCAGTCCCCGCTATCTTTCACAGGTCACCCGCCGCATGGCCGACACCACGCCCAAGGCCATCATCGAGTCCACCCTGCTGTTCAATATCAAGGGGTTGCTTGACCAACGCCCCCCGTTGCCCTTCCAGGCCATTGCCGAGCAGTTGGATTTCTCCTCTCAGGCTCACCTGACCCACCTTTTCAAGCGGTTGACCGGCATGACCCCTACCCAATACCGCAACCGCCCACAGGTCTCACAGCCACAGAAAAATTCCGCAAATACAACTATCAAATAACACAACACCAAAAACCTCATCGCAATGAATGTAGAAGAATATATCATCGCCCGCGTGAATGCGCTGATGCACACCGACGATGCCGCTATTGTCAAACGCCTCGAAGGGGGCATGAGTAACTACACCTACGTGGTCACCACCCGTGGCAAAAAATACACTTACCGTGTGCCCGGCAAGTATGCCGAGAAATTTGTGGACCGCGTGGAAGAGTTGGACAACATCCAAGAGGTCAATCGTCTGGGCATAAGCAACGCCACCTCATATGTGGAGATTATCTCGGGCGAGAAACTGGCCGAGTATGTGGAGGGCACCATCATGTCCGACACCGACGTGTTCTCCTACAACGAAATGTCGGTCAAGGCCCTGAAACTTATCCACGAAAGCAATATGCGGTTCCGCGACTACAACGCTTTTGGCCGCCTGTCGGACTATGAGCGCTACTGCCGCGAAGTGGGTTTCACGCACCCGCGCGAGTATGTCGAACTCCGCAACCGGTTGGACCAGATGCACCTCAACCACTCCAACGTGAAGATGGTGCCCTGCCACTGCGACTACCAACCCACCAATCTGGTGATTGACGGCGACCGGCTGTATGTTCTGGACTGGGAGTTTGCCGGCATGAACGATCCCTTCTACGATATTGCCTGCTATGGCAATGCTGGGTTCGACAAGGCACTTTCTCTCTTAGAGGCCTACGTGGGGCACCAGCCCACCCGCGAAGAGCTGCAACGCCTTTATTTCCACCGCTCCTTCCAGTGTCTGCAATGGTACAACGTGGCCATCTTCAAAGACCGTGTGGGCCTGAGCAAAGACCTAAACATGGACTTCAACCAAGTGGCCTCATTCTTCTTCGGCCAAGCCGAATCCCTAGCCGCAGACTACGATAAGCTATAAAGATGGGCAATGAACGCTGTACAATAGCAGCCTTTATTCACTATACAATAGAAAACACTTATGAGGTGGTAGAAAACACTTATTTCCTATCACCTCAATTGTTTGAATGCAGGATGGGACGGCAAGACGACAGCTAAGGTGCGATTCCTCTGCTGCTGTATCGAGGCCATATGGTGAAGGTTGAATCACCATTCTTAGGTATTTTTTTTGTTAATACTAAAAATATTCAATTTTTTTTGTTATATTTGCAGCGCATTATGTTGGGGTATAGTTTTATTTAAGCAACTATTCATTAGCATAATAGCAAAAAAAGTGTACTTTGAGGGACAGAAGATTTTCTTAAAGAGACTAAAAGTTATAAAAAAGATTATTTTAGACGACATAAAATAAAAATAAAGTAAATTAAATATTAGTAAATCATTAAAAGCATTTCAACATGGCAGAACAAAAATTCCGTACTGAAAGCGACCTCCTGGGTGAAAAACAGATTCCCGAAGAGGCTTATTATGGTGTACAAACCCTGCGTGCTGTCGAGAACTTCAAAATCTCCGGCCATATCTTGAGCGATTTCCCCAACTTCATTAAGGGTCTCGCCATCACCAAGAAGGCTGCCGCAATAGCCAACGGCAAGGTGGGCATGATTACCCCCGAGCAGAGCAAAGCTGTGCAGGAGGCTTGCGACGAGCTTCTGGCAGGTAAATATTGGGACCAGTTCCCCGTGGACATGATCCAGGGCGGTGCCGGTACTTCCACCAACATGAACGCCAACGAGGTTATCGCCAACATCGCCCTCGAAAAGATGGGTCACAAACGTGGCGAATATCAGTACTGCTGGCCTAACGACACTGTGAACGGCTCACAGTCGACCAACGATGCCTACCCCACCGCCATCCACATGGGTATGTATCTGGAGCACTTAGACTTCATCCCCCATCTGGAGAAGCTGGCCGAGAGCCTGGAGAAGAAGGCTGAAGAGTTTAAGCACGTCATCAAGATGGGCCGCACCCAGCTGCAGGACGCTGTTCCCATGACTCTGGGTCAGACCTTTGGTGGTTTTGCTGCCACTATCCGCATGGAAATTGAGAACCTGAACCACGCTGCTCAGGAGTTCCTCGTGCACAATATGGGTGCCACCGCTATCGGAACCGGCATTTGCGCATGGCCCGGCTATTCCGAGGCTTGCGACCAGGCCCTCCGCGACATCACCGGTTGGAACTGCCATCTGGCCGACAACCTGATTGAGGCCACCAGCGCTACCACCTGCATGATTCAGTATCACGGTGCCATGAAACGCCTGAGCCTAAAGATTAACAAGATTTGCAACGACCTGCGCCTGATGGGCAGCGGTCCCCGTTGCGGTCTGATGGAGGTGCACCTGCCCGAGCGTCAGCCCGGTTCGAGCATCATGCCCGGTAAGGTCAACCCCGTCATCCCCGAGGTGATGAACCAAATCAACTACAAAGTTATCGGCAACGACACCTGCATTGCTATGGGTGCCGACAACGCCCAGCTGGAGCTTAACGTGATGGAGCCCGTCATGGCTTACACCCTGTTCGAGAGCATCCACCTGCTGATGAACGGTGTGGACACCCTGCGCACCCTCTGCATTGATGGCATCGTGGCCAACGAGAAACGCTGCAAGGAACTGGTTGAGAACAGCATCGGCATTGTTACCATGCTGAACCCCTACATCGGCTACAAGCAGTCGACCAAGGTGGCCAAGGAAGCTACCCAGACCGGCCGCGGCGTGTATGAGCTGGTGCTTGAACACGGCTACCTGACCAAGGAGCAGCTGGACAAGATTATGCAGCCCGAGAACATGCTGAAACCCGTCTTCGTGGAAGGCGTTCCTCTGAACCACTAATCGTTTGGAAGAAAGAAGATAAAATACAAAGCAAGATAGGATAGAGAAAGACCTATCTGTCTAAACTCCAGGTTTCAAACTGGCATTGCAGCCCATAAGGCGCAATGCCAGCGTGGAACTTGGATTTAGTCACTACAAAAACACACTAATAATCCTCTATGGCAAATATTATTAATATTAAAAAAGGCCTGGACTTGCCGATAAATGGTGCTGCCGAGCTGAGGACCACCGATGCCCGCAGCATTACCACCTACGCCGTTAAGCCGACCGACTATGTGGGGCTTGTGCCCCGCCTGCTGGTGGCTGAGGGCGACAAGGTGAAAGCCGGCGACGCGCTGTTCTGCGACAAGAAGAACGACCGCATCCGCTTTTGTGCTCCCGTGGCAGGTCGCGTGAAGGCCGTGGTGAGGGGCGAGAAACGCCTCTTGCTGGCCGTGGTGGTGGAAAAGGACGAGAATGCAGAGGCCACCCCCCTGCCTCAGGCAGAAAACCTGAGAGAGCAGATGCTGCAGTGTGGACTGTGGCCCATGCTGCGCCAGCGTCCATTTGGCACCGTGGCCAATCCCGACGACAAACCCAAGGCCATCGTGGTGAGCTGCTTCGACAGTGCCCCCCTGGCTCCTGACTACGACTACCTGCTGCAGGGCCGCGAAGACGACTTTGCACACGGAGTGGAAGCCTTGGCCACACTGACCGAAGGCAAGCTGCACCTCTGCTTCCGCAATGGCCAGAAGCTGATGAACAAAGTGGCTCACACCGTGGCTAAGAATGTGGAGTTGCACATCGTCAACGGTCCACATCCTGCTGGCAACGTAGGCCCACAAATTGCACAAATCTGCCCCATCAACAAGGGCGAGGTGGTATGGACTATGAACCCACAGGATATCGCCACCCTGGGCCGACTGACCACTACGGGCATCTATTGCCCTGAGCGCGTGGTGGCCGTGGCAGGTCCGCAAATCAAGGCACCCCACTATTTCCGCACCTACGCGGGCGCTTGCGTGGAGACCCTGGTGGCCGGACAAACCAGCAACAGCAACTATCCTCGGTTGGAAAGTTCGGAAAGCATGAACGGCAACCGCCTGATTAGCGGCAATGTCCTCAGCGGCACGCAAATTAACGCAAACGGTTTCGTTGGCGGATATGACAGTCTGCTGAGCATTCTGCCCGAGGGCGACTACTACGACTTTATGGGCTGGCTGATGCCTGGTCTGAAGAAGTTCAGTTTCAGCCGCACCTTCCTGAGCGGTTTCTTTGCCCGTTGCAAGAAAGCGCAAGCCCTGCTGCCCGACTGCACCAAACCGGTCTTCGACACAAACACACACGGCGAAGTACGCCCCCTGGTGGTGACCGACGACTTTGAGAAAGTGTTCCCCTTCGACATCTACCCGGTACAGCTCATCAAGGCCTGCATGATTGGCGACATGGAGCTGCAAGAGAACCTGGGCATCTACGAGGTGGAACCCGAAGATTTTGCCCTGTGCGAATTTATTGACACATCAAAAACCGACATCCAGCCTGTCATCCGTGAGGCTCTGGAGACATTAAGAAAGGAGGCCATGTGATGCAAATGAATGGTTTAAGAAACTTTATCGACAAGATTAAACCCACTTTCAGCGAGGGCGGCAAACTGAGCTGGCTTTCGCAGACTTTCGGCGGGTTTGAGACTTTCGCTTTCACCCCCAACAAGGTGACCAAGCGCGGAAGCCACGTGCGCGACGCCGTGGACCTGAAACGCGCCATGATTACGGTTGTGATTGCCTTGGTGCCCGCCATGCTGTTCGGCATGTGGAACATCGGCTACCAGACTTCTGAGGCCCGCATGGCTATGGGGCTGGAAGGCTTTGGATGGTGGTACTGCCTATGGTTCGGCTTTGTGCGCATGCTTCCCATGATTGTGGTGAGCTATGTGGTTGGCCTTGGCATTGAGTTTACCTACGCCCAAATCCGTGGCCACGAGGTTTATGAAGGATACCTGGTCTCCGGCTTCATCATACCGATGATTGTACCGGTAACCACCCCCCTGTGGCAGCTTGCCCTGGCTGTTGCCTTTGCGGTCATCTTTGCCAAAGAGGTGTTCGGCGGCACGGGTATGAACTTCCTCAACCCCGCCTTGGTGGCACGCGCCTTCCTGTTCTTCAGCTATCCCACCCACATGTCGGGAGACAAGGTGTGGATTGCTGCCGACATGTGGGGCAGCGACGCCCTGACTGGTGCCACCCCGATGGGAGACCTGGCTACGGGTCTGAAGCCCCAAGCCTCGGCCTTGGACATGATTATCGGCACTATACCTGGCAGCACGTGCGAGACCTCGGTCATCGCTATTGCACTGGGTGCTATCATCTTGTTGGTGAGCGGTATTGCCAGCTGGCGCACCATGCTGGCCGTCTTTGTGGGCGGCGGTGCCATGGGCCTGCTGTTCAATGCCATCGGTGCTAACGAGTACATGCAGCTGCCGTTCTACTACCACTTCATCATGGGTGGCTTTGCCTTCGGCGCCGTGTTTATGGCTACCGACCCCGTCACCAGTGCCCAAACCAACTGTGGCAAGTGGATATACGGCATCTTGATTGGTGCTTTCGCCGTGCTGCTGCGCGTGCTGAATCCCGCCTATCCAGAAGGCATGATGCTCAGCATTCTGCTGATGAACTGTTTTGCACCGCTTATCGACCACTGCATCATCCAGTCCAACATCAAGAAACGCCAACGTCGTGCGTTGGTTGAAGGAAAGGAGGTCAAAGCATGAAAAAGTTTAGCAACACATATATCTTCATCTACTCCGCCATTATCGTGGCCATCGCAGCCGTGCTGCTCACGGTGGTGGCCATGAGCCTGAAGGAGAAACAGAACAACAACATCCGCAACGAGAAAATGCAAGTGCTGTTGCAGGCTATCGGCGTGAACTGTACTCGCGACGAAGCTGCTGAGATGTACCAGCAGTATTTCGACCAAGAGCTGACCGTAGGCACTGATGGTACTACCATAAGTGTTTATAACATCAAGGATGAAAAGATGGAGCAGGGCGAGGTTCGTGCCTTCGACATCAAGTTGAAAGAGCAGCAGACCCTTGAAAAGAGCGGCCAAAAGGGTGCTTTCCCTGTGTACGTCTTCAACAAAGACGGAAAGAAAGGTTATGTCATCCCCACCCAGGGCAACGGCCTGTGGGGGCCAGTCTATAGCAATATTGCTCTGGCCGACGACATGAACACCGTCATCGGCGTGACCTTCAGCCACGACAGCGAGACCCCCGGTTTGGGTGCCGAAATCACCACTGAGAAATTCCAGGCTCCGTTTATCGGCAAGCAGATTCTTGACGAGAACGGCCAGGTGGTTTCCATTGCCGTGAAGAAGAATGCCGACGCAGCCGCCATGCACGAGGTTGATGCCATCACTGGTGGCACCATGACCTCCAACGGTGTGGACGAAATGCTGCGTGTTGACCTAATGCGCTATCAGAAATTTATCGACGCCAACCGTGGTGCTGCCCCCGCAGCCACTGAGGAAGGCGCAGTAGAGAATGCTATTGAAGAGGAGGTAACCCATGAGTAACTTTTCGAAAATATTCACAACTCCGCTAGCCAAGAACAACCCCATCACCGTGCAGGTGCTGGGCATATGCTCCTGTCTGGCAGTCACCGCACAACTGAAGCCTGCCGTCGTGATGGCCATCTCGGTCACCGTGGTGGTGGCGCTGTCCAACCTGATTATTTCCTGCCTGCGCAACACCATCCCGCCCCGTGTCCGTATCATCGTGCAGCTGGTGGTGGTGAGCACCCTCGTCATCCTGGTCAACCAGGTGCTGCAGGCTTTCGTCTATGACGTGAGCAAGCAGCTGTCGGTGTATGTAGGCCTGATTATCACCAACTGTATCGTCATGGGTCGTTTGGAAGCCTTCGCCATGAGTCGCAAACCGATGGAGTCTGTCATGGACGGTATCGGCAACGGCTTGGGCTATGGTATCATCCTGGTCATCCTGGGTTTTGTCCGTGAACTTTTCGGCAGTGGCACCCTCTGGGGCTACCCCGTCATGGAGAAACTGGGCATGTACAAGATTGGCTATGAAAACAACGGCCTGGTCATCATGGCTCCCATGGCACTGATACTGGTGGGTCTGATTATCTGGATTCAGCGTACCAAGGACAAAGAGCTTCAAGAAGACTAAAGAAACACATACCGTTTAAAAGATAAAAGCAAATATTATGGAATATATCAATATATTTATCAAGTCGATATTTATCGACAACATGATTTTCGCCTTCTTCCTCGGCATGTGCTCCTATTTGGCCGTCTCGAAGACCGTGAAAACTTCCGCAGGCCTGGGCATTGCAGTCACCTTTGTGCTGCTGATTACTGTGCCTGTCAACTACCTGCTGAACAAATATGTGCTGCAGGCAGGTGCCCTGACTTGGATTAGCCCCAGTCTGGCCAATGTCGACCTCTCCTTCCTCAGCCTCATCATGTTCATTGCTGTCATTGCCGCCATTGTGCAGATTGTTGAAATGGTGGTGGAGAAATTCTCACCGGCACTTTACAACTCGCTGGGCATTTTCCTGCCCCTGATAGCTGTGAACTGCGCCGTGATGGGTGGTTCGCTCTTCATGCAGCAGCGCGACTACAGCAACGTCGGCGAGGTCATCAGTTTCTCGCTCGGCAGCGGCATTGGTTGGTTCCTTGCCATCGTCGGCATCGCCGCCATCCGCGAGAAGTTGCGCTACTCCCACATCCCCCCCGCACTGAAAGGCGTGGGCATCACCTTTATCATCACCGGCCTGATGGGCCTGGCATTCATGAGCTTTATGGGTATCAAACTTTAAACAACGATTAGAAATGACACAGACAATAATAACCGCATTAGTCGTATTCCTGGTGGTCATCCTAATCCTGGTGGCCCTACTGCTGTTGCTTCGCGCCAAGCTGATGCCCACAGGCAATGTGACGATTACTATCAACGACGACAAGAAACTTGAGGTGCCCACGGGCAACTCGCTTATCTCTACCCTCTCCGAGCAAAAGATTTTCCTTCCAAGCGCCTGTGGCGGCAAGGGAAGTTGCGGCCAGTGCAAATGCCGCGTGCTCGAAGGCGGCGGCTCCATCCTCCCCACCGAGGTGGGTTTCTTCACCCGCAAACAGATTCAGGACCACTGGCGTCTGGGCTGCCAAGTGAAGGTGAAAGAGGACATGAAAATTGCCGTACCCTCCTCCATCCTCAGCATCAAGAAGTACGAATGCACCGTCATCAGCAACCGCAACGTGGCCACCTTCATCAAGGAGTTCAAGGTGCAGCTGCCCGCTGGCGAGCACATGGACTTTGCCCCCGGTTCCTACGCACAGATTGAGATTCCCAAGTTCAGCATCAACTATGCCGACTACGACAAGGACCTCATCACCCCCGAATATCTGCCCGCATGGGAGAAATTCAAGATGTTCGACCTCAAGTGCGTCAACACCGAGCCTACCATCCGCGCCTACTCCATGGCCAACTATCCGGCCGAAGGCGACGTGTTCATGCTCACCGTGCGAATCGCCACACCTCCGTTCAAACCCGACCGCTCGGGCTTCATGGAGGTCAACCCCGGCATTGCATCCTCCTACATTTTCAGCCTCAAACCTGGCGACAAGGTCATCATGTCGGGTCCCTACGGTGACTTCCACATCAAGGAGCATCCTGCCGACATGCCCAACAAGCCCGAGATGATTTGGGTAGGCGGTGGTGCAGGCATGGCTCCTCTCCGTGCTCAAATCATGCACATGACCAAGACCCTGCACACAACCGACCGCACGATGCACTATTTCTATGGTGCCCGCGCGCTGAACGAGGTGTTCTATCTGAACGACTTCCTAGGGCTGGAGAAAGAATTCTCCAACTTCAAGTTCCATTTGGCTCTCGACCGTCCCGACCCGGCAGCCGATGCAGCAGGCGTGGCCTACACTCCCGGCTTTGTCCACGACGTGATGTACAACACCTATCTGAAGGACCATCCCGCTCCCGAGGATATCGAGTACTACATGTGCGGTCCCGGCCCAATGAGTGCCGCCGTGGTGAAGATGCTGGACAACCTTGGCGTACCGTCCGAGATGATTGCATACGACGATTTCGGCGGCGGCGGCAAGAAATAGCATTGTGCAAAAGGATTAGTGCTTGAATGACTCAAGCGCTAATCCTTTTTCCATTTTTGAAAGAAGAAAGAAAATAATAATCCTAAACAACTAAATAGATGAATTTACCACAAATCCATTCCATCACCAAGAAGATCCTGGTAGCCTTGATTGCTGCCTTCCTCATGATCTTCCTGTTGTTCCATGCCTGCGCCAACCTCTGCATCCTGCGCGACGACGAAGGAGCATGGTACAACGCTTTCTGCCACTTCATGGGTACGAATATCTTTGTGAAGGTCTTCGAAGTTATCCTGTTGGCATGTTTCCTGCTTCACATGTGCCTCACCCTCTGGTTGGTTGTCACTAACCGCCGTGCCCGTGGCACCGAACGCTACCATCAGCCCAGCAAGACCAAGACTCACCCCTTCTCCAAGCTCATGCCCTGGACGGGTGTGCTCATACTTCTGCTGTTGTTCGTCCACTTCCACGATTTCTATTTCGTAAAAATGGGTTGGGTGCCCGGCAACTACATGGTGCAGACCCAAGAGCTTTTCTCCAAACCCGAACTGAACCAAATGGTGCAGGTATGCCAGCAGTACAACATGACACCTGACGACTACATTGCTGCCAATGACCAGCAACTGGAGCAGGTCAAGAGCCAAGGCCAAATTGGCGAAGAGGAACTTGCTGAAATCAACGCCCAGCTCGACAAACTGCGCGAACTGGTGCCCGTGGCCAACGTGCTTATGAATGCCCAAACCAACAAGCAGCTCTCCTCTGATGGCAAATACATCAACAATCTCTCCTACGAGGAGCGCAATGCCATCAATGCCGTTTATGGCAAAGGCACTGCCGAGCCCGACTTCTACCACAGGGCCCGCGTGAAATTCACCAAACTGTACATGGTGCTGATTTACCTCCTCTTCTTCGCCGTTGTGGGATTCCATCTGCGCCACGGCTTCTCCAGTGCCTTCCAAACCCTGGGTCTGAACAACTACAAATACAACAAGGCCATCGAAATCATCGGCATCATCTACGTGTGGGCCGTCTGCTGCATCTTCTCTCTGGTTGTCCTTGGAGTGTACATTCCCTCACTTTTCTAAGGCCTGAAACATGACCTCACTATAAACTAACATCAATATTAAAAATATGAATCTCGATTCCAAAATACCCGAAGGTCCTCTTGCTGAAAAATGGACCAATTATAAAGCCCACCAGAAACTGGTGAACCCTGCCAACAAGCGCAAGATTAACATCATCGTTGTGGGTACCGGTCTTGCCGGAGCCTCTGCTGCTGCCTCTCTCGGTGCCATGGGCTTCAAGGTAGACATCTTCTGCATCCAGGATTCGCCCCGCCGCGCCCACTCCATCGCCGCACAGGGCGGTATCAACGCTGCCAAAAACTATCAGAACGACGGCGACTCCATCTACCGTCTCTTCTACGACACCATCAAGGGCGGTGACTACCGTGCACGCGAAGCCAACGTTTACCGTCTGGCCGAAGTGAGCAACAACATCATTGACCAATGTGTGGCCCAGGGTGTTCCCTTTGCCCGCGACTACGGCGGAACCCTCGACAACCGTTCCTTCGGCGGTGCACAGGTCAGCCGAACCTTCTATGCCCGCGGCCAAACCGGCCAGCAGCTGTTGCTCGGTGCCTATGGTGCCCTTAGCCGCGAAATAGCCCGTGGAACCGTCACCCTCCACGAACGTCACGAAATGATGGACCTCGTCGTGGTCGACGGCCGTGCCCGCGGCATCATCACCCGCAATCTTGTCAATGGCGAAATTGAGCGCTTTGCAGCCCATGCCGTGGTGCTGGCCACAGGTGGCTATGGCAACATCTACTTCCTCAGCACCAACGCCATGAACAGCAATGGCTCCGCCGCTTGGCAGTGTCACAAAAAAGGTGCCCTTTTTGCCAACCCCTGCTATGTGCAAATTCACCCCACCTGCATCCCCGTCCACGGCGACTACCAGTCCAAACTGACTCTCATGAGCGAATCGCTGCGTAACGACGGCCGCATCTGGGTGCCCAAGAAGAAAGAAGATGCCGAAGCCATCCGTGCCAAGAAACTCAAACCCACCGACATCCCCGAGGAAGACCGCGACTACTACCTGGAGCGTCGCTATCCTGCCTTCGGCAACCTCGTGCCTCGTGACGTGGCCAGCCGTGCCGCCAAAGAGCGCTGCGATGCCGGCTACGGCGTAGGAACCGGACTGGCCGTCTATCTCGACTTCGCCGATGCCATCCAGCGCCTTGGTCGCGATGTGGTGGAACAACGCTACGGTAACCTCTTCCAGATGTACCAGAAAATCACCGACGACAACCCCTATGAGACGCCGATGATGATTTACCCCGCCATCCACTACACCATGGGCGGCATCTGGGTCGACTACGAACTGCAGACCACCATCCCCGGCCTCTTTGCCGCTGGTGAAGCCAACTTCAGCGACCATGGCGCCAACCGCCTGGGTGCTTCTGCTCTCATGCAGGGACTGGCCGACGGCTACTTCGTCCTCCCCTACACCATGCAGAACTACCTCAGCGACCAGATTTATGTGGGCAAGATCAGTGCCGACACCCCCGAGTTCGACAAAGCCGAACAGGATGTTCGCGACCGCATCAACAAACTCTTCGAGGTAGGTCAGAAGGCAGCCCCCGGCACCGCCAAGACCGTCGATCATTTCCACAAAGCCCTCGGCCACATCATGTGGGAGTATGTAGGCATGGCCCGCAACACCGAGAGCCTCACCACCGCCAAGAGACTGGTGGCCGAACTGGAAGAGGAATTCTGGAAAGAAGTCTCCATCCCCGGCAAGAACGAGGAGATGAACCCCGAACTGGAGAAAGGACTGCGCCTGGCCGACTACTTCGAACTGGCCCGACTGATGATTCAGGACGCCATGCACCGCGAAGAGAGCTGCGGCGGCCACTTCCGCACCGAGCACCAGACCGAGGACGGCGAAACCCAGCGCGACGACGAGCACTTCATGTATGTGGGTGCTTGGGAGTACCAGGGCCACGACGTCCCCGAGGTCATGAGCAAGGAAGACCTCCACTACGAATACATCCAGATTGCAAAACGTAATTACAAATAACATGTAGTTCGTGTCAAATCACTTTAAACTTCATAAAATATACTGAAAAATGAATTTCACACTACATATATGGCGTCAGGAGAATGCCCGTGCCAAGGGCCATTTCGAGACCTACAAGGTCGAAAACATCTCCACCGAGTGTTCCTTCCTTGAGATGCTCGACATCCTCAACGAGAAACTGCTCAACGACCACATTGCCCACCCCGTCTGCTTCGACAACGACTGCCGTGAGGGCATCTGCGGCATGTGTGGTCTGTACATCAACGGCCGTCCCCACGGCAACGACGACGGCATCACCACTTGCCAGCTCCACATGCGCAAGTTCAACGACGGCGACGACATCTGGATTGAACCCTGGCGTGCCAAACCCTTCCCCGTCATCCGCGATCTCGTGGTAGACCGCACCGCCTTCGACAAAATCATCCAGAGCGGCGGCTACATCAGCACCACCACCGGAGGCGTGCCCGATGCCAACAGCATCCTCATCCCCAAGCACAAAGCCGACATGGCCATGGATGCCGCTGCCTGCATCGGTTGCGGAGCCTGCGTGGCTGCCTGCAAGAATGCCAGCGCCATGCTCTTCGTCAGTGCCAAAGTCAGCCACCTCGCCCTTCTTCCCCAGGGTCAGGTCGAAGCTGCCGACCGTGTGCGCAAAATGGTCTGCAAGATGGACGAACTCGGATTTGGTGCCTGCACCAACACTTACGCCTGCGAAGCCGAGTGCCCCAAGCAAATCAAACGTCAGAACATCGCCCGACTCAACCGCCAGTGGATTGGCTCAGGCTTTGGTCGCGACCGCAAGCAGGACTAAACAGTCTTACACTACAAAGAATTTATCGTAGAAAGGATGCCGCCGTCGAGTGGCATCCTTTCTTTTTTGATTATATCAAATATTCTTTGTATCTTTGCAGACGCAAAGTGGACAGATTTGTAATGATTGCAACCACTGAAAAATAATGCTAAATACATGATTTTCAAAACTTCAATCACACTCTTCCCCCTCTTTGCTTTTTTATGTTCGGCAGGGCAAAACCTGTCCTAATTAATAACAAACATCAAAAAAGTAAACTACTATGAGCTATTTTTTCACATCTGAATCAGTCTCTGAAGGTCATCCCGACAAAATTGCCGACCAAATCTCTGATGCCCTCCTCGACGAGTTCCTCCGTCGCGACCCCGAGAGCCACGTAGCCTGCGAGACCATGGTCACCACCGGCCTCGTCGTCCTCAGCGGCGAAGTCACCTGCAACGGCTATGTCGAAATAGCCGACACCGTGCGCGACGTCATCCGCAACATTGGCTACACCAAGGGCGAGTACAAATTCGAGGCCGAGTCCTGCGGGGTCCTCTCCACCATCCACGGCCAGAGTTGCGACATCAATCGTGGCGTAGTCCGCGCCAAAGCCGAAGAGCAGGGAGCCGGCGACCAAGGCATGATGTTCGGCTATGCCGTCAACGAAACACCCGAATTCATGCCCCTGCCCATCACCCTTGCCCATATCTTCCTGCAAGAGCTGACCAAGATACGCAAAGAAGGCCGCCTGATGAAATACCTCCGACCCGATGCCAAGAGCCAGATAACCATCGAGTACAGCGACGAGGGCAAACCCCTGCGCGTGGCCACCATCGTCCTCTCCACCCAGCACGACGACTTCGACGAAGAGGAAAAAATGCTGGCCAAAATCAAGCAAGATGTCAGGCGCATCCTCATACCACGTGTCATGAACCGGCTGAGCGAGGCCAACCGCAACCTCTTTTCAGGCCGTGACTATAAACTCTACGTCAACCCCACCGGCAAATTTGTCATCGGTGGTCCCCACGGCGACACCGGTCTCACCGGGCGCAAAATCATCGTAGACACCTATGGGGGCCGTGGCGCCCACGGCGGAGGAGCCTTCTCAGGTAAAGACCCCTCCAAAGTCGACCGCTCGGCCGCCTATGCCACCCGTCACATAGCCAAGAATATGGTGGCCGCAGGACTCTGCGACGAGGCACTGGTGCAAGTGGCCTATGCCATCGGCATGGCCGAGCCCGTGGGCTTCTACGTCAACACTTTCGGCACCAGCCATGTCCACATGCCCGACGGCGAAATCGCCCAAAAGCTCCGCACCCTCTTCGACATGCGCCCCTACGCCATCATCGAGCGTTTCGGCCTCAAGTACCCCATCTACCGCACCACCGCCGCCTACGGTCACATTGGCCGTGACCCCTTCCGCGACGTGGTGACACTCTACGACCCGCAAGGCAACGAATACCAGCAGGAGGTGCAATTCTTCGGCTGGGAGCTGCTGGATATGGTCGACCCCATCAAGAAAGCCTTCGGCCTATAATTGTCGCAACCCAAGAACCCAATAATTTAAAAACAACAATATAGAAATGAGAAAGACCCTCCTACTCATGGCCACCGCCGCACTGCTTGCCGCTGGTTGCCAATGCAAACAAGAGCCCACGGCCACCCCTGCCGAAACCGTCATGGCCAACATCCTGCAGCGCAAAAGTGTCCGTTCCTACACCTCCGACACCATTCCCGCCAAGGTGATGGAGAACCTGCTTCGTGCCGCCATGGCCGCCCCTTCGGGTCGCAACCTTCAGCCCTGGAGTTTTGTCGTCATGACCGACAAGAGCCAGTACGACAGTATCTTTGGTGACAATTTCAACATGCGCATGTTCAAGGCCTCTGCCACAGTAGTGGTCGTTTGTGCCGACACCACGGCCATGATGCCACCGCGCGACAACCGCGATGCCGCCCCCGTCCGCCAGCCCAACCATCTGTGGCGCGACGACATGGGTGCCGTGACCGAGAACCTCCTGCTGGCCGCCGAAGCCCACGGCCTGGGTGCCTGCTGGACGGCCTGCTATCCTTACCCTGACCGTATGGACCCTGTCCGCAAAGCCCTGGAACTTCCCGCAACTGTGGTGCCCTATTGCGTAGTACCTATCGGCTATCCCGCTGGCTCCGAGCAGCCCAAAGACAAATGGGACCCCAACCGCATCCACTACGGCCGTTGGTAGCAAGCAAATAACACCCATAGTACAAATCGCTTGGCACGCTCCCCTACAGCTGCCAAGCGATTTCTCTTTTAGTGCCCACGTCAGACGATTGAAAAAGTCACTGAAAGCATCTTTCAAAATAACTGTCGGCAGGTCGACTCTATCAAGGCCGCTCTTCAATCGCTAGTTCTAAAAAACCTCACCGCTTCCAACCCGACAATAGAGCGGCGAGGAAACGAGTTGGTAACGTGCCAGAAGCGGAGCGGATGATTGGAAGAAGGCTCGTCACTGGTCAAGGAGAGCCCAATTGCCGACGAGAGTGTTGGCAGAATCGATTTCCGCAAGCATGTCGAGATACTGGCTGCGGGGGATAGGACGCGCTCCGAGGGAGGCCAGGTGGGCTGTCTCCTGCTGGGCATCGATGAGACGGAAATGGTGTCTACGGCAGAACTCGACCAGCCGCACAAAAGCCACTTTGGAAGCATCGGACACGGTGTGAAACATGCTCTCGCCAAAAAAGAAAGGTCCCAAACTGACACCATAGAGCCCTCCCACCAACTTGCCCTCACAGTAGGTCTCAAAGGAGTGGGCAAAACCCAACTCGTGCAGCCGCACATAGGCCTGCACCATCTCCTCGGTAATCCAAGTGCCGGCCTGCCCCTGGGCAGTGCGGTCCACATGGGCGCAACTGCGCATGGTCAGCTCAAACTGGGAGTCGATGCGCACCTCGAACTTGCCAGACCTGACCACTCTTTGAAGACTTTTGCTGTAACGAAACTCATCTAGGAAAAGAACCATGCGGGGATCCAAGGACCACCACATAATGGGGTCGTCTTCACTGAACCATGGGAAAATGCCACATGCATAGGCATTGATAAGCCTGAGGGGTTCCAAGTCGCCCCCGACGGCAATCAGCCCTTCGGGTTCGGCCTCCTCTGGGTCGGGGAAACCTGGATAGTCTGGGTCAAGACGATAAATCATTTATCGGGCATTTGCATATTCGTCCAGCAGGGCTTGACAGCCAAGGAGAATGTCGTCATAGGCAGTCTCAAAGTCGCGGGTATACCAAGGGTCGGCCACGTCAAGGGTGCGGCCCCCTAGGCGATTGGGCGCGACATGCGACAGCAAAAGGGAGACCTTTCCTTCGGGGTCGCTCGGTATGATTCGTCGGAGATTGCGGAGGTTGTAATTCTCCATGAGGATGAGTTGGTCAAAGTAGTCGTAATCGGCTTTTGTCACCTGCCGGGCACTGTGGCGGGCATCGGCAATGCCGTGGTGGCGGAGGCATTGCAGCGCCTGGGAATAGATGGGGTTGCCTATCTCCTCGGTGCTGGTGGCGGCAGAGTCAATCTCAAAGCAGTCGGACAAGCCAGCCTGGGCAGCCAATTGTTTGAAGACAAACTCGGCCATCACACTGCGACAGATATTGCCATGACAGATAAAGAGTATCTTATGCATACTTTTTGTAATTCGAAAATGCAAAAATACGAAAAAAAAACGTATTTTTGCATTTTAATACTATGCACAAGCAAACACACCTTTCTATGAAGAGAATACTAGTACTCATGCTGCTGGCGCTCAGTCTCAACACTCTGGCGCAAAACACACAGGTCAATATCGGTGTCATTCCCACCCCGCAAAAAGTGGAACTGGGACAAGGCACCTACAGCCTCGGCACCATCAATCCGCCGCGCCAATTCGTGCCCGAAATTGAAGGAGCACAGAACCAGCGGCAGGCCTACCGCATCGTGATTGCCCCCACCGGCATCAGCGTGTGGGCCGTGAGCAACGAGGGCTGGGACTATGCCATCCGCACCCTCACCCAGCTCAAGAAGATATATAATGGCCAGGTGCCCTGCATGACCATCACCGACTGGCCCGCCTATGAGTATCGTGGATGGCTGGACGACATCAGCCGCGGTCCCATCCCCAACAAGGACTTCCGCCGTCGCACCCGCAAGTTCTGCGACCAATTCAAGATGAACTTTGGCAACTACTACACCGAGCACACCCTCTACAACGAGGTCTACCCCGACATCTCTGGCAACAGCGGCCTCAGCGACTTCGAGTATGCCAACGACCCCTATATGATGGCCAACCTGCAGTGTTTCGCCCACTTTGAGAAGACCCTGCGCATCCCCTACTACCAAAGCCTGATGGACGGCCCCGCCAATGTCAACCCCTCCAAGGAGGAGACATACTCCTTTCTGCGCGAACAGATAGAGAACACCGTGGCGGCCTACCACAGTAGCCGTTTCTTCAACATCAACTGCGACGAGACCGAGGGTCTGGGCAGCGGCCGCGCCCGCCAGTATGTGAGCGAGCGCGGGGCCGACGAGGTCTACTGCCAGCACATCAATCGCGTCTACGACATGATTCAAGAGGCCTACGGCGAGGCGCACGACGGCAAGAAAATGGAGGTGCTCATGTGGGGCGACATTGTGGGCAAGAACCCCGCCATGCTCAAGAAACTGCCGCGCGAGATGCAGTACATCGTCTGGAGCTACGGCGCGCAGGAGAGCTACGACCACATGATAGCCCCCTTCGCCAAGCTGCATCAGGAACAGGGCACCCAGTTCTGGGTGGCCCCGGGCGTGAGCCACTGGAGCTCGCTGCCGCTGGTACACAACTACATAAAGAATATTGCCTATCTGGCCCGCGACGGCTACAAGGCCGGTGCCCGCGGCCTGATGAACACCGCCTGGGACGACAGCGGCGAGAGCCTCTTCGGCGACTGCTGGCATGCCATGGCCTGGGCTGCCGAGATGGCCTGGCATCCGCTCACCGAGACCGACCCTCAGAAGGCCCAGAAAGAGCTGGCCGAACGCGAACGCCAGTTCAACGAGAATTACGACCGCCTGCGCAATATTGACTATAACAAGCGCTACAGAGACAATAAGAGCGCCTCGGTGACCAAGATGATTTACGCCGTGGGCGAACTGGCCCAGAACCCCTACGTGGGCGACTGGTACACCACCGCAGCCCTCATGCTCCCCCTCACCGAGTTCTATCCTGCCGTCACCGACAGCAGCATCCTCACCCGCTGCGACAGCGTGGAGGCCGTGGTCAACCGTGCACTGAGCCTTATTGATGACGACATGGAGCCCCACTTTGCCTACGACTGCCATCGCCTGCTGTGCGTAGCACAGAAAAGCCGCCTGCGGGTGATGCTCTACAACTCGTTCCAGAACAACGGTGCCCGCAAAGTGGAAATACAAGAGTACAGTAAGAACTATTTTCGCAACCTGCACAGCCTCAAACTAGAATACCTGCGCCTATGGGACGACGAGTGCACCGACTATAGCCGCGACACCATCTGCAACCGCTATGACCGCCTGGGTCGTGAGGTGCAGGACTTTCGCCAGCGGGTGTTCATCACCAACAGCTACAAGGACAAAAAGATGTACGTCGCCCTCCAAACCCTCTTCAACGACCGTCCCATCTACTTCACCGTTGACGGCCGCAAGCCCTCGCAGGGTTCCAACCTATACAAGCGCCCCTTCACCATTGGCCGCAGCTGCATCGTTAAAGCTGTCAGCTACAACAAGTGGGACGAGCCGGTCTACAGCGAGCAATACCTCCTTTTCCACAAGGCCATCGGCAACCTCGCCAAGCTCAACACCGCCTACAGCGACTACCGCCCCGTCTATAGCGGCGGCGGCGACAACGCACTAGTGGACGGCATCCTGGGCAGCGACAACAACTATGCCGACGGCCACTGGCAAGGCTACTGGGGCAAGGACATCGACGTGGAACTGGACCTCAAGTCCGTCACGGCAGTCAAGAATATCACCATGCGCTTCCTGCAGAACACCCTCGACTGGATTATGGCACCCGAAACCATTGAGGTTTACACCTCCACCGACGGCACCACCTGGAAAAAGGAGCACACCGAGCAGTTCACCCCCGACTTCCGCGAGCGGGGCAACATCATCCGCACCGACGCCATCCGCGACCTGAAGCTCAACACCCGCTACCTGCGCATAGTGGCCAAGAACCCCGGCGGCCTGCCCTCCTGGCATCCTGCCCCCGGTGCCGACAGTTATCTCTTTTGCGATGAAATAGTGGTGGAATGACTCTGCAAAAAACAACGCAAAAAAAAGGGCCACGAACAATCGTGACCCTTTTCTATTAGTATCTGAAGCTGCTGCCGCCTAGGAATTCCCGCATGATGCTGGTGGGGGGAATGTGCCGGGGGCTGATGGGGTCGAAGAAGTTGAGGAACTTGAGCAAGTGCGTGGCCTCGGCATACTCCTCACAGTTTTCGGGCACATGCTTCAGTTGCGGCTCGGCATAAATCTTCAGTACGCCAATCTCATACAGCAGGGCCGAATTGAACATCACGTCGGCATTCTCCTGGAATGGGAAGATATTGACCGCCTCGCCACGGCGCACTTCGGCCCAGCGGTGAAGGGTGTTGTAGGCATCCCAACCGCGGAAATTATTGTCGCGCACGATGCGGCGAAGCTTGCGGTTCTCGTTGGTGTGGATGATGTTCACGTCGTCGATGGCAATCTGGGTGAGGGCCGACACATAGATGCGGAATTTAAGCGCATCGTCAATCTGCGCGGTGAGTCTGGGATTGAGCGCATGGATGCCTTCCACCAGCAGGATGCTGTGAGGCCCCATCTGCAGGCTCTTGCCGTCGAAATAGGGGTTGCCCTCCAGGAAGTCGAAAGTGGGAATCTCGACCCGCTCGCCACGGAAGAGCCGCTGGAGATGGTCGTTGAGCAAGGGGATGTCGAGGGCATCAATCGACTCGAAGTCAAATTCACCGTTAGGCAACTTGGGGGTCCGGTCACGGCTGACAAAGTAGTCGTCGAGCGACAGCTGCTTGACATCGAAGCCCAGCACACTCAGCTGCACGCTGAGACGGCGGCATGAGGTGGTCTTGCCCGAGGAGGAGGGACCGGCCAGCAGCACCATACGCACATGGTCGCGACGTTGGAAAATCATGTCGGCAATCTCGGCATACTTCTTCTCGTGCAAAGCCTCGGCCACATGGATGAGGTGGGTCTCGCCCTTGTCGCGCACGATGCGGTTGAGGTCGGCAATGGTGGGCACCTGCAACAGGTCGGCCCAATGGTGGTGCTCCTTGAAGATGCTGAAAAGTTTGGGTGTGTCGGGCAGCATGGCCAACTTCTCAAAGTGCTTAGGGTCGGGCATCTGCAGCAGATAGCCCGAGTCGGAGTAGGTGCAGAACTCCCACGATTGCAGGCACCCCGTGCTGGGGACAAGCTTGGTATGGAACTTATGGACGGTGTCGCCCAAATAGTACATGGTGATATAGAGCTGACCAAGGGACTCCAGCAGTTTCTGCGTTTCGGGTATGCCGGCCTCCTTCACCACCTCAATGGCATCGGAAAGCAGCATCACCTTTGACTCGAAGGGGAGGTCCTGATGCTGAATTTCAATCATGCGGTCGCGCACCGTGGTGGCGACACGATAGCGGTCCTCTTCGTCGGCATTCTCAATGGTGCAGTAGAAACCGCCTTGCATAGAGTGCTTCACGGCCAGACGGGCCTGTGGATAGGTCTCGCGGACGGCCTTATAGAGCATGAAAATGAGCGACGACTGATACATGCGCCACCCCTGCGGGTCGGTGATGTCGAAAAAGCGGATAGTCTTGGGGTTATAAATTCGATAATTCATGTCCTCCACCACGTTGTTGACCAACGCGCCCAAGATGGGGTGTTGCAGAGGCCATTGCTTCAAATCGGTATAGTATTTTTGGGAGAGGGCGGCAAGAGTGGTGCCGGGTTTCACCGTTCTGCGTTCGTGAGTGTTTTCGATGACGACTTCTATTGTATCCATGTTTTTTTCTGATAAAAATAATTAATAATAACGTAAACGAATTTTTTTTAGTATCTTTGCACCGCGAAAATATAACTTTTTATACTATGAAGAAAACCTTATTTTCTCTCTTTATGCTGGCTTTGCTGCCCGTGCTGACCCACGCGCAGGCCGACCAGAAATTGATGAACAAAGCTCAGCAGGGCGACACAAAGGCCATGGTGCTCCTTGGCGAGTGCTATGAGAACGGTGCCGGAGTGGACATCGACAGCGCCCTGGCCCTGAAATGGTTCCAGCGTGCCGCCGACCAAGGCGACGGTGAGGGATGGCTGCGTATCTCCCGTTACTATATGCACAGCACCCTCCTGCCGAGGGACACCGCTCGCTATTTTGCCATCCGCAAAGAGTGGGCCGACAAGGGTCTGCCTAACGGCCTGGCCGCCTTGGCCTCCTGCTACGAGTATGGCTTCGGGGTGGCCGTCGATTCGGCCAAAGCCCTCGAACTCAACCAGCAGGCCGTCAAGGCTGGCGCCTCATGGGGCTATGACAATATGGCTCTCAATCTGGCTTACGGCTACGGAGACTTGGCCAAAGATGAGAAAAAGGCCGTCAGCTACTGGGAGAAAGCCTACAAACTCGGCGACATCTCAAGCTGCGGCGATTTGGCTGGATACTACTATTACAAAGGCGACTACAAGAAGGCCAAGAAGTGGGCCCAAGAGGGAGCCAAATGGAATAATGCCACCGCCCAGTCCATCACGGCCTTGATGTATCTCAACGGCTTTGGCGAGGAAAAAGACGAGGCCAAGGCCCAACAAATCCTCAGCGACCTCATTGCCAAACGACACAACCTCAGATTCACTCAAGCCGTTGCTGGCGAAGCCTACATGTACCCCGACGATGTCGCCCTGCGCGACACCGCCAAGGCCATCCGCATCTGGGAAGAGGGTTCCCATTTCTCCCCTTCGATTGCCTCTCTGTGCCAGATGGACCTCGCCCGCTACTACTTCAACCAAGGGCAAAACGAGAAGGCCTTCCATTATTTTAAAACGGTGGCCGAAAAAGAGCCCAACAATGGCGGCGAAGGTGAGGCATGCTACTATCTGGGCATAATGTATTACCGCGGTGAAGGCTGCGAGGCCGACCCCGACCAGACAATCTATTGGCTCCGTCGCGGTGCCGAGGTGATGAAGAGCGAACAGTGCGCCACGGCACTGGCCGCCTTCTACGAGGATGAACCCTACAAGGACCTGCCCCAGGCCGTGAAATACTACCGCATGGCCGACCAACTGGGCGAGTCCTCGGCCATGGAATACCTTGGCCAGCTCTATGCCCGCAGCGGCAACACGGATGCAGCCATCGAATGCTACGACAAGATGATTGAAAAAGGCCTTACCGACGGCTACTACCACAAGGCCATGATTTACGAAGGCAACGGCGACCACAAGACCTGCAACAGCCTTCTCAACACAGGCTACAAAAAAGGCAGCAGCCTCTGCGCCTATTCCCTAGGAACCATCTATGAGTACGGCCTCGACGACTATAAGATCAATTACAAGAAGGCCGCCCAATACTACACCAAGGCCAACACCCCTGCCGCCCGCTACCGTCTCGGTTCTCTCTACCTCACCCAGCATCTCGGCAAAGGTAAGGAGAAAGACATTGCCACCGGCCTCGACCTTCTCAAGTCCTCTGCCGCCGACGGCTATGCCCCTGCCCTCAACGATCTCGGCCACTGCTATGCCTACGGCTGGTATACCGACACCATCGACCACGAGAAAGCCGTGCAGTGTTTCCAGACCTTGGTCGACAACGGTGACGCTGAAGGCTACTTCATGATGGGCCTTTATCATGAGGCCGCCGAACTCTCCACCCCCAGCATCCCCGCCGACTCGGTCGAAGCCCTGCGCCTCATACAAAAAGCTGCCGACCTCGGCCACGCCGATGCCAAGTGTTACTTGGGTGACTATTACCGCTCCGGCCATTTTGTCCCCGAAGACAAGGCCAAAGCCTTCTCGCTCTATCAGGAAGCCCACGAGGCCGGCTTCACCAAGGGTACCTATTATGTGGGCCGCTCTTATCTGGAAGGCTGCGGCGTGGAAGTCGACACCCTCCGGGCCATGGCCTACCTCAAAGATGCTGCCGCCAACGGGGTGGGCAATGCCGCCTACCGCGTGGCCGAAATCTATAATCACGGTCTTGGCGGCGTGACCGCCGACAGCGACTCTGCCATTGCTTACTACCTCTCCGCCTACCAGAACGGCAACGGTGCCGCCTGCTCTGTCATCGGTCAGGCCCTGGCCAATGAAGAGGCCTACTCCCAAGCTGCTGAGTTCTTTGCCACCGGCACCCAGCGCGGCGACCTCAACTCCGCCCTTTCCTTTGCCACCTATCTGCAAAACGGCATTTGTGTCGACCCCGACCCCAAAACCGCCTATAGTCTCTTTGAACATGTGGCCCGCCAAACCGGCGACCCCCGTGCCTACGGAGCCATGGGACTGGCCTGCCTGCAGGGCAATGGCTGCCCCGAGGACGAGAGCCTTGGCAAGGCCTACCTCGACACCGCCGTCAGCCGTGGCCACGAGCCCAGCAACTTCTATCTCGGCCTCTGCTATCTCAACGGCTACGGCTGCCGGGTTGACACCGCCATCGCCATCAGCTATCTTGAGAAAGCTGCCGACAACGAGCATATCCGCGCCATCAACGTCCTCGGCGACATCTACCGCGAACAGGGCGAGCTGAAGAATGCCGTCCTCTACTATGAGAAAGCCGTCACCCTGGGCAGTCTGGAAGGCTACTGCAATCTGGGCTACTGCTACCAGGAAGGACTGGGCGTAGTGCTCAACTCGCAGAAAGCATACGAAATGTACAAGTTTGCCGCCGACCACGAGTACAACCGAGGCTACCGCATGGTGGCCAGCTGCTACATGAACGGCATCTATGTCGAGAAGAGCATGGCTGAAGCACTCAACTGGCTTACCAAGGCTGCCGAAAACGGCGACGTGATGGCCATGTACTACTGTGGCGCCATCCTCGAAGAGGGTGAAGAGGGCGTGGCCCCCAACCCCAAGAAAGCCCGTGAGTGGTACAAGAAGGCCGCCACTGCCGGCTACGAGCCTGCCCAAGTGGCCCTCTCGCGCATGAAATAAGCCCCCCCCCCGACGGGCTACCCAAATCCGTCGGCACCCCAATAAAGCGAAGGAGCAGCCCTTACCACAGCTACTGTTCCTTCGCTATTCTTTAGCCCCCGATGGGGTTTAGAGCGGTAAAACATCTCAACAATACAAGCAACTCACACAAAATGAAGAACAGTATACTCCTTACCACGCTGGTGGCACTTATGGCACTGGCCAGTTGTTCACAAAAGCAAGCCAACTCCTTCGACTGGGACAATAGCGACCGAATTGAATATGCGATTGACTACACGGCAATCTTCACGGCCGACCACGACAGCACCATGCAAGTGACTGCCACATCCAATTACGGCACCGTGAAGGTCGTTCAGCTAGCGTCCGCAGACCTATTGGATGCCAATGACAGACCAGTAAAGAACACTTTCCTTGTCCTCGAAGATTCCGTCCCCATGGGCAAAAGCATCACCCTGCAACGAAAAGGACTATCCTATGTCGGCGGAAGCCCCAACATCCTGCACGTCCAGACCGTTGGCAGCGACGACCTGGTGGAAGTCCGCATCAATGGCACCGACACCTACACCCTCTATTCCATCCGTGACAACTGCTTCTACGGTCCAGATGAGCAGCAAACATTCTCCATTCCCGGAGGCCGAACCTTCTCAATCGCCTTACCCATCATGACGGCGGAGCATTACCCCAGAAAAGAGGAAAATCACAGGGTCAACATCTGCTTCGATATTACCAATAGCAAGTCCATGATTTAGGAGACAGACATAGCACATACGCGTTTTATCTTATCCCATGGCATACCTGTTTATCCACCTTTATTGCTGACCGAAAAAACCCGCTAGGCATGAAGTCAAAAGCTCTGACGGCAAACAGTTCCACACCCCAACAGACGAACGTGTACCAATCACCCTTGGGCAACATCGTGCTGACCTGCAACGGCACGGCGTTAACAGGACTGCGTTTTGCCGACCTCTCCGCAGCATTCCCCGCTCAAGGCAACCCGCTGTTTGCTGACACTTGCCGCTGGCTCGACCTTTATTTCAACCACCACCAGCCTGACTTCATTCCCCAACTTGCCCTTTCTGGCACGCCCTTTCAGTTGTCCGTCTGGCGCGAGTTGCTCACCATACCTTACGGACATACCTTGTCATACGGAGCCATTGCCAAACGGCTCCACTGCCGCTCGGCACAAGCTGTGGGTAGTGCCGTGGGGCGCAACCCTATCGCTCTGATTATCCCCTGCCACAGGGTCATTGGCTCCAACGGGCATCTGACAGGCTACGCTTACGGCCTCGCCCGCAAGCAATGGCTTCTCACACATGAAACGCACCCTGACGGCAAGTGCCAGCCTCTCATCTGAAATGGCTAGGCATGGAGATCAAAACAAACTGGCTGGTGGGATATTATATCGTTGAGTTTGAACAGCAAGGGGAAGACCGCGCTAAGTATGGAGAAAAGCTGCTCAAGACTCTTGCCAAACGGCTTAACAGACGCGGATTTGGAGAGCGTCGGTTATATGAGTTCCGATTGACATATATCGTATATCCACAGATTGGACCAGTTATCGCTAATTATATTGTTAAGGGGACTTCTATAAATCACCCAGAAGGGGTGAGACTATTAATAACACGGTA
>R25__coassemble_204_pt1 | contig 38671 bp, 25 predicted proteins | sample R25__metabat2_high_PE_017 | metagenome-assembled genome bin R25 | reverse complement strand
CCCGAACTCAACCCCCTCACCGCCCCCACCGGCGAGATATATCGCTACATAGTGGAAAGTCCCGATGGCAGCCACAGCCTCCGCGACCTCACCGACATACACAAGTGGACCATCATTCCCTATCTGCGGCAGATTTCGGGTGTGGCGGACGTGAGCAACTATGGCGGCATCACCACCCAGTACCAAATAGAACTCTCGCCCGAACTGATGCGCGAATACGGTGTCTCGCTTGCCGACATCTGCGAGAAGGTGGAGGCCAACAACCGCAATGCCGGCGGCAGCATGCTTATGGAGGGCGACCTCAGCTATGTCATCCGCGGCATAGGCCTGGTGGACAACTTGGAAGGGCTGGGCAACATCGTCATCAAGACCCACAACGGCTCGCCCGTCTTTCTCAAACAGCTGGGCGAACTCAAATATGGCAACCTTGAGCGCAAGGGGGTCCTTGGCTACAGCGACGACGAGCGCGACTACGACGACGCAGTTGAAGGCATCGTGCAGATGCTCCGTGGCGACAACCCCTCCGAGGTGCTGGAAGAGATACATGCTGCCGTCGACGAACTTAATGACGAGATACTACCCAAAGGGGTGCAAATTCGTCCCTTTATGGACCGTACCAACCTAGTAGGCGAAACACTCAAGACCGTGTCCCACACCCTATTGGTGGGCATGCTCTTGGTGCTGGTGGTGCTCATGATATTCCTGCGAAACTTCAAAGGCTCTGCCCTTGTGGCCATCACCATCCCGCTGGCACTGCTCATCGCCTTCATAATGATGAAACTCACCAACGTGCCTGCCAACCTCCTATCCCTGGGTGCCATCGACTTCGGCATCTTGGTCAACGGTGCCATCGTCATCATGGAGACCGTCCTCAAAATTCGTGAAGAGAACCCCAACAACATCCTCACCACCCATCAGGTGTGCCTACGAACTTCGCAGGTGGTCAAGTCCACATTCTTCTCCACCATCATCATCATCACGGCCTACATGCCCCTCTTCGCCTTCCAGCACATGGAACGCAAACTCTTCACCCCCATGGCCTACACAGTGGGCTACGCCCTCATTGGGGCCCTGCTTGTGGCCATGCTTCTCACCCCCGGACTCTCATTTATGGTCTTCCGCCGCCCCAGCAAAATACGCACCAACCGGTGGCTGGAGAAAATCACGGCCGGTTACCGTCGCCTCCTGGGTCGTGTGGTCGAAAACGGCCGCATGGTCATCATCGTCCTCTCCTTCACCCTCGTAGGCTCGGGCGTCCTTTTTGCCCTAGTGGGCAAAGACTTCCTGCCGCCACTTGACGAAGGCTCCATCTGGATTCAGGTGCAGCTGCCCTCGGGCATATCTCTGGAGAAATCCAACGAGATGGCCAAAGAGCTGCGGCGAGTGGTCAAGAGTTTCGACGAAACATCATACGTCATGACCCAGCTGGGTCGCGACGACGAGGGGGCCGAATGTTTCTCCCTCTCGCATGTCGAAGTGGGCGTGGGCCTCAAGCCCTACAACACATGGAAAAGCCGCCGCACCAAAGCCGAGCTGGTCGAGGCCATGTCTGCCGAGATAGCCAAAATGCCTGGCTATCAAGCCGGTTTCTCTCAGCCCATCATCGATATGGTCATGGACCAAGTGGCCGGCACCCACAGCGATCTGGCCCTGAAAATCTATAGTGACGACCTTGTAGAGAGCCGCCGCGTGGCCGAAGAGGTGGCCAAAACCGTGGCCGAAATACCCGGTGCCACCGACGTGGCCGTAGACCAAGAGCCTCCCACCCCCCAGCTGCAGATAGTGGTGGACCGCGAACGCATTGCCCAGTATGGCCTCAACGTCAGCGATGTCACCGACCTTATAGAGCTGGCCATCGGCGAGAAGGCCATTTCTGAAATCTACCAAGGCAGCAAAGTCTATGACATCACCTGCCGCTATGCCGAACGCTACCGCGACACGCCAGAGAAAATTGGGGCCCTGGCCCTCACCACCCCCGAGGGCGTGCAGGTGCCGCTCTCCGCCGTGGCCGACATACGCACCGTGCTCGGCGCCAACACTATTATGCGCGAATCCAACCGCCGTTACAGCCTTGTGCGCATCAACCTTCGCGGAGCCGACCTCTCCACCTTCGTGGCCGAGGCCGACAAGCGCATAGCCCAGCAAGTCCACTATAACGACGAGGTCACCACCCTCCACTGGGCAGGCCAGTTCGAAAACCAGAACCGCGCCTTCACCCGCCTGGCCACAGTCATTCCGTTGGTGCTGGCCGTCATGTTCCTCCTGCTGGTCTTTGCTTTTGGCAAAGTGCGCCACGCCACCCTCCTCATCAGCATCATCCCCATGGCCCTTTTTGGCGGCCTCCTGGCCCTCTATGTCCGCGGCATGACGCTCAACGTCTCCTCCGCAGTCGGATTCATAGCCCTCATCGGTGTGGCCATACAGAACGGAGTCATCATGGTGTCGCATATCAACAACCTGCGGGCAGACCTGCCCGACCTCCGATCCGCTGTGGTCGAAGGCTCGGCCCACCGCCTCCGCGCCATCCTCCTCTCGGCCACCGTAGCCGCCCTCGGCCTCTTCCCTGCCTCCATCTCCACCGGCATCGGAAGCGACGTGCAGCGCCCGCTGGCCACCGTTATCGTATACGGCCTCATCTTTGCCACCATCATCACCATCTTCGTCCTGCCCACCCTATACTACATGGTTGAGCGACGCATAGAAGAGAAAGGAAAGAAATAAAAACACACAGTCATTATGAACAAACATCTCCCCCCCATACTCATCCTTCTGCTGCTCTCCCCGGCCGCAGGGGCACAACAGCTCAACTTCACCCAGTACATGCAGCGGGTGATGCAAAACAATATAACCTACAAGACAGCCCAGCTGGAAGTGCAAGCCGCCCAACAGGACCTCGTTGCAGCCGGCAAATTCTCCGACCCCGTCCTGTCGGCCGGATACAGCAACAACAGCGACTGGGACATCATGATGGGACAGTCAGCCAGCGTAGAACTCAGCAAGACCCTCTCGCTGGGCAAACGTGCCGCCCGAAAGCAGGTGGCCCAGCACACCCTTGAAGCCGCGCAGGCCTCACTGGCCGACTACACACAGCAACTCTATGCCAATGCCGCCGATGCTTTTGCCGATGCCCTGCTGGCAAGAGACCTTGCCAACATAGGCCGCGAGGCATGGCAGCACATGCAATCCCTATACGAAAGCGACAGCCTACGCGCCTCCTCGGGCGACATTTCACCCCTCGACGTGTTGCAAAGCCGTCTCGAAGCCACCCTTGCACTTCAGGACTATCGCTCAAAGATGGCCCACTACCGCAATGCCCTCTCCACCCTCGACCTCTATATTGGCAGTCCGGTCCCAGGCACCCTCGGGGTGGAGGGAGAATTGCGCAGCCCCGTGCAGCAATACCCCCTGCAGTTGCTTCTTGACAGTGCCGCACAGTGGAGGCAGGATCTGGTCGCCGCCCACCACATGGCCGATGCGGCACAAAGCGAGGTCCACTCCGTCCGCCGCGAGCGCATGCCCGACATAGACCTCTCCCTGGGGGCAGAATACAGCACCCGGGTGCGCAACGAGGAAGCCCCCGCCCCCGAATTCGTCGGCTACAGCGTCGGCCTCTCCATCCCACTGCCCGTTTCCAACTTCAATCGCGGCGAAGTGCGCGCCAGCCAAATCCGCGCCCAGCAGGCCGAGATGGAAACCGAATACCTCCGAGCCACCATACAGATGGAAGTCCTACAAGCCTTCAACAACTACGAAACAGCCCGCCAACAAGTGGCCGACTATGACAGCCACCTCTTGGAAGAAGCCCGCCAAGTGCTGGAAGGCAAAATCTTCGCCTACCGCCACGGCGAGACCTCGCTGCTCGAAGTCATCACCGCCCAGCACACCTATAACGAAATACAGCAGGCCTACGCCACCGCCCTACACGACAGCATGGCCGCCTGGATTGCCCTCCGCCGCTCCGCCGGCCTACCCCTAACCGAACTATAACAATATTGTATGGTGTACGTGTGTGCACCATACAATATCTCTTGATAATCACTCTGTTGTGATTTTTTGTTGTGTTTTTTTTGAGTGTATGGAAAAAATGTGTATTTTTGCAAACGATTTGGTCACTGCCGTAAGGCGGTGTGAAAAGGGAACTCGGGTGCAAATCCCGGACAGTCCCGCTGCTGTGAATCCTAGTTTGCCACAGCCTCAAAAAGAGATAGTTTGCCACTGTGCGGCGCCATAGTCGTATGGGAAGGCAGAGGCCATGTGGAGGATAAGTCAGAAGACCTGCCAAGTCGCACTTTTTGGAAACTAGCTTTCGAGGAAAGAGCTAAAAAAGGACGTTTTCGTTAAGCCGAATGCAGAGGGCAAATCACGAAGTGTTTGCACTATGCTGAGGCGAGAAAACGACTCATGAAATGGAACTACCAACACTGCGGCAGCCATTGAGTAACACAAGCTGCCCACGACACTCCTTCGGGCAGCAAAGCGCTAACGGATGCTGCCATATAGACCAGGGCAAGTCTGAGCCGACCATGTGTGTCGGTCCTTGCGACGAGACTTAGCGCCACGCTCACAGCCTTTCTTTCCCTCCACCCCCGATTGCTGTTTTTGAACAAGTGATCCCCTCTAGGAACAGATGCTGCTTTTCCAGAGAAGGGTATGACATGAAATGTTTAAAAATGTAATTGTATAATAGTATGGTTAAAAAATTATCAATGTTCTGCCTAAGTATGGCCCTAGTGGCCGGTCTGTGGGCACAAGGTAACAACAAGTCGTTTGCCCCTGAGAATCCAGGGCGCGGCATCTACAATTCAATGTATAACGCTAAGGACATCGACTTCAGTGCCAGCGACGTGCAGTTTTGGTGCGGCACCGGCAGCAACGAGTCGGTGGTCATCGTGGCTTGGGACGACATGGATACGCCCGTGGCTCTGGTGTGGGGCGTGCGGTGGAACGGCACGGGTGCCGTCGCCCTGGACCTGATAGACTCCATAGCCGCCCACGACAGCCGCTTCACTTTCAATTATGGGGGCGGCCTGATTTCCAACGTGGAGTATGTCGAAAACGGAGACACTCTCAGCAGTCCCACCAATTACTGGTGCTACTATCTGAATGGTGAGTTTGCATTGAATGCCTACGGTGACCAATTCGTGGACGATGGTGACGTGATAGAGATGAGCGGCAGCTGCTATTTCGACATGACCAGCGCCACCGCTGCAACCCATCCGGGCGGCGACGACCCCGAACCCTCTGCCCCAGACACCAACAGCATTGCCGCAGCCGACATACTGACATGGTACGGCAGTGGCGAGGATGAAGTTGTCATTGCCGTGAACTGGGCCGACAGCTGTCTGGCATGGGGCGTGCGCTTCAGCGACAGCATCACCCTTCAGGCCGCCATGGACAGCATATCCTGCGCCGACTACCGTTTCAGCTATCTACCCGGCAGCTGGGGCATCAGCGACATTCTTTTCCACGACTATGCTGGGACCAATATGGCCCTCACGGTTACCACTGATGGCTACAATTACTGGTGGTGCAACCTGGGCGGATGGGCCGCTCAGTTGAGCTATGATGCGCAATGGCTTTTCGATGGCGACTTCGTGAAATGGGGTGATGCCTCTACCGGTATAGTCATAGACACCGCTTGGGGCTATCCTTCCGAGATGGCCTGGAACACCACTATCACCCCAATCGAAGTGCTGACCGCCGGTCCTTTCTGTGGCGGGGCTGGCACCGAAGGCAGCAGTGCTGTGGAATACAGCGACAGCCGCATCAAGGGCTGGGCCACCACCTGCACCTTGGAATTGGGTCGCACCGACATCACCGACGAAAACGCTAGCACTGTCAGCTACGGCTCCGCCGATGACGCTATCGGACCTTGCACCAACAACAACTTGGCCGTAGTCAGCCTTGGCGACGGCGGCATGGCCACCCTCACCTTCGAGCACCCCATTGCCAATGGCGAAGGCTATGACTTTGCCGTGTTTGAGAACAGTTTCAACGACAACTTCCTAGAGCTGGCCTTTGTGGAGGTGAGCACTGACGGAGAACGTTATGTGCGCTTCCCCGCCACTTCGCTCACTGCCACCTGTAACGTGCTGGGCGAATACGGTTCGGTCGACCCAACCTATATCGACAATCTGGCTGGCAAATATCGCACCGGATTTGGCACTCCATTTGACCTGGCTCAGCTGAGCGACAGCACCGGCATTGACCTGGACAGCATCGTGTATGTGCGCATCGTTGACGCCATCGGCACCAACGACCCCCAATATGCCACCCTCGACCAATACGGCAACATGGTCATGGACCCCTACCCCACCACCAGCAACGGCTGCGGCTTTGACCTGGACGGCGTAGCCGTGCTCAATTGGAACTTCACAGAGCCCGTGGGCATCGAGGAGACCCTTGCCGGCCGCCTCCAGCTTTACCCCAATCCGGCCAACAATCAGGTAATGTGCACCGTGGAGGACGAGGGCCAGCACGTGGCCAGCATCTACAGCACCACAGGCCAGCTGATGCTCCAGAAGACCTTCAGCGGCCAGCAGGTAAGCCTCAGCACTGCCGACATGGCCGACGGCATGTATATCATCCGCATCGACGGCCAGGCACAGCGTTTGGTTGTGAAACACTAACAAGCGTATCCTAGATACAAGATAAAGCATTAACTGTCTTTCATTATCAATATTTTATACCATTAATGCTGCAACGGCTGTCCCAATTGGGGCAGCCGTTTGTTTTTAGTTAGATGCCGTCTGCCATACCGAGGACACATAGCAACTCTGTATGTCCTCTTAGCCAGAAACACAACCGCGACGCTACCGCCTCGCTTCCTATACGCTACAGCCCCACACTGGTAGTGGAGGGATAGTGAGTTGATAGCATTTAGAATGCTGATGGGGAACGCTTGCGACCCATTCCTATGAACAAAACATGAATTGCCTCGAATTGCCTATGGTGTGTTCTATTTATTTGTTTCCATTGTCGCGTCCCGTCGGGACGCAGTTTACTGACGTCTGAGTATCACGGCACTGCGCCTTCGGCTTGTACCGTGTTATTAATAGTCTCACCCCTTCTGGGTGATTTATAGAAGTCCCCTTTATTTGTTTCCATTGTCGCGTCCCGTCGGGACGCAGTTTACTGACGTCTGAGTATCACGGCACTGCGCCTTCGGCTTGTACCGTGTTATTAATAGTCTCACCCCTTCTGGGTGATTTATAGAAGTTCCCTAACGTCACATTCATGACGATTGGTGTTTTATTATTCTTTTTCATAGGTCTGTGTTTAAATCAGTTTTTTTATGTATCTTTGCAGATTTGTATGTGAAGGTTAAGATTGTCATAAAAAGATAAATAAGATATAATTAAACCAAAAAACCTATGTCTAAGAATACAGAACAAAAGCCTCTTGGCTTTGGTCAGACTATGTTGGCTTCGGCGGTGGGTGTTGTCATTGCCTTTGCCGTACTGAACATTATCGCTTTTATCATCTGCATGGGGCTGCTGGTCTCAGCACTCTCTCGGGGCATGGAGCAGAGCACCCCCATCACCGGCAGCAATCTGGCTGTGGAGTTGGACCTCACCCAGACTGTGAGCGAACGCAAGCCCAACGACATCACGTCACTCTTCGGTGAGAAAAGGGGCACAAGCATCGAGCAGTTGCTCACCACCATGGAAAATGCCGCCGTAGACGACCGAGTGAAAGCCATCTACCTGCACCTGGGCGGAAGCACCTTGGATTGGGCTCAGGCGGAAGAGTTGAAAGATGCCGTCGTCCGTTTTCATAACAACTGCGACAAGCCCATACTGGCCTATGGCGATGCCATGACCCAGCCCGAATACTATCTGGCCACCAATGCCAATCTGCTGGCCGTACACCCCTCGGGTGTCATAGAGTTCAAGGGCATGGGTGCCGAGGCCATCTTCTACAAAGGACTGCTAGATAAATTGGGCGTGCACATGGAGCTTATCCGTCCCACCAGCTGCACCTACAAGAGTGCCGGCGAGACCTATGTGCGCACCAATATGAGCGATGCCAACCGCGAGCAAGTGCGCTCCTATATCAACAGCATTTGGGACTATGCGGTCGAGTCCATGGCCGCCAACCGCGGCCTTAGTGTGCAGCAACTGAACACCTTGGCCGACAACCTCAGCGGTTTCTTGCCCGACGAGGCACTCCTGGGCGGCCTTGTGGACACCCTCTGCTTTGAGCAGGACATCAAACAGATGATGCACGACAACTATGGCGTGACCAAGATTGTGAAGGCCAACCGCTATGCCGAGAATGTACGCCAAACTAAAACCAAAGAGAGCACCGACCAGATTGCCCTCATCTATGCCGAAGGCAACGTGGTGCCTGGCAAGAGCAGCGGTGCGGGCACAGCTGTCTATGGCGACGACATCGTGAAGGCCCTGACCGACGCCACCAAAGACAAGAAGGTGAAAGCCATCGTGCTGCGAGTCAACTCCCCCGGAGGTGCCGTGACCGCATCTGAGTCTATGACCCATGCCGTGCGCGAAGCCAAGAAGGTGAAACCTGTTGTCATCTCCATGAGCGGACTGGCCGCCAGCGCGGGATATGAAATCAGTTGTTTCGGCACCAAAATTGTGGCCCATCCCACCACGCTCACAGGCAGCATCGGAGTCTTTGCCACCATTCCCGAGGTGGGCACCTTCCTGCGCCAGAAGTTGGGCATCACTACCGACACCGTCATGACCAACCGCAATAGCAGTGGACTCTCCGGGCTCCGTCCCCTGTCGGCCGATGCCCGCCAAATGTTGCAGCGCAATGTGGAGGACTTCTATATCACCTTCACCCAGCGCGTGGCCGACGGCCGCGGCCTGACCCGCACCTATGTGGACAGCATTGCCCGCGGCAGGGTTTGGACCGGCCTACAGGCTAAGGAGATAGGGCTGGTGGACACACTTGGTGGCCTGCCCCTGGCTCTGAGCATTGCTGCCAAAGAGGCAGGCATCGAATACGAGACAAGCACCGTGAAGGTATTCCCCAAGGAGAAGAGTCTCTGGGAACAGGTAATGGAGCAGATGGACGAGAGCAAGGAGGAGGAAATCAAGGCCCGATTGAATGCCATCATCCCCTTCTACAGCGAGTTGGAGCAGTGGAGCCAGATGGAGCCCCTGCAGGCCCGCTTACCTTTCTTGATAAAAATTGACTAATACCGTTACACGTTGATTGTCTGCATTGCTGAAAAGCCATCGGTGGGGCGCGACATAGCCCGCATACTGGGAGCCAATGTGGCCCATGACGGCTATATGGAGGGCAACGGCTATCAGGTCACTTGGACCTTCGGCCACCTCTGCACCCTCAAGGAGCCGCAGGACTACACCCCCTGGTGGAAGCAGTGGAACCTGGACGACCTGCCCATGATTCCGCAACGTTTCGGCATCAAACTCATCAACAACGACGGCTACGAGAAACAATTCCACACCATAGAACGCCTGATGCAGGCCGCCGAGGGCATAGTCAACTGTGGCGATGCCGGGCAGGAGGGCGAACTCATCCAACGATGGGTGATGCAAAAGGCACAGGCCAAATGCCCAGTCAAACGGCTGTGGATTTCCTCCATGACCGACGAGGCCATACGGGAAGGCTTTGCCAACCTGAAATCGCAGGATGAATACCAGTCGCTCTACGAGGCGGGACTCTGCCGCGCCATTGGCGACTGGCTGCTGGGCATGAATGCCACCCGCCTCTACACCCTCAAATACCGCCAGGCCCAACGTCAGGTGCTTTCCATTGGACGGGTGCAGACGCCGACCCTGGCCATGATTGTAAATCGCCAGCTGGAGATTCAGAACTTCAAACCCGAACAGTATTGGGTGCTGGCCACCGTCTACCGCGACACGCTCTTCACCCTCAAACAGAGCGACGAGGGTGAAGAGGGGGCAGCCAACAGCAAAGGCCGCATCACCAACGAGGAAGAGGGACGCAAGGCCTTCGAACTCATCAAAGACCTCGACTTTGAAGTGACAGGCTTGAGCAAGAAAGCTGGGACAGAAGCCCCTCCACGGCTTTTTGACCTCACCAGCCTACAGGTGGAGTGCAACAAGAAATTCTCGTTCTCTGCCGATGAGACACTCAAATATATACAGAACCTCTACGAAAAGAAATTCACCACCTATCCCCGTGTCGACACCACCTATCTTAGCGACGACATCTACCCCAAATGTCCCTCCATCCTACAGGGGCTCATCCCTTATCAGCCGCTGATTCAGCCTCTGATGGGCACCACCCTCAAGAAAAGCAAGAAGGTGTTCGACACCTCCAAGGTGACCGACCACCACGCCATCATCCCCACCGGAATGAATCCCGCAGGAGGCGACATAACATTCAACGAGAAGAAAGTGTTCGACCTCATCGCGCGCCGGTTTATCGCGGTGTTCTATCCCGACTGCAAGTTTGCCACCACCACCGTGACCGGCAAGGTGGAGACCGAAGAGGTTTCCGCCCAAGGCAAGCCCAAGAAGGGCAAGGTGGAATTCAAGGCCAGCGGCAAGCAGATATTGGAGCAGGGCTGGCGCGATGTCATGAACTGGGGCCATGCTGCCAAAGAAGCCCCCACCGACGACGAGGGCAACAAGAAAGAGGAGGAGAAGACACTGCCCGACTTCAAGAAAGGCGAGCGCGGCCCCCACACCCCCACCCTCACCGAAAAATGGACACAGCCGCCTAAGCACTACACCGAAGCCACCCTCCTGCGTGCCATGGAGACTGCCGGCAAGAATGTCACCGACGAGGAGTTGCGCGACGCACTCAAAGAGAACGGTATTGGCCGCCCCTCCACCCGCGCCGCCATCATCGAAACCCTCTTCAAGCGCAATTATATACGCAAAGAGCGCAAGTCCCTCATTGCCACCGACACCGGCATCCAACTCATCTCGCTTATCCACAACGACCTGCTAAAAAGTGCCGAACTGACCGGACAGTGGGAGAAAAAACTGCGCGAAATAGAGGCACACAAATATGATGCCCAGCAATTTATATACGAACTGAAACAGATGGTTTGGCAACTGGTGCAGCAAGTGAAAGCCGACACTTACCGTCCCAATCTCCAACCCACCCCACCCAATGCCTGACACCATGCGTTACTTTATCCACCTAGCCTACAACGGTGCCAACTATTGCGGCTGGCAGACCCAGCCCGAACTGCCCACGGTGCAGCTGACCCTGGAGCAGGCACTGACCACCCTGTTGCGTCACCCCACTGCCATCGTGGGGTGCGGAAGAACCGATACCGGCGTACACGCTAGCGACTTCTACGCCCATTTCAATGCCACTGACGAAGTAGACACCCGCCAACTGACTTTCAAACTGAACAGTTTCCTACCCGACGACATAGCCATCTACGAGATATTTGCCGTCCGCGACAATGCACATGCCCGTTTTGATGCCACTGCACGCACCTACCAATATCACGTCAGCGACCGCCGACTTCCCTTTAAGCAAGGGCTTTACAGCCGCATCTACTACCGTCCCAACCTAGAACTGATGAACCAGGGGGCAAACCTGCTGATGGAATACGAAGATTTCACCAGTTTTGCCAAACTGCACACCCAAGTGAAGACCAACATATGCCACCTGAGCCTTGCCCAATGGGAGGAGCACGAAGACGAGTGGGTCTTCACCATCCGCAGCAACCGTTTCCTGCGCAACATGGTACGGTCGGTCACCGGAACGCTCCTCGATGTGGGCCGTGGAAAACTTTCGCTCGACGGCCTCCGCCAAATCATCGAGCGCAAAGACCGCTGCGCAGCCGGTGTCTCCATGCCCCCACAAGGGCTTTTCCTTACCCGTGTAGAATATCCTTTTGAAGAAATCAGAATACAACAGTCATGAAATATATCGAAGTAAACATTTCCTTGGGGCAGAACGACCCCTTCCGCGACCTGCTGGTGGACGCACTCGGCAACGAGGGCCCATACGACAGCTTTGTTGAAACGCCCGACGGACTGAAAGCATACGTGCAGGAAACCCTTTTCGACGAAGCCTGGCTGAAAGAGCAGATTGAAGAAATCCGGTCTATGACCGAGTGTACATACTCTTTTGAAGCAATGCCCGACAAGAACTGGAACGAGGAGTGGGAAAAACAGCACAAGCCCGTGCTGGTCGAAGCCGCCAACGGCAAGAAAGTATGGGTTCGCGCCCCCTTCCATGAACACCGCGACGATGTGGACTACGAGATTGAAATCGAGCCCAAGATGTCCTTCGGCACCGCCCACCACCAAACCACCTACATGATGCTCTCCTACCTGGCCGAGCTGGACATGGCCGGACGCCAAGTGCTCGACATGGGCTGTGGAACTGCCGTGCTGGCCATCCTGGCCAAACTACGCGGTGCGGCCTACGTGGAGGCCATCGACATTGACGAGTGGGCCTATAACAACGCCCTTGAAAATGCCCAGCGCAACGGTGTGGACCTTACCGTCCGCATAGGCGACGCCAGCCTCTTGGGCAACCAACATTTCGACCTCATCATCGCCAACATCAACCGCAATATTCTTTTGGCCGACATGGCTGCTTACGTCAGCGTGCTCCAACCCGGCGGCACCCTGCTGCTGAGTGGCTTTTACGAGAGCGACGTGCCAGTCCTGCAGCAACACGCCGAGTCTTTAGGCCTCCGTCTCGACCAGCAGAAAGTCCGCCAAAGCTGGACGGCGCTACGACTGACCAAGATTTCATAATCAGAAAACCTACGGCCTTTTTTATCCAATCAGCGACAACTGCACAATAAAAACAACAGAAGAGCGTTATTAGAAATTTAACCCATAAAGAAATGAAATTCATCGAAACCAACAACATCAAAGGCGACATCTTCGGCGGCGTAACAGCTGGCATTGTTGCCCTCCCCTTGGCCTTGGCCTTCGGCATACAGGCTTTCGGCGGCGTGGATACCCCCTCGGCTGCCTCATTGGGTGCCCTGGCGGGCATCGTCGGTGCCACCATGCTCGGCTTCTTCGCCTCCCTCTTTGGCGGCACGCATAGCCAAATTAGCGGCCCCACCGGCCCCATGACCGTGGTCTCCGCCACTCTCATCGCAGGTGCCTGGGCCAGTTCGGGTGGCAACCTGGGAGCCGTCCTCATCAGCATGTCGCTGGCAGGCCTGTTCTGCGGCCTGTTTCAAATCCTTTTCGGCATCATCAAGATAGGCAAATATGTGCGCTACATCCCCTACCCCGTTCTCTCGGGCTTCATGAGCGGCATCGGCATCATCATCATCATCCAGCAAATCTATCCCCTGCTGGGCCTCAAAGGCACGGGCAGCATGATTGAGCTCGTCACCGGCATCCCCTCGGCAGTGGCTGGAGGTGTCTCTGTCCCAGCCCTCCTGCTCGGACTTGGAACAATCCTTATCATCGAACTCTTCCCCCTCATCACCAAGAAGATACCCGCTACCCTGGTAGCCCTCATCGTCATGACCGTGATTTCGCTCTTTTGCGGTCTCGACTCCAAACTAATCATCGGCGACATCCCCTCCGGACTGCCCCTGCCGGTATTCCTCAAGGGCGAAATTGACATGGCCAGCATCGACTGGCTCTCCGTGCTCAAAGCCTCCATCATCCCCGGCCTCACCCTGGCTGGTCTTGGCTCCATTGATACCCTGCTCACCTCCGTAGTAGCAGACAATATCACCAAGACCAAGCATAACTCCAACAAAGAACTTATCGGACAGGGCATCGGCAACGCCATCGCCGGTCTCTTCTGCGGCCTACCTGGTGCCGGAGCCACCATGCGCACCGTGGTCAACGTGAAGAGCGGCGGACGCACCCAGCTCAGCGGCATGATTCACGCCCTCATCCTGCTGGCCATCCTCTTGGGACTGGGCAGCGTGGTCAAATATGTGCCCCTTTCGGTGCTGGCTGGTATCCTCATCACCGTGGGCTGGGGCATCATAGACTTCAAGGGCTTTAAAGACCTCTTCAAGATTCCCAAAGCCGACGCTGTGGTGCTGGTCGTGGTGCTGCTGGTCACCGTCTTTGTCGACCTTCTCACGGCTGTAGGCATCGGCATGGTCATAGCCTGCGTCCTCTTCATGAAACGCGCCAGCGACCTGGTTGAGGGCGGCTACAGCTCTTCCACCATGAGCCAGTCCGACCTGCACCGCGGCCTGCCCGATCCGGGTCAGCCCAACTTCGACAAAAACAAACCCTGGGGCGACGAAGGCGGCATAACCGACGAGATGCGCAAACAAATATATGTACAACGTCTGAACGGACCTATCTTCTTTGGCTCCATCACCAAATTCAAAGAAGTGATGGAAGACGTGCCCGAAGATGCCAAAGTGGTCATCATCCGCATGAAACTGGTCAGCTTCATGGACCAGTCGGGCCTCTACGCCATGGAGACCGCCATCAAAGAAATCCAGTCGCACGGCACCATGGTGCTGATGACCATCATCCAACCCCAGCCCATGTACATGCTGCGCACCCTCGACGTCATCCCCGCCGTCGTTCCCGAAGAGCACACCTTCAAGACCTTCGAAGAATGCACTGAATATCTACTAAACTATAAAGTAGAAACTAAAAACTAAAAAAGTTCATGAAGGAGAGTCTTCTGTACACCAAAAGCATGAATTTTGCAATTCGTTGTGTCAATTTTTACAAGTATTTGAAGGACGAAAAGAACGAGTACATACTGAGCAAGCAGCTTCTTCGCAGTGGCACCAGCATCGGAGCCAACATCCGCGAAAGCCGCTTTGCCCAAAGTCCAGCCGACTTCGAAAGCAAGCTTTCTATTGCTCTTAAAGAAGCAGAAGAAACTCAATATTGGATAGAACTATTATATCATTCTAAACTGATTTCAGAAACAGAGTACAAATCCATCCACACAGATGCCGGCGAAATGGTCGCGCTACTATTATCTTCATTAAAAACATACAAAAAACAACAATAATTAATCACCTCAGGAAAACTAATACCTTATAGTTTTTAGTTTTTCCTTTTTAGTTTATAACATTATGGGTCGCGCATTTGAATATCGCAAAGCAAGAAAACTGAAACGTTGGGGCCACATGGCCCGCACATTCACCAAAATCGGGAAAGAAATTGAGTTAGCCGTCATAGCCGGCGGTCCCGATCCCTCCAGCAACCTCCGTCTCCGTCTCCTCATGGCCACCGCCAAGAGCGAGAGCATGCCCAAGGACAACGTGGAACGCGCCATCAAGCGCGCCACCGAGAAGGACAAGAGCGCCTACAAAGAAGTGGTCTACGACGGCAAAGGCCCCCACGGCACCGCCTTCGTGGTCGAAACGGCCACCGACAACCCCACCCGCACCGTGGCCAACCTCCGCGCCGCCTTCGTCCGCGGCAAGGGCGAGCTCGGCACCATGGGCATGAACGACTTCCTTTTTGAGCGCAAATGCTCCTTTGTCGTCGCCAACAAGGAAGGCGTAGACATGGACGAACTGGAGTTGGAACTCATCGACTACGACATTGACGAGGTCTTCCTAGACGAAGAGGACAACGAGATCAACATCTTCGCCGATTTCAAGAACTACGGTCCCATCTCGAAATATTTGGAGGACAACGGATTTGAAATCAAGTCCTTCAAATTCGAGCGCATTCCCCTCTCCATGCGCGAACTCACGCCCGAGGAGCAGGAAGATGTCAACGGCCTTATCGAACGTCTCGAAAACGACGACGACGTAGTCAACGTCTTCCACAACATGGCCTAACACCTCTTGCATTAAGCACATCTTGGTAAGTGCATAATGTCATGTGTACATTATGCACTTACAATTATAAAAGAACTGTCGAATATGTCTTCGGCTGTTCTTTATTCGCCAACTGGTGGTGACTGAAAAAAAGGCGATAATAATGACGCTCTAGTACAAAGTATGACTGATTCTTGCTCGTATTTTTCAATGTGGCGTGTCTTCGACACGCTGAGTAGTAGGGGTTTCGCTATCCCCACACTGCGCTCCCGTTGGTCGCTTAGTATGGGGTTATTGAGATTCAGCCTCTTCGAGGCTGCTAAAAATCAGTCTTTTATCAAACTAGAGCCAATAATGAAAAGCAAAGCCAATTTGAAGCATTTGCCACAGACAATTGATGCATCTTCATACTCTCATAAACAATGAACACAATGGTAAAAAAACGAGTGATAGGAATTGGCGAGACCGTGTTAGACATACTTTTCAAGGACAACCAGCCTCTGAAAGCCGTCCCAGGGGGCTCTACCCTCAACAGCATTGTCTCACTTGGAAGGGCTGGGGTAGCGTGCGCCATGGTGACAGAGGTGGGTTGTGACCTCATTGGCGACATTACCTGCCGCTTCATGAAGGAAAATGGCGTTTCGCTTGAGTATGTCTGCCGCCATCCCAATGTCAAATCAAACATCTCGCTGGCTTTCTTAGACGAAAACAACGAGGCGCAATACCTCTTTTACAAGGACCATGAATCCGCATCAATGAATGTCAAACTGCCGCTGATGAGGGAGGACGACATCGTACTATTCGGCTCTTACTTTGCCATCAATCCTGCCCACCGCCCCGTGGTGGGGAAATTGCTTCACCAAGCTCACAAAGCCGGAGCTTGGCTTTATTATGATGTCAACTTTAGAAAAAATCATATAGGCGACCTGCCCGAAGTGATGCCCAATATTGTGGAGAATATGGACTTGGCCGATGTTGTGAGAGGGTCAGTTGAAGACTTCTACAATATTTATCAGCTGAACGAAGGCGATGATATTTACGCTCGCGTAAGTCCCCACTGCCGCATACTAATTCTGACTAATGGTTCTGAACCAGTAAGGGTTTATACTCCTACCGAATGCCAGACCTATCCCGTCAAGAGCATTAAAACCATCAGCACAGTCGGGGCAGGTGACAACTTCAACGCCGGTTATATCTACGCCACAATGCAAGGCCAAAATGAACAAGCTGCCCGCATAGCAGTAGCTCAGCAGTGGAGCCAAGATGTTTGCCGTCAGATTGGCAACAATATCAGCAACGAACTGGTCACTCTAATAAAAAAAGGCAATTCAAACCCCATGGTTTGATGGGAAGAAAATAGAAAACTTTTCACACAATGAGTTTCAACAAACACGACATATCACGCAATGCTTGCCAACTATTTGGCAAGCAGGCCCGCTGTGGCTACGACTGGTGGTGGCACAGCCTGTCGGCATACGATGCCGAAACTGGCACACCACGTCCCTTTTTCATCGAGTTTTTCCTGTGCAATCCTGCCCATGGTGGTGACACTCCCCAGTTCGGACAGAGGAAAGAGAATAAAGAAAAGGGCTTGCCTCCTTCCTACCTAATGGTGAAAGCCGGGGCCTGGTGCGGAGCAGATAGGACACAGCTGCACAGATTCTTCGGATGGAAACAAACTGTGGTGGATATGGGGGTGCCCTATTCCGTCAAGGCAGGCGACTGCATGGTGTCGGAGACTGAGACCCATGGTTCGGTGGACATCAGTCCTGCCGAGGCACAGTCACATCCCGAATGGATGTGCGGTAGCGGTAGCATGTCATGGAATCTCAAAATACGGAAACAGGTGGCCTTCAACGTTGGCTATGGTGCCAGCCAGCCTATGCGTCAGTGGCAACTATTCGAAATGTTTTGGCATGCCGAAGGTATGAAGACTGAATACGAAGGTGAAATCACCTTCAATGGGAAACGCTATCTCGTGCATCCGCACAACTGTTTCGGCTATGCCGACAAGAACTGGGGTAAGGACTTTACCACACCATGGGTGTGGCTCTCTTCGTGTAACCTCACCAGCGAACTAACGGGACGCAGACTTACCAACAGCGTGTTTGACATAGGTGGCGGCAAGCCCAAAGTGGGACCGTTGGCATTGCCACGTCAGCTGCTCTCGGCACTTTGGTACGAGGGCAAAGCCTATGAGTTTAACTTCTCTAAATTTTGGACAGGATGTCGCACCCAATTCCGTTGCTACGAGACCGACACGCAGATAGTGTGGCATGTGGAGCAGCGTACATGGCTTAACCGAATGGTGACAGACATCGTGTGCGAGAAAGCCGACATGCTGTTGGTGAACTATGAGGCACCCAACGGACTCAAACGCCACAACCGCCTCTGGAACGGCGGAAACGGACATGGCACTATATACCTCTATCGACACGGTAAGCTGATTGACCGTATCCATGTGGAGAATGCTGGTTGCGAATATGGTGAGTACGATGTCCTTACCCCTTACAAAGGCTAAATCAACTGCCCCACCAAGAGATCATTTGAAACAACCCTCACACTAAAAGCACCCATAAGCTGCAACATATCAATACAATATACACATCACCACTCAAAAGAGGGTAATAAGAACGGGAAAAAGACAAAAACAGATATAAATCTGCTCAATTTTTTTGGACTATAATGCGGCTAAGTAGACAAAATAATCAAAAAATAACACATTGACAAACAATAATATAATTTAATAGCAAAAAAAGTTTCTCGAAAAAAGTTTGTCAATTAGAAAAAAAGTCGTATCTTTGCACACGATTTCAAAAGGGAAATCTCCTAAACAAGCCGCATTCGTCTAGTGGTCCAGGACAACTGCCTCTCACGCAGTAGATCATCAGTTCGACTCTGATATGCGGTACAAAAGCGACAGAATCAAGAGGTTCTGTCGTTTTTTTCGCTAATCTTCGCCCCAAATAATTTTATACCAATCTCCTTTTGTGTCAATTACATCCATTGGAGACCCCAAATACAACCGATTTGCTGTGTCCTTGAATGCAATCCAATAGAAATTCCTGTCGTTTGCAGGATATACCACGTCTAAGGGTTCGTGTACAACAATATATGGTTCATTGGGTCTAAAAACAATTACTCTCAGCAAAGAATCCAGCGCGGACTCAAAATCGCAACCAATTGTCGCCTCGTATTTGATATATCCAGCGTCGAAAGAATACATTCTTTTTGGGGTTTCTTTTTTCTCACAATCAGCAAAAAGCGCAACTGTGGCTATGAGTATTATAATGGCCTTTTTCATAATTGTTAATTATTTTTTGATTATTCTATAACGCTCACTTCTATTCGCAAACTTAATGTCGATAAAGTAGATGCCTGCTGAAACCTGAGATATATTGATTACATCAGTTGGGTTGTCTAATTTCATTTTCGGACGCCCCACTATGTCCATTATCACTATTTTCGATGGTTGCTCTTCTCCGTTAATACGAATGTTTAATTCGTCCATTGTAGGATTTGGATAAACAACGGCTGTATTTATTATCTCAGTTGTGTCTATACGACGAACAGGGGCAACTTTTATCGTTCATTTGGCCCTTGCGACACTCTGTTCACCGCCTTTTGATTTCAAAACAGACTTGCGACACTCTTTTCACCCGTTTTCAAAATCAATTGGGACTTGCGAGACTCTTTTCGGCCAGTTCTAAAACAGAATAGGCTGTTCTAAACACACGTTGTATCCTTTTAAATGTTTGTTTGCTCTTATTTTAGGATGTCAACCAATCTGTCAAATCCATCCTTTCCTAATCCAACTTCAGTCAGGCTCTGCATTCTGATCTTTCTTCCAAGTATAAGACGGTTCTCTTGCTCCAACTTTTTCCATATTTCGTCTCCAATAAACTTATGCCACTTGTTTTCCGAACGGGCAACGACAAAAACCTTGTCGCTATTGAATGCCAAATATTGAATTAAAAGTTTGGTAAAGTGCTGAGATGGGAAGATTCTGCCGTTTGGAGCACTCTTATATTCCGTAGAGGCATATCCGACATACTGGATGACAGAAAGTTTCTCATATAACGGGTCGTGGTACAAGTTGGTTTTGGGCAAGTCCGCATGGTCTCTTAAGTCTTCAATGATATCATACCAATACCAATTATCGACAAAGGCTTGTGCTTCCAGATAGCTCAATTCCAAACCTCCGCCTTTGATGTTTGAGCAGAAGAATGACGGAGTATTAAAACTCATTTGGTCAATCAGCTGCTTGTTGATAGCTTCGCGATAGTGTATGTCCATTGCGTTCGCCAACATATGGTTGGTTCTGTCGTTAAAGCCTGGATTAAGGCTCAATAAGACCACTTTTGAGGTTAATGGGTTCCCAATAAACGGTTTTGGCCACTTCTGAATTCGATATTCATATGGTTCCCCTTTGTATAATTTGTTGAATTCCTTAATGTATGGTTCATCACATTTTAAGACACATTTCGCTTCTTTATCATATAAGGTCGAGGGGCTTTCTATTGGTTTGACAAACTGAATAGAGCCATCCCACGGATTGATTTTTCTTAATTCCTTCTCTGTGATTGGTATTTTTTCAAAGGGAGTTGGATTACCCAATGCTTTTTTTTTGTCACTTATATCTTTCCCTTTAATATGTTTGATTACTCCGTCATAATATTCTTTTACCGGAACAAAATAGGGCTCTCCTATGCGAGGGAATCTAAATAGACGCATTATTTCCTCCTCCAGCAGGTCGACCAATTGTTTAAAGGTGAACTGGTCATAAGAATAAAGTGTTGTGATAACACCATTCTTTTCACCTCGAATCAGTTCAATATATGTGGTCAATGTCCGGCAAAAGGTCGACTTCCTTTCTGGGTGTTCTTCACAATGTTCTTTCAAGGCTTCATACAGATTGAATCCGTGATAGACACAATTAGCAATCTCCAACAGTTTATTTTCGTTGCTTGTGAAGTTAAACTCCACACCAAAATCAAAATAATCTCTGATGTACCTTTGGGGTTTGAATAATGGTTTCATATTGTTTTATAATTAAGAAATAAATGATTGATTAAATAACAAAACCATCCCGCCCCGCCGCAGCATTGCGGCAGGTGCAGGCACATGAAGAAAGCCTGTGGCTTTCGATAGCGTCCCGCAGGGTGGCAAACGGAGTGCAGCCAAGCGGAGAACAGAGAAAAACAAAGAGGAAATCCTCCCGACGATTACTTGTGCAATTCGTGGGGGGGGTAAAAATCAGCGAGTTATAAGCGTGGCGGTTCATTGGGCATTATGGTCATACGTGCAGCACGTCTTTGACGGAATAGATGCGGCTGTCGTGTTCAAAGGTGAAGTACTGGTCGTCCAGTATCATCCACTCGTCGCGCTGTTTGCTGGTGAGGCGCTTGATGTCGGGAAACATTCCCACGGGCACCATCACCACGCGGCCGTCGGTGAGATAGACGGCCATCATGCCGCGTTTCTGCCTAAAGTCGAGCTTCTTGATTCCAAGGTTGGTGTCTTTATATTTGCACATATTCGGTTTATTTTATTCGTTTGACTTGTATCTTTTTGCCGTCGAAAACCTGGTCGATGAGGTGGTTGATTTCATTCCAATGCTCGTCGATGGCCTTGACAATCATCTGTTCCTCCGAGGCGGAGAGCTCCGACCACGCCACCTCAATCTTTTTTGCCCCATTCTCTTCAATCCATATCTTGGCCACCGTGTTGCCTCGGTGCGACTGCTTGCTGCCGCGCCTCACGACGTGCACATGTCTTCGTTTTTCGTCTTTGTCAGCAGGAAAGACGGAGAGGATGAATTGGAGTATGAGTAGCAGTTTGCCCATTGGTTTTATATCTTGTCCCGTTCAATCAATACTGCATTAATAACGCCTGTGTCCTTTATTTATTGTGCAGTGCCAGCATTATTACCAAAAAAACGCATCGTCGGAGCGGTTTTTAATATATGTTAAACGGCAATCGGGGGAGGCGTGGTATTTTTGCAGCATCAAATGTTAAAGTCAGAATGTATGAAATCGATTAAGAAACTAATTGTTATGTGCACTGCTGGCGGCTTGGCGCTGCTGACGGCGGCTTGCGGTGGCGGTACTGCCGATGCGGAGCAGCAGATGCCCACCGTCAATGTGACCACGCTGCACGCGGTGAGCGATGCCGCCAAACTGCAATATCCCGGCCGCGTCAAGGCCACAGAGGAAATCAATCTCGCCTTCAAGGTCAGCGGGCGCATCGAGCGCATCCTTGTCAAGGAAGGCGACTATGTGAAGGCCAGACAGCTGGTGGCCCTTATAGACCCCTCCGATTATGATAAAAAACAGGGAAGGCTCTTGGTGAGTCTTCCCTTCCTTAAAAACGCTGTCGTAAAACCTGTGTTTATTACAATTTGAGGCGCACGCCGCCCAGGAAGGAAATTCCCGGCTGGGGGATGCCGCCATAGTCACAATATTCTTTATTTAATACATTATAGCCTTCGGCAAAAAGGGTGAGCTGCCAGAGGTCGTACTCCACACCGCCATTGAGCAGGAAGACCGGGGCATAAGCCTGTGGTTGTCCTTGAAGGTCGGTGTAGGTGCCAACACGGTAATGGTAGTCAGCCAAGAGTTTGACTCGGAATCCCTTGAAAGGCGAGAGCACCAAATCAAGGCCCACCTTGTGGCGAAGGTAGTCGAGGACATAATTGCTGATATAGCCATCGGCTGCTTGCGCCAAGGTACAATAGGAATAGCTCAGGCCCAAGCGGCGCAGAAGACCAGTGCCACGATAGGCGGCTTGAAGGTCGCCTCCAAAGGCATCGATAGTGGCGTGGTTCATGCTATGCCATACCGATTCTTCGGGCTGGCGAACCCAGTCGATGATATTAGAACCATGACGGCCATAGACGGTGGCCACGGCATAGAAATGAGGCTGGGTATAACGCAGCGTAATCTCGGCATGATGGCTCACTTCGGGTTTGAGATTGGGGTCGCTAATCTGTGTGGCACTGTGGTAGTAAAGGTCTGTATAGGTGGGCTGGCGGAAAGAGCGACCCAAACTGCCCAACAAATGCCACTGGGGGTTGATGGGGTAATCGGCACTAAGGGCATAGCCAAAATTGGGATCCATCAAAGTGTTATATGAACCCAGAAGTCCAGCAGTGAGTTTCACCTTGCGGAGGAAAAGGCTGTGCTCGGCAAATGCGTTGGCATTCAGGCGTGCCTTTCCAAGGGCATAGAAGTGCCCTTCAGGCTCCCAATAGATGGGGCACGGAACAGCCAGCGTGTCGCCCAAAACGGAGCTGAGAATGGCCTCTTCGCGCAGTTCTGTACCGAAAGTGGTCTTGCCCGCTGCCCAACGTCGAGAAGCACGAAGCCGCAGACCGGCATTGGACGAGAGATGGTAGTTGTGGCCGCCATACCAGGCAGGAGCTTCCACCATGCCCTCACGGAAAAGCTCGAAACGGTCTTTGTGAAGCCGACCATAGAGGGTGGCCTCAAGGTGCCACCCGCGCCAATAGCGCAGACGCGTAGCGGAGGCCAGGAGGGTGCGAGTGGCCTCGAACTGGTCGGGATAGCGGAGGCTGTAGAATGCCTGACTGCCAAAGTCTTTGGCTTGGCCACCCAGCTGCAGCAGCCAGTCCCCTCTCCTATCGTGACGACGTGCCTGAAGGTAAAGGCTGCCGTGACGATAGTCAGTGTTGGGAATGTAGCCGTCGCTGCGATGGTAGGCAGCCGCAGCCGAAAGAGTCCAGGGACCAACCACACGGGTGCCTCCGGCAGAAAGATGTGCTTGGCCAAAACTGCCACCAGCAAGTTGCGCACGGAGTTGATTGGCCGCCTCTTCGCCAGTGACAATATTGACTGCCCCACAGAAGGAGGAGAGGCCATAGTGAACCAATGCCGCAGCAGGGATGATTTCGACACGATCCACCATAGAAAGGTCAATGGGAATGTCGAGGTTGTGATGGCCTGTTTGGGCATCGCTGAGGTTGACACCGTTGAGCAGGACAATCATCTGGTCGAAGGTGCCTCCACGCATGGTGAGGTCGCCTTGGACGTCGCCGCCTCCACGAGTGCGCAGATCTAAGCCGGGCAATTGCTCCAACAACTCCCCGACGGAACTGACCGTCAACCCCTGCAATTGTGCTCGGGAGATGACAGCAACCGCATCAGGCGACCCCTGGGCGGAGTCGGCTATGGCAACGATGTCGAGGGTGGGTAAGAGATGCTCCTCCAACTGGTCATCGGTTTGAGCCATGGCAGTGCTGCAAAGGAAAGGTAGGCAGAGAGCCACCAGGGCAACCGACTTTTTCAGCTGACGGTCTGCAATATAGGAGGCCAGACGTCCAATATTGACCACACGGTGCATCGAACGGTATGCGGCATATCCTGCACGACAGAAACGACGGAAACGGAATACCGCATTGTGTAGAAAAGTTTGATGTTTCATAATGGTTTATTAGATGTTGGTCTTACGACAGATTTTTTTTTCTAGAAAAAAGCACCTGCGCAAAGGCAATTTAACGCAGGTGCAGTGAAAACGGAAACACATCTAAGACAGATAGATCGGAGATGTTTATCGTATGGGGAACTGATAGCCGACAGTGAGCAGGAGGGCGAAGTTATTGCCTTGCGGCACCACCAGCACATCGCTGGTCTGGTAGCTGTGACTCTCCTGGTCGGTTTTCAGTACGTCCACTTCGTTTTTGACAGAGAGGAAACCATAATCAAGTTGCAACATGACAGAAAGGTCTTGCCACTCATAGCCGACACCAAGAAGAAAACTGACATCGAGACGGTTGAGATGGTCGAAGACGGGGTCATTCTCTATCTTATAGTTCCAGTCAGACTGGGGATAGCCACGGGAAATCTTCCGGTCGTTGGCCCAACCAAAAAGTCCATAGTTGACAGCAGGACCTACCGAGACAAAACCGAAATGCCCAGGTTCGCGAATAGGCAGTTCCTGTCTATAGGTGACCAAAATGGGCAGTTGGAGGTAATAGGCATGATATGACCCTTCGCGGATGGACATAACGCTCTCCAAGACCTCTTCGAACTTGGAGCCACGACGGGTCAGGTTGAGACCCGTCTGGAGCATGATGTTCTGGCCGATGAAAGACTCGGAATTGGTGAAGCCGAAACTCACGAAACCGCCCAGGTTGGCAGCCAGGATGGGTCGATTGGTGGCCAGGTCGTCCACATGGACTCCCATGCCCGCACCGCCCCTGAAACCGAAGTTGAGGAACTGTGCCTGCGCGGCAAAGGAGAGGGTGACAAGCAATGTCAGAGTTACAAGAATCTTCTTCATAAGATGTACTATAAATTCGTGCAAAAATACGATTTTTTTTTAAATCAGCGTGTTTTTTTTTAATCTTACCGCAAAAAGAAGTGCAACAAGACGGTCAACATCCCGCTGGAGCTAGAGCTTGCGGTAGATAAAGTCGGTCATCAACTCATAGAGATTCAAGCGAGTATTACCACCATAAATGCTGTGGTTTTTGTTGGGGTAGATGCGGAACTCAAACTGTTTGCCAGCAGTTTCAAGAGCGGTGACCATATCGACGGCATTCTGGAAATGGACGTTATCGTCGCCCGTACCGTGGACCAAGAGGTAGTTGCCCTCAAGCAGGTTGGCAAAATTGAGGGGCGAGTTGTCGTCATAGCCACGGGGATTGTCCTGTGGACGCTGAAGGAAACGCTCTGTATAAATGTTGTCGTAGTAGCGCCAGGTAATGACCGGAGCCACAGCAATGGCACTCTTGAATACATCGTGGCCCTTAAGTATGGAGAGGGTGGAAAGATAGCCGCCGAAACTCCAGCCAAAGATGCCGATGCGGCTGGCATCAATCCAACTCTTACGGCCAAACCAACGGGCGGCCTCGCAGGCATCCTCGCACTCCATCTTGCCCAGATTCTTATAGGTCATCTTCTTAAAATGGGCACCGCGACCACCTGTGCCGCGGCCGTCAAAGCAAGCCACCACATAGCCGTGCTGCGCCAGCATGTGGAACCAATAATAATCGCTGTAGCCATAGCTGTTGGTCACCTGTTGATTACCGGGGCCGCCATAGACATAGAAGAAGAGGGGGTACTGCTTGGTGGAATCGAAATCGGGAGGCAGAATGATGTAGTAGTTCAGTTCGCTGCCCAAAGAAGTGGTGAGAGTGCCGAAAGTCTTGTGGCCTACACCATACTGTTGCATACGTTCACGCAGATCGGCATTGTCTTGGAGAGTCTTCAGCAGCTTGCCTTTACTGGTATGGAGAGTGTAGATGGGGGGTGTGTTGGCATCGGTGAAGGTGCTGATGTAATACTTGCTGTTATTGCTAAAGCTGACATTATACCAACCGGGCTTGTCGCTCAGTTTAGTCTTTTTCTTGCCTTTGAAATCAATGCAATAAAGTTCGTTGTTGATAGGCGACGATTCGTGAGAAAGATAGTAAATCAAACCGGCCTTTTCATCCACCGAACAGACCGAGGTGACATCATAAGCACCGTTGGTGACCTGGCGAATGAGTTTGCCAGAGAGGTCATAGAGATAAATATGGTTGTAGCCGTCCTTCTCACTGGTGATGAGCATGTGCTTGCCGTCCTTGAGGAACATCCAAGTTTCAGGCACATCCACATAGGCCTCATCCTCCTCGGTGTAGAGTGGGGTGATGGCTCCAGTGCGGGCATCAGCCAGCAGCAGCTCCATCTTGTCCTGCAAACGGTTCATGCGCATCAGGGCCAAGAGGTTGGCATCCTGTGTCCATTGGATGCGGGGCATATACTGGTCATTCTGACTCCCGATGTTGAGTTTCATGGTCTTGCCAGTTTCAAGGTCGTAAATCAGCACATCAACCACTGAGTTGTCCTCGCCAGCCTTGGGGTACTTATAGGTGTAGCCCTCGGGATAGAGTTCTCCCCACATCTGCATGGTATACTGTTTCACCTTGCTCTCGTCGAAACGGTAGAAGGCAATCTTTTTGCTGTCTGGGGCCCAGTAGAAGCCACGCGTGATGGCAAATTCCTCTTCGTAGACCCAGTCGGTGGTGCCATTGATGACCTCATTTATCTTGCCATCGAAAGTAATTTGGGTTTCCTTGAGGGAGTTGAGGGCCATCATGTAGAGGTTGTTGTCGCGCACGTATGCCACCATCTTGCCGTCGGGCGAAAAAGTGGTGAGACGTTGCTTGCCGCTGTGGCTTATCTTTTCCATACTGCCGTCGGCAACATTGTAGATGTAGTAGCTGCTCACACCGCTCCGACGATAGATGGGTTCAAACTCAGCACTGAGCAGGATTTTCTGCTCGTCTTGAGAGAACTCGTAGGACTCAATAGGGGGCATAGGTTTGACCTTCTTGCGCATCGGGTCGCTGAATGCGCACACCACGCCGACCTTCTCGCCTGTCTTGTAGCTGTATTTCTCAATTCCTGTTCGGGTCAGCACGCAATAGTGCTCGCCGTCCTGCATGGAACGGATGGAAGATATGCCCATGGGGCGGAAAGTGGCTTTGGACCAAATGTCCTCCAGTGTAATCTGTTTTGTCTGCGCCTCTGCGCCAACAACTGCTGCCATAGCCAACAACACAAAGATTATTTTTTTCATGAACGTTCTAAATAATGGTGTAAATAGTATCATAGTTTAAATCATATTCATCTGATTGAAGTGAAGAGTTAAGAGCCGAACCCTATAGGAGTTCCGCCCTTAACTCTTGATTAGGTCAATGAGCGATTAGAGCTTGGGACCAGCTGCAACCAAGGCTTTGCCAGCCTCGTTGTAGGTGAATTTCTCAAAGTTCTTAATGAAACGCTCGGAGAGGTCTTTGGCCTTAGTTTCCCAATCGCTGACATTGGCGTAGGTGTCGCGGGGATCCAGAATCTTAGGATCGACACCGGGCAATGCCGTGGGCACCTCAAAGTTGAAATAGGGAATCTTCTTGGTGTCGGCCTTCAGGATGGAGCCGTCCAGGATGGCGTCGATGATGCCACGGGTGTCCTTGATGGAGATACGCTTGCCTGTGCCGTTCCAACCGGTGTTGACCAGATAGGCTTTGGCTCCGCTCTTCTCCATGCGCTTCACCAGCTCCTCGGCATACTTGGTGGGGTGCAGCTCAAGGAAAGCCTGGCCAAAGCAGGCACTGAAGGTGGGCGTAGGCTCAGTAATTCCGCGCTCGGTTCCGGCCAATTTGGCGGTGAAGCCACTCAGGAAGTAGTACTTGCACTGGTCGGCAGTGAGAATGCTGACAGGGGGCAGCACGCCGAAAGCATCAGCGCTGAGGAAGATAACGTTCTTGGCAGCCGGGCCGGCACTCTTGCCGTGGAGGGGAAGCACGATTTTCTCGATGTGTTCGATAGGATAGCTCACACGGGTGTTCTCGGTGACGCTCTTGTCGGCAAAGTCAATCTTGCCGTTGGCATCCACAGTGACATTCTCCAGCAGTGCATTGCGACGGATGGCGTTGTAGATATCGGGTTCGCTCTCTTTGTCCAGATTGATTACCTTGGCGTAGCAGCCGCCCTCAAAGTTGAACACGCCTTCGTCGTCCCAGCCGTGCTCGTCGTCACCAATAAGCAAACGTTTGGGGTCGGTGCTGAGGGTGGTTTTGCCGGTGCCGGAGAGGCCGAAGAAGATAGCGGTGTTCTCACCCTTCATATCGGTGTTGGCAGAGCAGTGCATGGCTGCAATACCTTGCAGAGGCAGGTAGTAGTTCATCATGCTAAACATGCCCTTCTTCATCTCACCGCCATACCAAGTGTTGAGAATAATCTGCTCGCGGCTGGTGACGTTGAAGGCCACGCAGGTGTCGCTGTTCAGGCCCAGTTCTTTATAGTTATCCACCTTGGCCTTGCTGGCAGCATATACGGTAAAGTTGGGGGTGAAATCTTTCAGCTCTTCCTCGGTGGGCTTGATGAACATATTGCGCACAAAGTGAGCCTGCCATGCCACCTCCATGATGAAACGCACAGCCATGCGGGTGTCCTTGTTGGCGCCGCAGAAAGCGTCTACCACAAAGAGTTCCTTGTTGCAGAGTTCTTTCTTGGCCAAGTCTTTCACAATGCCCCAGGTTTGCTCGGTCATGGGGTGGTTGTCGTTCTTATATTCGGGAGTGGTCCACCAAACGGTGTTCTTCGAGTTCTGGTCCATGACAATATATTTGTCTTTGGGCGAACGGCCGGTATAAATGCCAGTCATGACATTCATGGCTCCCAGCTCGGTGAGCTGCCCCTTGTCATATCCTGTGAGCGAAGGGTCGGACTCAAATTGAAAATACTCTTCGTAAGAATTGTTGTAATGAATGCTCTTTATTCCAGTAATACCGAGGCATTCGAGATCTTTAACTAATTTTTCGTTCATGGTATGTATAATTATTTTACTCTCAAAAAAAGGTGACCGACTATCTTCTGTTGCTGGCCTTGATGGCTGCCTGGGCAGCTGCCAGACGTGCCAAAGGCACGCGGAAGGGGCTGCAGCTGACATAGTTCAGGCCGGTCTGATAAAAGAATTCCACCGAAGCGGGGTCGCCGCCATGCTCGCCGCAAACGCCGCACTTGAGGTTCTCGCGGCTGCTGCGGCCACGGTCCACACCCATCTTCACCAGCTGACCCACACCATTTTGGTCGATGGTGTTGAAGGGGTCGGCCTTCAAGATCTTCTCATCGACATAGGTGTGGACGATGGAGTTGACATCGTCGCGGCTGAAGCCGAAAGTCATCTGCGTGAGGTCGTTGGTGCCAAAGCTGAAGAATTCGGCCACCTCGGCAATACGGTTGGCCACGATGACAGCACGCGGAATTTCAATCATAGTGCCGTACATATAGGAGATGTACACACCGTATTTTGCCTGCACTTCGGCCTTCACACGGTCGGCCAGCATCTTCTGGTGTTCCAGCTCGTGGACATTGATGGTGAGCGGGACCATGATTTCGAGATGCGGATGATAGCCTTCCTGCAGCAGTTCGGCGGTAGCACTGAAGAGGGCGCGATACTGCGTCTCGGTGATTTCGGGATAGATAATACCCAGACGCACACCACGCATACCCATCATGGGGTTCACCTCGCGCAGGGCTTCCACGCGTGATTTGATGTCTTCAAAATCCATGCCACGCTCCTCGGCCACCTCGCGCTGCTTCGCTTCGGTTTGGGGGACAAACTCGTGCAGCGGAGGGTCCATCAGACGGAATGTGAGGGGCTTGCCGTCCATCACCTTCAGGGTGTGCTTGGCTGCATCTTTGATATAGGGTTCCAGTTCCTTCAGCCAGTCTCTACGGGTTTCGGTGGTGTCGCTCAAAATCATGTTGCGCAGTTTTTCCAAGGGCTTCTCACTGTTCTTGCCATAGAACATGTGCTCGATGCGGAACAGACCAATGCCCTCGGCGCCAAAGTCAATGGCACGCTGAGCATCCTCGGGGTTGTCGGCATTGGCACGCACACCCATAGTACGGTAGCGGTCAACGATGTCCATAAACGACTGGAAGCGGGGATTGGTGGTGGCATCCACCATGCGAATCATGCCGTCATACACCCAGCCTTTGGAGCCGTTGAGCGAAAGGAGGTCGCCTTCGCCATAAGTTTTCTTGCCAATGGTGAGGGTTTTGGCCTCGGCATCGATAATGAGGTCCTCACAACCCACAATGCAGCACTTGCCCCAACCACGGGCCACCAGGGCTGCATGGGAGGTCATGCCACCGCGGGCGGTCAGGATGCCGTTAGCGGCACGCATGCCCTCGACATCTTCGGGGTTGGTCTCTTCGCGCACCAGGATGCACTGGATTTTGGCGCGGCGATACTCCTTGGCCTTCTCGTTGGTGAAAGCAATATATCCGACGGCACCGCCAGGGCCGGCAGGCAGTCCCTTGGCAATGGGTTTGTGTTTCTTCTCGTCTTCGGCGTCAAGGATGGGGTGCAGCAGCTCGTCCAACTGAGCGGGGCTCATGCGCATCACCACCTCTTTCTCGCTGATGAGGCCTTCGGCACACATGTCAAGAGACATGTTCAGCGCGGCCACACCTGTGCGTTTGCCCACGCGGCACTGCAGCATGTACAACTTGCCGTCCTGAATGGTGAACTCGATGTCCAGCATGTCGTGATAGTTCTTTTCCAAAATCTCTCTAATCTGGCACAACTCGGCATAGATGTTGGGCATCAGGTTCTGCAGCGAAGGCATATTTCTGTTCTGGTCGTTCTTGGTCTCCTCATTGAGGGGGCTGGGGGTACGAATACCGGCCACCACGTCCTCGCCCTGTGCGTTGACCAGCCACTCGCCGTAGAACTTGTTCTCGCCGGTGGCGGGGTTGCGGGTGAAAGCCACGCCGGTAGCACTGTTGTCGCCCATGTTGCCGAAGACCATGGCCTGCACGTTCACGGCAGTGCCCCAGTCGTCGGGGATGCCCTCAATGGCGCGGTAGCTGACGGCCTTCTTGCCATTCCACGACTTGAAAACGGCCTTGATGCCGCCCTCCATCTGGGCCTTGGCATCATCGGGAAATTCGGTGCCCAACACCTCTTTCACCTTGGCCTTGAAGTCCTCGGCCAACTGTTTCAGGTCGTCGGCGGTCAGGTCGGTGTCGCTCTTGTAGCCGTGGCTGGCCTTATAGGCGTCCAGCATGTCGTCCAGCTGTTTGCGGATGCCCTTGCCGTCGGCGGGCTCAATGCCCTCGCTCTTTTCCATCACCACGTCGGCATACATCATAATCAGACGGCGGTAAGAGTCATAAACAAAACGAGGATTATTGGTACGCTTCAGCATACCGGGGATGGTCTTAGAAGAAAGACCTATGTTGAGGACCGTGTCCATCATACCAGGCATGGAGGTGCGCGCACCGGAACGGCAACTCACCAGCAGGGGGTTCTGGGGGTCGTCATACTTCATGCCCATCAGCTTCTCCACATTCTCCATACCCTTCCACACTTCGTCCATAAGCCCGTCGGGAAGCTCACAGTTATTCTCATAATAAGCCGTGCAGCACTCTGTCGTAATCGTCAGTCCGGCAGGCACAGGAAGACCCAGCAGGCACATCTCGGCCAAGTTGGCACCCTTGCCGCCCAAAAGGTTCTTCATGTCAGCCCTACCCTCAGCTGTCCTACCTCCAAAAGTGTAAACAAATTTAGTCATATAAAATAGTGTTTATTAATAAATTATTTTATTCCATACTCCATATTTATGGAAGTGCAAAATTACAAAAAAAAATCCATATATTAGTAAATATATATAAAAGATATCAACACAACAACGCATACTCCCATAAAGATGCAATATATCAATATGTTCTGCTGCAGCCATACGGCTCCAGCAGAACATGCCACTGCCGAGTCCTTCGTTTTCGCTCATCATTGCTCAGGCTCGGCAACTCCTATCTGTCTTCTGTGCTTTTTTTTGGGGGGGAGCCTTGACCCATTGTTACTGCTTGACCACCCTCTGTGTGCCTGAGCCCAAAGCTGTGACCACACTGACCACATAGGTGCCAGAGGACAGTGGCGCAAGGTCTATCTCAAAGGAGGAGGAACCCTCTGGCGGCTCAATCCGCAACACCTCATGGCCCGCGGCATCCAGCACGCTGGCCACTATCCGGCCCACCTCGGCAGCCGACACTCCGTCACCAAAGCCCACCTGCACCTTCCCTGTCGTAGGGTTGGGCGTAAGGGTGAAACGGCCTTGGTCCACTTGGGTTTCTATGCCGATGGGTTGACTATGGCAGAACGGAATCCCTTCGCCCCAGTCGCCGTAGCGCTGTCCCACGCAGCGCGGCCGCACAAAGGCTCGATATTGTACATTCGGTGCCACGTTGGCCTCGGCCTCGGCAAGGCTGCACTCCACTATGTTGCCCGACTCGGGCGACGCGCCATCCACCACATAGGTGAACTCCCAGCCCTTGTGCGCATACACCGTGTCGCTCCACGTGAATTGGAATCGGCAGTTCGATACCTCCTTATACGTAATCCCCTCCACTGGCACGCACCGGGCATAGGGAGACCCGTAACCGATAATTGGAAAGGCCAACATCAACGCACTAATTGTAGTATCATACCACGTTGGGGAATAATCGTAGTTATTTGTGCTTGGATTATAAAAACGCTTTCTTACTTTGTATTGAATTTGCGGGAAAGGAGTGGTTGCCAAATGATTACAGTAAACCGTTCTATAATCCCCAAAACTATATTTTTGACCTCGCATTATAAGCTCATTTTCTGGAGGTGATGCAATCCCAGGATTATAGCTAATATAAAAAGAATCCTCCACTCTGATGGGCGAGTCAAAATAATATTCATAGAATTTACAAGTAGCTATATCATGAACCCTTACACAATTTTGAGGATCATAGCCTCTTCCCCATAAAGTATCTGCAAAAAAAAACATGTCAATAGGTCTTCTGTGCAGCGGTGATGAAGTATCCCTATATATATTCTTAGTGGCAAGAAGTTGCAGGCCTGTATCAACCGCTTGAAACAGTTGGAATGTTCTACGTAAAATTATTGGACGCTCTACCGAATCTGAAACTGGGGCCGTTGAATGATAGAGAACACCGACGATATCTAAGGCCGTGTCTGTCTCGAAACGGAGAGCGAGTTCGGATATATAATCGCTTGGTGAAGAGCCACCGAAAACGAACGTTGCTAACGTAATAGTACTTTCCGTATCAGCCGCAAGCGATTCATACCACCAAGTATAGAACAGATTACTATCTCGTGGAATAAGCGTGTCCTGACCATGGACACCTGTCCAACCGACTATCAACAAAACAATAAAAGCAATTTTCTTCATGACTAAAAAGTTATAATTAATAACACTCAATTTTTTGACACTTTAGCCGTCGCAGATAACGCTAAAGGTATTGATGACTACATTAGGAGTATGGGAACGGCAAATTGAGGAATGGCTAACCTTAGACACTTTATTTAGTGGTAGATTGAATATTTCTGAGGTGTCCAATGGCATCGAATTACTGTTCTGGCACTTGGTATTGACCAAAGGAGTGTCAAACTTTCCAACATATAAAATAGAGCTAGAAGCATTTTTCCCTGAGACAAGCATTGATGGCGAATTTGTCTTGCAAACCGAGTTAACCTTAAAGTCTGTAAAATAGACCTTGTCGATGCTAACAAACCCAGGATCTACGACACCGATTTCCTTGTCACCTGAAAGAGTGCTGTTGCTCAATTCGCACAAATGAGCAGTCGTGTTATTGTAGTCCATTTCATAATAGGACCTATATACCATCCCCGATAAGGTAGGAGATTTGTAGGTATTGTAATTAAGGAAGGCTCCGATTGAGTTTATTTTGAACAATGCAATTTCCTGTTGTTGATTATAAGACCCCATAGGCTTATTGGTGCTGTAGGTGACGGCGAATTGATCATCCCTCATACCTACCGCCACCATGGAGCCATTGATGTTTCTATTGTCTACATATTCTCCCAATGACCCACTAAGAGGGCTACCATTACGCGCAAAAGACATAGCCATCATATTCCCCCCAACGGAAAAATCATATGGAACCCCTTTATGTGCTATAGAAACAACGAAATTATCTGTCAAGGCAACATCAAAAAACACCCCCAATCCAAACCCAGTTCCTGAAGAGATAAAATCAATGTTAAAAAACATGTAGTTACTCGGGTCGATTTGAATGTCCATAAGACAAGTAGTTAAATTGCCTGACAACGGGGTACCTCGGGTGTCTTCTAATTCACCCACTGCTATAATGTGAGATATCCCGGCATAGTCATATACCTCCATTTTATTCAAAGAAGTGAAGTCTAAAGTAGTATTATCATCTATTATATTATAAATATCTATTTTTGAATAAGAAACTATTCCTCCAGAATAGAACACATCATTTATATCGAAAAAGCCAAAAGTGGCAAAATAACCAGCTTTGGACCCGGCATCGTCACACAACAGCTTGCCCACGAAGTAGACTCGCCCATCTAAAATCTTGAAATCTTTTACACTTAGCCCTAAGGGCAGATCGAACGACCTGACAGGAGACCCATTATTAAGGTTATGCAATAGGTGAAAATAGCCTTGGTCTGCACTCTCTGAGTATACAACAATCAGGTTGTCCCCAAAACGTATGAGCGAGTTTTCGACAGCGGCTGCGGGGAATGAACCCACTATTGACGACTGGGCCTTACAGGCACTATGTTCCAATAGCAAAAAACATAAACAAATGGAAACAAAGCAAATACGGATAGTTTTCATAATATATACCTCCTTTAAATTGGTGCAAATATAACATTTTTTTCTAAAACAACAAGAAAATGCCTTAATTTTTTCTTTAACGATAATCCGCATTTGCCTAAAGAAGCCTCGGTGAGGCATAATCCCCAATCGGTCATTAGGCCGATTGGGGTTCAGGGACAGATACAACTGCTCTAACCCTATGAGGACAATGCCCACAGGGCCACCGCCACTTTACATGCAGATGATGGGAGGATTTGCAACCCTAAACACATGACGGAAAAACATTCACTTCTGATAAAAAAAGGAAGCCTCACGGCTCCCTCACGATATACATTGATTCTGGAGTATCAAAAATAATCAGGGATTCTCCTTGGCTCCCACAGCGGTGATGATCAACTGGATGCTGACAAATTCCTCATCCACTTTCTTTGTATCGAAGGCAGCAGTGGCGGCACGTTTGATGTCGGTGGTGGTCATGCCGGAAGTCTTGATGTGGTCCTCGGGGATGCCGTTCTTGACAAAGAATTCTTTGACCGACTTGGCCCTTTCGAGCGACACCAGTTGGTCATGTTCGGGGTCCACACCGTATGTCTTCACCCAACCCTTGATGGTGAAAGTCACATCGGGGTGGTTCTTGAACATCATCACGTAGGGCATAAGGGTGGAATCGGAAGCGGAAAGCAGCTTGTATTCGTCCTCAAAATAAATCTTCGTAAGGGGATAGATGGTGCCCCGCTCGGCGCGGTTCATGCGCAGGCGCAGCAGGGTGTCCTCCTTAAAGCGGTCGGCGTTGAAGTCGAAGAGGATGGCAAAATAGCCGTCGCGCTTGGCATAGAGGGTGTAGTTGAAGCCCGGCACAAATTTGATTCGGCCACCGCGGAACCGCTCATTGTTGACAATCACGCGGTTATTGGTGTTCTTCTCTAGAATCTGCAGGTTCACCTCCACGCTCTTGCGAATCTTGGGGTCGTAGAATGTGACGGGCACCTCAAAGGCATCGACAAAGATGGAGACCTTGATGCTGTGGCCCGACCCTTTGGGGCTGACATTGTCGAGCATGATGTAGTACACCTCGCCCTTGCGCACATCGATGGAGCGGATATGGCGTTTGTTGGACTTCTTGGTGAGCATCACATCCTCGGCATCGTGATACATGCCGATGGTGCCCATGGCAGCCTGCAGCGCTTCCTGCTCGCGGCGCGCTTTGGCGGCATCCTGTTTGGCCTTCAGGTCGGCCTTGGCATCGCCTGTGGTAGGCACGTTCTCTTTCTTTTTCTTCACCAGCAGCGAGCTGTCCACAGCCGACATGTTCACCGCCACAGGCAGCACCTTGTTGCACTGGATGTGGTTGCTGAAATAGACATCCGTATACTTGTACACCAGCATGTCGTAGTCGTCGGCCAAGTTCTGCTGTGTGACGGCAATGTCCAACTTGCCGTTGTAGGGCACGGAGAATTTGTACCACACCACGTTATGCTCAAACTCAGGCAGATTGGGGTGGCGCTTGTCGGCCATCACCTCCATGATACGGCCTGCCCCCTGGGGAGCGGTGGTGGGGCCGTAGGTCTGATCCACATTCAGCGGTATGGCAAAAATACAGTCGTTGCTGTTGTAGGGCAGCGTGGTGAGTTGGAGAGTGGGTTCTTGCTTGTCTCCTTTTTTATTTTTCTTTTTAGACTTCTTTTTCGAAGATTTCGTAGAACTCTTGGATTTACTCTGAGCCTGCACATCGCAGTAGCCAAATATCAGAGTACAAGCAAGTAAGGCTATCAAAAAACGTTTCATACCAATATCAGTATATTAATTTTCGCATTTTATTTCAAAGAGCAAAAGTACGAAGAATTTTTGAATTAGCGATATTTTTTTTTTAAATGGCAAAAAAGAGTGACACTAAAACGCTCCGCCCATTGTGCCGCCATGACCACTTTAGCGACAAATCTCTCCTTGACGGCAAATGCCTTTTCGTGCCTTCCCACCCCTTGACTTTCCCCATCTGACCGTATGTTCCAAAGTCGAGTGCACCAGCTGACAATTGAACAATTAGTGCCTTTGCTCTCCAACAGAGAACGCAGAGCTATGGCCGCACCATCAGCCAAACACGCCTCCGCATGACCCCCTAACAGCAACATTAATGTCTGTGCACAGAAAACCCGCAACACAAACGTTACCTCAACGCTTCTTCACCGTTATCCTATCGCTTTCTAAGTGGCTAGGAAACGATGAAATTCCCTCGCGGTAGTTTCGAGATAACGGATTTGTTTGAAAACAGAAAGAGATACACACCAATTTTGCCATTGGGTCTGTTGCTAGAAAAGAAAGAGACATTGTCGTCCCAGAAATGGATGACAAACCATAGGGGACTTCCCAAAGGGGCAAACTCTCAATAACGTTGCAAAACAGGGAGAGGGTGCCTTTTGCGGCACCTTCATGCCAAGCAAATACATATAAGGGGACTTCTATAAATCACCCAGAAGGGGTGAGACTATTAATAACACGGTACAAGCCGAAGGCGCAGTGCCGTGATACTCAGACGTCAGTAAACTGCGTCCCGACGGGACGCGACAATGGAAACAAATAAATAGAACACACCTTATGAAGAAAGATTATAAACATATTCATATTATGACAAAAAACACCACATTGTTTAATACAATAAATAATTAATCATGAAGAAAATAGTCTTATTTATCAGTTTGGTGTTCTCGGTCTGCGGGTTGCGGGCACAAGACACGATTAATCCTTTCACTTTGAACCCGGCCACGCTGCCAGTACTACGGGACTCGGCCTACAGGCTACACCTCAATCTTGCCGGAAACGACAGCGCATACTCTTCCAGATATATTTCTTGCAACGCACATATTTTTGATAGTTTCTCTTGGGTGACAGGATTGAACATTGCCATGAGTTTCAGAGACAATTTGCTCAACGACTCCGTTGAGGTGAGGGGCATTCTAATAAAGATTCACGACAAAGATTATGAACACCCCGAGTATCATTTCACCCGCCCCGTCATCTCCAACAGCCGACGTCCCTTAGACCGCTATATGACTTTTGACAATCCCGGCTGCATCTGCCCTACTGACACGGTTTTACCCGTCTACTCACTTTATTTCGAAGAGCCCATCGATGTTTCCGATACCGTTTTCTTAGGAATGTGCGCTTGGGACAATACTTGTGTTCCCGATAACTTAGTTTCGTGGCCAATTGGGGGAATCAATAATTATATAATAACGGAGTGCGATAATGGTGACTGTTTTCTTCAGAGAGTAACATCTTGTGGCATTTTCTTCGTTGATGATAGCCACAGGGTGCGTATGGAATTTGTTGGCCGGAATGATCTCTTTCATTGCATCTTCCCCATCTTTACCCTCCCGGACACTGACGATTTTGCCTGCCCCGAGGTGGAGGGGTTTGGCTTCGGAGGCATGATGGCCGGAAGTGCCATCTTTGGCTGGAGTGCCTCAGCAGAGCAGGGCCTTTTTCAGATGGCCTACGGCCCCTATGACTCCCCGCTGGACAGCCTGCAGGTGGTGGAGACCTCCAACAGCTACATGGAACTGAGCGAACGCCAGCTGAGCCAGGACATCTACTATCAGGCCCGTCTGCGTGCACGCTGCCGCCACGCCTGTCCCGTGCACGACACGGTGATGTGGTCCCCTTGGACCGACCCCATCTTCTTCTACACCGGCGACCACATGCCCGACACCTCCCACCACCAGCCGCCAGAGCCCGAAGGCATTGCCACTGTGGGCGGAGCTATACCTTTTGTGTTGGCCCCCAACCCCGCCCACGGCAGCGCAACGCTGACCCTCGACCCCCCCCCCGCCCCCGGCCCCAACCGGCCCGGT
>R25__coassemble_196_pt1 | contig 39767 bp, 49 predicted proteins | sample R25__metabat2_high_PE_017 | metagenome-assembled genome bin R25 | reverse complement strand
GTGGGGGGGGGGGGGGGCGGGTTCGTGGGGCCCGGCGGGCGGGCGCCCCGCCCCCCCCCCCCCCCCCCCTCCAATTCTCAGCAGCAACTCTGCGGCGGGCACCCCACCCCTTGCCACCCTGCAACAAAAAAGCCGAGGCTTTTGCCTCGGCTTTTTATTATTCTGTGGAATTTGATTACATGGCGTTGACCTGCTTCATGAGTTTGGACTTCAGGTTAGAAGCCTTGTTCTTATGGATGACAGAACGTTTGGCCAGTTTGTCAATGATGGAAACCATCTTGGGCAGTCTCTCGGCAGCTACGTTCTTGTCCTCAAGTGCGCGGAAGTCACGCAGTGCATTGCGCATGGTCTTGGCGTAGTAACGATTCTCAACTCTTCTCTTTTCGTTAGAACGAATTCTTTTTTTTGCAGACTTGTGATGTGCCATATTCTTTATTAATTCTTTTTTTAGTTGTAGTCCGTGCGGGATTCGAACCCGCGATTTTAAGAATGAAAATCTTACGTCCTGGGCCAGCTAGACGAACGGACCATTTTTGCGCTCTCTTGTCTCTCAAAAGCGGGTGCAAAATTACCAACTTTTTTTGAATTGGCAAAATATTTTTTCACTAATAATTGTGAAAAAGACTTTTTACTAGTCCGTATCTGCCTGAAAACGAAATCCTAAACGCTTGCCGGTGGCCATCGATTTTTTGTCATAATCGGACCTCATTTCACCCACCGAAACCAGCTTCACTTCGTCATATGGAGGTGTTAATAAATCAAAATTGGTGGTATACTCGATGGCACTCTCTACTATGCTTTGCACTGACTCACTGTTAATCAGTGCGATATTGAAATTATTGTATAGCATGCCCAACTCTCGTTTGCCTTCTATGAAGTAGTGCTTTTCGTAGTTAACAAACACTCGTCCAATCATATAGCCTAGGTCTTGGTCGCGGTGGTAGGTGAAGGAGTCGGCCAAGAAGTTGTAGATGCGGATGACACCGCAGTAGGAGCGGCGGGAGTCTTCGCGGATATACGGCGATTTCATCACCTGGTGGTCGCGCGAGAACTCAAAGACATTGGTGTGCATGTCGAACACCAGCACATCGCCCGCAAACTTCACCTCAAACTCGAAGTCGCCATGGTCGGTAAACTCAAATGCCACATTGCGCCCCTCGCGGCGGTTGACCTCTTGAAAGGTGACAATCAGCTCGCGTGTGGTGGTGCGGAAGAGTTCAAAAGTCTCCTTGGTGGCAGCAAAGACCTTCTGTTTGAGGTCGCTCTTGTCGAAGACTAAGTTCTTTAACGATTCTTTCAGTTCCATGTCTTTTCCTTTTTTTGGAGTTGCAAAGATACAACTTTTTTGTGGATTGCAAAGCATGAAAACTTTTTTGTGGAAAAAAATGTGTATCTTTGCAAAATCAATGGCATGTATTTACTATAGTAATTATATATTTATATGAAGAAAACATTTCTCTCCCTCTTTCTGCTGGTGTGCTTTGGCCTGCACCTCTCCACAGGCCATGCCTGCACCAATTTCCTCCTCACCCGTGGCGCCACTGCCGACGGCAGCACCATGATTACCTATGCCGCCGACAGCCACACCCGCTATGGTCAACTGCGCTTCCACGCCGGCGGCACCCACCAGCCAGGCGAAATGCTCAGTCTCTACAATTATGGCAGCCTCCGCCACCAGATTGACATACCGCAGGCCCCGCTCACCTACCGCGTGGTGGGTTTCATCAACGAGCATCAGTTTGCCATGGGCGAAACCACCTGGGGCGGCATCGAGCCCCTCAGCAAGGGCAACGCCGAGGGCATCGACTATGGCAACCTCATCTACCTGGCCCTGCAACGCGCCCGCAACTGCCGCGAGGCTATCCGCATCATGGCCGACCTTGTGGAGACTTACGGCTATGCCGACGGGGGCGAGAGTTTCTCGCTGAGTGACCCCGAGGAGGTGTGGCTTTTCGAAATCACCAGCAAGGGGTCGGAGAAAGGGGCCGTCTGGGTGGCCCGCCGCGTGCCCGAGGGTTACGTCTGCGCCCATGCCAACCAGGCCCGCATCACCACCTTCCCGCAAGAACCCCTCCGGTGGAGCAAGAAAGGACCCCACCCGGCCATCAGCAGCCGCCACCTCGACCTTATCAACAACCCCGAGGTGGAGTGTGTCTATAGCCACGACGTTATCACCTTCGCCCAGAAGCACGGCTACGCCGCCTATGCCGGCAAGCCCAAGCACACCAACGCCGACTTCAGCTTTGCCGACACCTACAACCCCCTCACCTTCTCGGGACTCCGCGCCTGCGAGGCTCGTGTCTATGCCTTCTTCAACCGTGTGGCCGACGGCATGAAGCAATACGAAGCCTTCGCCATGGGCAACCCCACCGCCAAGCGCCTGCCCCTCTGGATTAAACCCGACCACAAAATCGGCGTGCACGAAGTGATGGAACTGATGCGCGACCACTTTGAGGGCACCCCTATGGACATGACCCAGGACGTGGGGGCCGGTCCCTTCCACTGCCCCTACCGCTGGCGCCCCATGGACTTCAAGGTGGACGGCAAGGAGTACGTCCACGAGCGCGCCATCAGCACCCAGCAGACGGGCTTCAGCTTCGTGGCCCAAAGCCGCAACTGGCTGCCCAACCCCGTGGGCGGCATCATTTGGTTTGGCGTCGACGACACCTACAGCACCTGCTACTGCCCCATGTTCTGCTGCCTCGACAGCGTGCCCCTCTGCTTCCGCGAGGGCAACGGCTCCATGAGCCAGTACTCGCCCACCGCCGCCTTCTGGCTCTTCAACCGCGTGAGCAACTTCTGCTATCTGCGCTACGATGCCATGATTCAGGACGTGCGCACCTTCCAAAAATCATACGAAGAGTACTTTATTGGCCGAGTCAACAATCTGGGAGCCTATGCCTCCACGGCCGAACTCAACACCCTCAGCCATAAGCTGGCCGCCGAGATGATGGAGGGCTGGAACCGTCTGGACCAGCAGCTGCTCACCCGCTATATCGACGGCAACATCAAGTACCTCACCCCCGACGGCACTATCGAGACCACCCCCACGGGCGTAGTCCGCTTTCCCCAGCAGCCTCCTTACCCCGACTGGTTCTACCGCCAGATAGTGGACGACCACGGCGACGTGCTGCAAGTCAGATAAAGGGGACTTCTATAAATCACCCAGAAGGGGTGAGACTATTAATAACACGGTACAAGCCGAAGGCGCAGTGCCGTGATACTCAGACGTCAGTAAACTGCGTCCCGACGGGACGCGACAATGGAAACAAATAAATAGAACACACCTAAAGCACATAGTAAAGAGAGTTAACCCAAATCGGTCGTTAGGATTTGTGTCAGATTAGTATTCTTATGGCAACCCATCAACATTCCATCCCTCGCCGCTGGCTGGCCGAGATGATTGTGGCCTTGGCGGCGGGGGCCTGCCTGATGCTCTATTTCCAACCCCTGCCACACGACGACCTGGTCAGCGTGGAGGGGCACGAGCCCTACTATGGAAATAGTTGGTACAAGAAACGCGGAATCTTCCCCCTCTCTTTTATATTCGTTGACCGATGCTATCGTGAGGTCACCTTTTATCTGGAGCCCACCACCTTTCTGGTGGACATTCCATTCCCCAGCAACTACCATTCGGGCGACCCGCTGCGTCTCTGGATTCGCGACCGCGACAGGCAGCGCATCCTCGACAATCCCAACGTTTCCGTGCGCGTCTACACCCTTGAGGTCTTCGACCCCTCCACTGGGCGTTGGACACGCTACGTCCCACTCCATCCCCGTGGCAACGGCAACTTCCTGGGTCTGGGCATCCTGCTCACCATCCTGCTGGCTGTCATGACGGTCAGCAACCTCTGCTTCGTCCCGCGCGACCCAGCGCGTTAGCCTACCCACACCAGCAGTAAGTAGTAGTGTGGTGTCGGGCTCAACCGGTTGCATCGGTGTGCATAGGTGGGAACGGTGTGCATAGGTGAGATGGGTATATGGGGGATTGGGTTTGCACTTTGGGGTTGTTGGGGGATGGGGGGAAAGGTGGTGGAAACAAAAATGGATGTTCTCGTGCGGGAACATCCAAGTTAAAATGTTTGCTGCGGTAATTATAGACCCAGATACTTCTCAAAGAACTCCTTCAACCTTCGGATGACGGATGTCTTTTTATAACTCCTGTTGCCGCCACCGCCAAATCTCGACATTGCCGGAAGTATCTTGTCGATGTCGGTGCCTGTGGTTCTCAACTGACCGTCTCGGAATGCATTGCTTATGTACTTCTTGGTTTCCGCCGTCTTCAACTGTTCTTCCTTGATGATGGTTGCAAGGTCTTCCTCTCTCTTCCGTTTCACATATTCCTCCCACGCCCCATTCACATCCTCTTCGGTATTGACGGTCTCGATGAAACTCTCGATGAGTTCCTTCTTGCTGCGTAGGTTCATACTTGCGCCGATGGCCTTTGAGATATTCACCAGTATCTCCTTATTCTTGCAGTTGCTGTCGTGGTACTGCTGAACCAACATCAGGATGTAGTCGATGTTTATCTCCACCTGACGGATGAGCTCGGTCTCGAAGATGAGGTCGTCGTTTATCACCTCCTTATCCACGTAGGTTCTCTTCCGCCACTTGTCTCTCAAATCGAGGTAGTGGGATTGGTAGTCCTGCATCTGTCCGTCGGTGAGTAGTTCCTTGCCGTCGAACTGGTCGAATGCTTGCAGGACATTGATGCTCTTCAACAGACTTCCGAACAGCCCGATGAACCGTCTCTCTTCCTGTTCACCCATCGCCGGTCGGCCGTCGGGAAATTCATTCATCAGCTGCTGCACCAGTTCTGCATAACCATAACAGTGCTTCCCATTCGGGGTGTCATATCCGTTGTAGTATGAGTTAAAGTCTTTCAACAGGACGATACTGCTTGCATCCTTGTCGCCGAACAGGGCGATTGCATCGTCGGTCTCCTGTTGCAGATTGCGGAAACAGACGATATTGCCAAAGGTCTTGATGCTGTTGAGTATTCGGTTGGTGCGACTATAACTCTGTATCAGTCCGTGCTGACGTAGGTTCTTATCCACGAACAGGGTGTTCAACGTGGTTGCGTCGAAACCCGTGAGGAACATATTGACCACAATCAACAAATCCACCTGACGGTTCTTCATCCTCAACGAAAGGTCCTTGTAGTAGTTCTGGAACCGCTCGCTGCTGGTGTCGTACTTGGTGCCGAACATCTGGTTGTAGTCCTTGATGGCTCCGTCGAGGAAATCCCTGCTCTGCTGGTCGAGATTGGTGGTGCTCTCGGGGTTCTCTTCCGCCAGTATGCCGTCATTCTCCTCCTCGTTTGCTGCATAGGAGAAAATGGTCGCCACCTTCAAACGCTGTGCTTCGGGTAGTGCCGACTGCTGTCGTTTGAACTCGTTGTAGTATGCCTTCGCCATCGGGATGCTGGCCACTGCAAACATTGCATTAAACCCGAGTAGTTTCTGCACCATCTTCTCTTCTTTCACCTCCTTGCCTCGTCCTGCACTCGCCACCTCGCTGATGTTTTGCAAGGTTCGGAATGAGTAGTAGGATGTCCGCTTGGTCTTCTGGTCGAAATGTTCGAGGATGTATCTCACCACCTCTTCAACACGCTCGGGTGCCGCCATCGCCTTCTCTCGGTCTATTGCCGAAATCTGCTTGTCTTGGATGCCCTCCTTCTGTTTCAAGGTATTCACGTAGTCGATACGGAACGGTAGGACATTCTCGTCGTTGATTGCATCGACGATGGTGTAGGTGTGCAGTTTGTCGCCGAATGCCTGTTGGGTGGTCTTGAGTTGTATGTTGCCGCCCGTGCTGGCATTCGCTGCAAAGATGGGCGTTCCTGTGAAGCCGAACAGATGATATTTCTTAAAATTCTTGGTGATGGCCGTGTGCATCTCGCCGAAGTTGCTACGATGACACTCGTCGAAGATGATGACCACGTGCTTCTGGAATATCTCGTGTCCTTTGTTCTTCTGCACGAAGATGGACAGTTTCTGAATGGTGGTGATGATTATCTTGTAGTCGTGGTATGCTCCGTTCTTGTCCTTGTTCTCCAACTGCCGTTGCAATACCGCCGTCGAAGAGTTGCTGTCCGCCGCCCCTTCCTCGAAACGGTTGTACTCCTTCATCGTCTGGTAGTCGAGGTCTTTTCTATCCACCACGAACAACACCTTGTCGATGAAGTCCAACCTTGATGCCAGTTGTGCCGTCTTGAACGAGGTGAGGGTTTTGCCGCTGCCTGTGGTGTGCCAGATGTATCCGCCGCCCTCCGTCTTGCCGTACAGCTTGTAGTTGTTCGCTATCCTGATACGCTCGATAATACGTTCCGTGGCCGCTATCTGGTACGGTCTCATCACCATCAACATCCGCTCGCTGGTGAAGACACAATACTTGGTCAGGACGTTCAACAGGGTGTGCTTCGAGAAGAAGGTCTTGGTGAAGTCGATGAGGTCGAGGATGGGTTTGTTGTTGCTGTCTGCCCAGAACGACGAGAACTCAAACGAGTTGCTGGTCTTCTTCGTCTTGTTTCGGTTGCCCTGCTGCTGCTCCTTGATATGGTTTGCACGGGTGGTGTTGGAATAGTATTTGGTGTTGGTGCCGTTGCTGATGACGAAAATCTGCACATACTCGTACAATCCACATCCCGCCCAGAACGAGTCCCGCTGATAACGGTTTATCTGGTTGAACGCCTCCTTCAGCTGCACGCCACGCCGCTTCAGTTCGATATGCACCAACGGAAAACCATTGACCAGGATCGATACATCATACCGCGCGTCGTGAACGCCGCCGCCCTCTTCGTATTGGTTGATGACTTGCAGATAGTTGTTGTGGATGTTCTTTCGGTCGATGAGGTAGATGTTCTTGCTCTCGCCTGTGTCGGTCTTCAACACTTGTATGAAGTCTTCCTGTATCTTGGTGGTCTTTGCCTCGATGCCGTCGTTCTTGTTTGCTATGTTCTCGCCAAAGAAACGCTCCCATTCTGCATCGGTGAAGGTGTAGTGGTTCAGTCGTTCCAACTGCACACGTAGGTTATCCACCAAGTCCTTCTCCGTGTGGATGGGTAGGTATTCGTATCCCTGTTCCGTCAGGGTCTTGATGAAGTCTTTTTCAAGAGCCGCCTCGCTCTGGTATTGGGTAGGTGCCCCAAACGCCGACACATACTCGCTGACTACGGTGTACTCCTCGTTCTCTGCTATAATGTTATATTGGGTCATATATTGTGTTTTTTCAGCTTTCCTGGGATTTCCGGTTATTCCGGCATTTCCGGCATTTCCGGTTCCTCCGGTCATTCCGGTCTCTCCGGTTCCTCCGGTTATTCCGTGCTCCCGGGCATTCCGGTCCCTCCGGCTTTCAGAGCCGCCAGCTCCCTTCTCAGGCTTGCCACCTCAGCCCGCAGCCGATCTATCTCCTCCTGTTGCCGTTCGATGGTCTCCATTTGTGTCCTTCTGTGTTCGAGGCGTGCCGCCGTCATGCGCTCGCGTATGCCGCCCTGCTCCACAAACTCGCGGTCTTTCCTTGCTATAAACGAGCACAACGCCCTGTCCACCATGTGACAGAGGCAGATGGCGCAGTTCGCCATCTCCTCGTCGCTCCAGCGGTCGAAAAAGGGCATATAAGCCTCCACATCGCTATGCTCTTTGGCAAAGGCTCTCAGGCGGTCGAACCGCTCCTTGTTGCCGGTGGCCCATTCGGCGATATGGTGGTGGGTGAGGTAGTCTTGATAGTCCTCCAGCAACTCCTGATTGCTGCCGCGGGCGACGCCCAGCAGCTTCAGCTCCGTCTCTGTGCTGGTCTGCCCGTCGGTGCACCCTTCGGCGATGTTCTGCTTGATGCTGCGAGCCGCCTGCACCATCTGGTCCACGGTGCGGTCGCCATAACGTGGCAGAAACCGCTCGCAGAACCGTTTGGTCAGCTGCACCAGCACCTCGCTCTTGCGGTAGAAATGCAATGTATGATAGACGGTAGGCTTCCGCAGGGTGCTGGGCATCCCGTCGTCATAGCGTTGCAGCTCAATTTTTTTCTTTCCTTCTTCCATATCTTTATTTTCTTTTGAAGGTTAGCAACTTATCCCTATAATATTCGTATTGCTGCCGCCGTGCCTCAATCTCCGCCGGAAGACCTTGCGACAGGTCATTGACAAGGGTGTCGAAACGGTCGAGGATATCAACTATTCGTTGTTGCTCGGATAGTGATGGGATACCAAACTCATATTCCATAACTTTCTGCTTATCTCCTCGGGGCATTTTTGCACCTTTTGAATAACTGTTGTCGTATTCAAAGAAGGAATGAGATGATAAAATGCAGTATAGATAACGTGGAATGATTACATTCTTTGCATCATCCTTTATTCTGACACATAGGACATCCCCATTTGTTCCGCCCACACAATCTGCATACCATATTTTGTGTAAGTACGGTCGAATGTTTCCAATCAATACATCATTTGGTTCATATTTGATACAATTACCGTCATTGGGAACATTGCTTGCCTTTTCCTTACCACGTTGGTTTGGTAAAAGGTTCTCTACGCTTACATAATTGTTATCATCTACCAAGTCCGCTCCAATCCTTTCTTTTGCATAGATGCACACCTCACCCAGTTTCTTCCATTGCACATCCTTTCTGCCTTCAAAGGACAGTAGGGTATCACGGTAATAGTTGTATTGTTGTTGTCTCGCTTGCAGCTCCGTTTGCAGCTCCGTTTGCAGCTCCGCTGCATATACCGCGAAGCGGTCGAGAATATTTACTATCGCCTCTTGCACAGGTAGTGGGGGAAGGGGGATTTCAAGTTTTGCAAACTCCTTTTTAGAAATGTTGTATCTCGTGACGCCGTTTGCCGTCTTGCATATTTTCTTTCTGATGCTTGTGCTCCGAAATAGATGCTTCATAAATGAGGGACACTTATCAGAAAGGTCATTGAACCTAAACCCAAAACAAAAACTATTCAGATACAGGTTCTCATCGGTATGATGTGTTAAAACTGAACACATACCACATTCATCCGGTGTTTCCGAGGAACCCGTAAAAAGTAGGTCGCCATATTGGATGGTGTTTTGTTTCTCGCCGTCTGTTATCTTGACTTTATCTTCTACATCCGTGTTAAGTGCTGGGTTGTTGAAAATATTCACATAGGTGATGAACTTTGCATTACCATCACGAAAATCATCCTTTGATTTACCCGATAACCCAGAATAGAAACTGCCCATTTCGTCGAGTTTTACATATTCCACCCCATCCGGACAATATTGCTGCATCAGTTCGTCAATCTTGCCCATACGTTAGTCCTCCTGTTCATAGTAATATGAGTAATCAATGCCTTTCATAAATATCTCGCGGTCGTCGATGCGGTCGGTCAATGCCTGTTTCAGCAGGGATTTGATTTTACTGCTGTCCTTCTCGCTTTCTATCATCGCGCTCAGATAGTCTTGTTTGCCTATCTTGCTCCAATCGACACATAGCCCCAAACGCTTCTTCAGTATCATATCAAGCCAGATGCGTGTACTCCTTCCGTTGCCCTCCATAAAGGGGTGTGCCATATTCATCTCCACATACTTGTCCACAATTTCATCAAACGTCGTTTCTGGCATCGCCTCAACGGTCTTCAAGTAACTGTGCAAGTGTTCTGCCAAACAAAAGATTGTGTTGCCCTTGGATATTGTCTTGGTGCGGATTTTGCCAGCAAAGTCATAGAGGCCACCAAAGAGGTAGGCGTGAATCTGTTGCAACGATTTCACCTTTCCTACATCCTTGACAGAGACAATGTTGCTCTCCCACAAGGTATAGGCCTTCTTGCGGCTGCGTCCGTCGATAGTGTTATCGCTGTAGGTGAACCAATCAAGGAAGTCGACTGTATTTTTTGCCGGAAGGGTCTTTACCACTTCTTCGACATCCTCTTGTGCAAAGCAGTCCGTAGCGTAGCGTTTGCCGTCGGCTGCAAGTAGTTTCAGTTGTATACATTTTGAATACAACTGACCATAGTCTGCTTTCTGTCTGTTCTTTACAGTGCCCCAGTATACACGAGGACGTGGACTCTCGGTAATGGCTGCCACTATATCGACAATGGAAAAATACCACTTGTTTTCTTCGTCGTTCCAGATAGCCCGAACTTCGTGGTCTTTGTAAAACCGGAAGGATATCTTGCCCATACTACAGCTCCTTTATAATTTCGTCAATCTTTGCCCTCAACTCGTTCTCGTGTGCCACTATCTGCTCAATCCGTGCATTCAGTTCCACTATATCTACCTTCTCACGGGTGTCCTCTTGCTCCACATAGGTGGATACCGACAGGTTGTAGTCGCCCGCCGCTATGGTGTCGTTGCCCACCAACTTGCACTGATACTGCACGTCCTTACGGTCTGCAAACATCTGAACGATGTGGGCGATGTTGTCGGGGGTGAGTTTGTTGTTGTTGGTTATCTTCACACACTCCTTGCTGGCATCTATGAACAGGGTGCTGTTGTCCTTCTTCGCTTTCTTCAACACCATTATGCAGGTTGCTATGCTGGTGCCAAAGAAAAGGTTGTCGGGAAGTTGGATGACACAATCCACATAGTTGTTGTCGATGAGGTATTGCCTTATCTTCTTCTCTGCTCCGCCTCGATACATCACACCGTGGAAACAGACGATGCTTGCCGTGCCGTTTGTCGCCAACCACGCCAACGAGTGCATAATGAATGCCAAGTCTGCCTTGCTCTTGGGTGCCAACACGCCCGCCGGTGCATATCGGGGGTCGTTAATGAGGGTGATGTCGTCGTCGCCTTTCCACTTGATGCTGTAAGGGGGATTGCTGACGATGACCTCGAAAGGTTCGTCGTCCCAATGTTGCGGTGAAATCAAGGTGTCCTCACACGCTATGTCGAACTTGTCGTAGCCGATGTCGTGCAGGAACATATTGATACGACACAGGTTGTAGGTGGTGAGGTTGATTTCCTGACCGAAGAAACCCTGACGGACATTCTCCTTGCCCAGTATCTTCGCCGCCTTCAACAACAGGGAACCCGACCCACACGCCGGGTCATACACTTTATTGACTTCGGTCTTGCCGAGTGTCGCCAATCGGGTGAGTAGTTCCGACACCTCCTGTGGGGTGTAGAACTCGCCGCCGCTCTTGCCTGCATTGCTTGCATACATCGACATCAGATACTCGTATGCATCGCCGAAGGCGTCGATGGTGTTGTCTTGATAGTTGCCGAGTTGCATCTGCTGTATGCCCCGAAGTAGTTTCACCAGTTTCTCGTTCCGCTTCACGACGGTCGCTCCCAGTTTGTTGCTATTCACGTCGAGGTCTGCAAACAATCCTTTGAAGTCGTCTTCGCTCTCCGTGCCCTTTGCACTTGCCTCAATTGCCGTGAAAATCTTTTCAAGGGTCTCGTTGAGGTTGTCGTCCTTATCACACCGCTTGCACACGTTGCAGAACAGTTGGGACGGAAGGATGAAGAAACCCTTCACGCTGACCATCTCCTCACGTGCATCCTCCGCCATACTGTCTTTAATGTCTGCATAGTCAAAGCCGGTTTTGCCGCTTTCCCACTCGCCACGGTTGATGTAGTTGGTTATGTTCTCGCTGATGTATCGGTAGAAAAGGATACCGAGAATGTACGACTTGAAGTCCCATCCATCCACGCTGCCTCTCATCTCGTCTGCTATCGCCCAGATGGTGCGGTGCAGTTCGTTCCGTTCTTGCTCTTTCTTATTATCTGTCATTGTTATAATTGTCTTATTGTTCGTTATAGCCCCATCTTGCATTTCGATAGGTGACACATATTATGAAAGTTACAACGTAAAAATGTGATTATTATTGCCCTGCTTTGATAAAAAATTGCCCCCCCCGGCGGAATGACGGTTTTTACTGCTCCAACTCCATCAGGGTAAGGGATTCTCTTTAAAGAAAAAGACACCGACAATCTTTTTGATTATCAGTGTCTTTTTTTTGTGTTTTGGGGAGTTATATCCCCGTTTCAAGTGGAGCTGGAGGGGGTCGAACCCTCGTCCAAACAAGTGACAGATGTGCTTTCTACATGCTTATTCCGTGATTGCTTGTCGGGAATACTCTGGACGCGGACACCCAAGGCATTCCGTAGCCTCTAAAATTTCATCGGCGGCACGAGGCTTTCCTCCGACTATCCCGTTCTCACGAGCACCTCCGGGTCACCGACCGACGGGCGGGGTCGGTGGGAGATGTCTTGTCCCTGCCACTTTGGCGGGGATTAAGCTAACCTACTGTACTTCAGTTAAGCAGCAAGAGCGTAGTTATTTTCGCCAATTATCTTTCTGCATCGGTTGTCAAGGCTGCTGATGCGTGAGCCTGCATGCTTACAAATCCCCCTCCTTGCTGTCAAAACCGGTCAGCCCCGAGGCATCGTGAAGGCGGTGGTCCGTATAACTATCTACTCGCCATCCCCCTTCCGGGATATTGCTGCAAAAAAAGAGAGTCCTCAACATTTGAGGACTCTCTCTTTCGTTTGGCGGTCCGGACGAGACTCGAACTCGCGACCCCATGCGTGACAGGCATGTATTCTAACCAAACTGAACTACCGGACCGTTGGCATCCTTGATGTGAAAGAACTCTCTTTGTTTCTCAAATGCGGGTGCAAAAGTACGACTTTTTTTCAATACGGCAAAGAAAAAAATCACTTTTTCTTCAAAAAAAATCTCTAGTGATTGAAAATCAGTTATTAAAAAATTCATTTTTTTACCCTCCTCGCTCACTTTTCCACCCCAAAAAACGCCTCAAAACCATCCGAGAGGACCACTTTTTGCCTCTATGACCACCCCTCCACAGCCCAAATGCGGCCTTCTTCTCGTGCAACCGTCTGTCTTATACTTATTTATCATGATTTCTGTTCGACAAAGGCTGTTTCTCACAATAATTTCTTATCTTTGCAAATCATTTCTCAACGGCAGGCAGGCGTTCTTCGTGCCAGCAAGCCTGTCAATGACAGATGATTTCACCCACAGGACAAAACTATTAATAAAACAATACATACAATGAAGTTACATTTTTTACCTGTACTGCTGCTGGCGGCTTTCTCCCTCACCGCCACCGCCCAAAATTACCAAATTCCCAACGGTGGATTTGAAGACTGGGACGATGCCGCCGTCACCGCCGAACCCGCCCACTGGAACTCCTTCGCCACCAGCGACGGCACTTTCAGCGGCTTTGCCTCCACCCCCCACCACTACCACCGCCAAGGTGGCCGCCCCGGCACCTCCGGCCAGAGCTACCTCACCATCTACTCCTCCTCCATCATCGGCATCGTGGCCAACGGCAACATGACCACCGGTCGCATTCATGCCGGCGGCCTCTCGGCCTCCTCTTCCGACAACTACAACTACACCCAGCGTTCGCAGTCCGACTTCTCGCTCCCCTTCACTGCCATCCCCGACTCCCTCTATGTGTGGGTGTCCTTCTATGCGGCCGATGCCGCCTCCAAGGCCTCCATCACCGCCACCCTCCACGGCGACAATGACTTCCGCGACCCCAACGACCAGTCCGCACCCCACCTCTATTCGGCAGTGGCCCAGGCCCAGTTTGCCCGCACCACCACCTCCGCCACCCAGCCCCAGTGGCAGCTGGTCAAGGTCCCCTTTGTCCCTAGCGGCAGCGCCGACCCCGCCTACATGCTGGTCTCTATGACCACCAACGCCACCCCCGGTGCTGGCAGTGCCAACGACTCCCTCTCCATTGACGACATGCAGCTGGTCTACAGCTCCTGGCTCATCGATATTTCCGTCAACGGCACCACCATTCCCGATTTCGACCAGGGCCGCCTCCAATACACCCTCAGCGGCAGCTGGACCGCCGAAAGCCTCCGCGCCGCCCTCACCTATGAGGCCGAATCCTCCGACGCCACCGTTGCTGTCACTACCGAGGGCGACACCCTCGTCCTCACCGTCACCGCCGAAGACGGGGTCACCACCCACGCCTACCGCCTCAGTTTTGAAAACAGCGGTGAAGAACCCGTCGGCATCCATCCCGCCGCCGAAGCGCTGCATTTTTCCCTCTATCCCAACCCCGCCTGCGAAAGTTTCAACATTGAGTTGCCCTCAATCGAAGGCCCCTACACCCTCACCCTCATCAGCCCGCAGGGCAAAGTGGTCATGACCCGCCAGCTTGCCGCCGGCAGCCACACCCTCTCCGCTGCCCACCTCCCCGCCGGCCTCTACCTTGTCACCCTCACCACCCCCGAAACCTCCGCCACCCAAAAACTGCTGCTGGAACGATAAACACTCCTCCCGACGGACGTTGGAGATCCTTCGTCGAAGGTTCGCCGAGGGTTCGCTCCCTTTGACGGAAATACACTGACTCTCAGGCGTTTCTACTAAGGCCCGTCGGAGAAAACGACCTAACGGCCGAAGAAATCAATCACTTACGACTGCTGTGCCAAGGCTCCCTTGCCGCTGCGGGCATATATATACAATATATATGCCCGCAGCGGGAAGGCGCATAAGGTTTCAGGGTATGGAGGCAATAGGCAGTGAGGCTCCCCGCCGGATAGTGCATGATGTCCTTCGGCCGCATAAAGCCGTCCTTCGTCAGCTCCTCTCCGACCTCAGACCTGCGGTTCTCCTTCTCCACCATGTGGAACACCCGCCCCTCTTCCGACTCCTCTATCCGCTCTATTTCAAAGTCCTCCAAAATGATTATCCGCATTTGCCGTAAAGAAGCCTCGGAGAGGCTTAATATTAATAACACTGTGAAGAAAGTCCAGTGGACTTTCGATAGCGAAGCGGAGAATTTAGCGGAGCGCAGTGCGGTGACTGATAGTCAACACATCGGGTGCGTCTCGGAGTGAAGAAAGTCCTGTGGACTTTCGATAGTGGCACAATGTGCCACGGAGAATGAAACGACCTCGCCTATGTGCCAATTGCGGATAATCATTTTCTCCAATATCTCCTCGGGTATCACTATACCCAGTATCTGTTGTAAGTAAGTAGTCAAAATTAATGTGCATATTTATTAACACGAATTACCATTAATTATCCATTAATTATCATTAATGGTCAATTAGATGGAAATTATAGTGTGTTCTATATATTTGTTTCCATTGTCGCGTCCCGTCGGGACGCAGTTTACTGACGTCTGAGTATCACGGCACTGCGCCTTCGGCTTGTACCGTGTTATTAATAGTCTCACCCCTTCTGGGTGATTTATAGAAGTCCCCAAAAGTAGAATAAAAACAATAACTACTCAATGCATAGAAAGATCATGGTTATTTTGGAGGATTGGAGTGTAAGTTTTTTCCCGGCTATAGCGTAATTAAAGGTATCGGAACCATAGGCATTGATCGTATCTTCAACCCATATTTCGTTTCCGTTATATCCAACTTCAGTTGTAGTGCTCCCTGAAAGAGTTATCGACCCGTTTTGGACAACTTGATAGTGTGCGGACCAACTGTTCACAATCAGAAACATTTGGGCTGTGGCGAGGTCCTTATTGAACCTAAGCATATACCTGTCTTCTCTTTCTGGCTGATCTATGTTCGGTGTTTTCGAAGAAAAACCGTTAGCTGTTTCAATTTTGATGAGTTTCCAGATATGTTCATCAATGTCGCTGTAATCTTTTGTGCACCCGCAAAAAAATAATGAGGTGAGAATGGTAACTGTGATATGAACAAAAATTTTCATCGTATTACAATTTTTTTTGTGACAAATTTCGCTCCTGATTGTATCCCCAAATAGTACACTCCTGAATTGAGGTTGTTTGTGTTGACAACAAGTTTCTCTACTGTTAAATAATCCCATTGTAGAACAATATTACCTTTAGTATCATACATTTTTATAGAATACGGCAATGGTGAATCAACCTTAATAATAATGTTGGTTGCCGGATTTGGATATATCTGTAGGTGGGTTCTATCTATTCACTTTTGGCCTTCAAAACAGATAGTACCCGTTAATCTGCCAGATAACCATGATTCGAAATTCGGTTTACGGGTGCAAAGTTACAACTTTTTTTTATTTGAAAAAAATATTTTTGCCACATTTTTGCACGTAGGTGGATAATTGTCTGATATTGTGCCTATTGAATTGCAATTAAATTGGTTTTTCTTGATTTGCACCAGTCGGCACATGTTGTAGACAAGGTTCGTCAGTGCGATGTAGGCTTTTGCCCTTATCAGTCCCCCCCCCCCTGATTATTAGGCCGCCCATCGTCTGCTCCATAAATCCGAAGACATCCTCCGCACAGCTACGCACCTTTGAATTCTGCTGGTTACGTTCCTTCTGTTCTTCCGTCAGCGGATGGCCTTTCCGCCCTTTCTTGCAAATTATCGGTGTCATGAGTTTCGTCCTCACGACATCCTTCATCCCTGCATATTCTGCATCAAGCCGAAAAAATGCATGAAAACTTGCATAGTAACGGTTAAAAAAAAGGTAAAAGAATCAGGCATGATTAATCAGGTAGTTCCATTTGTGAAGTATGGAGTCGAAGATGACCCGACTGGCGAGTACTATCCGGTAACCGTCGGAGACTTTCCTGCCTGTTTCGTAGACCTTATTGACCGCACGGGAGAATATTTTCAGGCCAGTATTGGTTACAATCTCGAAACACAGTTAGATGTGTGACAGCGGTCGGTGCAGATATGGGTGGGAGTTCCTTTTTGGGGGAGAAAGATGGGATTTTGGAGGCCTCTAGGGAGGAAAGAGAAAGGGGAAGAATCGTAACCGTGTGGAACTTACCGTAACTTATCGTAACTTATCGTGACCGTGTGGAACCGTGTGGTCCTGGCGGGAGAAAAACGCAGTACTTTTGCAACGTCGAACTGAGGGAGGGCAGCCAATGGCACGGTTCCGGCCCGGGATGGAGTCCACGCCCCAACGCCGCCCACGTCCCTCGCAACGACACCCCCTTGGCCACTAAGCAACCCGAGTCAGGACCGGGCGGCCAAGGATTGAACAAAAGTATTATGGCTATTTTAACTGGAATCAACTCTAATCTGAGCGGCTCGGCCGGTAACTGGACTTACTCTCGTCAGGGCAATGTGACCATCGCCAAGCAGAAGGTGAGCAAGAAGAAGGTGCCCGTCCGCACCTACGAGCAGATGCTGCGCCGCGTGCAGTGGTCCAATCTGGTGAACTTCTACCGTTGCTTTGAGGGCAATCTGCACCCCTCCTTTGAGCGCCGTCCTTGGGGCGTGAGCGACTTCAACGAGTTTATCAGTGCCAACATCGGGGTGGTGCCTGTCTACCTGACCCGCGACCAAGCCCGCCAGGGCGGCGCGGTGGTGGCTCCCTACCAGGTGACCCGCGGTTCGCTGCCCTCGGTGTCGCTGGACGAGACCATGGCAGGCTCCTCCAACGTGTTTATCAGCAACATTGCGCTTGGCAGCCTCGGCCTGGATGCCACCACCACCGTCAAGGCTTTCAGCGATGCCGTGGTGGCTGCCAACCCCGACTTTGAAAACGGCGACCAGATTACCTGCTTCATCGCCCGCCAGACGGTGAACTCGGAGAACCAGACCCCTTACGTGCATATTGATGCCTACGAGCTGACCCTCGACCAGGCCGACGGCAGCACCAAGGTGTGGGACGTGGTGACGGCAGCCGGGTTCACCGCCCACGACGGTTTCTTGGGCATGGCCCAGCCGGTCAACGGCGGCGTGGCCTACATCCACAGCCGCAAGCAGCAGGGGCGCACGTTGGTGAGCACCCAGCGCATGGAGTGCAGCAACAGCCAGCTGGCCACCTTCCAGACTGCGGCCCAGCGTTCGGAGGCTATCGTCAGCTACGGCGGTGTGCTGCGTGCGGACTACCTCACCCCCAACGATGAGAACATCGCCGCTACGACAAACCCTTGATAGGTGATGGCGCGACGCTGACGTTCGCAGTGGAGCCCGCGGGAGGGGCGCATATCTACGCCAACGGACAGGAGGTGACCGGGACCAGCGCACGGTACCCTATCCACGAGCCTGTCCACCTCCACCTCGAAACCGAAGGCACCTATGTGCTGGACAACTGGAACAACGGCCAGTGGTTTGAGGCGGATTGGGACTATGCCGTTGCGGGCGACGCCACCATCACCGCTTTCCTCAGCGAGGACTGAACCTCCTTTGGCTCAGTCGGCACCAAGGGGCCGAGAGGCTTGGCCTTCGGTCCCTTGCTTGTCAAAACATATTAAAATTATACATTATGGAACAGATTGTTACTATCATTTTGGGCGTGCTGACCTTGGTGGGCAACTGCGGATGGCTGATGCAGCACCGCAAGTACCGCCAGGAGGTGCGCAAGAGCCAGGCTGAGGCTCGGCACGAGGAGCTGGACCTTTCGGCTGACTTTGTGCGCGAGTTTCGCGAACAGATTTACAACCCTCTGGCCGCAGAGCTGGAGCGGCTGCGCAGTGCCGTGAAGCAGGTGACCACCTGCCCGCACTATCCGGCCTGTCCGGTGCTGCACCAGCTGCAGACAGGCTCCGGCGGGCGAACAGAGGCCGATGTTGAAAGCCGCACTGATGGGTTGGAAGTCCACCCGGATGACTCCAACGGAATGGGCGGCAATGGTAAAACCTTAAATTCATAAAACTATGAGAAAGATAAACGAAATTATACTCCACTGCACGGCCACTCCGGCAGGCATGGAGGTGACTGTAGAGGAGATAGATCGCTGGCACAGACGGCGGGGATTTGAGTCGTGCGGATACCACTATGTGGTCTATCTGGACGGGAGCGTGCATCTGGGGCGACCCGTGGCATTGGCGGGGGCGCACTGCAAGGGGCACAACGCCCACAGCATAGGGGTGTGCTATGTGGGCGGGCTGGACTGGCAGGGCCGCCCGGCCAACACCCTCACTCCCGAGCAGGACGAGGCCTTGGCGGCACTGGTGAAGAAGCTGATGAGGCAGCACGGCGTGTCGGCGGCAGCTGTCCGCGGACACTGCGAACACGACCACCACAAGGCCTGCCCCTGCTTTAACGTGCCGTGGTGGAAGGTGGAGAAAGGTTTGGCCCGACACTGATTGGCCTGGGAGTTGGCCGACGCCCCAAAAGGACAGAAACGTCATGCTTCTGCCCCTGCGGGGCGTCGGCTTTTTTTTGTTATGCTCAACCTGTCGTTCAAGGCTGGGGCCATCACGCCGTTTCTGCTCACTTGCCGCGTGGGATACAGACTGTAAGGCTATGAATCGGGCAAGGAAAGAAAGCCTCTATAGAGAGGTGGGAAGCATAGTTGGGGTGGCCTAGCGAAAAAACCTGTTGAAAAGTTGTTGGTAACTTTTGAAAAATAGGGCAGGGGAGAGGGTGAAAAATGCCCCTCGGAGGAGCTGTTTAGGAGGTGCTTAAAATGATTTTAACACAAATGTAACTATCTGATAGACATTTCCGCCATTAAATTTTAAGTTTTTTTAAGGTTTAAAAGACTGGCACGATTTTGCCAGTTGGAAAAATAGTTGTACTTTTGCAATCCGTTTCGAAGGGTGAAATGTGCCCTCGAAAGTGATAGAAAACATTAATAATTAAATATATAACATCAAAGAAACAAAATGCCAACAATTCAGCAATTAGTTCGCAAAGGACGTCAGCAGATGGAGTATAAGTCCAAATCTCCCGCTCTCGACAACTGCCCCCAGCGTCGCGGCGTCTGCACCCGTGTGTACACCACCACTCCTAAAAAACCTAACTCGGCAATGCGTAAGGTTGCCCGTGTGCGTCTCACCAACGGTAAGGAAGTCAACGCCTACATCCCCGGTGAGGGCCACAACCTGCAGGAGCACTCTATCGTTATGATCCGTGGCGGTCGTGTGAAGGACCTCCCCGGCGTTCGTTATCATATCATTCGCGGTGCTTTGGATACCAGTGGTGTTGACGGTCGTCGTCAGCGTCGTTCGAAATACGGTGCCAAACGTCCGAAACAGGCTGCAAAATAAGTTTAAGAACTAAGATTTAAGGATTAGGAATCAGTCGCGAGACGATTCATTCAATGAAAAGATAAAATGAGAAAAGCTAAACCCAGAAAACGTATCATCCTTCCGGATCCTAAATATAACGACGTGCTCGTTACCAAGTTTGTCAACAACCTGATGATGGGTGGTAAGAAGACCATTGCCTACAAGATTTTCTACGAGGCAATCGATGTGGTCGCTGACCGTACCAAAGAGGACGGCCTTGAAGTTTGGAAAAAGGCCCTGGCCAACATCACTCCCTCTGTGGAGGTGAAGAGCCGCCGTATTGGTGGTGCCACTTTCCAGGTGCCTACCGAAATCCGCCCCGAGCGCAAGCAGTCCATCGGCATGAAGAACCTTATCTCTTTCAGCCGTAAGCGCAGTGAGAAGACTATGGCTCTGAAACTGGCCGCTGAGATTCAGGCTGCTTACAAGGAAGAGGGTGCCGCCTTCAAACGTAAGGAAGATATCCACCGTATGGCTGAGGCTAACAAGGCCTTCTCGCACTTCCGCTTCTAATATATATACATTATATATTTTCAATTAGGAATTTTACTAACAAGATAACCTCAACAACTACTTAAAGCATTACATGTCAGATCTACATTATACTAGAAACATCGGTATCATGGCTCATATCGACGCCGGCAAGACGACGACTACTGAGCGAATCCTCTTTTACACCGGCAAGAACTACAAACTGGGTGAGACACATGAGGGTTCTGCTACCATGGACTGGATGGTACAAGAGCAGGAGAGAGGTATCACTATCACTTCGGCTGCAACCACCGTTTTCTGGCACTGGCATGATAACCGCTATAAGTACAATATCATCGATACTCCAGGCCACGTGGACTTTACCGTAGAGGTGGAGCGTTCGCTGCGTGTGCTGGACGGTGCCATTGCCATTTTCTGCGCCGTGGGCGGCGTGGAGCCCCAGTCGGAGACTGTGTGGCGTCAGGCCGATAAGTATGGTGTGCCTCGCATTGCTTTCATCAACAAGATGGACCGCGCCGGTGCCGATTTCTTCGGCGTGGTGAAGCAAATTAAGGAACGTTTGGGCGCCAACCCCATCCCTATCGAGATTCCCATTGGACAGGAGAACCTGTATAAGGGCATCGTGGACTTGATTTCGAACAAGGCCCTGGTGTGGGACGAGGATTCGAATGGACAGAAATTCGAGGAAATCCCCATGCCCGAAGACCTGAAGGATATTGCTGCCGAGTATCGCCAGCAGTTGATTGAAGGCGTGGCTGAGGAGAACGAAGAACTGATGATGAAGTTCTTCGACGACCCCGATTCCATCACCGCCGACGAAATCATTGCCGAAATACGCAAGGCTACCTTGGCCCGCAAGATTGTGCCCGTGATGTGCGGTTCCGCTTTCAAGAACAAGGGTGTGCAGACATTGCTGGACGCTGTGGCCGCCTTCCTGCCTAGTCCGCTGGACATGGAGGAGGTGACTGGTATCAATCCCAAGACTGGGGCCAGCGAGAGCCGCCCCATTGATGTGAAGGCTCCTTTCAGCGCCTTGGCATTCAAGATTGCCACCGACCCCTACGTAGGCCGTCTGTGCTTCTTCCGCGTGTACAGCGGTTCGCTGGAGTCGGGCTCGTATGTCTACAACGCCAATACCGGCAAGAAGGAGCGCATCGCCCGCATCATGCAGATGCACTCCAACAAGCAGAACCCGCTGGACCGCATCGAGGCAGGCGACATCGGAGCTGCTGTGGGCTTCAAGGACATCAAGACAGGCCACACGCTCTGCGACGAGAAGCACCCCATTGTACTGGAGTCGATGAAGTTCCCCGAGCCCGTCATCAGCATCGCCATCGAGCCTATGACCATGGGCGATATGGACAAGATGAACAATGCCCTGATGAAGTTGGCAGAAGAAGACCCCACTTTCCGTGTGAAGACGGACGAGGTGTCGGGCCAGACCATTATCAGCGGCATGGGCGAGTTGCATCTGGACATCATTATGGACCGTATGCGCCGCGAGTTTGACGTTGAGGTGAACAAGGGCCGCCCGCAGGTGGCCTACAAGGAGGCTATCACTGCCACCGTGCAGCATCACGAAATTTACAAGAAACAGACCGGTGGCAAGGGTAAGTTTGCCGACGTGCTGTTCGAGATTGGCCCCGCCGACGAGGGCGTTCAGGGCTTGCAGTTTGTGAACGACGTGAAGGGTGGTAATATTCCTAAGGAGTTCATTCCTGCTATTGAGAAAGGTTTCAAGGAGGCCATGCAGAACGGTGTTCTGGCTGGCTACCCGATGGACAGCATGAAGGTGACCGTCATCGATGGCTCGGCCCATCCCGTGGACAGTGACCAGCTCTCGTTTGAGGTGTGCGCCAAGATAGGCTTCAAGGAAGCATGCCGCAAGGCCAGCCCAGTGCTGTTGGAACCCATCATGAAGTTGGAGGTGGTGACACCAGATGCCTATGTGGGCGATGTGACTGGCGACCTGAACCGCCGCCGCGGCATTCTCGAGAGCATCGAGGCCAAGGTGGGAGCCCAGGCCATCCATGCCAAGGTGCCACTGGAGCAGATGTTCGGCTATGTGACCGCACTGCGCACTATCACCTCGGGTCGTGCCACAAGTACTATGGAGTTCTCGCATTATCAAGAGGTAACTCCCAACTTGCAGGAAGAGATATTAAACAATAAGAATAAAATATATTAATAAAAATACACTAACCGTGAGTCAAAGAATTAGAATCAAACTGAAGTCTTACGACCACAATCTCGTCGACAAGTCTGCCGAGAGAATTGTGAAGACCGTAAAGATGACTGGCGCAGTTGTGAATGGCCCTATTCCGCTGCCGACCAACAAAAAGATCTTCACCGTCAACCGCTCTACCTTCGTGAACAAGAAGAGCCGCGAGCAGTTCGAGCTGAGCAGCTATAAGCGTTTGATGGACATCGAAATCAACGACCGTGCAAAGACCATCGATGCACTGATGAAACTGGAGCTTCCCAGCGGTGTCGAAGTTGAGATCAAAGTGTGATAATTAACCTGTCAGCCAATGTGAGTACTCCCCTGATGGTTATGGAGAGGAAAATAAGCTGAGTACTAACAAACAAAACAACAACAATCCCTAAAAAGAAATGTCAGGATTATTAGGAAAGAAAATTGGAATGACCAGTCTTTTTGATGCCGACGGAAAGCAGATTCCGTGCACTGTGATTGAAGCTGGTCCTTGTGTCGTGACACAAGTGAAGACCATCGAGAAAGATGGTTACTCTGCAATTCAGCTGGCCTTTGGCGAGCAGAAAGAAAGCCGCACCACGAAGGCTATGCGCGGCCATTTTGCAAAGGCCAACACCACTCCCAAACGTTATGTTGCTGAGTTCAGCCGTTTCGAGGAGGGTCATAAAAAGAAACATGGTGAAATTTTGACAGTTGATGTCTTCCAGGAAGGCGAGTTCGTCGATGCTGTAGGAACCTCTAAAGGTCATGGTTTCCAAGGTGTCGTTACCCGTCACGGTTTTGGCGGTGTTGGTGATCTGACTCACGGTCAGCACGACCGTCTGCGTGCCCCCGGTTCGGTAGGTGCTAGCTCCTATCCTTCGCGTGTCTTCAAGGGCATGCGCATGGCCGGCCAGACTGGCAACCATCGTGTGAAGGTCCAGAACCTTCAGGTTGTCAAGATTATCCCTGAGAAGAATTTGATTATTGTTAAAGGTTCTGTACCGGGACCCAAAGGTTCATTTTTAAAACTTGAGAGATGGAGTTAAAAATCTATAATGTCAACGGAAGCGAAACCGGTAGAACCATCAACTTGGACGATTCTATCTTCGCCATCGAGCCCAACGAGCACGCTATCTATCTGGATTGCAAACAGTTTCTGGCAGATAACCGTCAGGGCACAGCTAAAGCTAAGGAGCGCAGTGAGAATGCTCACAGCACCCGCAAACTGAAACGTCAGAAAGGCACTGGTGGTGCACGTTCTGGTGATTTGAAGAGCCCCGTTTTCGTCGGTGGCGGTACCATTTTTGGACCCAAACCCCGCGATTACCGCTTCAAACTGAACATTAAGGTGAAACGTTTGGCCCGTCGTTCTGCCCTCAGCGCCAAAGTTGCTGAGAACGCTCTGACTGTGGTGGAAAACTTCACTCTCAGTGCTCCCAAGACCAAAGACATGGTGAAGATTCTCAATAACCTGAAGGTTTCTGATAAAAAATCGCTCATAGTTCTTGAAAATAAAAATAATTTCGTATCTTTGTCTGCTCGAAACATCCAGGGTGTTAAAGTTGTAAACGTAACGGAGTTAAATACTTACGACATTATGAATTGCAACAATATCATCCTCTGTGAGGGCTCAATTAATGAAATTAACCGCGTTTTGGCAACAAAATAAAGTAATTAGAAAATAGATTTAAGAAAGTTTAACATGAATATCTTAGTAAAACCTCTGATTAGCGAGAAGATGACCAGAATCACTGAGGCAGCTGCTGAACCGAAGCTTACCCGCATTCAGCGCGATAAGAACAAACCTGCCCCGAAGGTTCTGAATCGTTATGGTTTCATTGTTGACAAGCGCGCCAATAAGATTGAGATTAAGAAGGCTGTTGAGAGTTTCTACAACGTGAAGGTTCTTGATGTCAACACCATGAACTATAGTGGCAAGGTTAAAGCTCGCTATACTAAGGCTGGCTACTTGGTGGGTCGCACCAATGCCTACAAGAAAGCTATCGTAACCTTGGCCGAAGGCGACAACATTGACTTCTACGCAAGTATATAATACAGGTATGCGGCTGAAGGCATGAGGTGAAGCCCCATGCCTTCGGCACGTACTAAAAGAATAAAAACAAAACATTTATATTATTAATAGTAAAAGTCCACTGATAAGAGACTAAAAAGAAAGTAAAAAATGGCATTAAAGAGAATCAAACCGACAACCCCCGGTCAGCGTCGTAAGATTGTTGTTACCAATGACGACATCACGACTAACAAACCGGAAAAGAGTTTGGTGTGTGGCTACAGCAAGAGCGGTGGCCGTAACAACCAAGGTAAGATGACCATGCGCTATATCGGCGGTGGCCATAAACAATTGTATCGCTTCGTCGATTTCAAGAGAGACAAGGATGGAGTTCCCGCTGTGGTTAAGACCATTGAGTACGACCCCAACCGTTCCTCCCGCATCGCCCTTGTGTTCTACAAAGACGGTGAGAAGCGTTATATCCTCTGTCCCCAGGGGTTGAAAGTCGGTCAGACTATCATGTCTGGTAAAGGTGTTGCTCCCGAAGTCGGCAACACGCTGACCCTCGCCGAGATTCCTTTCGGCACTCTGATTCACAACATCGAGCTTCGTCCCGGCCAAGGTGCCAAGTTGGTCCGCAGCGCCGGTACTTATGCACAGCTGATGTCCCGTGACGACAAATATGCAATCATTAAGATGCCCAGCGGTGAGATGCGCATGATCCTTCAGGCTTGCCGTGCTACTGTGGGTATTGTTTCTAATCCTGAGCACAACCTTGAGGTTGGTGGTAAGGCTGGTCGTAACCGTTGGTTGGGCCGTCGTCCCCGCAACCGTGGTGTTGTCATGAACCCTGTTGATCACCCCATGGGTGGTGGTGAAGGCCGTCAGACTGGTGGTCATCCTCGTAGCCGTAAGGGTATCCCAGCTAAGGGCTACAAGACCCGCGCTCCTAAGAAACAGTCGAGCAAGTACATTGTCGAAAGAAGAAAGAAGTAATTCATTTTAAAAGAAAGAGAAAATGAGTCGTTCATTAAAGAAAGGTCCGTACATCTTCTATAAACTGGAGAAGAGAGTTATCGAGGCTCAGCAGAACAATAAGAAGGTTACCATCAAGACTTGGAGCCGTGCTTCCATGATCAGCCCCGACTTTGTGGGTCAGACCATTGCAGTGCACAACGGCAATAAATTCATCCCTGTCTATGTGACCGAGAATATGGTGGGTCATAAGCTTGGCGAGTTCGCCCCCACCCGTATTTTCCGCGGCCATGCCGGATCGAAAGATAAAGCTAAGAAATAAATAAGTCCAAATATAAAGATATAAGATAAGAAATGGGACGTAGAAAACGCGAAAGTGCAAACGCACAGCAAGAAACAAGAAAGACCCTTTACGTGGCTAAGTTGATGAACAATCCTACTTCGCCCCGTAAGACCCGTCTCGTCGCCGACATGGTCCGTGGCGTTGACGTTGATAAAGCTCTGGGCATTCTGAAATACTGCCCCAGAGAGTCCGCTCCTAAGATGCACAAGCTCATCCTGAGTGCCGTTGCCAACTGGCAGGCCAAGAATGAAGGTGCCCGTTTGGAAGACAGCCAGCTTTATGTGAAACAGATTATGGTTGACGAAGGTCGCACCATGAAGCGTATGCGTACCGCCCCTCAGGGCCGTGGCTACAGAATCCGCAAGCGCAGCAACCATATCACCGTTATTTTGGGCAGTCGCGCTGAAGAGGCTCCCAAGGCAGAGGCTAAAGTTGAAGAAACTAAATAGTAAATAAAATAAGAAGAAAGAAACAATGGGACAAAAAACTAACCCAATTGGAAATCGTTTAGGCATCATCCGCGGATGGGATTCTAACTGGTACGGTGGTCGCAGATTCGAGCAGAAGCTCGTTGAGGACGACAAGATCCGCAAATATCTCAATGCCCGTCTCTCTAATGCCAGCATCTCGAAAATCTATATCGAGAGAACCCTTAAGCTCCTCACCGTCACCATTAATACGGCCCGTCCAGGTGTTATTATTGGTAAGGCTGGTTCCGAGGTTGACAAGTTGAAGGAAGAACTGAAGAAACTTACTGGCAAGGATGTCCAGATTAACATCTCCGAGGTGAAACGCCCCGAACTCGACGCTGTCCTGGTGGCACAGAATATTGCCAAGCAGATTGAAGGCCGTGTCCAGTATCGTCGCGCCATCAAGAATGCCATTGTTAGCACTATGCGTTCTGGTGCCGAAGGTATCAAGGTGTCTATTAGTGGCCGTATCGGTGGTGCTGAAATCGCCCGTAGCGAGCACTACAAAGAGGGTCGTACTCCTCTTCACACCCTGCGTGCTGACATCGACTATGCACATGCCGAAGCCCACACCACTTATGGTCGTATTGGTGTGAAGGTGTACATCTGCCGTGGTACCATTTATGGTAAACGCGAACTGGTTCCTTCTACCGTGGGTGGCCAGAAGAACGAGCACCGTCCTGCCATGAACGGTGGTGAGCGTCGCGGTGGTAACGGCGGACGTCGTCGTTCGAGCAACAATAGAAATAACAACAGTAAGTAAATAAAGGTTATAGGTTATAGGTTAAAAGGTTAAGAAACAAAACAACCGCTGACAGGTAACCGCTAAACAAGAAGTAAAATGTTACAACCTAAGAAAACAAGATATAGAAAGCAGCAGAAGGGTAAAATTAAAGGCAATGCTTTCCGTGGTCACGAGTTGGCTTTCGGTACCTTTGGTATCAAATCCCTGGAGACCTGTTTTATCACAGGCCGTCAAATAGAGGCTGCACGTCAAGCTGTAACGCGTCATATGAAACGTGAAGGTCAGATTTGGATCCGCATCTTCCCCGACAAACCCATCACCAAGAAGCCTAACGAGGTCCGTATGGGTAAGGGTAAGGGTGCTCCCGAATACTTTGTTGCCCGTGTTATGCCCGGTACCATCCTGTTCGAATGCGAAGGTGTTCCCATGGATGTGGCCAAAGAGGCACTCCGCCTGGCAGCTCAGAAGCTCCCCATCTCGACCAAGTTTGTTGTTAAAAGAGATTATATCGAAGAATAAAAGAAGATACAGTCATGAAGAACGAATTAAATGTAAAAGAGCTTTCGACTGCTGAAATCAAGGAAAAATTGGACGTTGAGCGCAACATGTATCAGAAGATGCTTATGACCCATGCTGTTTCCCCGCTCGAGAACCCCAATACTATTAAAGAAAGTAGAAAAAAAATTGCTCGTTATCTCACTGAGTTGCGTGCCCGCGAGATAGCCGAACAGAAGCAGAACTAAAATAGATATGGAAAGAAATTTAAGAAAAGAAAGAGTCGGTGTTGTGGTGAGCAACAAGATGGACAAGTCGATCGTCATCCTGGTCGAGCGCAAGGTTAAGCACCCCCTGTATGGCAAGTTCGTGAAGAAGTCCACCAGATTTATGGCTCACGATGAGAAGAACGAGGCTAACATTGGCGACACTGTACGCATCATGGAGACCCGTCCTTTGAGCAAGAACAAATGCTGGCGCCTCGTTGAAATCGTCGAGAGAGCTAAGTAATTTAGTCACAACCACCAAGACAAAAAGAACAAAAAGAAATGATACAACAAGAAACTAGAATGACCGTTGCCGACAACAGTGGCGCCAAGAGTGCTCTGTGTATTCGTGTCCTCGGCGGCACCAAGAAGCGTTATGCCACCATTGGTGACACTATCGTGGTTGCCATCAAAGACGCCATTCCTTCCGGCAACATTAAAAAGGGAGCTGTTTCTAAAGCAGTTGTGGTCCGCACCAAAAAAGAAATCCGTCGCAATGATGGTAGTTACATCCGCTTCGACGACAATGCCTGTGTTCTGCTCACTCCCGCTGATGAGCTGCGTGGCACCCGTATCTTTGGACCCGTCGCCCGTGAACTCCGTGACAAACAATTCATGAAGATTGTTTCACTGGCTCCTGAAGTATTGTAACCTTTAAAAAGAAGAAAAAGAAATGAAATTGCACGTAAAAAAAGGGGATATCGTCATGGTGATTGCCGGCGACTTCAAGGATAAAGGCAAGACCGGTAAGGTACTGAAGGTGTATCCCGAAAAGAATCGCGCCATCGTGGAAGGCCGTAATCTGGTCAAGAAGCATACCAAGCCCAATGCTAAGAACACCCAGGGCGGTATCATTGAGCAGGAGGCCCCCATCCACATCTCGAATCTTATGGTCATGGATGGTAAGACTCCCACCCGCATCGGCCGTAGATTAAACGAGAAGACTGGTAAACTTGTTCGTTATTCCAAAAAATCAGGGGAGGAGATTAAATAATGGCATATATTCCTACTTTAAAGACCAAGTATAACGAGGAAATTCTGCCCGCTTTGATGAAAGAGTACGGCTATAAGACTGTCATGCAGGCTCCTCGTCTGAAGAAAATCACCCTGAACCAGGGTCTCGGTAAGGCCGCTATCACCGACAAGAAGGTCATTGACAAGGGTATTGAGGAGATGACCCTCATCGCTGGTCAGAAGGCTGTCGCTACCAAATCCCGTAAGGATATTTCTAACTTCAAGCTGCGTCGTGGCATGCCTATTGGTGTCCGTGTAACCCTCCGTGGCGAGCGTATGTACGAGTTCCTGGAGCGCCTTATTACCGCTTCCATCCCACGTATTCGCGACTTCCGCGGCATCAACGACAAGGGTTTCGACGGCAAGGGTAACTACACTTTCGGCATCTCTGAGCAGATTATCTTCCCTGAGATCGACATCGACAAAATCGACCGCATTCAGGGTATGGACATCACCTTCGTCACCACTGCCAACACCGACAAGGAGGCTATGTCTTTGCTGAAACAGTTTGGCATTCCTTTTAAGAATCAACAAAAATAAGAGATAATGGCAAAAGAATCAATCAAGGCAAGAGAACGCAAGAGAGCTAAACTGGTTGCTCGCTATGCTGCCAAACGCGCTGCTTTAAAGGAAATCGTCCGCACGGGTGAGCCCGAGGAGGTGGAGAAGGCCGTCATAGCCCTTCAGAAACTCCCCAAGAACTCCAACCCCATCCGCATGCACAACCGCTGCCAGCTCACTGGCCGTCCCAAGGGTTACATGCGTCAGTTCGGTATTTCCCGTATCAATTTCCGCGAGATGGCCGTCAGCGGTCTCATCCCCGGTGTTAAAAAATCTAGCTGGTAATAGAATTAATTCAATTGGTAGCTTTGCAAGTTGGCAAGCCCAATACTACAAAACTTAAAATCAAGAATAAAGAATGGTAACAGATCCTATTGCAGATTATTTGACCCGCATGCGCAATGCTATTGCTGCCAAGCACCGCGTTGTCGAAATTCCTGCATCCAACATGAAGAAAGAGATCACCAAGATCCTCTTTGAGAAAGGTTATATCCTTAATTACAAGTTCGAGAACGAAGGCTCACACAATCAGAGCATCAAGATTGCACTGAAATATCACCCTGTGACCAAGATTTCCGCCATCTCCGAACTGAAACGTGTCAGCACCCCCGGTCTTCGTCGCTATGTCAGCGTTGACCAGATGCCCCGTGTACGTAATGGTCTTGGCATCGCCATCATTTCTACTTCCAAAGGTCTTATGACCGATAAGGAGGCCCGTACTTTGAATGTCGGTGGCGAAGTTATTTGTTACATCAGCTAATTAAAGAGAGGAGATTATAGAAATGTCAAGAATTGGTAAAATGCCCATCCACCTTCCCCAAGGTGTAGAAGTGAAGGTATCTCCTGAGAATGTCATTACCGTCAAGGGTCCCAAAGGCGAACTGAGCCAGCAGGTCAATCCCGCCATCACTGTGAAAATTGAGGACGGCCAGCTCCATTTTGAACGTCCCTCCGACAGCAAGGAACATAAGGCCCTGCACGGCCTCTATCGTGCCCTCGTTGCCAACATGGTGAAGGGTGTCACCGAGCAGTTCAAGACCGTCCAGGAAGTTATCGGCGTCGGCTATAAAGTCCAGGCCAACGGTAACGTTATGGAAATGGACCTCGGCTACAGCCACAAGATTTTCTTCGAGCTTGCTCCTGAAATCCATGTCGAGACTGTCACTGAGAAAGGTAAGAACCCCATCATTACTATGACCAGCTGCGATAAGCAGATTCTGGGTCAGGCCGCTGCCAAGATTCGCTCTCTGCGCAAACCTGAACCTTATAAGGGCAAGGGTATCCGCTTCCAGGGTGAAGAGGTCCGTAAGAAGGCTGGTAAGGCTGCTGCTAAATAAAAATAATTAGAACGCCTAAGATTAAGCAATTATGGCTACAAAGAAAGATATAAGAAGAACAAAAATTAAATTCCGCATTCGTCATAAGATTAGCGGCACTGCAGAAATGCCGCGTCTCTCTGTGTTCAGAAGCAATAAGGAAATTTATGCACAGGTGATTGACGATGTAAAAGGTGTGACACTAACCGCAGCTTCCTCACGTGAGAAAGGTGTTGAAAAGAGTGGCACGAAAAGCGAAGTGGCTGCTAAGGTAGGTAAGACCCTGGCTGAGCGCGCTCTCGCTGCTGGTATCAATACCGTGGTGTTTGACCGCAATGGTTATCTCTATCATGGTCGTGTTAAATCGTTGGCCGATGGTGCCAGAGAAGGTGGTTTAAAATTCTAATAAGTCATGGCAGAAGTAAACGTTAAAAGAGTAAAATCTAGCGAAATCGAATTCAAAGATCGTCTTGTTGCGATTAATCGCGTAACCAAGGTTACCAAGGGTGGTAGAACATTCACCTTTGCTGCCATTGTTGTTATTGGAAATGAGAATGGTGTCGTGGGTTACGGCCTTGGGAAAGCCAAGGAAGTACAGGCTGCCATCCAGAAGGGTGTCGACGATGCCAAGAAAAACCTCATTAAGGTCCCGGTGCTGAAAGGCACTATCCCTCATGAGCAGAGTGGTAAGTACAGTGGTGCACAGGTCTTCCTGAAACCCGCAGCTCCTGGTACTGGTGTTATCGCCGGTGGTGCTATGCGTGCTGTTCTGGAGAGCGTGGGTGTAAAAGACGTGCTTGCTAAAAGCAAGGGCTCTTCCAACCCCCACAGCGTGGTGAAGGCCACTATCAATGCCCTTCTGCAGATGAAGGATCCTTGCATGGTAGCCGAACTTCGCGGAATCACCCTCGATAAAGTGTTTAACGGTTAATCATAGGAGGTTTGTATCATGGCAGAAAAGACTTTGAAAATCAAACAGGTTAGAAGTATCATTGGCCGTCCTGCCCGTCAGAAAAGAACGATGGCTGCCCTCGGTCTGAGAAAAATCAATCATGAACGCACGGTAGTTGCTACCCCCCAAGTGCTCGGAATGATTGAGAAGGTGAAACATTTAATCACTGTTGAGGAAAACTAATTGTTAGACACTCCTCGGGTTTTAACCTCGGGGACAAAAAAGAGAAGATATTATGAATTTAAATAATCTCAAACCCGCTAAAGGTTCCATCAAGCATTCTAAACGTATTGGCCGCGGTGCCGGTTCCGGCAAGGGTGGTACAGCTACCCGTGGTAACAAGGGTGCTAAGGCTCGTTCGGGTTACCACCAAAAGATTGGATTTGAAGGTGGTCAGATGCCTATCTATCGTCGCCTTCCTAAGTTCGGTTTCAAGAACATCAACCGTGTTGAGTATGTGGGTATCAACATCGACACCCTCAACACTCTTGCTGAGACCAAGAATATCACCGACTTCAACGTGGAGGTCTTCAAGCAGAACGGCCTGATTTCTGGTAAGGACCGCATTAAGATTCTGGGTCGTGGCGAACTGAACAAGACCATCAATGTAACAGCTCACGCTTTCAGCGCAACTGCCAAGCAGGCCATCGAGGCTAAGGGCGGCGCAGCTACAGTAATCGAATAAAGTTAATGAAGTTGATGAAGTTAATGAAGCGTTTGTTCTTCTTGACTTCATAAACTTCATTTGCTCCATCAACTTCAGTAACTATTAAACTAAACAATAATGAAGAGATTAATACAGACACTCAAAAACATCTGGTCCATAGAAGACCTGCGCAAGAGAATTCTCTATACCTTAGGCTTAGTCCTCGTATATCGTATTGGTTGTTACGTGGTCTTGCCTGGTGTTGACCCCTCACAGCTGCAGAATCTTCAGGCTCAGGGTTCAGAAGGTCTGATGGGTTTGTTGAACATGTTCTCCGGTGGTGCATTCTCCAATGCTTCCATCTTTGCTTTGGGTATTATGCCTTACATCACTGCATCCATCGTGATTCAGTTGTTTGTCATGGTGATTCCCTATTTCCAGAAGATGCAGCGTGACGGTGAGAATGGCCGTAGGAAGATGAACCAAATCACTCGTCTTCTTACTGTTCTTATCACCGGTTTCCAGGCTCCTGCTTACATCACCAACATGCAGTATCAGTTGGGTGCAACCTCTTCTGCCTTCTATCCCTTCGACGGCACCACTCCTCCATGGACCTTCTGGGCTTCCAGCATCATTATCTTAATTGCCGGTACCTTGTTTGTCATGTGGCTGGGTGAGCGCATCACCGAGAAAGGCGTTGGCAATGGTATCTCCCTCTTGATCATGATTGGTATTATTGCCCGTCTGCCCTTTGCGCTCTTCGGTGAGTTTGTCTCTCGTCTGGCCGATGCCGGTGGTGGACTTGTGATGTTCCTTGTCGAGATCATTGTCCTGCTGGTTGTCATCCTGCTGGTCATCCTGTTGGTGCAAGGCACACGTCGTATCCCTGTGCAGTACGCCAAGCGTATCGTTGGCAACAAACAGTATGGTGGTGTCCGTCAGTACATCCCTATCAAGGTCAATGCTGCTGGTGTCATGCCCATCATCTTCGCCCAGGCCATCATGTTCATCCCCATCACTTTCATGGGTTTCAGAGGCGATTCCGACTCTAAATTCTGGATGGCCTTTGCCGATTATAACGGATTTTGGTACAATCTCGTTTTCTTCATCCTCGTTGTGTTGTTCACTTACTTCTACACCGCCATCGCCATCAACCCCAACCAGATGGCCGAAGACATGAAGAAAAATGGAGGTTTCATCCCTGGCGTCAAGCCTGGTAAGAAGACAGCCGAGTATCTCGAGAACATCCTTTCCAAGGTGACTCTCCCCGGCTCCATCTTCCTGGCCATTGTGGCAATCCTCCCTGCCATCATCCGTCTTTTCGGTGTCAACACTCAGTTTGCTCAGTTCTATGGTGGTACCTCCCTGCTGATTCTTGTCGGTGTCATCCTTGACACGCTGCAGCAGATTGAGAGCCACTTGCTCATGCGCCACTACGACGGCCTCACAAAGACCGGTCGTATCAAGGGCCGTACTTCCATGTCCGTTCAGGCATAACAACTAAATAAGAAATGATCCTCTTAAAGACTAAAGAAGAAATAGAACTAATTCGTGACGCTGCCCGCCTCGTCGGAAGATCTCTCGCCGAGGTGGGACGTCATATTCGTCCCGGTGTCACTACTGCCTATCTGGACAAGATTGGCGAGCAGTTTATCCGCGACAATGGCGGCATACCCTTATGTAAAGGCTTTGAGGGTTTTCCTGCTGCTTTCTGTATCTCGGTCAATGATGTTGTCGTTCACGGCATTCCCAGCAACGACGTCTTCATTAAAGAAGGCGACATTGTCACCCTTGACGTTGTGGTGGAGCTCAACGGCTACTGTGGAGACTCTGCCTATACTTTCACCTGTGGCGATGTCACCCCCGAGATGCAACGTCTTCTGAAGACTACCAAAGAGGCTCTCTATATAGGACTAGATAAATGTAAAGAGGGCAATCGGGTAGGCGACATCAGCCATGCAGTTCAGATGCACTGCGAAAAGAATAGCTATTCTGTCGTCCGCGAACTCTGTGGTCACGGTGTGGGGTTCAAAATGCATGAAAGCCCTAACGTGCCTAATTTTGGAGTGCCGGGTACCGGTCCACTTTTGAAAGAGGGAATGGTCATCGCTGTCGAACCCATGGTCTGCATGGGTTCCAAGAATGTCAAGTTCTCTCAGCAAGATGGCTGGACCTGTCGCACCAAAGACGGCAAACCTGCTGCCCACTTTGAGCATACCGTTGCAATTGGCAAAAATGGTCCTGACATTCTTTCCACATTCGAATTCATTGAAAACAATAAATAACGATAATACATGGCAAAACAATCATCCATTCAATTGGACGGAACGGTAATAGAATCCTTGGGAAACGCAATGTTTCGTGTTGAGCTGGAAAACGGGCATCAAATCATTGCCCATATTTCAGGCAAGATGCGCATGCATTACATCAAGATACTCCCCGGCGACAAAGTCTCCATTGAGATGTCGCCCTATGACCTGACCAAAGGCCGCATCACCTATCGCCACAAATAGTCCGGATGTGCTGTTGAAAGAATGTTGATAAGAAATAACAGATAAAAAAAATAAAAAATGAAAGTAAGAGTTTCTGTAAAGAAAAGATCCCCCGAATGCAAAGTTGTCCGTCGCCACGGGGTCGTCTATGTAATTAACAAGAAGAATCCTAAGTTCAAACAAAGACAAGGATGATTAACTAACCAAAAGAATAAAAAGAATCTATGGCAAGAATTGCAGGTATTGACTTACCCAAAAACAAAAGAGGCGTTATAGGTCTGACCTATATCTACGGCATTGGAAGAAGTCTTGCATCTGAGATCCTGGCTAAGGCCGGCATCGACGAGAACAAGAAAGTTCAGGACTGGACTGACGATGAGCAGAACACCCTTCGTAACATCATCAACGATGAGTACAAAGTGGAAGGTGCGCTCCGTTCCGAAGTTCAGATGAACATCAAACGACTGATGGACATTGGCTGCTATCGTGGCATCCGTCATCGTCTGGGTCTTCCTCTGCGTGGTCAGAGCACTAAAAACAACGCCCGTACTCGTAAGGGTAAGAAGAAAACAATCGCTAACAAGAAGAAAGCTACCAAGTAACAAACAAATAGTGTAGCGGCCAATTGCGGACTATAAGTAGACTACTGGAGCAGTTGGCGAACAAAAAGTAAAATCAAGCACAAGTAAAAAAAATTATGGCAAAAACTTCTAAACCGACCAAAAAGAGAGTCGTAAAAGTTGAACCTCTTGGAAGAGCATGCATCTTTGCTTCTTTCAACAACGTAATTATTTCGTTGACTAACAATGCCGGTCAAGTGATTTCTTGGTCGTCTGCAGGAAAAATGGGCTTCCGCGGATCGAAGAAAAACACTCCGTATGCCGCCCAGATGGCTGCGGAAGATTGCGGTAAAGTTGCTTATGATTTGGGCCTAAGAAAAGTCAAGGTCTTTGTTAAGGGACCTGGTCAAGGACGTGAATCTGCAATCCGTGCAATCAATGGTTGTGGCATCGAGGTTACCGAAATCGTCGACATCACCCCGCTTCCTCACAATGGTTGCCGTCCCCCCAAGCGCCGTCGTGTGTAATTATTAACCTAACGTTTTAAGAATTAGAAAAAAATGGCAAGATATACAGGTCCTAAAACCAAAATCGCAAGAAAGTTCCACGAACCCATCTACGGTCCCGACAAGAACTACGAAAAGAAACCTTACGCTCCGGGTATGCACGGCCAAAGCCGTCGCCGTGGCAAGACCTCGGAATATGGCATTCAGCTTCGCGAGAAGCAGAAAGCCAAATACACCTACGGCATCCTCGAACGTCAGTTCCGTAAACTCTATGCCGAAGCCTCCCGTCGTGGCGGCATCACCGGTGAGGAGTTGATGAAACTCATCGAGGCCCGTCTTGACAATGTCGTTTATCGTCTGGGCATCGCTCGCAGCCGTGCTCAAGCTCGTCAGCTCGTGTCTCACTGCCACATCGCTGTCAACGGCAACGTTGTCAACATTCCTTCCTATGAGCTCAGAGTCGGTGATGTGGTCTCCGTGCGTGAGCGTTCCAAATCCCTTGAGATTATCACTGACAATCTCGCCTCTCGTGCCAGCAACTACGCTTGGCTTGAGTGGGATGGCAACACCCTCTCCGGCAAGTTCATGAACTATCCTGAGCGTGCCGACATCCCCGAGACCATCAACGAGCAGCTCATCGTCGACCTCTATTCCAAGTAATAGGGTCTAGTTACTGGTTTCTGGCAAGGACAACATATTCTAGAAACCAGAATCCAGAAACCGCAACAACAACAAGAAAGGAATTAAAATGGCAATATTATCTTTCCAGAAACCCGACAAGGTGGTCATGCTTGAGGCCAACGACTTCCGTGGCACTTTTGAGTTCCGTCCGCTGGAGCCTGGCTATGGCATCACCATTGGCAATGCCTTGCGTCGAGTCCTCCTTTCCTCATTGGAGGGCTTCGCCATCACGTCTGTGCATATCGACGGTGTCGACCACGAATTCTCCTCCCTTCCTGGAGTGGTCGAGGATATGACCGACATCATTCTCAAGCTGAAGCAGATTCGCCTGCGTCGCCAGATTGAGGAATACGAGAGTGAGAAAGTGGCTTTCACCATCGTTGGTCAGACCGAGTTCAAGGCCGGCGACCTGAACAACTATCTCAACGGATTCCAAGTCCTCAATCCCGAACTTGAGATATGCCACATGGAGGCAACCACCGAACTCAAGATAGAGCTCACCATCGACAAGGGCCGTGGCTATGTCCCCGCCGATGAAAACAAAAAGCCGGGTGACGCCATCGGAGTTATCGCCATCGACTCAATCCATACGCCCATCAAGAATGTCAAATACGAAGTCAGTGACTATCGTGTGGAGCAGCGTACGGACTATGAGAAGCTGACCTTTGACATCCAAACCGACGGCTCCATTCATCCGAAAGAGGCCTTGAAAGAGGCAGCCACCATCCTCATCCAGCACTTCATGCTCTTCAGCGACGAGCGCATCACCCTTGAAGCCGAACCCAAGCCTGTACAGGAAGAGTTCGACGAGAGCACCATGCATCTCCGCCAGCTGCTCAAGACCAAGTTGGTCGACATGGACCTCTCCGTCCGTGCCCTCAACTGCCTCAAAGCTGCCGAGGTCGAAACACTGGGAGACCTGGTTTCCTTCAACAAAGCCGATTTGCTCAAGTTCCGCAACTTTGGCAAGAAATCGCTCACCGAGCTCGAAAACTTGGTCGCTTCCAAGAACCTTGAATTCGGTATGAACATCAGTAAGTTTAAATTAGATAAAAAAGAATAATAAGAAATGAGACACGGTTGTAAAGTAAATCATCTGTCAAGAACCCACGCCCATCGCGTCGCTATGCTCTCCAACATGGCCACTTCTCTCATTATGGAGAAGAGAATCGAGACCACGCTGGCCAAAGCAAAAGCGCTCAGAGTATATGTCGAGCCCCTCATCAATCGCTCGAAAGAAGACACCACCAACAATCGTCGTGTTGTCTTCAGCTATCTCCACAGTAAGGAAGCCGTCAACGAGCTCTTCCGCGAAATCTCGCAGAAGGTGGCCAACCGTCCCGGTGGCTACACCCGCATCCTCAAGACCGGCATCCGTCATGGCGACAACTCCGTCATGGCCATCATAGAGCTTGTCGACTACAACGAGAACATGCTCAAGGCCGTCACCGAGAAGAAAGCCAAGAGCACCCGTCGTAGCCGCGGCAAGAAAGCAGAAGCTCCTGAAGCTCCCGCTGCTACTACCGAAGAGGCTCCCAAGGCTGAATAATCTTTGAGGCTCTTACCATAAAGGGAATGCGGGAGGCGTTGCTTCTCTGCATTCCTTTTCTATGTAGAAAAAATAGTTCATAAATCTTAAATAAACAATCCAATTTTATGTCACAAATTATCGGAATGAAGGGTCGTCAGATTCTCGACTCTCGTGGCAATCCCACCGTTGAAGTAGAAGTATACACCGAGCAGGGTGCCGTAGGCCGTGCTGCCGTTCCCTCGGGCGCATCCACCGGTGTCCACGAAGCCTGTGAGCTTCGCGACGGCGATAAATCCCAGTACCTTGGCAAGGGCGTCTTAAAAGCTGTCAACAACGTCAACACCGTCCTCAACGAAGAACTTCGCGGCATGTATGTCGAAGAGCAGCGTGCCATCGACCAAAAAATGATTGAATTCGACGGCACCCCCAACAAGAGCCGTCTCGGGGCCAACGCCATCCTGGGCATCTCCTTGGCCTGTGCCAAAGCCGCCGCCATGGAGTCTGGCCAGCAGCTCTACCGTTACCTGGGCGGCTGCAATGGCTACCTGCTTCCCGTCCCCATGATGAACATCCTCAACGGCGGTTCCCATGCCGACAACAGCATCGACTTTCAGGAATTCATGATCATGCCCGTCGGAGCCCCCACCTTCACCGAAGCCCTGCGCATGGGTGCCGAAGTCTTCCACAACCTCCGCAGTGTCCTCAAGTCCAAGAATATGTCCACCAATGTGGGCGACGAGGGTGGCTTTGCCCCCAACTTGGGTTCCAACGAAGAGGCCATCCAGGTAGTCTGCCAGGCCATCGAAAAGGCTGGCTATCGTCCTGGCGAAGACGTCTTCATCGCCCTTGATGCAGCCGCCTCCGAGTACTACGACACCGCCTCGGGCCTCTACACCATGCGTTGGTCCAGTGGCCAGCAGTACACCGCCACCCAGATGGTCGACTTCTGGAAAGAATGGGTCTCCAAATATCCCATCCTCTCCATCGAAGACGGCATGGCCGAAGACGACTGGGACGGCTGGAAACTCCTCACCGACGCCATCGGCGACCGCTGCCAGCTTGTGGGCGACGACCTCTTTGTCACCAATGTCCAGCGCCTCCAGATGGGCTTAGACAAAAAAGTGGCCAACTCCATCCTCGTCAAGCTCAACCAGATTGGCACCCTTTCCGAGACCATCGACGCCGTCAATCTGGCCACCCGCAACGGCTACACCTCCATCATCTCCCACCGCTCCGGCGAAACCGAGGACACCACCATTGCCGACCTCGTCGTGGCCCTCAACACCGGTCTTATCAAGACTGGCTCGGCCAGCCGCACCGACCGCATCTGCAAGTACAACCAGCTCATGCGCATCGAAGAAGCCCTTGGCGACCAGGCCCAGTACCTAGGGCGCGACTTCAAATTCATCAAGAAGTAATACCCCACCCACCCAAGCAACTTCAAATCTGAGGGGGAGGCTGGCTTTCAAGAGCTGCCTCCCCTTTTCTTTTCCCCCTCAGGCTCACATACTTCTTTCCCCCATCCATAAAATAATATGATTATTCCAAATCGGTCGTTAGGGTTTATGTCAGATAAGTATCGCTCTAGTACAAAGTATGACTGATTCTTGCTCGTATTTCTCAATGTGGCGT